>Ga0102588_1000295_pt1 | contig 61720 bp, 55 predicted proteins | sample AraplaMF_Col_mMS_FD_76854 | JGI IMG/M metagenome (GOLD analysis project Ga0102588, IMG submission 76854) | Arabidopsis root microbial communities from the University of North Carolina, USA - plate scrape MF_Col_mMS (SPADES assembly) (version 2) | ecosystem: Host-associated > Plants > Roots >...
GGGTACCGCTCTCCGACGCAGTATCTCGGAGACTGGGTCATAAAGAATCAGCAGTTGAACGCTGCATAGGTGTCGCCCGATGGAAGGCGAAAAATCGAGGGAAGCTCAAATCACCGCTCAATTTGCCCCACCTCAAGTAGACGTCGTATAACGATAAGAACAGCCGTGACTACTGGGGGGGGACCCAGCGTATTGAGCTGCCGGTCATCGGGACCCACATAGACAGTGCGGCGAGTACGCCTCATGGCAATAAGGCAGGAGCGCAACGGCTGCCTCAATGCGCAGTTCTGTCGCCACTGTTGGATCATTCATGACCCGCAGCAAATATTCAATCGCCGTGAGCTGTGGTGACGGCGGTGGTACCTCATTCAGTTTCGTGACCATCATTTTCCTTTCTTCTGACTGATTAGTTGAAGGGGCACCGGACTCGATGCAAATCGACCTTTCACTGCAGCCTTTGCCGCTTGCTCGGCCGCTTCCTTTTTGCCTTCCGGATTTTTCTTCGCGTGTGTGTACTGCACTGCGGCTATGGCGGCCCGTACCTGAATATTTGTGGCCTCCACGCGGCCCAGGGCGATGTCCTGCAGTAGTTGGAGCATGTCACGCTCCGAAATCTGCGGTGTCGGTTCCTTCGGCTTCTTGGGGCGGCCTGCACCAGGTCGGGCACCGCCTGAGTTCTTGCGGGGACCACCGCTTTTGCCTTTCACGCCGGCCATTTGCTGATTTCCTTTAAAAAGAGGGATTTTTTCTGCGCGTGGGACAGAGCGCGGTGTCCCTTATGTTTCGATCCGGATTTTTTCGACCGCCCCCCTGGGGTCAGTTGTTCCGCCTATTGCTTCGGGCCACCGCAACCGCAGTGCGGGCGGCGATCTGGTCTGCGCTCTCACGATTCGTACCTGCTGGCACGTTGACGGTGATGCTCGTGTGGTTGTGAGTCTCAGCGACCGTTGCGGCTTCGGCCTGGAAAGTTGGCACCGTGAAGCGCCCAGCGTTCTCCAGTGCGCCGAATGCGTTAGTTCTCATGGTGGGCATCAGCGAGCCAGAGGAGAACGCGCCACCATTGGCGAACTTCTGCATCAGGCCATCAGGCGCCCGCACTGATAGTTTGCCGGCCATGTCGCGGGTAATCGGGAGCATGAACGCCTCGCCGCGATTGCCGATCATCTTGATCGCCAACTCGCCGGCCTTGTCGCGGTGTAGTGGCATGATGGCTTCGGGGCCGGCTTCACCCATCAAACCGATGCGGCCACCACGCATAGGGAACAGAGTCGGACTGTTCACGATACCTGGCACGCCACCTAGTGCAAACGGCACCACGTTGCCAGCATTGAAGACGTTGCCTTTCGCACTGCCGAACCAACCGGCCAGGGCGGATACTGCGCTGCCAAACCAGCCAGTACTGCCGAACGCTTTGGACGTCAGGTCTTTGATCGCCATCTTGGCCATGTCTGCGGCGATCTCTGCGAATAGCGACTTGAAGGCGTCCTTGACGCTGACCGTGCCGGAGATCAGTCGTTCAAAGAAGTTGCCGAAGCCGTTCTGAAGGATGCTCTGGAATTTGTCGCGCACCAGATCAGCGGACGCGGCTAGCTTCTTCGCGGCTAGGTCGAACTGCTTTGCCTGCTGTTCAAGCCGGTCGTCGCCCGATGCTGCTGCGGCATCACTGAATGCTTGCGCGGTGGCCTGCAAGTCTACTGCTGCCTGTTTGCGGGCATCACTGATGCGCTTCAATGCTTCCAGTTGCGAGATAGAGCCGGATTCCGCTGCCATATCTGCGCGCTCGGTAGCAACCTGCAGGTCGCCTAGGATCTTTGATTCAGCGATTTGCAGCTCGTTGATCCTACCTTGAGCAATCACGCTGGCCCGCATGATATCGAGCGCCCGCTGTGCCTGGTCGATCTTTTCCACTTCGTCCGTGTCGCCGGCCTCCACAGCAGCAGTCCGTGCGGTGTCAAGTTTCGTCCTTGTATTCGCGTGCTCTGCATCAAAGCCTGCCGCTGCTGCTCTTTCGAAAAAGCCTTGCTGCTCAAGAAGACGGGTGTTGATGTCGCCCAGTACACGGGCGAAATCCTTGGCGCGGGCTGTCTTCTCGATCTCAGACTTGGTAATTTCAGCGTTAGCCTGTGCTTCAAGTTGGCCGCGCCGCTCTGCTAGCTCCTTGATCTTGGTGTTGTTCGCCTCGCGCTCGGCATCGTCTTTCGGCCTACTCTTGCGAAGCAATGCGATTTCCTTGTCGATGTTGGCTTGTTCATTCGCCAGCGCCTCGTTTGCCGCTGCCTGCTTGGCAGTGTAGTACGCATCAAGGGCGATCAAGTCTTGCTGGTAGAACGTGTTGAGCATGTCGTTACGGGAGGACAGGAGTTCCCGCTCGCGCTGGCTTTGTTGCTCAAGGTTGCGCAACTGTCCTTCCAGGCGCCGCCTTGCCGCTGCCTGAGCTGCTGCAGCACCAGCACCAGGGATGCCCGGTGCATCCTGGTCGACGCCGTTACCTTTTGGTTTTGATGGCCCGGTGTCGGCAGTTTCGCCATTTGCGATCTTCACCGTGAATTCTGCGAACTTCTTGCCTCGTTCGGCCAAGTCATCCAGATATTCCTTGCCGACGTTGATGCCGCCTTTGAAGTCGAATTCGGCAAACCGACGGGCAATCGCGAATGTGGCCCCAATGTGCTTACCTACGGAGTCCAATGCTTCGATCAGCGTGTTGGCTGCAATCGTGATGCCACGGAAGCCAACGCCAATTGTCTTGGCCACGCCTGAGAATCCTTCCGAACTTTCCTTTGCATCGATCATGCGCTTGGCGATCTGGCTGAGGGTTGGCAGCAGTTCAGAGGCAATCTGATTACCAGCCGCGCCGGAAAGGATTTTGATCTTTTCCAGGTCGTCGTTGAACTTGTCGCTTTTCTCGGCAAGGTCGGAGGAAACCTTGGAATAGCGCTGGAAGTATTCGACGTTCTTACGGAGCGCTTCGGCGCCGTCATTCAAGACAGGGATCATATCCGCGCCCGACTTACCGAAGTAGGACAGCGCAAGCGCAGCCTTGTTCGGCCCGTCCGCGAAGTTCTTGAATTTGTCGGAGATCTCCAGCATGACCGCATCAGCCGTCTTCAGCTTACCAGCGCCAGCTTCGACATTGATGCCGAGAGTCTTGAAGGCATTAAGCGCTTCCTGATTACCCGCTGCTGCGGCGGCGATTTGCTTGTTCAGCTTGCCGGCTGCTGCCGCCATTGAATCGAGGTTGCCACCGGCTTGCGAAGCAGCGAAGCCCAGGCCGCCCAACACTTCGACAGAGATGCCGGTCTTCTGGCTTAGGTCGTTCAGGTGATCCGCAGCATCAATGGAAGTCTTGACGATGGCAGCAAGCCCAGCGACGGACACCCCAACGCCAAGTGACGCTAGCGTGCCATTGACACCCTTGAATGCGGCTTCGATCCCGCCAACAGACTTCTTGGCGGATGCCTGAATCTTGTTCATGGCGTCCTGGAACTTGGCGTATCGGGCCTCAATGTCGATGCTTAGTAATGGCATATTCTCGTCCTACTCAATGTTTCGGCTTGGTGGTGGATTCGCCCCAAGCGATCAGCACCTGAGGATTGTTGCCGGCCAGCGCCAGCAATTGATTGGTCAGCGCTTCATGCAAACCCTGTACAGGAATCAAGCCGGTTGCCGCGCGCACTTCTTCGATGTACTGGCCTGCAACACGGGAAGCCCAGTCGTTGCCGATCTGCTTTTGCTTCGCAATGACTTCGGCAAGATCATCAAGGGGTATCTGAATCCAATCCATATACATGTTCTGACCTCAACTGGGAATTGGCTTCGTTACCGCGCCCGTGCGCAGGTATCAAGGGTGCATTCAGTGATGTATGCGGCCACGCCTTGTTGTAGTTCAGGGCAGTATTCGCCGTGTGAGTGTTCAAGTTCCACCTTGATCGGGCGAAGCTCTTGCATCATTTCGATAACGCGCTCGAAACTGTGCACGAACACAGTCATTGGTTTGTCGCCTCTGGGGCAAAAGACAACTAGCGCCTCGCAGTCTTTCTTTGGCCGCATATTGAGTTCGGTCAGCCGGCCAGTGGTCAGGATGACCATTCGTTCAAGTTCAAGCATTTCGATCCCTTTGAATAAGTACCCGTCGCGGTGGCGTCTCACCCACGGGTGCTGCCGAGCTCCCGGCAGGTACTACCCTGTGAAGCGCTACATGTCTTTGGTCAGGTACATACCCGGTCGGTACTTGCCAACGTGTGCTTTCTGCCCATCCAGCGCGCGTATGCGTTCTTCCAAGTCGCGCATGCGCTGCTCCAGAACTTGGATAGGTTCGACGGATCGTTTGTCGACGTAGTTTCGAATGGCTAAGATCGTTTGATCCGAAATTTCTTTTAAGCTTGGTGCCATGGTGTTCTCCGATTAGTAGCTCACGCCGGTCATCACCACGACGAACGGCCGGCGCATTTGCCAATTCGTCCAGAGCGTCCCACGGAACGCGGCGCAGTTCACTTGGAACAGGCTAATCATGTTGGTCGCGGTGCCGGTCGCCGAGTTGTTGGTAGGGTTGTCCAGCATTTCCAAGGAGCCCTGGTCGAAGACTTCAACCTTTGCCGCGCCTTCGTCGATGTAGGTAACTTGGCTCGCATCCAACAGCACAATGTGCGCGAGGGCTGGGCTTCCTGGCTCTGGCAGGTTGCCTGTAACGAGAACTGGAACGCCTTTCAGTGTGCCGCCAAGCACCGAGATCTGAGGGTACGCCACGGCGCCAGAGGCATCACGCAATGAGCTGAGCGCGATAGCAGTTTCTGGTCGCACGATCCACACGGCGTTCAATGCATCGCTACCGGCGCTCACGAGCATTTGCAGCATATTCGTGAGGTCGGCATCGACTTGGGCGAACGCCGCGCCAGTGGATGCGGTTGATGGAGCGCCGTAGGTTACGGCTGCAGGCCTTTCTTCGGCAACGCCAGCGTTGCTTGGGTCCAGAAATGCGCGGTCCATAGCTTGGGCACATGCTGCGGCCAGGTCTTCTGCCATAACGGCATCCGCTTGTGGCGAGCTGGAGCGAAGGATCTCTTTATCGAAGACGCCCATGCCGCAGACCTTCAATTCGTTCATGACGCCGCCATCGAGGTCCAGCTTACTGAGGCGGATAGGCTTGCCCTGCCCAACAAATTCAGCGGCCGATTCTCCACGGTTAGTCAGAATTCGGCAAAGCGGGGGAACGCGGCGGGCCGCAGTCAGGCGACCTATGACGGTTCGCGGCCTTACTGCTGCGGAGAGGTCAACTGCGACCGCTGTTGAAGCATAGTCAGTAGTTGTCATCGCGGTAGCAATAGCCTTGCAGTCGGTAGCTACGGCTTCGGCATCGGCCCAATTTTGAGCCATCGCGTAACACGCCGCTGTTTCTGGTGCGCCTTTGCCTACATATGCCGACCGGATGTAATGCGCGACTAGGTGTCGTTGAACCTTGCTCATTTCTGCTCGTCCTCCTGATTGGTTGATGATTCCATTGTTGCAGGATCTTTCGTGATTGGCTGTCCTCGCGAGGAGAGAGTATTCAAACGCTGCCACACTCTTTGCTCGCATTGCGTACTCCCTGCGCCCGCCGAAATTTTTAAATGATCGCGGCAAAGGTTGGTCTTCTCCTTGGACGAGAGCCAAGCCAAGATGGAAAATGCCAGAAACTTTTCAAAGGCATGATCACGTGGGAGGTCATGAATCACGGCGTATGCCCAGGCGCCCAGCGCCAGCACTCGATCCTCACGAAGCAGCAGGTCAAACGCCTTTTTCACTGGCGCGGCACAGAGGCCAAATATGTCATGAAGTTTCATGATTCGCCCCAAGATCCTCCGAAGTTTGCGAAGTTTGCAGCCTTTTTGGAGTACAAACTTCGCCATCTTCGGGATGTTTTGCAAACTTCGGCAGTTCCCAATACCAGCCAGATTTCATGCCTGGATATTTCTTCGGCACGACGCCGAGTTTCTTAGCGGCGCGTCTTGCCTTGTCCATTGAATACCCGGCGCCTCGGACGTCGGCCTCCACTTGCTTTGAATCGACGCGGCGGTCGGCGAGTAGATCCCTTAGGAAGCTGGTAATGTCTTGCTGCACCTCTTTGTCCTCGGCGGGGGATGCATCGACATGCCGCAAAATTTCGCGTGCAGTGGCGTCCAATCCCTCGTCGAAGACAGCCACCGAAGCGAACATCTCCGTGTAGCCAGGTACCGGCACTTGCTCTAGGTGATAGCGGAAGCCGCCTGTATCGAGCCCGATGTTGGACTTGGCAATCATGAACACGCAGCCTTCGCCGAGTTCGGAGTCTTCCGGCAACTTGGCGCAGACCATGACGACACGTGCAACGGCGCCCACGGCGATACTGCCGTTGACTCGTTCGGTGGGATCGCGACCTTGCGTTCCCTTGCTGAAGTGCGTGATTCCGACTACTGCGCAGTTGTGGCGACGAGCGAGGTCTGCGACTGGCTGCATGCTCCGCCTTACTTCGGCGTTCTTATGCGAATCGCCCGAGAACGTCGAGACAATCGGGTCAAGTAGGACCATGCCAAGATCAAGGCCGGCACGGGAAATAGCTTCGTCTAATAGCGGGATGTCGTGTGCAGGATCAAATTCTCGGACGCCGCCGGCATCGCGCGCACCGTCAACGAAGTGGACCTTCCTCATGTCCGCCTTCATCGCCAACAAGCGAGGCGCAAGCGTGTCAGCGATTCCATCCTCACCGGTCCAGATCATGACATCGCGCTTGGTTGCGGTCGTCCCATCGGGCAGGGGGCCGCCCGACGAAATTGATGCAAGCATGCGGAGCGCACAGGTCGTTTTGCCCACGCCGGGTGGGCCGGCAAGTATGTGGATCTTTCCTGCCGCAAGGTATGGATTCCAAAGCCATGTGATGCATTCCGGCGTAACATCTGCGCCGTTCTTCAGAATTGCGGTGCCTTGCTCATTCTCTGAATGCGTGCGGGTGATTGCTTGCCTGGACGCCGTTAGGTCTGGATCGGCCGGTGCGGTGGGCATGAAGTCTTCGCGCTGATTCATTTATTCTCCAGCTTCAAGTACGCAATTCCGGGCCGCTCTACGTCGACGGCAAATAGCCTGCGTGGATTTGCCTGCTGAAGCGCATGGCACAGCGAGCGCAACACGCCGTACCTAATCCTGCTACCTTGGTAAGTCACAATGATGTCCAACCCCACGACAGGCCAGCAGTCGTTAGGCGCAGGCAGATTGTCGGGGTCCAGCGCCAGCGCAAATTTCTTTGACGGGCGGAACCCGAGCCCAATCCAGACCTGCCGGCCGATTGGCTGCAGGCCGTGGTCGGCAAGGTCAATTAGTGGTTGTAGTTGGTTCACGGGCTAACCTCACTTCGCCTTCATCCAGGACCGGATGATTTTTCGATCTGCGGCGGTCAGGGAATACAGCCCTGTCTTGATCTCCGCACCATCACGATTCCTTACTGGAATTAGCTGGCAAGGAATTGATAGCCCGCGCGACCGGAGTGAATGAATGCCGCTGGGGGCGTGGGTCGTGCCGCATTGAATTTGCAGTGTTGGAGTAGTCTGCGCACCTTCCCAAAGCTTCATGAGAAGGCGCCAGAGGATTGGACTTGCAGGCGCTTTGGGACGAAGTGATTTCATTTGACACCCCGCTCGATGTGCTTCTGCAAACTACGGCAGAATCCGCGAATACTGGCGCGGGTCAGGTCATCGCAGGTATTCGGCAGCATTGGCGCCAGTGATTGAAAAATGCAGTCTTGACCAGCGATACGGGGCTGACTTGAATCAGTGCGGCATTCGCGAACTGCTCGCCTTCGATGATTGCTTGAGCGGTGGGGGCGTAGTTCATTTGGCACCGCCTTCCGCGCGCTTGGCGATGAAGGCTTCAACTTCGGTGCGATCCCAAACGGTGACGCGGGAGCCGATTTTGAATGGCTTGGGGAAATGGCCCTCACGGACCCATCGCCAGATGGTGGATGGACTAACCGGGAGGAGTCCTTGCTTGGCCTGTGTAGTTGCCAAGTCGCTGATTCTGATGCGTTGCTGTAGCATTTTCTACCCTCTAAAAGTACGCCGTAGCGCGATGGGGGTAGATTAGGACTCGCTGCCTAAATTTTCATGTCATGGAAATCAGCGCTTGCCAGCAATTTAAGTGCCCTTGGGGATGCCTTTGATGTAGTTGCGGATGGCGCCGCGTGGGTCGTTTGATTTGAATCCGCCTGAATTTGAGATTGCCTGGCAGATTTTGACGAACGAGCTACCAGGGGAGTCGGTTGTGGTCGTGATGCCGAACTGGCCGACGATGTTGGCTATGCGGCCGACCAGCGCAGCGTCAGGCATAGGCTTTTGCCCGCGCTGCCTTGTGCCGGCCCCTGCATTGTCAGAGGTCTTTCGAACCGCAAGTGCCGAGATCACTTCCAGGCAGATCAACTGGTTTTCGAGTCCCGAGTAATCGATGCCGTCCCGCTCAAGAAGTATCGCCTGCAGGTTGGCTGCTTGAAGCACCGACTTGCTGTATGTGTCGAGGCCGGAGAGCATCTTACGTAATTCAACAGCCTTCGACTGCAGAACATTTAGCCTATTTCGTATTTCGTCGGCGGTTGGTCGCTCCTGGAGGTGGGGCCGGGTCAGATCCCGATGCGCTGCCACTTCCCCCTCGATTAATTTTATCGACGCATCTGAAACCCCTAGGTCCAAGATAATCTTCCGGTCCGGTTCCGAAAGTTCGAATGCGCCGATCCATGAGGATTCGACGTACGTAGTTTCGGTCGCCTTGGTCTTAGGCTTCATTGCGAGTCCCAAACTTGAGAATCTCAGCGCCAGCACGCAACTTATCCAGGTAGTCCGCCCAGCGCTGCATCATCGCCCGCCTGGCCGGCAGATGCGCGGTACGGTTGTACGCGCGGCCGTTGGGATCTTTAACCGTGTGTGCGAGCTGATGCTCGATAAGGTCGACCCGTTCCCCAAGAACCTCGTCCAGAATTGTTCGGGCCATTGCCCGGAAGCCGTGCCCCGTCATTTCGCTGCCGCTATATCCTAATGCGCGCAGGGCTGCGTTAATGGTGTTATCGCTCATCGGACGGCCGGCGCGATGGCTCGCGAATAAGTATTTGCCGTGCCCGGTGATCGATTCGAGTTCACGGAATATCGCGACCGCCTGCGTGGGGAGCGGCACTATATGGTCGATCGACATCTTCATCTTCTCGGCTGGGATCGTCCACACGGCTGCGTCCAGGTCGAATTCTGTCCATTCGGCCTCGCGCACCATATGAGGCCGTTGGAAGAGCAGCGGCATCAGCTTTAAAGCGGAGCGCGTCACGATATGTCCTTCATAACCGTAAATGGCGCGGAGTAGGGGGGCTACTTTGGCAGGATCGGTGATGGCGGCAAAGTGACCCTCCTCCCGTTGCTTTAGCTGGTCAGCGACACCAATGGTTGGATCTCGGTCAGTAAGACCCATCACCATCGCCAGGCGGAAAACCTTGCTGATGTATCCGAGCACACGGCGCATCGAATCGATGATGTCGCGCTTCTCCATGCGCTTCATCAGGTTCAGGATATCGGCGGGCCCAAGATCGCCAATTGGAGTCTTGCCGATGAACGGGAACACGTCGCGTTCGAACCAGCTCTCCACCCGTTTCTGCGTTTCCTCGCCGCGTTCGCTGGAGGAGGTTTTCAGCCAATCGCGGCCAATGACTTCGAACTGAGCGCCCGCAGCAATGATTCGCGCCTGCTTCTTTTCGCGTTTATCGGCAGCAGGGTCAATTCCGTCTGCCAATTGTCCCCGCGCCTCCTGGCGGCGCTTTCTGGCCTTCGTAAGCGACACGGCCGGATAGGTACCAAGCGAAAGTGTCTTGCGCTTACCGTCAATCCGGTAGTCCATCCGCCAGTACTTACCGATGCCATCGCTTGTTTGCTTGACAAGTAGGTACATGCCGTCGCCGTCCGTGATCTTGTCGCCGGACGGTTTGCCAGAAGGCTTCGCGTTCCTGATTGCGGTATCGGTTAAGGCCATGTGAATCTCCCTGACGGTATCTCACTTTCAGTAGCCTGGAAATACCGCCAAAAATGACGGTACTTCAGTACCATTTCATGCTACTCCATGGCATTACCTAAGACAATAAAAAACCCGCGTAGCCCTTGACTATGCAGGTTTTGGTACGTGGTGACACGTTATAGAATTTAGCGCTGGTCCCCCCGACTGGAATCGAACCAGTATCCCACGCTTAGGAGGCATGTGCACTATCCATTGTGCTACGGGGAGGACGCAAAGCGAGCGCAATTATAGCTGACAGGCTGGCAACAGGTAAAATGCTCGTTTTTCCGTCCCTATTTGCACTCCAATGGCTGTCATTTCCTTAACATCCGCACAACTGGCTTTTGGCCACCACGCCCTGCTGGACCACGCTGAATTCTCCCTGGAAACCGGGGAGCGGGTTGGCCTGATCGGGCGCAACGGCACCGGCAAGTCCTCCTTGCTGAAAATTATCGCCGGCATGCAGAAGCTGGATGACGGCCTGCTGGTCATGCAGCAGGGCTTGAAAATCGTCTACGTCGAGCAGGAGCCGCAATTCGAGGCGGGCCATACGGTGCATGACGCCGTGGCCACCGGCCTGGGCGAACTGCCGGCGCTGCGCAAGGAATACGACGCGCTGACCAGCCAGTTCGGCCAGGGTGACGATGACAAGCTGATGGAACGCATGCACGATATCCAGGTCCTGCTGGACGCAGGCGATGCCTGGAACCTCGATAACAAGGTCGAAAACGTACTGGGCCGCCTGAACCTGGATGGTTCGGTGCTGGTGGAAACCTTGTCCGGCGGTACCAAGAAGCGCGCCGCACTGGCACGCGCGCTGGTTGGCGCGCCGGACGTGCTGCTGCTGGACGAACCGACCAACCACCTCGACTTCAGCTCGATCCAGTGGCTGGAAAGCCTGCTGCGCGATTTCAAGGGCAGTATCCTGTTCATCACCCACGACCGTTCCTTCCTGGATAACGTGGCGACCCGCATCATCGAACTGGATCGCGGCACCTTGCTGTCCTACCCGGGCAACTTCAGTACCTACCAGACCCGCAAGCAGGAGCAGTTGGCGATCGAGGAAGTGGAAAACGCCAAGTTCGACAAGGTACTGGCGCAGGAAGAAGTGTGGATCCGCAAGGGCGTCGAAGCACGCCGCACCCGTAATGAAGGCCGGGTGCGCCGCCTGGAACGCCTGCGCGAACAGCGTTCCGCGCGCCGCGACCAGCAAGGCCAAGTGCGCCTGGAGGTAGGCACCGGCGAACGTTCCGGCAAGATCGTGGCCGAACTGGAAAACGTCAGCAAGGACTTCGGCGAAAAAGTCATCGTACGCGACTTCAGCTCGATCATCATGCGCGGCGACAAGGTTGGCCTGATCGGCCCGAACGGCGCCGGCAAGACCACCTTGCTCAAGCTGATCCTCGGTGAAGAGCAGGCCGACGCCGGCACCATCAAGCAAGGCACCAAATTGCAGGTCGCATACTTCGACCAGATGCGCGCGCAGTTGAACGACAACGCGACGCTGGCCGATACCATTTCGCCCGGTTCCGACTGGGTCGAAATCAATGGCCAGCGCAAGCACGTCATGAGCTACCTGGGCGACTTCCTGTTCGAGCCGCAACGCGCGCGTTCGCTGGTGAGTTCGCTGTCCGGTGGCGAACGCAACCGGCTGCTGCTGGCGCGCCTGTTCGCCAAGCCGGCCAATGTGCTGGTGCTGGACGAACCGACCAACGACCTCGACATCGATACGCTGGAACTGCTGGAAGAATTGCTGGAGGATTACGCCGGTACCGTGTTCCTCGTCAGCCACGACCGCATGTTCCTCGATAACGTGGTGACCCAGGTGATCGTCGCCGAAGGGCAGGGCAAGTGGAAAGAATATGTCGGCGGCTACACCGATTGGGAGCGCGTGCGTGACGCCAGCGCCGCTGCACCGGCGCAGAAGAAAGCGGAAGTCAAGCCTGCCGCAGCTGCACCTGCACCAGCCGCGCCAGCACAGGCCAAGGCGAAAAAACTCAGCTACAAAGAACAGCGCGAGCTGGAAGAGTTGCCGCAACTCATTGCCAAACTGGAAGATGAACAGACAGCGCTGAACCTCACGCTGTCCGATCCGGACTTCTATAAGAAGACGCCAGCGGAAGCGAAGCGCCTCAACGAACGCATCGCACAGATTGAAGAAGAACTGATGACCGCGCTGGAGCGTTGGGAAGCAATCGAATCCCGCAACAACGTTTGATGTAACTCAATCCACAGTTTGCACTTTCTCACTTTCGTGCGCTTGCGCACGATTGCCCGCTGTAATATCTGACAACCTTAATGCCGAGGCAGTCTTGCTTCGGCATTTCCAACGGGAAGGCAGATATCGTGACTTTACAGCAGCCACCTAAGCGCATTTCCCAACAGCCGCAAGCGACAGCGGCTGCGGTGCCTGTGCTCGCACTGCGCGCCCATGGCAGCGGCGCCATGCCGCGCGTGCTGCCGTTCGCCACCTTCATTGTTTTCATCATCTTCGCCGACGTGCTTGAACGTTTCGGTGCGCACGCGAACACCATGCGCTGGCTGTACCCTGCCAAGATCGCGCTGGTGCTGGCCATGCTGCTGGCGTGGCGCAAGCACTACCGGGAGTTACGCGCATTGCCTGCACGGCGCGATGCGTTCGTTGCTATCGGCATCGGTGCCGGCGTCTTCGTGCTGTGGATTGCCCTCGATGCGAGCTGGATGCAAATCGGCGCGCCGCGCGGCTTCGATGCTCTAGGCAGCGATGGCCGCATCGACTGGCCGCTGGTGGCCGTGCGCGCTTTCGGCGCGGCGCTGGTGGTGCCCATGATGGAGGAACTATTCTGGCGTTCCTTTCTGTTGCGCTGGCTTGAACAGCGCGACTTCCTGTCACTGCGGCCGGCACGCTGCGGCATGCGCGCGGTGGCGATCTCTGTTCTTTTGTTCGGTATCGAACATAACTTGTGGTTGGCCGGCATCTTCGCTGGCCTTGCCTACACCTTGTTGTACATGCGCAGCGAGACGCTGTGGACTCCCATCCTGGGACACGCCGTGACGAACGGCCTGTTGGCTGCCTGGATCATGATGACCGGCAGCTGGACCTATTGGTAGTGTTAAATAAGGCTAAAAATAATATGCGCATCCTGCCAACTCCATTGGCGCTGGCTGCCGCACTGGCGTGCTGTCCTGCGCAGGCGGATATCAGCGAAACCTTCAAGCCCTTTATCAGCGTGGGGCAATCGTATGACGATAACCTGCTGCGCCTGCCGGACAACACGCCGGACGGCATCCAGCGTTCGGACCGCGCCACGCAAGCCATTGCCGGCATTGCACTGGACCGCCCGATCGGCCGCCAGAAAATTACCGGCCAGGCGAAAGTCTCGCGCGTGACTTTCGACCATTACGACCAGCTTGACTATAACGGCAAGGACTTCAGCCTGGACTGGGCCTGGGTGGTCGGCAATCATTTTGACGGCAATATCGGCGGCAGCTACCAGCAAGTGCTGACCCCGTTCAACGATTTCCACTCTGAACAGCGCAACCTGCGCACCCAGCGCCGCGAATATGCCAACGGCGGCTGGCGCATGCACCCGAGCTGGCGCATTTACACTGGCTTCCAGCGCGACCGCTTCGACTACGAGCTGGAAGCGCAAAGCCTGAACAACCGCAAAGAGGACCGCAGCGAAGTCGGTATCGACTACCACGCATCGAGCGGCAGCAGGGTAGGCCTGGTGGCGCGGCATATCAAAGGCAATTTCCTGAATCCGCGCCGCATCGGCACCACCTTCCTCGACCAGAACTATACGCAGGACGAGCTGAAAGCCAATATCAACTGGCTGTACAGCGACATCACGCAGTTGCAATTGCTGGCGGGCTACGCCAAGCGCAAGCACGATACCTTCACCGAGCGCGATACCAGCGGCCTCAACGGCCGCGGCACCGTGAACTGGCGGCCGCGCAGCAAGCTGCGTTTCACCGCCGAGGCCTGGCGCGAATTTGCGGCGGTGGAGAGCATCGTGGTCAACAACAGCGTCAACAAGGGCGCCAGCCTCAATGCCACCTGGGACATCTCGGCCAAGGTGCAGGCCAATGCCGGCGTCAAGCGCGAGAAGCGGAAATTCGAACGCATGCCTTACGTCACCTTCGATGGTGACCCAAGCGATACCACGCGCAGCACCAATATCGGCGTGGTCTACCAGCCCTGGCGCAAGGTCCAGCTCAGCGTGACCGGCTTCAAGGACCGCCGTACCGGCACGCCGCTGATCGGCACCGGCAGCTACAAGGCGAAGGGCGTTTCATTCATGGCGACGGTGCAATTCTGATGACAAGGAGCGACGATGACGGTAAACGATATTCCCTTGGTCTCCTTTTTCCAGCGTGTTCTCGATCCGCTGATCATCATGGGGATGCTGTACGCCACGTCGATGGTGTATGGGGAGCCGTTTACCGGATACTCGCTGGTGCTGATGGTGCTGGCCTTCTTCATCTCGTCGGCGGTGTACCAGCACGTTGACCCTTACCGCACCTGGCGCAGCGGGCGCATCACGGCCTATGCGCGCGATATCTTCATGGGGTGGATCGTCACGGCAGTGATCCTGGTCTTCCTCGGCAACGTCAGCGGGCTGGCTTACCACTACGACGAAGCGGTGGTGTTCAGCTGGTTCCTGGCAACGCCGTTCGCGCTCCTCATGAGCCACCTGGCGGCGCGCCATGTCGGCACCGACCCGGCCAAGGAGAGCGAGGTGCGCTCGGTGGTGATCGTCGGCGCCAATGAAGTGGGCACCAAGTTTGCGGGCACGGTAGAGCGCATGCCCAACCTGTTCCTTAGCGTGCGCGGCTTCTTCGACGACCGCACGGCCGACCGCCGCAAATCGGGGCTGTCGCATCCGGTACTGGGCAATATGGGCGATGTTGCCGGCTTCGTGCGCGACAACCACATCAAGATGATTTTCATCAGCCAGCCGATCTCGGCGCAGCCGCGCATCCGCAAGCTGCTCGATGAATTGCAGGACACCACGGCTTCGGTCTATTTCCTGCCCGATATTTATGTGTTCGACCTGATGCAGGCGCGCTTCGACAGCGTGGGCGGCATGCCGGTGGTCGCGATTTGCGAAACCCCATTTGTCGGCTTCGACGGCATCGTCAAGCGCGCCAGCGACGTGATCATCGGCAGTGCGATTCTGATGGCGTTGGCGCCGCTGATGCTGGTTATTGCCCTGGCAGTGTGGATCAGTTCGCCTGGTCCGGTGATTTTCCGCCAGCGCCGCTATGGCCTGTATGGCGAGGAAATCATCGTCTACAAATTCCGCTCGATGCGCGTGACCGAGGATGGTCCGGTGGTGCGCCAAGCCACCGCCCACGATTCGCGCATCACGAAAATCGGCGCCTTCCTGCGCCGCACCTCGCTTGATGAATTGCCGCAGTTTATCAATGTGCTGCAAGGATCGATGAGCATTGTCGGGCCACGGCCGCATGCCGTTGCCCACAACGAACAATACCGCAAGCTAATCAAGGGCTATATGTTGCGCCACAAGGTCAAGCCGGGCATTACCGGCTGGGCCCAGGTCAACGGCCTGCGTGGTGAAACGGAGACCCTGGAAAAGATGGAGGCGCGTATCCGCTATGACCTGGACTACCTGCGCCATTGGTCGCTGTGGCTCGACCTGTGGATCATATTGCGGACAGTCAAGGTGGTGATGAACCGGCAAAACGCGTACTGAGTCAATCGTGCGCGCTTGGCGCGCTATTAGAATGAGTTGCAACAGTCGAGGGAGGATATTTTGAAGCACATCAACCCGAATATGGCTTTCGCGGGCATGCTGGTTGTCCTCGTTTCCGCCTGCAATAGCAAGGTGGAACAGAAACCAGGCCAGGCTTTGGCCAATGTCAACGGTGAGGAAATCACCGTGATGCAATTGAACGACGAACTGTCGCGCAGCAATGCTCCAGCCACGCAACAGGAAGCCGCGCGCAAGCAGGCGCTGGAGGCGCTGATCGACCGCCAGTTGCTGATCAGTGAAGCGGCCAAGGAGAAAGTCGACCGCGACCCACGCGTGGTGCAGGCAATCGAAAGGGCACGCTCCGTCATCCTGGCGCAAGCCTATATGCAGAAGCGCCTGGGCACGCCGGCCAAGCCGACCGCGGCCGAGGTGGAAGCCTACTACAGCCAGAACCCGCAATTCTTCGCGCAGCGCAAGCATTTCGACATGCGTGAAATCATCTTGCCGACACGCGAGGTGAACGACGAATTGAAGGCGGTGATGGACAAGACCCGTTCGCTCGACGACGTCGCCGCCTGGCTCGACCAGCACAAGGTCAAGTACCAGAAGGCGCAACTGAGCCGCAGCGGATCGGAGCTGCCGCCCGAACTGTCGGCCAAGCTGCTGGCGCTGGCGAAAGGGCAGCTGTTCATCGTTCGCGAAGGCGAGCGCAGCATGCTGGTCACGATCGCCGATATCCGCTCCTCTCCGGTGGAACTGGATGCGGCACGGCCGCAGATCGAGCAATACCTGGTCGCCAAGAAAGGCAAGGAATCGGCGGAAGAGGAAGTCAAGCGCCTGCGCGCCAGCGCCAAGATTGCCTATATCAACCAGCCCTCGCCGGTAGCTGACGCGGGCGCCCCAGCCACCGCCCTGGAACGCGGTGTGGCTGGCCTGAAATAAAACCAGATCGAGGAGCAATCATGAAACGACTACTGATGTGGATGGTGGCGATGGCATTCGCGCTCGGCGCAGGCATGGCACAGGCGGCCGACCTGACCCTGGGCGCAGGGGACGTGATCAAGGCTTCCGTGTTCGGCAATCCGGACATGGCGACCGAGACGCGGGTCAGCGAATCGGGCAAGATCACTTTCCCGTTGCTGGGGGAAGTCAAGGTGAGCGGGATGACGGTGCAGCAGGCCGAGCGCGCCATCGGCGAGCAGCTGGTGAAGAAGGGCTACCTGAAAACAGCCCAGGTCAGCATCATCGTGTCGCAGATCCAGAGCGCGCAAGTGTCGGTGCTGGGCATGGTGAACCGGCCCGGGCGTTATCCGCTCGATGGCGGCAAGCGCGGTGTGATGGACATGCTGGCGCAAGCGGGCGGCTTCAATGCCGATGGCGGCGATACGGTGAGCGTGGTGCGTACCCGCGATGGCAAGACCACCAAGACCGTGATCGACGTGGTCGACATGGTGCGCAATGGGGCGCTGGACAAGGAGATCGAACTGGGGCCCAACGATGTGATCTATGCCGAACGTTCGCCGCGCTTCTACATCTATGGCGAAGTGCAGCGCCCCGGTTCCTTCCGGCTGGAGCGCACCATGACCGTCAGCCAGGCGCTGGCGGTAGGCGGCGGCCTGACCCCGCGCGGCACTGAAAGCGGCATCAAGATCAAGCGCCGTAGCGGCGACGGTTCGGTGCAGGTGATCGCCGCCAAGAACGAGGACGTGGTGCAGACCGACGACGTCATCTTCATCAAGGAAAGCTGGTTCTAAGGAGGTGTTATGAATTTCGCCCAGTTTTTGCTGATCCTCCAGGCGCGCAAGAAGATCGTGCTGCTGACCTTGCTGGTCACGGTGGCCGCCACCCTCGTAGTCAGCCTGCTGCTGCCCAAGACGTATGAGGCGACCAGTTCGCTGGTGATGAATTACAAGGGCGTCGACCCGCTGACCGGCATGGCCTTGCCGGGCCAGCTCATGCCCGGCTACATGGCAACCCAGATCGACATCATCAGCAGCAAGAATGTCGCGCTGCGCGTGGTGGACCAGCTCAAGCTGGCCGAAAGCCCGGCCGTCATCGCCCAGTTCAATGAATCGACCGGCGGCAAGGGCACGGTGCGCGACTGGCTGGCCGACCTGCTGCAAAAGAAGCTGGACATCGTGCCGGCCAAGGAAAGCTCGGTGCTGAACGTGACCTTCAAGGCGTCCGACCCGCAGTTCGCGGCGGCGGTGGCCAATGCCTTTGCCGACGAATACCAGAAGATCAATGTGCAGCTCAAGGTGGAACCGATGAAGAAGGCCACCAATTACTTCAACTCCCAGTTGAAAGTGTTGCGCGATAACCTGGAAGTGGCACAGGCCAAGCTGTCCAAGTACCAGCAGGAGCACGGCATCGTCAGCGTCGACAACCGGCTCGATGTCGAGTCGATGCGCCTGAACGATCTGTCGGCGCAACTGGTGGCGGCGCAGTCGCAGGCGATGGAAGCCAACTCGCGCCAGGCAGTGGCGCACGGCTCGGGCAACACCTCGCCCGATGTGACGGCCAGCCCGGTGGTGCAGAACCTGCGCGTCAACCTGGCGCAGCAGGAATCCAAGCTGGCGGAAATGGGCCAGCGCCTGGGCCGCAACCATCCGCAATACCAGAGCGCGGCGGCAGAAGTGGCGCGCCTGCGGGCCGGACTGAACGAGCAGACCGCCCTGGTCACTTCGTCGGTCAGCAACAACGCCAATGTCTTTGCCCAGCGTGAGGCAGCGCTGCGCACGGCGCTGGCCGACCAGAAGACCAAGGTGCTGCAGCTGAATCGCCAGCGCGACGAAATGAATGTGCTGAACAAGGACGTCGAGAGCGCCCAGCGCGCCTTTGACAATGCCTCGCAGCGCTCGTCGCAGACCCGCATCGAGGGCGGCAACGACCAGTCCGACGTGTCGGTGCTGAACCCGGCCGTGCCGCCGATCGAGCCGGCCGGACCGCGCGTTGTGCTGAACACCGTGCTGTCACTGCTGCTGGGAGGCATGCTGGGCATCGGCATTGCCATGCTGTCCGAGATGTTCGATCGCCGCGTGCGGTCGGAAGCCGACCTGGCCGAAGTCGTCCGCATTCCGGTGCTGGCCACGATCGACTGGAATCCGCCGCGCCAGCGCCGCTTCGGCCTGCCGCACCTGCATGCGCCGCGCACGCTGCGGCTGAACTGAGGAGGAGCTGATGAACAGCCCATTGCATTTCAATCCCGCCTCGCCGCATGGCGTGGGCGATGCGACGATCGGCGCCTTGCTGCAGGAAGCGGGCAAGCTGACGCCGGAGAACACCGATGCCGTGCTGCGCATGCAGGAAGAAACCGGGGTCCGCTTCGGCGAGGCGGCGCAGGCGCTGGGCATGGTCAGCGCCGCCGACATCCAGCAGGTGCTGGCGCGCCAGTTCGACTATCCCTATATCCCTGCGGGTGAAAAGTACTTCTCTTCGCGCCTGGTGGCGGCCTACGATCCGTTCAGCCGGCAAGTCGAGATGCTGCGTGCGGTGCGCGGCCAGCTGATGCTGCGCTGGTTCGCGCGCGGCCACAAGTCGCTGGCCATCGTCGGCGTCGAGCCGGGTTCCGGCACCAGCCTGTTTGCCGCCAACCTGGCCGTGGTGTTTTCCCAGCTCGGGCAGAACACGCTGCTGGTCGACGCCAACCTGCGCCAGCCATCGCAGCATGAGATCTTCAACCTGCAGGGCAAGACCGGCCTATCCGACATGCTGGCCGGGCGCGCCACCATGGGGGCGGTGACGCGCATCGAAGCCTTCGAATCGTTGGCCGTGCTGGGCGCGGGCACGCTGCCGCCCAATCCGGCCGAACTGTTGGCGCGCAAGGATTTCACCGGCCTCAACGCCCAGCTCGAAGCCCTGCATGACGTGGTGCTGTATGACACCTCGGACGTGCTGACCGCCCATGACTCGTTGCCGGTGATGGCGCGCGCCCACGGCGTGCTGCTGGTGGTGCACAGGAATGCCACCTCGCTCTACGATGTGGCGGCGCTCAGCGAGCAGGTGCGCTATGCCGGTGCCGAGGTCGTCGGTTCGGTGCTGCTGGAGTTCTGACGTGGATCCGGGCCTGGCCATTCGCCCGCAACCGGCCGCGCGCGCGGCCTTGCGCGACGCGCTGCCCGACTGGCTGCCGGTCGTGGCCGGCATGCTGGTGCTGTACGTGCCCACTTTCTATCGCCTGTTTACCGGCCTGTGGGCTACCGAGGAACAGGCGCACGGGCCCATCATCCTGCTGCTTGCACTGTGGCTGATGTACCGGCAATGGCCGGCCATGCTGGAGCGCGCCGATGGCCAGCCGTCCGCTGCGGGCTGGCCGGTGCTGGGCGTGGGCCTGCTGGCTTATATCCTGGGCCGCTCGCAGGGCATCATTGCGTTCGAGATCGCCTCCTTCATCCTGCTGCTGGCCGCCGTGCTGATGCTCAAGTGTGGCCGAGGCGCGCTGCGCGTGCAGTGGTTTGCCTTCTTCTTCATGGCCTTCATGGTGCCTTTGCCCGGTCCGCTGGTCGGTATGCTGACCATGCCGATGAAGATGGCGGTGTCCTGGGCCACCGAGCACCTGCTGTATGCGGCTGGCTATCCGATCGCGCGCAGCGGCGTGATCCTGCAGGTGGGGCAGTACCAGCTGCTGGTGGCCGATGCGTGCGCGGGCCTGCAAACCCTGCTCACGCTGGAAGCGCTTGGCCTGTTCTACCTGAACGTGGTGCGGCACTCGTCGGCCTTCCGCAATGTGGCGCTGGCCTTGCTGATCATCCCGATTTCCTTCACCGCCAACGTGATCCGCGTGATCACGCTGTCGCTGGTGACCTATTACCTCGGCGACGCGGCGGGGCAGGGCTTCCTGCACGGCTTTGCCGGCATGGTGCTATTCATCACGGCGCTGCTGCTGATTATCGGCGTGGACGCCTTCCTGCAATGGTTCGTCAGGTGGCGCAACTCATGAAAAAATCAATGATGGTGAGCGTGGTGCTGGGCGCGCTGATGGTGTGCTCCGCTGCGGCGACGCTGGCGCTGACGCCGACCGCGCGCATGGCCGATGCGGCAGGCCGTTTCAGCCTGGAGCAGCTGGTGCCGCGCACGTTCGGCGAATGGCAGGTCGATACGCGGGTGATGCCTTTGCAGGTCGATCCCGCGACGCAGGCCAAGCTGGACAAGATCTACAACCAGACCCTTGGCCGCACCTATGTCAACCGCAGCGGCGAGCGCATCATGCTGTCGATCGCCTACGGCGGCGACCAGAGCGACAATATGGGCGTGCACAAGCCGGAGGTGTGCTATACGGCGCAGGGCTTCACGGTGCGCGATGGCCAGAAAGGCAGTCTCGATACGGGACTTGGCGTGCTGCCGGTGAAGCGCCTGTTTGCCGTTGCCGGCGCGCGCCAGGAGCCGATCACTTACTGGATCACGGTCGGGCACAAGGCGACCATGCCGGGCGTCGAGCAGCGCTTGCAGGAATTGCGTTACGGCTTGAGCGGCACGGTGCCGGACGGGATGCTGGTCCGGGTGTCGAGCATCAGCGCCGATTCCGCCCCGGCTTACGCCTTGCATGACCAGTTCGTGCGTGCGCTGCTGTCGGCGCTCGACAAGCCCGCGCGCGAGCGCCTGGTCGGCGTGTTCGAAGAGTAGGGGGAGACGATGCGCATGCCATTGTTCCACCGAACTGCCGCCGGGGCTGCCGTCGCCGCCGGGCCGCACGCGCTGGTGCGCCCTCATCGCGGCCTGCCCTTGCTGTTGCTGTTCCCCTTCATGCTGCTGGCGGTATTCGTCGGCGTGGTCGGCGGGCTGGACTCGCCGCCGCTGGTGGCCATCGTCGGCACGGCGGTATTGTCGGTCCTGATGGTGTTCGTGCTGCCGTTGCACGGCATGTTCTGGTGCCTCTTCGTGCTGACTTTCCTGTTGCAGGGTTCGGCCGTCTACTTCCTGAAGTTGCGTCCTGCTGCCTGGCTGGCCTTCGGCCTCGCGATCCTGTTCTTTTGCCGCGCATTGCTCGACCTCGTCGTGCACAAGCGCGAGCAGCACCACCTGCGCAAGGGAGATGGTTCGACCGTGGAACTGGCGGCGGTGCTGTTCGTGGCGGCCTTTGTGATCAGCCTGGTGTTCAACCGTGTGCCCAAGTCGCAGATCTTCTCGGCAGCGAAGGCCATGCTGCCCATGTTCTCGGTGCTGTTCGCCCTGTACTGGTTCCGCTGGAAAGAGCAGCATCTTGAGACCAGCTGGCGCATGATGTTCTGGGTGGTGCTGATCCAGGTGCCGGTGGTGCTGTACCAGCACTTCTTCGTCGCCACGGCAACCACCTTCGATTCGATTGTCGGCACTTTCGGCGGCACGCCTGGTTTCGGCGGCAATAGCGCCATCATGGTGTTCTTCACGGTGGTGGCAATGGGTTATGCCGCGGCGCGCTGGCATGCCGGCCAGATGTCCGGCAAGGCGATGTGGGCGTTCCTGGCGATCGGCTTTGCCATCATCCTGCTGGGCGAAGTGAAGGCAGCCTTCATCTGGCTGCCCCTGATGCTGGCCTGGGTCCTGCGGCGCAGGATTTTGCGCAGCATCGGCGCCTTCATCGGCTTTGCCGTGCTGCTGGCGGCCTTCGTCGGCACCACCTACACCGTGTATGAAACGCTGTATTGGGGCAAGAAGGTGCAGTCGGCGCATAACATGGCCGAAAAGCTGGACCGTGGCGGCGGTTACTTCTTTGATCCCAACAACGTCAATTACCGCACCGGCGAGATCAGCCGCGCCGCCTCGCTCGCCCTGTGGGCACGCGACCCGCTGGCAACCGTGCCGCGCCGCCTGGTCGGCTATGGGCCCGGCGCCAGCAAACCGTCCGGCCTGCTTGGCGCGGGCGAGGTCGCCAAGCGCTACCAGCCGCTGCATCTTGACGCTACCGCGCTGGGCATCCTGCTGTGGGATGTAGGCCTATTGGGCGCTCTCGCTTACGGCTCCATGCTACTGTTTTCCCTGCTAGCTGCCTGGCGCTACGTGCGCCGAAAACAAGGTAGCGTGGCCCAGCTCGCGCTGGCCGATACCTGCGTCGCAGCCATGCTGCTGTTCCTGATGATGCTGGTTTATAACCGCGCGCTGATGGATGAGCCCACCGCCCAGCTGCTCCTGATGATGTGCATGGGGACGATAGTCCAGTTATGCCGTTTCGGCTCGTCCCAACGCTAGGGAATTGTGTCATTTCTGGGCGACATTGTTACAAAACTTTTGTCGCACAGAAACGAATTTGTGAAATACGTGATGTAGACTTTCCTTGTTGTGCCGGATCAAATTGCGGTTAACTTATTGATTCGCAAACGAAATTGTCTGGAGAGTATCACATGAAATTCGTTAAATATTCCCTTTTGCATTGCGCCGTGCTGGGCGCGCTTTCTACCTTTGCCACCACCAGTCGTGCCGACTGGGCCATTTCCGCCAACATCGAAGCCGTGCGGCCCGCGCCGGACAAAATGCAGTTGCAACCACAAAATCCCCCCGGCTTTTCCTGGTCGCGTTATCCGATTGCTACTTCGTCCACCTGGTACCTGGTCATCATCCAGCCGCCTGGCACTGCGTCGCCCATCAAGCATGTCGTGCCGCGCAACTGGCTGCTGCCGACTCACGCGTTCCCGACCGCCGGCATCTATACCTGGAAAGTGGCGCCTTTCACGCGCACCCAGGCAATGAACGATGCCGATGCTGCAGCGCGCACCAAGGCCAAGGCGGCAGGATCGAACCTGGCCCAGATCGAGGCGGCTGCGGAAGCGGCCGTGGTGCCGCTGGCGGAAGCGGTGGCGAAGGACTGGTCGACGGTGCGCAGCTTCACCATCGACAGCAGCGCCACCAAGTTCGAGGTGTATGACAACGCCACCCTGCGCGACAATGTGTTGCGCCATGGCCGTTCGCGCATGCTGTCGCCGACTTTCCTGCCTTACCTGAAATGGTCTTCGGCCATGGTTACCGAGCGCGGCGACCAGGTTCGGCGCCTGATTGAAACCGTGCAGTCGCGCATGACGATGGCGCCGGTCAAGGACAGCGACTGGCCGCTGGTGAGCAGCGGTACCATGACCACGGCGCTGAGCAACCAGAATTCGGATATCCGCAACCGCATCAACCGTACCTCGCATCAAGTGGAAGCGGCAGCCTTGCTGTACCGCCTGAAACAGGGCGAGGCCATCGCAACGGCCTACCTGAACGAAGCGATCAAGCGCGGCGATGAACTGGCGGCCCTGAGCCCGACCGGTCCGACCAGCTATGCCAACCAGGACCAGGCCACCCGCACCATTTCCCTGTCGCTGTCGAAAGCGCTGGATATGTTGTGGAACAACCTCGACTCGACGCGCAAGGCAACTTGGCAATCGGCCATCGCGCGCCGGACCACGGATATCTACAATGACCTGGCGGGCAGCAATGGCCGGATGGACCAATATCCGTACGACGCCCACGGCGGCAATACGCTGGGCTTCCTGGCGCTGATCGCGGCACTCAACCTCGGCGATGTGCCGGCGGCCCAGACCTGGTTCGACTTCGCAGTGCGCACCTATGTGCACCAGGTCTACACCTGGAGCGGCCCGGAAGGCGGCTACGCCAACGGCACCGCGTACGGCCAGGCGGCTGCGGACTTTTCGGTGCAGATCTGGGACCCGCTGAGCCAGGCGCTGGGCGTGTCGATCTACCGCAAGCCCTGGTCGGACGGCTTCCTGCGCTTCATGGCGCACTTTGTGCCGCCTGGCACGCCGAACCATGTGTTTGGCGATGGCCACGAAGACGTGCCGAACACTTACCTGCTGAAGGCCTTTGCCTCGCGCTTCAATACGCCGGCGGCCAAGTGGTACTTCAACAGCATGACGGGAGTGGAAGATCCTCTGACGCTGCTGCAGGCGCCGTCGCCGCTGCCGGTGAATACGGTCACCAGCGCCGTACCGCCGCCGAACGGTGCTTTCTATCCCAGCGTGGGCTGGGCCGCGATGCACAGTTCTCTGGCGGATACGAAACGCACGTCGCTGTATTTCAAGTCCAGCCCTTATGGCTCGTATAACCACAGCCACGGCGACCAGAACTCGATTGTGCTGAACAGCGGCGGCAAGCGCTTGCTGATCGAAGCCGGCTATTACGACTGGTATGGTTCGCCGTTGTGGAGCAGCTGGTACCGCGCGACCAAGTCGCACAACGCGGTGACCTACGACAACGGCGTGGGGCAGCGCATCGAAGGCAATACGGTGAACCTGGGCCGCAACGGCAAGATCACCGGCTTCTCGACCACCTCGGCCATGGACTACGTGGAGGGCGATGCGACGCCGGCGTTCGAAGGCGCGCTGTCGCTGAACCGGCGCAAGGTGTGGTACTTCCGCAGCCAGGATGCGGCAGTGGTGATGGATACGCTGACGGCACCGGTGGCCCATGCCTGGGAGTGGAATTTCCATGCGGCCGTAGCGATTACAGTCAATGCGGATGGTTCGGCGACCATCGTCAACGGCGACCGTTCACTGTGCGTCCGTTCCATCACGCCGGGCACCACGCTGGTGAAGCGGGATGGACCGGCGCCGCGCACCGGGATCGAAGAGCACGCTGCCTTTACGCGTCCGGCGGCGCTCAAGGGTGAATTCGTGATCTTGCTCGACGTGGGCTGCAAGAAGCCCGCGGTCAAGCTGACCACGGGCACCACCAGCCGCGTGCTGACGGTGGGCAGCCAGACCATCACGCTGCCGCTGCCTTGAGCCGCCAGGGGGACTGAGCCATGCTATGACAGCACCATACTCGGGCCCCCAAACGCGGCGTAACATCGCCGCCTTCCTGGTAGGCAAAGTGCCTACCGCCGTGCTGACAGCCAGCGTGCTTGGGCTGTCGGCACGCGTTCTGCCGGCTGCCGAATTCGGCCACTATGTGGTCGGCATGGCGCTGGTGGAACTCGTTCTTGGCCTGTCGAGCTTCGGCCTCGACTGGGTTCTGTTGCGTTTCCTTCCCGAATACCGCTTGCGTGGCAGCCGCCAGGCGCTGGCGCGCCTGGTCGTCACGGTGGCCGTATGCCGCATGTTGCTGCTGGCAGTTGTCGCCTGCAGCCTGCTGCTGGCGCGCGGCGCCGGGGTGCTGCCTGCCAGTGTCCCGCCCGAACTGGCAGGCGTGCTGGCGATCCTGCTGATGGTGGAAGGCGTGATGCGCATCTTGCGCGACAACTCGCTGGAAGCGCTGGCCCTGCAATCGCGCATGCAACTCGTCACAGTGCTGCGTGGCGCCGTCATCGCCTGCGCCTTGCTGGCGATGGGCAGCGGTACGGCGCGCGAGCTGTTGATGGCGGAACTGGGCGCAAGCATAGGTGCCTTGCTGCTGTCTGGCGGATTCCTTTTCCATGCCGTGCGCGGCCTGCCGATGCATGCGCAGGACGGATGGCAGCCGCCTGCCAGTGCGCAAATGCGGTCGGTCGCTTTGCACAACTACGCCAGCGGGATTGTTGAATACCTGTATTCGCCTTCCAGCCTGATCCTGCTGCTCGCGCGCAGCCAGGGGCCGGAGGCCATGGCGGGCCTGGGCTTCGTCTTGCGCTTGACGGATATCATCCGCAACTACATGCCCGGCATGGTAATTTTCTCGGTGGTGCGCTCGCGCATGATTGGCGCCTACGCCGGCAATCGCGACTACGGCGAATTGCAGCGCTGGGCGCATTTCGTTTTCAAGGTTAGCGCGCTGAGCTTGCTGCCGGTGCTGGCGGTGGCTGCAGTGTATGGCGACCTGGTGTTGCAGCTGGCCAGCGGCGGCCGCTTTGGCGAATACCGTCTGCTGTTCGCCGTGCTGTGCGGCTGGCTGGCGCTGCGCCTGCATCGCCTGATCCTCAACGTGGTGTGCAATGCCGTTGGCCTGATGGGCATGTGGGCGTTGGCTTCGCTGTGTTCCTTGCTGGTGCTGCCTTTACTCGCGTGGCTTGGTTCCGCGACGCTGGGTTTGTGGCTGGTGCCGGCAGCATTGCTGGGCAATGAACTGATCGTGAACGGGCTGGTCGTGGCGGGCATGCGGCGGCGCGGCTTTGCGTGGCCGCTGGGCTTGCGCTGGTGGGCGCGCGCCTTGCTGGCAATTGGCGCGGCGGCTGGCGTGGCGTGGCTGTTGCCGGGGCAGGGCGTGCTTGCGGCTGCTGTGGGAACCCTGCTGCTGTGCGCCGTGTTTGCCGTAGCGCTGTTATTGTCGGGGGCAATTGATGAGAAAGATCGACAGCTTATCAACCGAGTGCTGGGACGCCAACTGTTGCGCGAGGTTTCATGAAAGTGCTTGCCATCTATCCCGGATTGAATCCTACCTTCGATGAGGTAGCGTACGTGCTCCCGCCGCTGGTTGCGAAAGGCGTTGCGGTGGAGGTAGTGACCTCGCGCGTATCGGCGCTCAAGAGTTCCGAGCCGGGCGAGGCCTACGAAAACTTCCAGGGTGTGCCGATCCACCGCATCTTTCCCAGCTTGCGCGCCTTGTCGCACGAAGCCGCGCGCTACCTGCCGCAGGTACGCGAAATTGCAGACGCTTTCCAGCCGGATGTTTTGCTGGTGAATTCCTTCCATACCTTGCCGCTGCTGGAGCTGTTGCGTCCACTGTATCCGGTTCCAGTGCTGCTGCGGGTGGAGTCGGCCGATCCGGTGCAGCTGCTGCGGCGGCGCTATTACGGCGGCGTGCCCGCCTTGGGACGCGTGGCCGGACGCATGCGCTGGTGGCAGGTATGCGGGCAGGTGGATGCGTTGATGAGCAACGACCCGGCGGACTTGCCGCAACTGGCGACGCTTGGCTTGCGCGGGCGGCGCGCCTATTACGCGGCGCATTGCGCGCAGCGGCCGGCCGACTGGCGTCCGGCGCGCGAGCGGCGGCAGGGCGAGATGATCTATGTCGGTTCGCTGATCCGCCACAAGAATTGCGAACGCTGGCTGGAGACGGTGCCGGCCATCCTGGAACATACGCCGGTCGAGCGTTTCGTGGTGATCGGGCGAGGACCGTACGGGCACGTCGTGAAGCAATTGCAGGAGCGGCTGGGCGACCGCGTCGAGCATGTGGAAGGGGTGACGCGCATCGAAGCCTTGCAACGTTTGTCGTCAGCGTGGTTCGCCTATACGGAGAGCCATTCCGGCTGGGGATTCCTGTGCGATTCATGGTCTACCCGCACGCCGGTGCTTTGCCCGCAATCGACTTTCAGCATCGTTCCCGGATGGACCGGCATGATGCCGCAGGATGTACCGGCCATGCTGGCCACCATCAACCGCCTGTATGACGATGCCGAGTATTACAGCACCCTGCAGGATGGCGGCGCCTTGCGTTACGCCTCCGAGCATACCGCCGATGTGGTGAGCCGGCAGTACCTGCAGATCCTGCGCGAAGTCGTGGCGGAGGGGCGGCGGCCATGATTCATGTGCTCCTTCCGCAAGCCAGCAGCTACCGCGATATCACCGAGTACCTTCGCGAGCGCGGTGCGCGCGTGACCATCGTTGGATCCGGCACGCAGGGCATGAGCGGCAAGCTCGCCATCGTGCTGTCTATGTTCTCGCCAAAGCTGCTGCGCTGCTTTGGCCTGTGGAAGAAGTCAGACCGCTTGCTGATCGTTGGCTGGCAGGCCTTGCCGGTGCTGGCACTGGTCAAGGCGCGCCTGCTGCCCCGGCCGGAGCGCCTGCTGGTGATGAGCTGCTTCGTGCATGGAAAGCGCGCGCGCCGCCTTGCCGACCGTGTGCTGCGCGCGCTGCGCGTGCCGGGCCTGGGCTTCATCGCCTTCTCGCCGGGGGAGGCACGCAACCTGGTGCAGAACGTCGGCATGGCGCCGCAGGACGTGCATTGCCACCTGTGGCGACAGGAGCTGGATGGCCGGGCCGCGCAACAGGATGATGACGGCAGTATTTTCGCCGGCGGCTTCTCCAATCGCGATTATGACCTGTTGCTGGAAGCAGCCGAACCCTTGCCGGCACCGCTGGTGATCGTCGCTTCGCAGCGCAACCAGATACGCCAGCCGGCGCGCGACAGCACGCGCATCCTGCGCGATTTGCCGGAGGCGGAATTCGAAGGGCTGCTGGCGCGCAGCAGCGTGGTGGCGATGCCCTTGCGCGGCCTGGGCGAGGCGTGCGGGCAAAGCGTCCTGTTGCGCGTGTTGCGGCATGGGAAACCGCTGGTGGCGACACGCCATGAAGCGATCGAAGCCTATCTTGGCGAAGACTATCCAGGCTTTGTGCCGCACGATGACGTGCAGGCGATGCGCCAGGCACTGGCGCATGCGCTGGAACAGCCGGCGCGGCGCGCGGAACTGGCACAGCGCGTGCGCCTGGCAGCGGGAAAGCTGGAAGGGCGCGGCGAACCGGGCGCTGAAATTGAGCAGTTCTTGCTAGGATGAAGCATGGCTCGCCCAGTACGCATCTTGCAGCTCGTGCCGGAACCGTTGCCGACTTTCCGCGCCGACGTGGCGACCCTTTTCGGAAAATACCTGCCGCGCCATGGCGTGCAATGCCACCTGGTCGGCAAAGGCAGCGCGGCGCCGGCCGACAACCAGGGCTTCGCCTCTTCACGGCGGGCACGCGCTGGTGCACGTTGGAAATCCGAGCTGTCTTTTCTCTGGCTTTGCCTGCGGGCCTTGCTGGGCGCTAACGGCCGCACCCACGATGCGGTACAAGTGCGCGACATGGTCAGCATTGGCCTGCTGGCGTTGCTGGTGGCGCGCCTGAAGGGATTGCCGATGATGTACTGGCTGTCATACCTGATGAGTGAAGGGCGCATCGAACGCGCGCAGGGCGAGCTGGCCCGCCTGCCTGCGCGGCGCATCCTGCGCCGCCTGCGCGCACGTCTTGTACTCGCCAAAGGATGCGCCGAACGCTGGCTGCTGTACCGTGTCCTGCTGCCGCGTGCCGATCACGTGTTCGTGCAAAGCGAGGCGATGGCGCGGCTGGTGGCCCGGCACGGCGTGCCAGCGGGGCGTATCAGCGCGGTGCCGATGGGCGTCGACATGGAAGCAGTAGCGCCGGCCGGATCAGTGCCGAAGGCCCGTTCGTGGCCAGGCTGGGAAGGGCGGGCGGTGGTGGCCTATCTTGGCACGCTGGACCGGGCGCGTTGCCTGGAGCGCGTGCTGGACGCGCTGGTGCTGGTGCGGCGCGAATTGCCGTCGGCCAGCCTGCTCCTGATCGGCAGTTCACCGCAGCAGGCCGACGTGCCGCAACTGCTTGATGCGGCGCGTGCGCGGGGCCTGGCGGAGGCGGTGCAGGTCACCGGCTGGCTGCCGCCTGCACAGGCCTGGGAGTACCTGCAGGGTGCGCAAGCGGCGATTTCCTATGTGCCGCGCGGTGCGCTGTACGACGTCAGCTCGCCGACCAAGCTGCTGGAATACCTCGCGCTGGGCATGCCCTGCGTCGGCAACGACATTCCGGACCAGGAAGCCGTGTTGGCCGCCAGCGGCGCGGGCTGGCTGGCGGCGAGCACGCCGCAGGCGATGGCCGACGCTTTGCTGGCTATCTTGCGCGACCCGCAGGCTGCGCGCGAGCGCGCGGCGGCGGGGCCGGCATACATTGAAGCGGCGCGCAGCTACCGCGTGCTGGGCGAGGCGGTGGCGCAGCGCTATCGGAACCTGGTGGGAGGCGATCATGCTGGCCGAATTGCGTAAGGAGTTCCTGTATGGCGGGCGGGCCCTGGTGCGCGACAATGCGCTGAGCCAGCGCCTGGTGCAGCGCCTGCGGCGGCATGAGCTGATGGACGATTACGCGCTCAAGGTGATGGGCGACAGGCTGTTGCACCGCAGCCTGCAGGCGGCTATCAGCAAGCTGCCATATTACGCGCACATCTCGCCAGACTTCTCGCCGGTCGAGGCGCGGCAAGCCTTGCGCGAGATGTTCCCGGTGGTCGACAAGTCGACTTTGCTGGCGCATCCGAAGGCCCTGTATCCGAATGACGGCGCCAAGCGGCCGTGGCAGGCGCTGGGCAAGACCAGCGGGACCACGGGGACGCCGCTGGTGATCATCCGCAGCCTGCAGTCGGTACAGATGGAGCAGGCCTTCATCAAGCGCCATTGGACCTGGGGCGGATATGTCGATGGCATGCCGCGTGCCACCCTGCGCGGGGATATGGTGGCGGGGCTGGACCGGCAACGCCCGCCGTTCTGGTTTGAAAACCGGTACAACCGCCAGCTGTTGCTGTCGTCGCGCCACCTGACCGAACAATGCATCGATCCCATCATCGACAAGCTGCGCGATTATGCGCCGGCAATGATGCAGGCCTATCCCTCGACGGCCTATACGCTGGCGCAGCATCTGGAGCGGCGCGGCACGAGCCTGTGCGTGCCATTCCTGTTTACCGCGTCGGAGCCCTTGTATCCGCACCAGCAAGAGCTGATTCGCGAGCGCCTGGCCGGCCAGATCATGGACATGTACGGCATGGCGGAACGGGTGGCCTTTGCAACGCAATGTGAATACGGCTCGATGCACGTCAACCCCGATTATTCGCATGTCGAAATACTCGATGACCATGGCGAGCCAACCGATGGCTACGGCCATGTAGTCGGCACCACCTTGCATAACCTTGCGATGCCGCTGGTGCGCTATCGCCTGAGCGACCGCACGCGCTGGAGGCATGGACATTGTCTTTGTGGGCGGCCCTTCCCGATGATCGAGCCGGTGACGGGCAAGCTGGAAGACCGCATTACCGGCGGCGACGGTTCCGAAGTCAGCCCTTCGGTGCTGACCTTTGCTTTCAAAGGCGTGGAGAACGTGCGCAAATCGCAGGTAGCTCAGGTCGGGCCCGGCCTGTGGGAGCTGCGCCTGGTGCCCGATGCGCGTTTCTCGCCGGCGGACCAGGACAAGCTGCTGACCAATATCCGTCAGCTGGTCGACGCGACGGTGCAGGTGAATGTCGTGTTGCGCGACGACTTGCCGAATACGGCGGCGGGCAAGTTCCGCTGGGTCGTCAATGAGTGGAAGGATGGGCGCCGCTCATGAAAACCATTGTGATGCTCGGGACCGGGATGAATACCATGGGCGGCATCGCTTCCGTGGTGCGGGTGTACGAGCAGGCTGGCATGCTGCGGCGCTTTGGGGTGCGTTACCTGGCGACGCATTGCGATGGCGGCAGGTGGCGCAAGCTGCGCGTGATGCTGGCGGCATACATGGTCTTTGCCGGCATGCTGTTGCGCGGGCAGGTCGGCCTGGTGCACGTGCACCTGGCATCGCGCGCCAGCTTCTGGCGCAAGTCGGGATTTTTCCTGCTGGCGTTCGCGGCACGGGTGCCGGCTATCCTGCACCTGCACGGCGCGGAGTTTTCGATCTTCTACGGCGAAGAATGCGGGCCCTGGCGCAAGCGTTTCGTGCGCTTCATATTCGACCGAAGCACGCGCGTGATCGTGCTTTCGGAGGCCTGGCGATGCTGGGTCGAGGGCATGTCGCGCAATCCGCATGTGGAGGCCATTTATAACCCGGTGCTGTTGCCGGCCGCCAGCTCGTGGGAGCAGCGGCGGCGCGGCGCCGTATTGTCCCTGGGGCGGCTTGGCCGGCGCAAGGGCAGCTATGACTTGCTGCAGGCGGCGGCGCGCATTGCGCCGCAGGTATCGGCACTGGAATTGCGGTTGGGCGGTGATGGCGAACTCGATGCAGTCCGCGAACGCGCGGCGCAGCTGGGAATCGCCAGCCAGCTCAACCTGCTTGGCTGGGTCGGGATGGAGAGCCGCCAGCAGCAACTGGCGCTGGCATCCCTGTATGCCCTGCCTTCTTACAACGAGGGCTTGCCGATGAGCGTGCTGGAGGCGATGGCGGCGGGCCTGCCCGTGCTGGCCACGCCGGTTGGCGGAATTCCGGAAGCCGTGGCCGATGGCGTCGAGGGCTTCCTCGTTGCGCCGGGCGATGTCGATGCACTGGCGGCACGGCTTGCGCAATTGCTGGAAGATGATGCGCTGGCCCGGCGCATGGGGGAGGCGGCGCGGCGCAAGGTGGAGTCCACCTTCAGCAGCGACGCCGTGTTGCCGCGGGTTGAGCGGCTGTATCGCGAACTGGGATTTTTTCCGCAATGACTGCACTGGCCTGGAAAATCAATCGCCTCAAGCTGATGGGGCCAGCCGAAGTTGTCTGGCGCATGCACCAGCTTGCGCGCCGCAAAGCCGCGGCAATGGGACTCGGCTTGGCAAGCTACCCTCCGGTGCCGGCGCTGGACCGCTTTGGCGCTGCTTTTCTTGCTGCACCGGCGGGCGTCGACGCGGCGGCGCTTTGCATGGCAGCCGATTCGCTGCTGGCCGGGCGCTGGAACGTGTTCGCCCTGGAGGGCGCGCCGCTGGGCTTCCCGCCGCAATGGAACCGCGATCCACGTACCGGCACGACGGCGCCAATGGTGCCAGGTCCGTCAATCGATTATCGCGATGCGTCGCTGGTGGGCGATATCAAATACCTGTGGGAGCCGAGCCGCCACCTGGAGCTGGTCACACTGGCGCAAGCCTGGCGTTGTACCGGCGAGCGAAAATACCGCGATGGGGCGCGTACGCTGCTCATTTCCTGGCTCGACCAATGTCCGTATCCGCAAGGCGTGCACTGGGCCAGTTCGCTGGAGCTTGGGGTTCGCCTGTTGAACTGGTCCGCGGCCTGGCAACTGCTGGCCGGCAGCCTGGACGACGATTGGCGGCATCGATGGCTCAACGCGGTCTACAAGCATTGCCACTTCATCAGCCACCACCTGTCGCGCCACTCGTCGGCCAACAATCATTTGCTGGGCGAGTATATGGGCTTGTACATCGCCAGCCTGCAATGGCCCTGCTGGCCGGAGAGCGTGCGCTGGCGCACGGTGGCCGAACGCGGGTTGGCCGAACAGGGCTTGCAGCAGAACTGGGAGGACGGCGTCAACAAGGAGCAAGCCATCTACTATCACCACGAGGTGATGGACATGATGCTGCTTTGCCAGCTGGCGGCGCAGGCGAACGGCTGCAGCTTCCCGGCCGAATGGCTGCAGCGGCTGGAACGCATGGCGGAATTCCTTGCGGCCGTGATGGACGTGGGCGGCAATGTGCCGATGACCGGCGATGCGGACGATGCCCGCATGCTGCGCCTCGATGCATCGGCTGTGCCGCCTTACCGCTCCCTGCTCGCCAGCGCTGCCTTGCTGTTCGAACGCGCCGACTTCAAGGCGAAGGCCGGCGCGCTCGATGACCGCAACCGCTGGTTGTTCGCTGACGCCGATGCGCGCTGGGCCGCGCTGCCGTCGCCAATGCCGGGCGCGCAAGAAACGCCGCGTATCGCGTTTCCCCAAGGCGGCTATTACTTGCTGGGGAAAGACTTCGGCACGCCGCGGGAAGTACGCATGGTGGTCGATTGCGGCCCCTTGGGCTACCTGTCGCTGGCGGCGCATGGACACGCCGATGCGCTGTCCTTCACGCTCTCGATGGGCGGGCAGGAAATGCTGGTCGATCCCGGCACCTATGCCTACCACACCCACCGCCAATGGCGCGACTACTTCCGCAGTACTGCCGCGCACAACACGGTGCAAATCGATGGGCTGGACCAGTCTGAAATCGGCGGCAACTTCATGTGGCTGCATAAGGCAGGTGCTGTCGCGTTGTCGCACGATGCGACTCATTTCTTTGAGGGAAAACACGACGGCTATATGCGCTTGCGTGATCCTGTCATGCATCGCCGCATCATTCGCTACGATTCCAAACGGAACGCGGTCAAAGTTGAAGATATCCTAGAATGTTCTGGCGAGCACGAGGTAGCCCTGCACTGGCATTTTGCAGAAGGCTGCCATGCCGAAACGGTTGGGCAAACTTTGCATATCGCCAGGCGCGATAAGGGATTGCACATGTCATGCCATTTCGGGAATGGGCCGCAACTCCATTGCGCCAGCACGGCGCCAATCGCGGGATGGATCTCGCGCAGCTTTGACAGCAAAGCCGGCATCGCGACAGCAGCGTGGCGCGGAACGATACGCGGCACCAGCACGATCGTGACCGAAATTACCTTACTTGAAGGAGCGTCATCGTGAAGATCAGTATCTTTGGCATGGGCTACGTAGGTGCAGTTTCGGCGGGATGCCTGGCGGCGGAAGGGCATACGGTGATCGGGGTCGATCCGAACCGCACCAAGGTTGGGCTGATCAACGAAGGACGTACGCCGATCATCGAGAAAGATATCGGCGAGATGATTGCCGGAGCGGTGCGCGACAGGCGCCTGCGCGCTACCGACAGCGTGCGCGATGCAGTGATGGCGAGCGAGATCTCGCTGGTGTGCGTCGGCACGCCATCTCAGCTGAACGGCAATCTTGACCTGAGCGCGGTGCGCAAAGTGTGCGAGCAGATCGGGCATGCGCTGCGCGAGAAAGAGAGCTTCCACGTGGTGGTGGCACGCAGCACCATGCTGCCGGGGTCCATGCGTTCGCTGGTGATCCCGACGCTGGAAGAGGCGTCCGGCAAGCGCGCCGGCATCGACTTCGGCGTGTGCAGCAATCCGGAATTCCTGCGCGAGGGCACGGCGGTGCACGATTACCATCATCCGCCCAAAACGGTGATCGGCGAAACCGACGAGCGCTCCGGCGAATTGCTGCTGCAGCTCTATGCGGGCATGGACGCGCCGGTGGTGCGCACCGACGTCGAGACGGCGGAAATGGTGAAGTACACGGACAACACCTGGCATGCGCTGAAAGTCGATTTCGCCAACGAGATCGGGAACATCTGCAAGGCGGTCGGCATCGATGGCCACGAAGTGATGGAGATCTTCTGCAAGGATACCAAGCTCAATCTCTCGCCGTATTACATGAAGCCGGGCTTTGCCTTCGGCGGCTCCTGCCTGCCGAAGGACGTGCGCGCGCTGATCTACAAGGCGCGCCAGCTTGACCTGGAATTGCCGCTGCTGAATGCCATTCTGCCGTCCAACCACAAGCAGGTGGAGAAGGGCTTGAAGATGGTGATGGAAAAGCCCGGCAAGAAAGTCGGCATCCTCGGCTTCTCCTTCAAGGCCGGGACCGACGACCTGCGCGAATCGCCGCTGGTGGACGTGATCGAACACCTGATCGGCAAGGGCTATGACCTGCGCCTGTACGACAAGAATGTGAAGCTGGCGGCGCTGACCGGCGCCAACCAGGACTACATCATGAACATCATTCCCCATATCTCGCGGCTGATGGTCGACTCGATGGACGCGGTGCTGGCGTTTGCGGACACGGTAGTGATCGGCAACGGCGCGCCGGAATTCCATGCCGTGCCTGACCGGCTGCGGCCCGGACAGCACCTGGTGGACCTGGTGCGCGTCTCGGGCAAGCAGAGCGAAGGGGCATACGATGGCATCTGCTGGTAACCGGGTTGAGCGCCGCCGCGTCCTCATCATCGTCGAAAACCTGCCTTCGCCGTTTGACCGGCGCGTGTGGCAGGAGGCGACGACACTGCATGCCAGCGGCTACCAGGTGGCGATCATCTGCCCGACCGGCAAGGGCTACGAGGCGCGCTATGAAGAATTGGATGGCATCCATATCTACCGCTACAAGCTGCCGATGGAGGCGGAGGGCGCGCTAGGCTATGCGATCGAATACTCGGCTGCGCTGTTCCATAGTTCGCGGCTGGCGTGGAAGGTATTGTTCCGCCATGGCTTCGATGTGATCCACGCATGCAATCCTCCCGACCTCTTGTTCCTGGTCGGCGGCTTCTTCAAGTTCGTGCTGGGCAAGCGCTTCCTGTTCGACCACCATGACATCAACCCGGAACTGTACGAGGCCAAGTTTGGCCGGCGCGATTTCTTCTACAAGCTGATGGTGTGGCTGGAACGGCTTTCCTTCCGCACCGCCGACGTGTCGATCGCCACCAATGATTCGTACAAGCGTATCGCCATCGGGCGCGGCGGCATGGACCCGGACCGGGTGTATGTGGTGCGCAGCGGCCCGAAACTGGACCGGCTGCGCGTGCTGCCGCCGGTGGAGGCGCTGAAGCAGGGGCGGCGCTTCCTGGTCGGCTATGTCGGCGTGATGGGCGCGCAGGAAGGCATCGACCTGCTGCTGCAAAGCGTGCGCGTCATGGTGCATGAGATGGGGCGGCGCGACGTCCAGTTCGGCCTGGTGGGCGGCGGCACTTCGCTCGAGGAGATGAAGGAGCTGGCGCGCGAACTGGGCGTGGCGGACTTCGTGACGTTCACCGGGCGGGTTCCCGACCAGCAGTTGCTGGAAATGCTGAACACGGCCGACGTCTGCGTGAATCCCGACGTGGCCAACGAAATGAACGACAAGTCGACCATGAACAAGATCATGGAGTACATGGCGCTGGGCAAGCCGATCGTGCAGTTCGACCTGACCGAGGGCCGGGTATCGGCCCAGGAGGCTTCGCTGTACGCGGCAAAGAATGATCCGGTGGACATGGCGGTGAAGATTATGGAGTTGCTGGACGATCCGGAGCGGCGCGCGCGCATGGGTACGTATGGGCGCAACCGCGTGGTCAACGAGCTCGAATGGGAATACGAGGCGCCCAAGCTGCTGGCAGCTTACGAGCGCCTGTACTCCGCGCCGGAGCTGATTTTGGAGAAGGACAACCCATGAAAGCGATGATTCTGGCGGCCGGCAAGGGCACGCGGGTGCGCCCTTTGACCTATGAACTGCCCAAGCCGATGATCCCGATCCTCGGCAAGCCCGTGATGGCCTATCTCGTGGAACACCTGCAGCGGCACGGCGTGAGCGAAATCATGGTCAATGTCAGCTACCTGCACGAGAAGATCGAGGAATATTTCGGTGAAGGGCATCAATTTGGCGTCCAGATCGGCTATTCCTTCGAAGGCTACACCAACGACGAGGGCGAAGTGGTGCCGCAGCCGATCGGCTCGGCGGGCGGCATCAAGAAGATCCAGGAGTTCGGTGGATTCTTCGACGAGACCGTGGTGGTGCTGTGCGGCGATGCGCTGATCGACCTGGACCTGAAATCAGCCCTGTACGAGCACCGGCGCAAGGGCGCCCTGGCTACCGTCATCACGCGCGAAGTGCCGTGGGAAAAAGTGAGCAGCTACGGCGTCGTGGTCAGCGACGACGATGGCCGGGTGCTCGAATTCCAGGAAAAGCCTGCGCGCGCGCAAGCCAAGTCGAATTGCGCCAGCACCGGCATCTATCTGTTCGAGCCGGAGGTGATCGACCTGATTCCTTCGGGCCGCGAATTCGATATCGGTTCGGAGCTGTTCCCCTTGCTGGCGCAGCGGGGACTGCCCTTCTACTGCCAGACGCGCAAGTTCGACTGGATCGATATCGGCAGCGTGAAGGATTATTGGGAAGTGCTACAAGGGGTGCTGACCGGCGGCGTGGCGCATATGACGGTGCCTGGCGTGCAGGTGGAGGAGGGCGTGTGGGTTGGCCTGAACACCAGCATCGACTGGAAGGGTACGCGCATCATCGGACCGGTCTACATCGGCTCCGGCTGCCGCATCGAGGCTGGCGCCACGATTATCGGTCCGACGTGGATTGGCCACGGCAGCCACATTCGCAGCGGGGCAAGGGTAGTGCGCAGCGTGTTGTTCGAATATACTCGAGTCTTACCAGACGTTACGCTCGACGAATTGATCGTGTTCAAAGAGTATAGTGTCGACCGCGCTGGCGAAATGCAGCATATTTCGCAAGCAGAAGGCGGCGGATGGGCGAATGCGCGGGACCGCCGCGCGACCCGGCGTGCCGCGCACGATGTTGCCAAAGAGACAACTTTAATATGAATATTTATCCCGTCATCCTGTCCGGCGGCGCCGGCACCCGGCTGTGGCCCCTGTCGCGCGCAGCGTTGCCGAAGCAATTGCTGCCCCTGGTATCGGACAGGACGATGCTGCAGGAAACCGTGCAGCGCCTTGCTGGGCGTGACGGGATGATGGCGCCGCTGGTGGTATGCGGTAATGAGCATCGCTTCCTGGTGGCCGAACAGATGCGCGAAATCGGCGTCGCCCCGCTTGGCATTTTGCTGGAGCCGGTGGGGCGCAACACGGCGCCGGCGGTGGCGGCAGCAGCCCATTACCTGAAGGCGCTCGACCCGCAGGCAGTGATGTTGGTACTGCCGGCCGACCACGTCATCAAGGACGTGGACTCCTTCAACGCTGCGATCCAGCGCGCCGCGACGCAGGTCGAGGGCGGCGCCCTGGCGACCTTCGGCATCGTGCCGACCGCGCCGGAAACCGGTTACGGCTATATCCAGAGCGGCGAGCCGCTGCGGGCTGAAGGCTGCTTCAAGGTAGCCAAATTCGTCGAGAAGCCCAACCGCGAAACGGCGCAAGGCTTCATCGAGGCCGGCAACTTCTTCTGGAACAGCGGCATGTTCCTGTTCCGCGTCGACGCTTACCTCAAAGAACTGGCGCAATTCCAGCCCGACATGGCGAAATGCAGCGAAGAAGCGGTGGCCAAGGGCTATCGCGACCTGGATTTCTGCCGCCTGGACGAAGCGGCTTTCACCGCCTGCCCATCCGATTCCATCGACTACGCGGTGATGGAGCACACCAGGCAGGCCGTCGTGGTGCCGGCATCGATCGGCTGGAATGACGTCGGTTCCTGGTCGGCGCTGGTCGACGTGCTGCAGTCCGACGCGGACGGCAACGTGACGCGCGGCGACGTATATACGGATAACGCCAGGAATTGCCTGGTACGTGCCGAAGGCCGCATCGTGGCCGCAATCGGCGTGCAGGACCTGGTGATCGTGGAAACGTCGGATGCGGTACTGGTGGCGCACAAGGACCATGTGCAGCGCGTGAAGCAGGTGGTGGACCACCTGAAAGCCAACGGCCGCACCGAACACCTGCATCACACCAAGGTGTATCGCCCGTGGGGTTCGTACGAGGGGATCGACATGGGCGACCGCTTCCAGGTCAAGCGCATCATCGTCAACCCGGGCGGCAAGCTGTCGTTGCAGATGCACCATCACCGCGCCGAGCACTGGGTGGTGGTGTCGGGCACGGCGCGCGTCACCTGCGGCGACAAGGTGACCCTGCTGACCGAGAATGAATCGACCTATATCCCGATCGGCATGAGCCATCGCCTGGAGAATCCGGGCAAGCTGCCATTGCACCTGATCGAAGTGCAGTCGGGCAGCTACCTCGGCGAGGACGATATCGTCCGCTTCGAGGATGTCTACCATCGCGGCTAAACGCTGCGCCTTTGCCGCGCTCCTGCTGTTGGCAGCCGGGGCGCGTGCCCAGCTGCAGCCGGCCCAGCTTGGGCTGGTCGTCAACGATGCCGATCCCGCCAGCGTGGCACTGGGCGCCTACTATGCCCAGTTGCGCGGCATTCCACCGGCGCATATTGCTCACGTCAGCATTCCCGGCAGGCCGCATGGCCTGGATGCCGATGCATTTACGCGGCTGAGAAGCGAGATTGACCGCCAGCTTCCGGCGGAGGCGCGCGCCGTCCTGTTTGCCTGGACCGCGCCTTACGCCGTCGAATGCAACAGCCTGACCTCGGCCTACACGCTGGGCTTCGATGCCGCGCAATGCGAACGCAGTTGCGCGCCCGGCCGCAAGAATCCCTATTTCAATGGCAAGGTGCTGCCGCCCGGCATGCGCCTGTCGATGCTGTTGCCGGCCGAGCCGCTGGACGTGGCCCGCGCGGTGGCGGAACGCGGCAAGGCGGCCGGCTTCAGCGTGCCGCAGGCCGGCGCCTACTTCCTGCAAACCAGCGAGGCTACGCGCAATAGCCGCGCGCGCTTCTTTCCGCCCAGCGGCGCCATCCCGGCGCGCAAGCTGGCCATCCATACGCTGCGGCAGGACGCGCTGGAAGGCGCGCAGGACATCATGTTTTACCAGACCGGGATGGCGCGCGTCGACAAATTGGAGACGCTGCACTTCCTGCCCGGCGCCCTGGCCGACCACCTGACTTCCTATGGCGGCGATTTGCTGGGCAGCGGGCAGATGAGCAGCCTGCGCTGGCTGGAGGCGGGCGCCACGGCCAGCTATGGCACGGTCAGCGAGCCGTGCAACCACTGGCAGAAATTCCCCCATCCGCAAATCCTGTTGCAGCATTACCTCAGCGGCGCCACTGCCATCGAAGCGTATTGGCGCAGCGTGGCCTGGCCCGCCCAAGGCTTGTTCATAGGAGAACCGCTGGCGCGGCCATACCCCCGTTAGTCCGTTCGGACTAATCGTGTGTCACCAACTAGTCATATCAAACAGTTAATATGCAAAAGGACAATAAAAAATTCCTTTTGGTAAATACTCTGGGGGTACACTTTTTCATGAACAAACGCATTCCTTTGCGCGCTACCGCGCTGGCCGCCTTGCTGGCCTGCCAGCCGGCTTTCGCTGCCGACGTGGTGATCAGCCAGATGTACGGCGCGGGCGGCAATAACGGCGCTACCCTGCGCTACGATTACGTTGAACTGTTCAACCGCGGCAGCGCTGCGGTGGCCGTGGGCGGCTGGACGATCCAGTATGCGTCCGCCAGCGGCACGAGCTGGGGCAGGGCGGAACTGCCGGCCGGCACCAGCATCGATGCGGGCAAATACTTCCTGGTCAAACTGGCCAGCAATAATACCGCCGTCGGTGCCGACCTGGCCGCTGACTTCTTCAGCAACAGCATCAATATGAGCGGTGCTTCCGGCAAGGTGGCGCTGGTGAATAACAATACGCCGCTGACCGGCGCCCAGCCAAGCGGCGCTTCGATCCAGGACGTGGTGGGCTACGGCTCGGCCAACTTCTCTGAAACCGCGGCGGCGCCGGCGATGAGCGTGACCACCAGCCTGCTGCGTGCCGATAACGGCTGCACCGACACCAACAATAATTCCGCCGACTTCACGGCGGTCGCTCCGCAATTCCGCAGCGCTGCATCGCCAGCCAATATGTGCAATAACGGCCCGGTGCCGCAGCCGATCGTGCCGGTGTGCCCGGCCAGCGCCAAGCTGACCTTCGGTGCGGGCGGCAGCATTGCGCTGTCGGCGTCGGACGCGGACGGCATCGTCAACGGCGCGCTGATCACGTCGGCCGCCGTGGCCGGCCTGAGCCTGGGCAGCGTGACGCCGGCCCAGGGCATCGGCGGCAGCGCCAGCGTGTCGCTGGTCGCTTCGCCATCCGTGGCGGCCGGCACCTATCCGGTCGCCGTCAAATTCACCAACGACCAGGGACAGGACGCCAGCTGCACGGTCAGCCTGACCGTGGAAATGGGCGCTGGCAGCGTGGTGCCCGTGCCGCAGATCCAGGGCTCGGGCCCCACCAGCCCGTTCAACGGCGTGAAACTGAGCACCGAAGGCGTGGTCACGGCCAAGGTAGGCAGCGGCTTCTTCATCCAGGACGCGGCCGGCGACGGCGACCCGAATACTTCCGACGGCATGTTCGTGTACATGGGGGCTGCGCCCGTCACCGTGGCGGTGGGCGACCTGGTTCGTGTGAGCGGCACCGTGACCGAGTACAAGCCGAGCGGCGCGACGCGTTCGTACACCGAGCTGTCGACCGTCACCAGCGTCGTCACCCAGAGTAGCGGCAACAGCGTCACCCCGGCCAATATCGATCTGCTGGGCACCAGCCTGGCTAACGTCGAAGGCATGCTGGTGCGCTTCCCTGGCGCGCTGACGGTCAATGCCACCGACTCGCTGGGCAGCCGTGGCGAACTGACGCTGTCCGTTGGCCGCCGCGAGATCCCGACCAACCGCTATCCTGCGCGCAGTGCGGATGCCGTTGCGCTGGCAGCGCAGAATGCGGCCAATATGATCACGCTTGATGACGGCCTTTTCGTCACGCCGGCAAGCGTGCCTTACTTGGACCAGGACGGCACGGTGCGCACCGGCTACACCGTCAGCGGCCTGACCGGCGTGGTCGACTTTGGCGCGCTGGGCAGCGGCGGCGCCGGCTTCAAGCTGCAGCCGACCGAAGCGCCGATTTTCTCGCGCGACGATCCGCGCACTGCGGCACCGGAAGTCGCCGCCGGCAACCTGAAAGTGGCCAGCGCCAACGTGCTGAACTTCTTTACCACCTTCATGGACGGCACCGACGTGCTGGGCCAGACCGGCCAGGGCTGCACCCTGGGTACCGGCACCAGCAAGGCCAATTGCCGCGGCGCCGACAATATGACCGAGTTCGTACGCCAGCGCGACAAGATCGTCGCCGAATTGAAAGCCGTCGATGCCGACGTGGTGGGCCTGATGGAGATCCAGAACAATGGCGACTATGCCACCAGCTACCTGGTCGACAGCCTGAATGCCGCCTACGGCAAGGCGGAATATGCCTATGTGCCGAAGCCTGCTGCCACCGGCACCGATGCGATCCGCGTGGCGATGATCTACAAGCCGGCCAAGGTGGCGCTGGTGGGCGGTGCGCTGTCCGATGCGGCTGCCGTCAATGACCGACCACCGATGGCGCAAACGTTCAAGGCCAACAATGGCGCGAAGTTCAGCGTCATCGTCAACCACTTGAAGTCCAAGCGCTGCAACGGCGCCACCGGCGCCAATACCGACCAGGGCGATGGCCAGAGCTGCTACAACGCCGACCGCGTGGCGCAGGCGCAGCAACTGGCCGATACCTTCGTGCCGCAAGTGGTGGCGGCGGCTGGCGATCCGGACGTGCTGCTGATCGGCGACTTCAATTCCTACGGCATGGAAGACCCGATCCTGCAGCTGACCGCCGCAGACCGCCAGTTCCGCTTTGAGAACCAGCTCGAGCGCTTCGTGCGCCCGAACGGCATGCCGCACTCGTATGTGTTCGGCGGCGAGAGCGGCTACCTGGACCACGCGCTGGCCAGCGTTGCCATGAGCTCGCAAGTGGCCGGCGCCATGGAATGGAACATCAACGCCGACGAGCCGGAAGTACTGGACTACAACCTGGACGGCAAGAATGCCGCGGCCCAGTCCTTGTACAACGCGCTGCCTTACCGCGCTTCCGACCATGACCCGGTGGTGGTCAGCCTGAACCTGGCGCCGTCGTATGTCGATGTGACGGCCAGCGTGCAGATCCAGCGTTCCGGCGTGGTGCAGGGGCGCTTCAGCAGCGTCGGTACCGCGACGGCCTGGATCACCAACACCAGCGGCGCCGACCTGGCTGCGCCGGTGCACTATGTGCTGCAAGGACTGCCCGCGAACGTCACGCTGGCCAACGCCAGCGGCTACGTCAACGGCATGCCATACATCACCGCAGCGCCCTCGCTGGCGGCTGGCGCCCAGGCGTCGGTCCAGCTGCAATTCAATAATCCGGGCCGTGTAGCCATCAACTACACGCCAAAAGTCTACAACGGCAGTTTTTAAGGACGAATCATGCTGATCAAATCCATTTTCCTGCGTACGCTGGCCCTGCTGCTGGCATTTGGCGCCTGCAGCCAGGCTTCGGCCGATGTCATGCGGCTGGTGACCCTGGATACGGCCATCTACGGCGCCGGCCGCGCCGGCTACCTGGACTTCACTTTCAACGGTGTGGACGGCGCACCGGCGGCGACGGCGACCATGTCGCAACTGCAAGGCTTCGACCTGGATCCGGCCAATTTCGATCCGCTGGGCGATGCCGCCGCGGTGCCTGGCGGTTTCGCCATGCTGAATTCGACCAATATGAATGATGTGCTGTACCGGGGAAGTTTCGGCGGCGTGTTCAGCTTCCTGCTGACGGTTTCGGGCGATCCTTCGGCGCTGTTGAATTCGAACTTTGGCATCCTGGCCTATGACATCGACATGAGCCCGATCAAGGGCCAGATCCTGAACCTGATGTTCGCGCCCGCGGCCGATGGCAGCGCCGACCTGCAGGTCATCACCATCAATGATGCGGTAGCCACCGTCGGCACCCCGGCTGCCGTGCCGGAGCCAGCGTCGCTGGCGTTGGCTGCGCTCGGCCTGCTGATGCTGGCCTTCGCTCGCCGCCGCGCCTGAGCGCTGCGGTTGCGCAAACGCCACAGGCACCTTGGGAGTTTCGGCTCCCAAGGTGCTTTTTCATTTGTAAGGCACAGAGCGAGAGGGGGGATTTATTTCGGCAGAATATTAATACTTAATTAAAATTGTATTAGTGTGCAGGACTTGGCATGATTCATAGTTTTCCTCATAACGACCTGCGTTTTTTTGCCATGTCCTTCAACATTCTCGTCATCGACAGCGACCCCGCTGTACAGCAACTGCTGGCCCATAACCTGGGGCAGGCGGGCTATGCGGTACAGAGCCATGGCGATGCGATGGCGGCGCTTGCGGCGCTGCAGGGGACGCTGCCGGAAGCGGTGCTGCTGGAGTGGGATTTGCCGGGCCAGTCCGGGCTGTCGCTGATCCGCCAATTGCGCGCCGCGCTGCGCACCAGCGAACTGCCGATTCTCATGTTGAGCGCGCGCTGCGCCGAGCAGGACAAGGTGCTGGCGCTGGAAAGCGGCGCCGACGATTTCATCTGCAAGCCTTTCGGCCCGCGCGAAACCATCGCTCGCCTGCATGCGGTGCTGCGGCGCCGGCGCCCGGCTGCAATGCCGGGGGCGCTGCAGGTGGCCGGCTTGCGGCTCGATCCGCACACGTTGAGCGTGACGGCGGGCGACCGCCAACTGAACCTGGGACGCGTCGAATTCCGCCTCCTGAACTACCTGATGCACCACCCTGGCCGCGTGCATAGCCGCGCCCAATTGCTGGACCAGGTGTGGGGCACCCACGTCTACCTCGACGAGCGCACGGTCGATGCGCACGTGGGCCGGCTGCGCCATGCGCTGCAGCCGAGCGGCCTGCACGATGCGATCCAGACGGTGCGCGGCAGCGGCTACCGCTTCCATGCCGACGCCACGGCCGCATGCTGAGCCCTGACGCCCGCGAACAGGAATACCTGTTGCACGCCATCGATGGCGCGCACGGCATTGCCACCCAACGTGAACTGTTCCTGTGGAGCCAGGGGGCCTTGCAAACGCTGTTGCCGCACGGCGTGCTGCTGTGCATCCAGCTCGACGAGCAGGGCCGGGCGCGCAGGGCCGATTGCGTGCACAGCACGATGCTGGCGCCGTCCGAGCGCGAGTTGCTGTGCGACCCGGTGCAGGGGCCGGCGCCGGCCTGGCTGCGCCAGTGGCAGCAAGGCGGCCTGCAGCCGCTGGTGCTGCAAGCCGGAGCCATGGGGCATGGACTGATGCATGGCAGCGGCGCGCTGGCGGCTGGCGGCAGCGCCTTCGTGCTGCTTGGCTTGCCCGCCGAGGCAGGCTTCCGTGAAAGCTGGCTATTGCAACTGCTGCTGCCTTACCTGCACATGGCGCAGCAGCGCATCGCCACTTCGGTGCAGGCGCCGGTCCTGGCGCCGGCGGTCTCGCCGCGCCAGGCGGAAATCCTGCAATGGCTGCGCGAAGGCAAAAGCAATGAAGAAATCGGCCGGCTGTTGGGCATCAGCGCGCTGACCGTGAAAAACCACCTGCAACGGCTGTACCGCCAATTGGGCGTCAGCAACCGCGCCCACGCCGTCGCCCGCAGCATCGTCCAGCAGCACGGTTGACCGGGCAACGCGGGCGCGCGATGATGGCGCCATCTCTTCCTGGAGCACCACCATGAACCGAATTGCCCTCCTGCTGGCTTGCCTGGCTGCCAGCGCTTGCAGCCATGCGACGCCCGGCGAATCGAAGTCCCTATCCGAATTGCGTGCCATAGGACGCGCCGCTGCGTGTAGCTCCGACCAGCAGTGCAAGACGCTGCCAATCGGCGCCAAGTCCTGCGGCGGGCCGGAGTCATATATGGCGTATTCAACCGCCAGCGTCAGCACCGAAAAGGCCGCCTCGCTGGCGGCACGCTACCGCAAGGAGCGTGAATCGGAAAACCAGGCAAGCGGCCTGGCGAGCGATTGCCGCTTCCTGATGGACCCCGGTGCGCAGTGCCGCGCCGGCACCTGCCAGCTTGGCGGCAAGAACGGGGCGCTGGTGGAATAAAAAAACGCCGCGACCAGCGCGGCGTTTCGATGGGATTGTGACAGCTTAGTCGCGGCGGCCCGCCACGTTGCGTTCGGTGCTTTGTTCAGGCACCGGCACGGTGGTGTCGACTTCCAGCAAGGTGGAGGCGACGTTGCCGCCTGGCGCGGTGAACACGACCGCGCCCAGGTGCTTGGCGCTGCCCAGGCCGGACCACGAGGCGCTGGCCGTCGCGGTGGCGCCGGTGAACACCATGGAAGGCAGGCCCACTTTCAGGTTGCCGCCCATTTCGTCCTTGGCCACGGTCCACGAAGACAGCGTGTAGTTCGAGCTGCCTCCAAGCGGTGCATAGCCGACCACGCACACCTTGTAGCTGCCCGCCGCCGGCTGGTTCAGCGTCACCATTTCATTGGAGGTTGCGCCGCCGCTGCTGCCGACCTGGGTGCCGGCGCCGTTCAGCACCACCAGGTCCAGGTCGTCGTGGTCGCCAGCCTGGTGGCCGGAAGTATCCACGTCGTACAGCGCGAAGCGCGCCACCAGGGCGTTGGCCGGCACGGTCACGGTATGCACCTTGACGCCGGCATTGCCGCCGGCCTTGCAGGCTGCCACGCCGCCGTCGGCGGAAGCGTCGGTGCCGATGGTTGCCGCGCTGCGGGTAGCCGCTTTCAGGCCGCCCTTCATTGCCACCAGCGGTCCGGTGAAGCCGGCGCCGATGGTGAAGGACGTGCTGCCGGTGCCGGCTTCGTTATACAGCTTGCCTGGCACCGAGATCATGGCCGGCTTGGCGGTCAGCGGGCTGCGCACCACGTGGCCGGCATTGTCGCTCCAGGTCAGGTTGCCGTAGGCCCAGGTGTTGGCCGGCGCGCTGACATTGGTCAGGCTGACGGTGAAGGTGCCCTTGGCGCCTGGCGCCAGCGTCAGCGTGGCAGGGCTGACCACCACGTTGAAGCCCGGCAGGGTGGCGCTGGCGTTGTAAATCGCTTCCTCGCTGCCGACGTTGGTGACGGTACGCGTCATGGTCAGCTTGCCCAGCACTGCGGAGGCGGTCAGCGACGCCAGGTTCAGGTTGTACGGCTGGATGGTGCCGTACGGTGCGCAGAAGCTGGCCGACAGGGTGCCCGGAATGCCGCACATGAAGCGGATCCAGTCGATCGGTCCCGAGTCGTACACCAGGCCGGGATCGACCGCCTTGTTCGGACGCACATGGCCAGCGCCCTGGCCCCATGGCAGGGTGCCGGCCGCCATGCCGGGCTGGCCGTCGGCGAAGGTGTCGTAGGCTGAAGTCATCAGGGCCGACTTGATGGCTGCCGGCGACCAGTCCGGGTGCGCCTGGCGCAGCAGCGCGCCCAGGCCGGCCACGTGCGGGCTGGACATCGACGTACCCTGGTAGCTGGCCCAGTTCGCCAGCGGCACCATGGTGCCGTTGGCGATGGCATCGCGCTCGGCCTGGGTGTTGTAGTCGGCCGTGACGCCTGCCAGGATGTCCACGCCAGGCGCGGTCAGGTCAGGCTTGAGGATGTTGGCGTTGTGCTTGTTCGGGCCGCGCGAGGAGAAGCTGGCCATCTGCGGCGCCGGCACGGCGCTGGTGGTCAGCACCGACTTGGCGATATTGCTCAGGCCATCCGGATGGGCGGCAACCCAGGTGCGGGCAGCCGAGCCGTCGGCAAAGTTCAGGTGCACGGTCGGAATGCTGTGCGGGTCGGCCACCGGCGCCTGGGCGGCGGAGGTGTCCATCAGGATCATGCCGGCGCCGCCGGCTTCCTTGACGGCGCGCGACTTGTCGACACGGGCGCTGTTGCCGCGTTCGCACAGCAGGACCTTGCCGCTGGCCTTGGCCGGGTCGAGCGCGCCGTCGGCGCCGCCGCCATAGGTGACGCGGTCGGCTGCGGTGTAGCACAGGCGGGCTGCTGCCTTGTCGGCGGTGCTCAGCTGGGCATAGGGCTTCATGGCCGCATCGCGCGCCAGGATGGTTGGCGTATCCGGCAGCGGCGACTGGTTGTAGGAAGCGCCGCTGTAGCTGGCGCCGCCGACCAGGTTGACGGTGGCGATGCTGGCGCGGTTGTGGGTCGAGGCGGCGACGGTGGTCAGCCACGGCGACAGGTGGGCTACGGCGTTGGTCGGGCCGGAGTTGCCGGCCGAGGCGGCGACGAATACGCCGGCGGCAGCGGCATTGAAGAAGGCCATTTCGACCGGATCGGTGACGCTGGTCTGCGAGCCGCTGATCGAGTAGTTCAGCACATGCACGCCGTCGGCCACAGCCTGGTCGATGGCGGCCACGCTGTCGGAGTTGTAGCAGGAATTGCGGGTGCCGGTGCCGTCGGTGGCGGTGGCGTCAGGGTAGGTCCAGCACACTTTGTAGGCGGCGATGCGGGCGCGCGGGGCCATGCCGGACATGCTGCCGATCGGGATGCCGGACAAGGAGCCGACCGCGCCGGAATTGCCGCCCGCCGTGGTCGCGGTGTGGTCGCCGTGGCCGCCGTGGCCGGTGGCGCCGGCCAGCGAGTCGCGCGGCGAGACGAAGTCGGTCCAGTGCAGCTGGCGGCCGGTGGACAGGAAGCCGGCGTTGAAATAGCGCGCGCCAATCAGCTTGTTGTTGCAGTGGCTGGCGGTGAAGCCTTCGCCGGTCACGCAGGCGCCGTTCCAGTTGGACGGGGTGTCGTACACCAGGGTGCCGCTGACGTCGAAAGTAGGCTTGCCCTGGTTGTCGACGCGGTCGGCGTAGGAGGCGTGTTCAGGCCAGATGCCGCCGTCGACAATGCCGATCACGATGTTTTCGCCGGCCTTGTCCATGCCGCCCAGCTTGGCCCACAGGCCGTCGCCCGGGGTGTCCAGGCCGAGGAATTTCGGAGTGTAGTTGGTATCGAGGGTGCGCGCCTCGTCGGCGCTGATGCTGGCCACGGCGCTGGATTTTTTCAGTGCGCGCACTTCGGCATCGGTCAGGCGGGCGGCGAAGCCGTTCAGCACCAGCTTGTACTTGTGGACGATCTGCGCGTCCGGCACGATGGCGGTAGCGTTGCTTTGCTGCTGGTCCAGGTAGGCCATGTAGTCCTGCACGTTCTGTGCAGTGACGTCGAGGCGGCTGCCGGCGGCAGGCTTGGTGGCGGCCAGGCCGTTCACGCCGCCGCTGTAGTTGGCGACCGGCGCGTCGGCCAGTTGCACGATGTAGGAGTGGCGCGCTTCTTCAGCGCCGGCTTGCACGGCCAGGCCGGACAGCACGGCCAGGACGGCCAGGGTCAGTGGTCGCAATTGCATGGTAGGTATCCTTGTTTTTGGTTATTGTGCGCGGCGGCGGCGGCGGCGGATGGCGGCCAGGCCGGCCAGGCCAAGCAGCAGCAGCGGGGCGGAGCCCGGCAGCGGCAGCGCGACGTCGAGGTCGTCGATGGCGAATTGGGCGGCGTACGGCGCCCAGTCGGCCATGTTCTGGCAGCCGCCGTTGCCGTCAAACAGGCAGGCGCTGATATTCAGGTTGCTCAGGTGGAGGGCGGCGAAGTCGGCGTCCAGGTTCCAGGTCGAGAACATGAAGTGGCCATCGCCATCCTGGCCGGCAAAGTCGGCGCTGCGGGTAACGGTGTCGCCATCCATGGTGGTGGCCTTCAGCACCAACTGGCCATAGCTGCCGTCAGGCTGGCCGCCGACGGGGGCGAAGAAGGAATAGCGCAGGGAGCTCAGGGTATAAAAGCCGCCGCCGCGCTGGACGTCGACCGAGCCATCGTTCCAGCCTGCGTAAAACTTGCTGGCATTGCCGGATGGGCAATCGTTAACCGCGCCGCAGCTATTCGGATTACTGCCATCGAGGATGGTGCCGCCCAAGCCATCGGTGATGCCGAGTGACTGGACATAGGCGGAAATCTGGGCGGTGAATGTGAGGCCGCCATCCTGGAATTTTTCGCCGTGGTTGTAGACCATCGGCGCTTGCGAGTCCAGGGTGGCCACGCCGGCGTGGGCCGGTGCTGCCATGATTGCTGCGGCGCCAACCAGCGCGCAGCCGGCCAGTTGTTTGATGCGAGTGACATGTCGATTCATGATGCGTTCCCTTGCTTTTTTAACGAGACGAAAACGGCGGCCCTGTGTTGCACAGGTTGCAAGGGAATATAGCAATGGCACGATTGAAAGTGGACAAAAATTCAATGATACAAATTTAATTTTATTAGGGAAAAAGCAAACAAAGTTCGGTGAGTCCTATGGAAAAAATGACATGCCAGTAGGAATTATCTTGTGAAAAATTTGCGACACTTTTAATAACATTTCCGCGCAAAATGTCCCAGCTGAGACATGGCGGCCTCGCACCGCAGAAAAGATTGTCGAAACCTAAACCCGCGTGGTAGCCTCTGCAGTTCTATTCAAGGCGGAGGTAGTACGGATGTTTGCAGCACGGAACCATGGCAAAACCAGCAAAGGCTTCACCCTGCTTGAGCTGCTGGTAGTGATTGTCATCATCGGCCTGCTGGCCGCATATGTTGGCCCGAAATACTTCTCCCAGCTGGGCAAATCCGAAGTCACCGTCGCCAAGGCCCAGATCGAGGCCTTCGACAAGGCCCTCGACACTTACCGCCTGGATGTCGGCCGCTACCCGAGCACCGAAGAGGGCCTGGCCGCGCTGCTGGCGGCGCCGGCCACGGCGGGCGCCAAGTGGAACGGCCCTTACCTGAAGAAGGGCGTGCCACCCGATCCATGGGGCCGTCCTTACCAGTACAAGGCGCCAGGCGCCAAGGCTGAATACGACATCATCTCCCTCGGCAAGGATGGCCAGCCGGGCGGCGAAGGCGAGAACGCCGATATCGGCGCCCAGTAATCACAGCGCGGCCTGAGCGATGCAGTTCGATGTACGCACCTTGTCGCCGGACATGGCGATTGGCCAATTGGTGGTCGATGGCCGCGACGAGGCCGATGCGCGCCGCCAGGTCGAAGCGCGCGGCCTGTTCGTCAGCGCCATCACGCCGCGCAGTGCCGGCCTGCGGGCCGGCAAGGCCAAGGCGCTCTCGCTGGTGCTGTTCAGCCAGGAGCTGCTGGCGCTGCTGAACGCGGGCCTGGGCGTGGTGGAGGCACTGGAAGCGCTGCTGGAAAAGGAATCGGCGCCGGCCACCCGCGGCGTGCTGGAACGCCTCTTGTCCGGCTTGCGCGAAGGCCAGCGCTTCTCCACTGTGCTGGCTGACCAGCCGCAGTTGTTCCCGCCGCTTTATGTCGGCATCGTCAAGGCGGCGGAAGGCACCAGCGACCTGCCGCGCTCACTCGAACGATTCATCGATTACCAGCAACGGGTCGACCTGGTGCGCGCCAAGCTGGTGAGCGCCGCGATCTATCCCTGCATCCTGCTGCTGGTGGGCGGCGGCGTGTCGCTGTTCCTGATTGCCTATGTGGTGCCGCGCTTTGCCGAGGTGTACCAGGGGGCGGGGCGCAACCTGCCGTGGATGTCGCAAGTGATGCTGAGCTGGGGCCAGTTTGCAGCCGCGCACACCTTGCCGCTAGTGGCTGGGATCGCCGCGCTGATTGGCGGCGCGGTGTTCGGCGTGCGCCACCTGGTGCGCAGCGGCGGCATGGCGCGCCTGCTGGCGCGCCTGCCGGGCGTCGGCGAGCGCGTGAAGATCTATGAGCTTTCGCGGCTGTACCTGACGCTGGGCATGCTCAGCGAGGGCGGCATCACCATCCTGAATGCGGTCGATACCGTGCAGGCCATGGTGTCGGCCAATGTGAAGGAAGGCTTGCAGGGCGCGCGTGCCATGATCGAGGCCGGCCTGCCGCTGTCGTCGGCCTTCGAAGCCAATGGACTGACTACCCCAATCTCGCTGCGCATGCTGCGGGTGGGCGAGCGCACCGGCGAAATGGGGGCGATGCTGACGCAGTCGGCAGCCTTCTATGACGGCGAGATCGGGCGCTGGATCGACCGCTTTACCCGGACTTTTGAACCGCTGCTGATGGCCGGTATCGGCCTGGTGGTGGGCGCTATCGTGGTGCTTTTATATATGCCGATTTTTGACCTGGCAGGAGAAATGGCATGACGCTGCCGGTGCTGGACGCGAACCTGCTGTCGAAGGCGCGCACGCAATGCGCGCTGTCCAAACGCAGCCTGGTGCAGGAGCTGGAAGAGCTGTCCGGCATCGAGCCGCGCATGGCGGTGCGGGCGCTGGCCCAGCCTTTCGGCCTGGCCGTGCTGGAAACGGCGGACATGCTGGCCTTCGAGCCGGCCTTCGACCTGCTGCCGCTGTCGCAGGCCATGGCGCGCCATTGCGTGCTGCTGCGCTCCCACGACGGGGCGGCTGTGGGCGTGATTGCCGATCCGTTCGACCTCGACCTGCAAACCTGGCTGGCGACGCAGGCGCGCTGTTCGGCGGCCGCGCCGCTGCAATTGCGGTTGGCGCTGCAGGCCGATATCCAGGCCTACCTGTCGAAACAGGAAGAATCGGCGCGCGCCGTCGACACCCTGGTGTCGGGCGGGGAGGGCACGCGGCGCGATGGCAAGACGGCGGCGGTGCTGTCGTTTGCTTCGGTGTCGGAGGGCGCCAGCCCGGCCGTGCGGCTGGTCAATTCGACCTTGTACGACGCACTGAAAGCCGGCGCTTCCGACATCCACCTGGAATCGACCGCGGGCGGCCTGGCCGTCAAATACCGGGTGGACGGGGTGCTGGACCATGCCACGGCCGTCAACGGCATCGACGTGGCGGAGCAGATCATTTCGCGCCTGAAGGTGCTGGCCGAACTCGATATCGCGGAACGCCGCGTGCCGCAGGACGGCAGCTTCCGCGTCGAGTCGATGGGGCGCGAGATCGACCTGCGGGTGTCGATCATGCCGTCCATCCACGGCGAGGACGCGGTGATCCGTATCCTGGACAAGCGCGCCATGATCGAGTCCTATGGTTCGCTGACGCTGGAGGCGCTGGGCTTCGACGAGGCTTCCCTGTCGACCTTGCGCTCGCTGGCGCAGGAGGCTTACGGCATGCTGCTGGTGACCGGGCCGACCGGTTCGGGCAAGACCACCACCCTGTATGCGGCGCTGACCGAGATCCATAACGGGCGCGAAAAGATCATCACCATCGAAGATCCGGTGGAATACCAGTTGCCGGGCATCCTGCAGATTCCAGTCAACGAGAAGAAGGGCCTGACCTTCGCCAAAGGCTTGCGCTCGATCCTGCGCCATGACCCGGACAAGATCATGGTGGGCGAGATCCGCGACCGCGAAACGGCGGAAATTGCCGTGCAGTCGGCGCTGACCGGCCACCTGGTGCTGACCACGGTCCACGCCAATAATGTATTCGACGTGTTCGGCCGCTTCACGCACATGGGCATCGACCCTTATGCTTTCGTGTCGGCGCTGAACGGCATCTGGGCGCAGCGCCTGGTGCGCATCAACTGCCCGCACTGCGCGGTGGAAGTGACGCCTTCCGATGAAGAGCTGGCAAGCGTGGGCCTGTCGCGCGCCGACGTCTACGAGTACAACTTCAAGGAAGGCAAGGGCTGCGGGGATTGCCGCGGCACCGGCTACAAGGGGCGCCGTTCGATTGCGGAAATCCTGACCCTGAACGATGAAATCCGCGAGCTGATCGTGGAAAAGCGGCCGATCCGCCAGATCAAGGCGGCTGCCTATGCCAACGGCACGCGCAGCCTGCGCCATGCCGCGCTGGAAGTGGTGCGGCGCGGCGACACCACGCTGGCAGAAATCAAGCGGGTGACCTTGCATGCTTAAGAATTTCACGCAATCGCTGCGCATCGAAGTCACGCCGCAGGCAATGCGCCTGCTGCGAGCTCGGCGCTGGGGCTCGGCCGCGCCGGAATTGCTGGCCGAGCAGGCGCTGGCCTCCGGGGGCGCTGGGCCGGCCGGGGTGGCAGAAGCTTTGCCGGCTGCCCTGGCCGCGCTGCTGGCCGGCCAGTCCGCCGGCGGCATGGCCGCAAGTTTTGTCCTGTCCGACGAGCTGGTACGCCTGTGGCAGGTGACGCCGCCGGTGCAAGCTGCCCGCCTGGCCGACCTGGAGGGTGCCGCTGCGCTGCGCTTTCATACGCTGTATGGCGAAACGCCCGCCGCCTGGCATATCAGCGCCGACTGGAACGCGGCCGCACCGTTCATGGCTGCGGCAATTCCGCGCCTGCTGAAAGCTGCAATCGAAAACGCCGCCGTGCAGCATGGGCTGGTCGTGACCGCCATCGTGCCCCATTTCGTGGCAGCCTGGAACCGCCATGCCGGCGCACTGAAGAACGATGCCTGGTTTGGGGTGGCGCAAGGCAATGTGCTGGCGCTGGCCGCCTGCGAGGACGGCAAGTTGCGGGCCGTGCGCCATGTCGCCATTCCGCACGGCGCAGACCATTACTGGCTGACGCAGGCCGCGCAACGCGAGGCGCTGCTGCTTGGCCTGCAGCCGCCGGCCCTGATCCAGTTGAGCGGCGAAGTCCCGCCGGCACTGGCAAAGCCGGCCAGCAGCGACAAGCACATCGCCACTGCCGCACTGGGAGTTGCAGCATGAGGCCGATGCAGATCGATTTCGCCACTGCGGGCTGGCGCAGCACGTTGTACCGCATCCATCCGGCTGTCCTGGCAGCCGGCGCGCTCGGCGTCGCACTGCTGCTGGCCGGCGCGGCCCTGGGCGTGCAGGCGGCAAAGCAGCAGGCGGTGCGTGAACAGGGCCTGCGTGCCCAGGAACGCAAGCAGGCAGCCGCTGTGCGCGCGCCTGAACGCAAGCCGGAAACCGTGATTCCGGAAGCGCAGGCAGTGGCCGTCAATTCGGCCATCCTGCAACTGAACCTACCATGGCGCGACTTGCAGGATGCCGTTGCGGCCGCCAATTCGCCGGCCGTGGCGCTGCTGGCGCTTGATCCGGATCCGCGCAAGCAAACGCTGAAAATCACGGCCGAGTCCAAGAACAGCGACGACATGGTCGGCTATATCGAACAATTGAAACAGCAGGAGTTCTTTGCCGGCGCCTCGCTGCTGCGCCATGAGATCAACGACCAGGATCCAAACCGCCCGCTGCGGTTCCAGGTGGAAGTGCAATGGAGGGCGCGATGACTCTTGCCTCCCTGATGCTGCGTGTGCGCCTGGCCGCCATGCGCCTTGGCGTAGCCGGCTGCGTTGCGCTGGCGCTGCTGCTGGCCGGAGCGCTGGCGCTCGCCTGCTCGCTGAAGGCCCGTCAGCAGGCCTATGCGCCTTTGCCGCCGGCGCCGCCGCAGCTGGTGCAGGCGGCGCCGCCGCCGACCGCCAACGAGAACCTGGCCCATTTCTATGCCACGCTGGGTGAAAAGCGCCACTCAGAGCAGCAGGTCAAGCAATTGTTCGACATCGCTGCCAAGACCGGACTGGCGCTGGAACAGGGCGATTACAAGTTCAGCTTGGACAAGGCCAGCGGCGTGGCAGCCTACCAGGTCACGCTGCCAGTGAAGGGCGCCTATTCGAATATCTGGCAGTTCAGCATGCAGGCGCTGTCCGCCATGCCATTTGCGGCGCTGGACGACATTGCCTTCCGCCGCGAAACCATTACGGAACCGGTGGTCGAGGCGCGGGTGCGCTTCACGCTGTACCTGAAGGAGAAGCCATGAAGCCGCGCCATATGCTGATGGGCGTGGCGCTGGCGGGCGCGGCTGCGCTGGTGCTGTTCGGCGACAAGGCCCCCAACGACACGGTGGCGGAGGCGGTCGAGCGCAAGCCGGCGCGCGTGCCGGCAATCAGTGCGCCGCCAGCAGAAAAATCGGCCGGCGCGACAGCGGGTGCAACGTCCATCCTGCGGCTGGTTCCGCGCGAAGAATTGATTGGTGAAGTTGGCGAAGGCTCTTTCAAGAGCAAGGATGGCGTATTCGGCGGCCAGAACTGGAATCCGCCGCCGCCACCGCCTACGGCAGCGGAGCTGAAACCACCGCCGCCACCGCCGCCAACCGCGCCGCCGCTGCCATTCCAGTACCTGGGCAAGGCAGCCGCCGATGGCCAGTGGGAAGTCTACCTTGGCCGTGGCGAGCAAACCTTTGTGGTGAAAAAAGGCATGCAGATCGACGGCACGTATCGCGTGGATGCCATTGCACCGCCAAACCTGACGCTTACCTACCTGCCCATGAACCAGGTGCAGCAGTTAAATATTGGAGTAATTGAGTGAAGCCAAGTCTGAAAACGCTGTCGCTGTCCATGCTGGTGCTGGCATTATCCGGCTGCGCGGCCGATATGGCCTACCGCGATGGCCGCAACCTGGTGGAAAAAGACCAGGTGGAAGCAGGGCTGCTGAAATACCAGGAAGCGATGAGGCGAGATCCGGACAATGCGATCTACCGTTCCGCTTTCCTGGATACCCGCGACCGGGCCAGCGCGCGCCTGCTGGAGCAGGCCGACCGTTTCATCAACGAGGGCAAGTACGTACCGGCTGCGCAAAACTTCCAGCGCGTGCTGTCGATGGACCCTCAGAACGAACGCGCCCGGGCCGGCCTGCGTGCGCTGGAAATGGCGGAGCGCCATGAGAAGCTGCTGGCGCAAGCCGGCGCATCCCTGGAGCAGAAGGAGTTCGAAGCGGCCAGGAACCGCGTCGGGACCGTATTGACCGAGAAGCCGGACCATGCCCGCGCCCGCGCCATGATGCGCGAGATCAATGAGCAGATGCCCCAGCCGCCGGCCGAAAGCGGCCTGTCCAAGGCTTACAAGACCCCGATCACGATCGAGTTCCGCGAAGCGCCGCTGAAGCAGGTATTCGACATCATTTCGCGCCGCTCGGGCCTGAACTTCATCTTCGACAAGGACGTGAAGAGCGACGCCCGCACCACCATCATGCTGAAGAACAGCACGGTGGAATCGGCGATCTACTTCCTGCTGATGACGAACCAGCTCGAGCAGCAAGTGATGGATGCCAACACCATCCTGATCTACCCGAATACGGCGGCCAAGCTGAAGGAGTACCAGGAAACGGTGGTGCGCACCTTCTACCTGCAGAACGCGGAAGCCAAGACGGTTGCCAACACACTCAAAACCATCCTCAAGTCGCGCGACGTGGTGGCCGACGAAAAGCTCAACCTGGTGATCCTGCGCGACAGCGCCGACGCGGTGAAGCTGGCCGAAAAAATCATTGCCACGCAGGACCAGGCCGAGCCCGAGGTCATGCTGGACGTCGAAATCCTGGAGGTCAAGCGCAGCAGCCTGCTGAAGCTGGGCGTGGATTGGCCCAACACGGTGGGACTGTCGGTGCTGAACGGCGCTGGCGCCGGCGACAAGCTGAAATTGCGCGACCTCGATTACATTAACCGCGATACCATCGGCGTGTCTGCACTCGGCACGACCGTCAATATCAAGAAGACAGACGGCGACACCAACCTGCTGGCCAGCCCGCGCATCCGCGTTCGCAACAAGGAAAAGGCCAAGGTCGTGATCGGCGAAAAGGTGCCGGTGATTACCACCACCATTTCGCCGGGGACGGGCGGATTTGCCTCGGAGTCGGTCAGCTATGTCGATGTCGGTCTGACGCTCAATGCCGAACCGACCATCTACCTGAATAATGAAGTCGGCATCCGCATTGCGCTGGAGGTGTCGAACCTGATCGATCGGGTGACGACTGCCACCGGCACCACCGCCTACCAGATCGGGACGCGCCAGGCCTCCACCTTCCTGCAACTGAAGGATGGCGAGAACCAGGTGCTGGCGGGCCTGATCAACAGCGAAGAGCGCAGTACCGGCAACCGTGTGCCTGGACTGGGTGAGCTGCCAATCCTGGGCCGCCTGTTTGGCTCGCAAACGGATGACAAGCAGAAGACCGAAATCGTGCTGTCGATCACGCCGCACCTGGTACGCAACCTGCAGCGGCCGGAAACCTCGGTGGCGGAATTCTCCGCCGGCACGGAAGCGAACTTCCGCCGCAAGCCTGACGTGGCGCCGCGCCAGACTGTCGTGCTGCCTGGCGCCCGCCCAGCTGGTGCGCCCGCTGCGCCGGAAGCGGCGCCAGTTGCCGTGCCGGCTGCCGCGCCGACTCCTGGCGCTGCGCCGGCCGACTTGTCGGCGCCGCAGAAGCTGCCGCTTTCGAACACCCAGCCTGGCCCCGCTTCGAGCGTGACCAAGCCTCTGCCGCCCCCGGCTCCGGCCCCGGCCAACGCCGTGCAGCCCCCTGCCAGCACGGAGCGCAAAGAGTAAGCATGCGCGCGCGTGGATTCACCCTGATCGAATTGCTGGTGACGCTGGCCATCCTCGGCCTGCTCGCCGCGCTGGCGATCCCGGTCGGGCAGACCGTAGTCCAGCGCCGCAACGAGCAGGAACTGCGCCACGCGCTGCATGACATCCGCAAGGCGCTGGACGACTACAAGACCGCCTACGACGAGGGCCGCATCGCCAAATCCATTACCGGCAACGGCTATCCGCGCACGCTGGAGGTGCTGGTGGAGGGGGTGGTCGATGTGCGCAGCCCCAAGCGTGCCAAGATCTACTTCCTGCGCCGCATCCCGCGCGATCCCTTCAATTCGGACTCCAATGCCAGCAATGGCCAGAGCTGGGGCAAGCGCAGCTACGCCAGCGATGCCGACGATCCGCGCGAAGGCGAGGATGTTTTTGACGTGTATTCGACTTCGGAGCAGGTAGGCCTGAACGGCGTGCCTTACAAGAAATGGTGAACAAGAAGGGCTTCACGCTGATCGAGCTGCTGGTGGTGCTGGGCATTATCGCCTTGCTGCTGACGCTCGCGGTGCCGCGTTATTTCCCGAGCGTGGACAAGACCAAGGAAACCATCCTGGCCGATAACCTGCGCAGCACGCGCGCCATCATCGACCAGTTCTACGGCGATACCGGGCGCTTCCCGGACAGCCTGGAACAACTGGTGGAGAAAAAATACCTGCGCGCGGTCCCGATCGACCCGATTACCGAAAAAAGCGATAGCTGGACCATCGTGCCGCCGGACGACGTCAGCAAGGGCGGCGTGGCAGACATCAAGAGCGGAGCGCCCGGCAATGACCGCAGCGGCAAGCCTTATTCGGAATGGTAAGCAGCACGGGTTCACCTACGTCAGCGTAGTGATCCTGGTAGCGATTATCGGCCTGGTCGGCGCAACGTCGCTGCGCCTTGGCACGACCATGCAGCGCGCGGCCGCCGAACAAGCCTTGCTCGATATCGGCATGGAGTACAGCAATGCCCTGGCCAGCTATGCTGCAGCCACGCCACAGGGCCAGCCCAACTATCCCAAGTCGTTTGCCGAACTGTTGAAAGATCCGCGTTTCCCGCAATTGCGGCGCCACTTGCGCCGCGTTTATGTCGACCCGATGACGGGCAAGGCTGAATGGGGCCTGGTGAAGGCAAACGAGAACGGCGGCATCCTGGCCATCTACAGCCTGTCGAAAGCGACGCCGATCAAGATCGGCAATTTCCCGCCGCGCTTTGTGGCGTTCGAAGGCAAGACCAGCCTGGCCGACTGGAAATTCAGCGGCGAAGGCGTGCAGGTGGCAGGAGCGAAAAACGGCGAAGGCCAGCAAGCGGGCCAGCAGCCCGGGCAACCGGCCAAGCCGGGGTCGGGCATTGGCAGCCCGATGACCGGGGGCATCGGGACACTGCCTGGTGGCCTGAACGGCACCCAGCCCGGCAGCAAGCCGGGCACGCCGCAAGAGCCGCCCCAGCCCACGCAGCCGCCCGAACCGCAACCGGAACCGCCCCAGGAACCGCCGCAGGAACCGCAGGAGCCGCCGCAGGAGCCGCCGCCGCAGGAACAGTCCGGCGACCAGCCGCGCGAGGAACCCCCACCACCGCCATCGCGGCGCTGATGGCCTTTATTTTGCGCGGCGCTTGAAGTCGCGCACGCGGAAGCCGAGCGCAAACAAGGTGCCGAAGTACACCACCCCGCAGCCGCCGATCACCAGGAACAGCGCACCGGCGCGCAGGAAAGCGTGATGGCGCATGCCCAGCCAGTCGAACTGCTGCGCACCGAACCAGCCTGCAAGACCCATCAGGACCACGGCAGCCAGCAGGCGAGCCAGGAACCGTGGCCAGCCCGGTTGCGGCGCATAGATGCCTTTGGCGCGCAGCCCGCGGTACAGCAAGGCAGCGTTCAGCAACGCCGCCACGCTGATCGACAGCGCCAGCCCGGCCACCTTGAACTGCCAGACGAAAGCCAGGTTCATTACCTGCGTTGCGACCAGGGTGATGACGCCGATGCGCACCGGCGTGCGCACATCCTGGCGCGCGTAGAAAGCTGGCGTCAGCGATTTGACCAGGATGATGCCGACCAGGCCGACCGCATAGGCCAGCAAGGGCTGTGCCGACATCACGGCTGCGAAATCGGTGAACTTACCGTTGTGGAACAGGGTCGCCATCAGCGGCAGTGCCAGCACGGCAATGCCCACCGCCGCCGGCATGGCCAGCAGGAAGGTCAGGCGCAGGCCCCAATCGAGCAGGGCCGAATACTCGTCGTGATCCTGTTCCTGGCTGGCCTTGGACAGGCTGGGCAACAGGATGGTGCCGAGCGCCACGCCAAGCAGGGCGTTCGGGAATTCCATCAGGCGGTCGGCGGCCGTCAGCCAGGACACGCTGCCCTCCTGCATCCAGGAAGCGTAAGTGGTGTTGATCATCAGGCTGATCTGCGCCACAGAGACCGCAAACAGGGCCGGGACCATATTTTTGAGCATGCGGCGCACGCCGGGATCGGCCAGGCCGACGCGCGGATTCCATGAAAGGCGCGGCAGCATGCCGATTTTCACCAGCGAGGGCACCTGGATCGCGACCTGCAGCACGCCGCCCACCATGACGGCAATGGCCATGGCATAGACCGGTTGCTTCAGGTGCGGGGCCAGGAACAGGGCGGCGCCGATGAAGGAGATGTTCAACAGCACGGGGGTAAAGGCCGGGATCTTGAACTGGCGCCAGGTATTCAGCACGCCGCTGGACAGCGCGACGAAGGACATGCAGGCGATGTACGGGAACATCAGGCGCGTCATCCAGACCGCGGCATCAAACGATTGTGGATCCTTGCTCAGGCCAGATCCAATCAGGTAGATGAACAGCGGGGCGCCTATAATACCGACTGCGCTGGTGAGCAGCGTGGCCCAGACCAGGACGGTCGCCACGTGGTCGACCAGGGTGCGGGTGGCGTCTTCACCCTGTTTGTTTTTGTATTCTGCCAACATTGGCACAAAAGCCTGCGAAAACGCACCTTCCGCGAACAGGCGGCGCAGCAGGTTGGGAATACGGAAGGCAATGTAGAACGCGTCGGTCATGCCGCCCGCGCCGAAAGCGCGAAAGAACAGGACTTCACGGAGCAGTCCCGTAATGCGGGACAACATTGTCATGCTTGAAATAGCGGCGAGGGTCTTGAGCAAGTTCATGGGCGCTGATTATAGCGAAAGCGGCAACGCACCGATATTTAGAATTGCCCTGGCAGCAAAACCCCGTTATAATTTAA
>Ga0102588_1000296_pt1 | contig 61645 bp, 58 predicted proteins | sample AraplaMF_Col_mMS_FD_76854 | JGI IMG/M metagenome (GOLD analysis project Ga0102588, IMG submission 76854) | Arabidopsis root microbial communities from the University of North Carolina, USA - plate scrape MF_Col_mMS (SPADES assembly) (version 2) | ecosystem: Host-associated > Plants > Roots >...
AATTCCTCTGCACGATCTTGAACGCAATTTGGGAATCAACGAGGTCGTAAAAGAGACCGGATGGGATCACGGCACTTCTCCTTTGAGAGTCTTGAAACACCAAACGAGAAACAAGGGCTGGGGCAACACTGATCGCCGCATACAAGGTGGCAGCGAACCGAATCGCTTCCACTAGGGTCCCTTTTATCCCGTGCCGTGTCAATTTGACGGAGCGGAAGCCGAGAAGCTGGCTTGGAAGGCGCAGTGATCCTGGCCAGCGCCGAGCGGCTAGGAGTGACACCACCCGAGCCCGATGAGCGCCTGCTGCAGTTGGGTGACGACGTCGATTGGCGTATGTCTCGAGGTGATGAACGGCAAGCCTTTGCGACGTGCCGTCCACCCCACGACCGCGAGGTCTCTTGCTGCCGGCTCGAAGCGCCGTGCCAGGGCAAAGGTCTTGCAGTCAATTGCGGCAAGGTCTGCTACGCTTTCGGCGACCGCCTTGATCGACCCTCGGTGGCTGCCGCTATGCTCCCGATGCGAGAAGATGTCGAGCGTCTCGCCCATGCCTTTAAGGTCTGACGCCAAGGCCAGAATGCCGGACATGGAGTCGACGTCATTGTAGGAAAATCGGCGACCGCGCAGCAGGTCGAGTGGAATATCGGCACTGCCGTCAAGCGGGGGCGGCATCGCGTTCGCTCCCCCGCCACGCATTATTATCGCACTCGAATAGCGAGGACCCTCTCCTCCTTCGATACCGTCGTAGCCGGGTTGGCCGACTATTTGAATGTGATCGGCCAGGCCACGCTCTATGGGACCCCAGCATGCCTGTGCGAGGAGGAGTTCGGGATGTAACCAGAGCGAGCTTGGATCGAACTCGCTGGCCGGCAAATTTGCCGGATCGGACGCTATGACCTTTCCGCCAGCATCCCGGTGAGTTCCGGGGATGGAAGGAAGGTCTTTGCGCGTGCGGGCCAGTCGCTCCGGGGCGTCGATGCCGCGGAACCACAAGTCGTCCCGAAGCTGCTCCCACTGCGCATCGGTCTCCGTTCGCACCTCCGGCCAATCGTACATCGGCAAGGCGGCAATCAGCCCCACGGAACCGGTCAATTCCTTCGGTGCAAGGAGCTTCTGATCTGATTGCTGTAGCGGCACAGGATGTTATCGCGGTGGGAGGATGATCACGATTAGTTCGATGTCTCGATCGATGCCAGCGTCGGACAACTCTGGCCTCGCGAAGCTTGTTCGCGTGGACGCCGGAAGCGTGGCCGTTGTCAGCCTCCGACAGACAAGGCAGTACGATCAAGTATGTCCTCGATCAGGCCCTTTTTCATCACAGCGGCGCGGTCGCACATATGGGCGACGACGCCGGGGTCGTGGCTGACCAGAATGAAAGTGATACCCTGTGAAGTCTTGAGGTCGTTCAAGAGATTAAGGATCCCCGCCTGTACTGAAACGTCGAGTGCCGAGGTTGGCTCGTCGAGCAAAAGCAATTTTGGTTTGAGCAACAGCGCTCGGGCAATGGCCACGCGCTGCCGCTGTCCACCGGAAATCTGGTGCGGGTAGCGCTGCGCAACCGCCGCCGGTAGCCCGACCTGGTCGAGCGCACCGCGCACGCGTTCGGTAACGTCTGACATGCCGCGGATTGACAGCGGTTCGCCCAAGATGCGGGCAATGTGATGGCGAGGATGCAGCGACGAATATGGATCCTGGAACACCATCTGGATCTCCTCACGCAGCATCCCGGTGATCCTGCGTCCCGCTGCCAGGGGCTGACCGAAGACCGAAATGTCGCCCTGCCAATTCGTGTTCAACCCGGCGATTGCGCGCAGCACGCTCGTCTTGCCGCATCCGGAAGGTCCGATGAGACCGAAGGTTTCACCAGCGGCAACGTCGAAGGAGATGCCGCGTACGGCCGTGAAGCCCTTGGAGGCGCCCTGAAAGGTGACAGAAAGATCCTTTACCGCCAGCGCGCTCACTGCTCGTCCTCGTAAACCGGCAACCGCGTGCCATAGGTGGCCGCCGACGGTCGCGCCGCCCAGAGCGCGCGGGTATAGGGCGATCCGGCATGGGAAAGGTCGGCGGATGTCATTTCTTCTTCGATACGTCCCTGCCGCATGACGAGCACACGGTCTGCGTAGCGAGACACCTGCTGCAGGTCGTGGCTGATCAGCAGCAGGCCCATGCCGAACTCCTCCGTCAACGAACGCAAGAGCGTCAGCATCTGGTCCTGCAGGTCACGGTCGAGAGCCGAAGTCGGCTCGTCGGCAATGAGCAGCTTCGGTCGATTGATCAGCATTGCAGCGATCATCACCCGCTGTCCCATGCCGCCTGAGAGTGCCGCCGGATAGCTTGCGTAGATGCGCTTCGGATCCGGCAGTCCGACTTTCTCCAGCATGTCCAGTGCCCGCTCGCGTCGCTCGACAGCCGAAAGCTTGGTGTGCAGAAGTAGCGCCTCTTCGACCTGCCGACCGACCCGGTGCGCCGGATTGAGGGAATATCTCGGATCCTGCAAAATCAGACCCAGGCCTGTCCCGCGCAGTGCGTTCCAGTCAGCGCTCGAACGCGTGGCTAGGTCCTTGCCGTCAAAGACCAGGCGTCTGGCACGCATGATTGCGCCGCGCGGCAGGAGACCCATTATGGCCCGTCCCGTCATTGACTTGCCAGAGCCAGATTCACCCACGAGCGCCAGGATCTCGTGTCCGACTGAAAAGGAGATCCGGTCGACAACGGAAACCAGGCCTGCATCGGAGGGAAAGGAGATCGAAAGTTCCTCGGCAGACAGAAGCGGTTCAAGCATGGCGCGGATCCAGAATGTCGCGCAGGCCATCGGCCAGCAAGTTGAAGCCGAGCGAGGCAACAAGGATGGCGAGCCCGGGCGCGGCAGCGACCCACCATTGATCGAAGATCACCTGCGTGCCCTCGGCGACCATCGAACCCCACTCCGCCGTCGGCGGTCGTACTCCAAGGCCAAGGAAGCCAAGGCCGGCGGCAGCAAGGATGATGCCTGAAAGGTCGAGCGCCAGCCGAATGACGGCCGATGGCAACACCAGCGGAAGGACATGTCCCCAGAGCAGCCTGGGGCCCCTGATGCCGACCATTTCGGCTGCCGCAAGATAGTCGCTCTGCCTGAGCGCTCCGGTCTCGACGCGCGCCTGACGGGCGTAGGCCGGCCAACTCGTCAAGGCGAGCGCCAGGGCACCGTTGATAAGCCCGGGCCCCAGGATCGCAACAAAGGCGAAGGACAACAGCAATCGCGGGAAGGACATGACGATGTCGGTGATACGCATCAGGATGCGCTCCGTCGCGCCGCCGAAAAAGCCTGCGAGTATACCAACGGCAATGCCGAGCGGCGCCATCAGCAATGCCACAATGAGCACCAGGAGCAGGGTCGGCCGTGCCCCGTAGATCAAGCGCGAGAGGATGTCGCGTCCGAAGCCATCGGTGCCGAGCCAGTGGGCAGCACTCGGGGCCATGAGGCGATTGGCCGTTTCCTGCAGATTCGGATCGTAAGGCGCGACAAACGGCGCAAGCAGCGCAACCGCGAGGATGAACATCACGATGCCACCGCCCGACGCTGCCGAAGGGGACCGAAGCATCCGCCATCCAAAGGACATCCCGCCGATCCGCGCTTGTTCGATGGCGCTCATCGCTTTCTTTCCACTACCAGCCGAGCCACGGCGAGATCGGTTAGCGCGTTGAGAAGCACAAAGGAGGCACCGACGACAAGCGTGGCTCCCAAGATCGCAGGCATGTCGCCCGCAAACATCGCCGTCGTCAGGTAACGTCCGATTCCCGGCCACGCGAAGACAGTTTCGGTCAGGACGGCTCCCTCAAGCAGGCTTGCATAGGAAAGGGCAATCACAGTCAGCAGCGTCCCGGAGATGTTCGGCAGAATATGGACGAAGACGATCCGCCCCAGGCCGGCTCCTTTTGCTCGTGCGGTGGCTATATACTCCTGGCCGAGCTCGGTAATGATCGACGCCCTCGTCAACCGCGAGATTGCCGCAAGAGCATGAATGGCAAGCACGGTCGCCGGCAATGCCAGATGGGCCAGCGCATCGCGAAAGGCACCAGGCTTGCCGGAACGCCACGTGTCGATCAGCGCGAAGCCGGTGACAGGCTTGACGGTGTACTGGAACACGACATCCGCCCTGCCCGGCCCGGGCGCCCAATGCAGCCGGGCATAGAAGAGCAACAGCAGCAAGAGGCCGAGCCAGAAGATAGGCACCGAATAGCCAAACAGAGATACAAGGCGGCAAACACCGTCGATCCATGTCCCCTGCCGCATTGCCGCGATGATGCCGAGCGCCAGGCCGATCGTCGCGCCAAGGACGATTGCCGTGGTGGCAAGCTCTATCGTCGCCGGAAACGTACGGGCGATATCATGCGCGACCGGCTGGCCGGTCGAGATTGACTGGCCGAGATTGCCAGAAAGCGCCGTCTCGACATAGCGCAGGAACTGCAGCGGCAACGGCTGGTCGAGCTCGAGTTCGAGCCGCGCCTGTTCATAGGTCGACTGGCTGGCATGGTCGCCAACGAGTTGCAGCGCCGGATCGATGGGGGAAAGCCGCGTCATGGCAAAGGTCACGATTGCCAGCCCAAAGAGCGTCAGTGCAAAGGACCACAGCCACTTGATAAGGGGCACGACGAAAGACAACTCCCGCCAGCTTCTGTGCTGGCGGGAGTTGCTCATGTCGGCATTAGGGGGTGTTGCCGCCTGCGGCACTTATTTTTCTACCTTGTCGTAATAAACCTGGTCTGCGTTCAGACCTTGGGCATAGTTCTTCACCTTGTCGCTTAGCACGACCTGGTCGTTGCCTTGAAGCGTAAAGATGTAGGGCGAGCTTGCCTGGATCTTCCTTTGCAGATCCTGATAGAGCGCCGCGCGCTTGGCGGGATCCTGTTCCTTGACGGCAGCAAGCGTCGCGTCGGTCAGTTCGGGGATCACCCAGCCGGCCTGCTTGGCAACCGTGTTGGCTGAATTATCCTTGTTGATGGCGAAGGCACTGGCGTTCGAGTGAGCGTCGAAATAATCCGGGATCCAATAACGCAGGGTCATCTCGTATTTGCCGGCGCGTCCACGGGCATAGATGTCGCTTGCAACACCCGGCTGGATGTCAAGCGTGACGCCGGCCTGCGCGAAGGTCGACTGCAGCGACTGCGCGATCGAAAGGAACGGCTGGTCGTTGAAGACGATGAATTCGATCTTGAACGGCGTCTTGATACCGGCATCCGCCAGAATCTTCTTCGCCTTGTCGACATCGAGCTTGAAGGGGGTATCCGTCAGCGCACCGGGGAAGCCTACCGGCAGGAACGACTGATGGACGGTGCTCTGGCCACGCAGCAGGTTTTTGGCAATGCCGTCATAGTCCACAAGGTAACGCGCAGCCTCCCAGAACGCCGGATTGCCGAGCGTCTCGTTCGCCTTGCTGTTCAAGAGGATGTAGTCGGTGCGGGCCGAGGCAACAGAGAGGACCTTAATGCCGCTCTTATCCTTCAGCGCATCAATCTGGTCGGCAGACAGGCCCCGGGCGATATCGGCATCGCCCTGCTCAACGAGCAGGCGGCGGGCGCCGACGTCCGGCACGTTGCGGATGATGACACTCTCGAGCTTCGGCTTGTCGTTCGAATTGGCATTGGCCTGGAGCACCAGCGCCTCGTGGGGCGTGTAGGTGCCGATCGCGTAGGCACCGCTGCCAGCCGAATTGGTCTTCAGCCATGCATTGCCGAAATCGTTATCCTTTGCGTTTGCGGCAACGGTCTGCTCGTCGACGATCGAGGCGATCGGCGCCGTCAGCAGGGACAGCGCGAAGCCTGAGCCGACATCGGCCGTCCAGGTGAGCTTCACATGCTTGTCATCAACCTTGGTGACGGCCGCATCGACATTATCGGCCTTCCAGCCGAGCTCGTTCAGGATGAAGGCCGGCGACTTGTTGAGCTTGACGGCGCGCGTCAGCGAGAAGATCACGTCCTCCGGGCGCACCGGGTTACCGGAGGCGAACTTCGCGTCGGCGAGCGCAAAGGTCAGGCTCTTGCCGTCGCTGCCGGCTTCCCAGGAGGCGGCAAGCGCCGGATCGATCTTGGTGCCGTCATCACGATTTGACTGAACGAGACGCTGGTAGAGATTGTTGAAGGACTGGACGGTGGTGAGCTCGAAGCCCTCAGCCGGGTCGAAGCTAACGGCGTCATCAATCGACTGGGCAACGACCAGAACGTTCGGCGGTGTTTCGGCATGGACCGGCGCACCGATCAACAACCCCAGGGAAAAAACGGTGCCAAGCAATTTCGCACGGCGAGCAATAAAATTCATATGCATATCTCCACAAACTAGTGCCTAACGCGGCAACCGCGCTTGGTAGCCGCCTATTGGCCGCAAAATAGCTGGGCGCTCGCGGGTCACGAGTGCGGATCGTTCCATTTATCTGTTCCTCGATGGAAAATCTTTCCGTCAGGCACCACTGGCAGCGCGGCCGGCTCGGCGCATGCCCATTTGCCCTATCCATATGCTTCACGGTTCCTCCCATGGCAATGCAGAATCCAGTGGAGCCTTGGCGTGCTGGATGCGACAGGCATGCCCGGGCGATTGCATTTCGAGCAATCGCGCATTGTAATAGATCATCGGGTGGAAAATCAGGCAGCGGTTAATGGACCCAACTCACTTGTTCGAGCTGGTGATCGTGATGTTCTTGGCGATCATCGCGTTGCATTATGCTGCTCACCGGTTTGGCTTGCCGCCCTCTGTCGCGCTGCTCGCCGGAGGTGCACTGCTTGCCTTTCTGCCGGGTCTGCCAGCCATTACCATTGATCCCGATCTGGTACTCGTCATCTTCCTGCCACCACTGTTGATGGACGGTGCCTGGTTCATCGCTCTCGGCCGGCTGCGCCGCCACATGATCGGCATTGCTTCGCTTGCCGTCGGCGCGGTATTTTTCACCTGCGCCGTCGTGGCAGTGGCGGTTCATTTCCTCTTTCCTTCGTTGCCATGGCCGGCCTGCGCGGTTCTCGGGGCGATCGTGTCACCACCCGATGCGATCTCCGCTCGCGCCGTGCTGCAACGGGTCAAGCTGCCCCGCCGCCTTCAAATCCTGCTCGAGGGCGAGAGCCTGCTCAATGATGCAAGCGGTTTGGTGCTGTTCCGGTTCGCCATCGCCGCCGGCGTCACGGGTGCCTTCAGCACGGCCGAGGCGATGGGAAGTTTCTTCCTGCTGGCGCTCGGCGGCGCCGCCGTCGGCATAGCCATCGGGACGGTATGGGTGGTGTTTGTCCGCCGCCTGAACGACGAATACCTGATCATAGCGGCCACGACGCTGCTCGCCTGGGTTTCCTATATGCTCGGCGAAATGATCCATGTTTCCGGCGTCATCGCCACCGTGACGACGGGCCTGATCGCGGGCTGGTATCAGCACACGGTCTTTTCGGCCTCGATGCGCATGCGCGGCACCTCGTTCTGGACTGTGATGATCTTTCTGATGGAAGCCTCGGTTTTCATGCTGATCGGGTCATCCTTGCGGGGCGTGGTCGAACGTGGCGGTGGCTTCGGCGTCGTGATCGCCACCATGGGATTGCCGATGCTCGTAGTCCTGGTCGCGCTTACGCTTGCGCGCTTCGCTTGGGTGTTTGGATCAAACCTTGTGGTCGAATTCTGCAAGGTCTTGGGCCTTAAGCGATACGCGCCGCTTGGCGCGCGCGCTTCAGTCGTTCTGAGCTGGGCGGGCGTTCGCGGTGTGGTTACACTTGCCCTGGCGCTGAGCGTGCCCGAGGGCTTTCCCGGCCGCGATTTCATTCTGGTGACGTCGTTCGCCGTCATTGTCGGGACCGTACTGGTCCAGGGCACGACACTGGGGCGCCTGATCGAATGGGCAAAGCTGATCGAGCCGGAGTGGGAAAAGGCGCGCCTCAACCTGAGCCAGGCCGAAGCCGCCATGGCTCAGGCGCAATTGGCGACCGTAAAGGACAGGGCCTATGACACCGAAGGCAATCTCATCCATCCTCGTCTGCTGGAGCGCTATCAACTCAGGGCCAAGGTGATCGTCGACTATATCCAGAAAACGGAACACCACGACGCTCTGCTCCATGCCCATTTCGATGTCGTTCTGGCGGCGATCGCCACCGGACGCCGTGAACTGATCCGTCTTCACCGCGCCGGTGATATCGACGACGAAACGCTGCACGAACTCGAACGAGACCTCGATCTCGAAGAATTGAGCGCGCTTTCCGCCAAGTCCTAGCTGTCGCGGATCATGACCTAAATCTCGCTGCGCCTTGAAGGACAATTCTCCCGCAGCAAACGGTTGGCCCACATGACGTTCGGCGACGTTCTCACGCTACTCGACCAGGTTTGACCAATGCCAGGGCTGGCAGAGCGGCGACCCGCCATGAATCTAGCGCCTAGATCCGGTGCCTGGCGCCAGTTGGTTCGACCAGGTCGGCAGAGGCTCCGGGCCAGTCCTTCAATACGGATCTTATTGAATTCACGTCCATGAGGTTAAATGCTGTCGACAACGCATCTGCCGTGGTCGCGTCATCAGCGATAACGGTTACTCTCCGATAGGCCATCGGCGCGCTGCCCGTTTTAGGGTGGAGGATGTGCCCGAATTTGCCGTCTTCATCGAAGACGAAGCCAGTCGGGCTGGACGTGGCGACCGCCCGATTTACGATGGACAGCACCGCATCGGGATCCAGGCTGTCTTCGGTTGCGGCCAACCCGACATGCCATGGCGTTCCATCCGATTGTGCGCCGACCGCCCGTTCCTCGCCCATGTTCACAAGGCAACTCTCGAAGCCTTCGTTCCGCAACATATAGGCTACTCGATCGGTAATGAACCCCTGGGCAACGCCATTCAGGGTCATCGCCATTCCCCGCTCGGCGAAGGCGATGCGGTCCGGGCCATACCTTACGGCTTCGAAGCCGACCTTGCCGAGCGCCCTGTTCAGCTTGGTCTGGCTAGGCCCGAATTCATCGCCATGCCCCGATGCAAAGTGATCGCGATACACCTCCCATAGCGGCTGCACGGTAGGATCGAACAACCCGCCGGTCCTTTCCCAGACCCGCAGACACTGGTCGAGCAAGGACACCATCTCTGGCGAAGACACGGCAACCCCACCTACCCGATTGAGTTCCGCGAGGATCGAATCGTCCCGATAGAGACTGAAAATTCCTTCTAGCCGAGCAACTTCAAGAACGATCTCATCTATTAACCGCCGAGCCTTGGCCATATTGCCGTGATGCAGGACCAGCTTGGCCGGCGCTCCGAGTGCTTGACCGGTCCAGACGACGACCGGCGCATTGGCTTTCGCGGGGGAGCTGGCGTAAAGCAGCGGAAGTCCGGCTGCCGCTGCGATAATTCCTATGGCACGTCGCCTGGTGACGGCTCTAACCATTGGATTCAATCTCCGAGCTCGCGGGTGCGCTGGTAGACGTTCCGAGAACATCCTGATCCTTGATCTCCCCGAGGATCGAAACTCTGCCGCCGTTCTTTTTCGCAAACTCTTCGGCGTCTGCCCGAACGGAGAAAGGAACGGTTTCCGGTGCGCCCATCCCGCCGTGAACCTTGCTTCCCACAACGAAGAATGCGCGATCGGCTTCCACCCAGTTTTGACTTCCCGGCGCTTCCCAACTGGTAGCGTGGCTCATGTCCGATACGTAGATTGCAGCAATGTCCTTTGGTTCTTCCGGAAGCCGGGTAAATGCAACTGCATCACGCGACGAACTGAACCAGACCGGCTTTCCGCCATTCTTTAGGAGAACCTGTCCTTTCGGCCCCGCATGCTCGAGCACGTTCATGCCACAGAAATGATCCATTGCATCCAAGGTAAGCTCCAACGGAGGAGGCACGATAGTCTCGGCCTTCTCGCAAGCGCTTAACAGAGATGCCATAAGGACGACTGATATTGCGAACGAGCGGTTCAAAGTTCTCTCCTGGAAAAACGAAGCATGGCCAACGATAGAGGGACGGCAACCCATAAGGCCAAGGATGCCATCAGGACGGTCGGAGACAGCTTCGAACTCGCTGCGAGACCGGACAGTGCCGAGACAGAGCCGGCCGTTTCCGATCCCAGGTTGAGCAGACGGTAGGCATCGGTCGGATTGGCCATCAGAAGTATGCTTAGCAACCCCGGCGAAAATCCAACACCCTTCGTCGACACGATCGCACCCAGCAAACCCATGTCGTAGATGATGACGAAAAACAGCCATACTCCCAAGGCGATGCCCCCGGCCGTGCTCCTCTGGCTGACAGTCGCGCTGACAAGATATCCGATAGCGGTGAAGACCGATCCAAGCAGGATCGAGGATCCAATCATGGCGCCGAACGCCGTCCAACTCTCCGCAGTGGTCGGCGTCCCGGCGACAACGAGCGCCAGACCCGCCGCGCCGTAGCCCAACAGAGTGGCGAACGAGAGTATGAGTATGTGCGCCAGGAATTTTCCGAACACAATCTGGCTGCGCGCTACCGGATAGCTCAGAAGCAGGAGAAGTGTTCCACGCTCCAGTTCTCCAACGATCGCATCGTGCGAAAGCAGCAAGGCAATGAGGGGAACAAGAAAGATCGTGAGACTGGCAAGACTGACGATGACGATATCCAAACGGCCCGCGCCGACGTTGCCGGTCGGCGCACTGCCCAGAAACGAAAGCGTCAGCGCCAGGGACGCAAGTAGCAAGGTCACCGCGATGACCCAGCGGTTTCTCAACCCCTCCTGGATCTCCTTTCGGGCAATGATCACGATATTGTTCACGGCTTTCTTCCCTGTCGTTGGAGGAAATGCGCATAGACGTCATCGAGTGTCGGCTCGATGACAGTCATGCTGGTCAGTGCAGCCGGATCGGATGTTACAGCCGACAGAACCGCGATCTTCTCACTATGGTCGACACTGGCTTCCAGAAATTTATCCTTGCGCTCGATCCATCGCACCGGCCCGTCAAACCACGAGTGAGCAGCGGACTCGCTGCTCGGCTTGAACCGGATCTGGGTCGGCAGGCAGGCAATCCTCCGCAGTTCGTCAAGCGTTCCGTCCGCGATCTTGTTACCGCCGTTGATGATAACGACGCGTTCGGCCCGTTCCTCAAGCTCGCTGAGGGCGTGGGAGGAGAGAAGTACGGTCGTTCCCTTCTTCTGGAAGTCGAGGATGAGATCGTAGAAACTGCGTCGTAGCGCTGGATCCAATCCACTGGTGGGTTCGTCCAGGAGGAGAAGGCGTGGCTCTCCGAGAAGTGCCTGTGCCAGGCCCAATCGTTGGCGCATTCCCTTCGAATAGGTCCTTACCGTCCTGTCGGCAGCGTTCTGCGCCAGGCCGACCTGATCGAAGAGATTTCGCCATCGATCTGCCGGCACGCGCTTCAGCTTCGCATAGAACGACAGAACCTCACGTCCAGTGAGCGCCAGATGGAAAGTGACACTCTCGGGGAGATATCCGACCTCCCTGCGCACGACCAGGTTCCCTGAAACCGGATCCTCGCCAAGGACGCGCACCTTTCCGTCGGTCGGTCGAAGAAGCCCCAGGATCGCTTTGATCAACGTCGTCTTGCCGGCTCCATTGTGACCGACAAGTGCAACCAGCTCTCCCTCGCCAAGGGAAAACGAAACATCGTTGATCGCGGCGGTATCGCCATAAAATTTCGAAACGTGTTCGAGAGAAATTGTCGCCGTCATCGTGCATTCTCCAAGGGTACGGGCGGCCCCATCAGGGGCTTGCTGTCAACCACGCCGCCCGGCAGGAGCGAAGGGAATTGGGACTGCGCCCATCGGATGATCTGAACCGCGGGACTTGTGGTCAAAACCTTGGCTTGCGGGGCTGTCCAAAGAACGGTGTCGATGATGTCATTGGGGCGATAGGGACTGTCTGCTATCCCGTCGCCATCGAGATCGAACGCGGGATTGTCACTCCAGTAGTTACCTCGACCATTCTTCGACCAATCGAGGTAACGCGACCCGACGTACTTTACCTGATTCCGGTTGCCTACGAACGCGTTGCCGGCAATGGCGTTTCCTTCGGAGCCGGCTGTAAAATGTATGCCGATCGCACAGTTCTCAAACACGTTGTCTTCGAGGACATTCCGGTTTGCGTTGTAAATGAACACGCACTTCTCCGGTCCGAGCTGCGTCCCCTGCCCTTCGGCAAGTCGCGTCTCGATGCCAGGCATGTCGCTGGCGTCAGCCCTTGTTCCACCCAACAGCCATCGATCTGATGGCTGGAGGCGGCCGGTGACCCTGTTTTGCCTTATGATCGAGCCGTTGGCAAAGTTGAGGAGCAAGCCGTGATCCCGGTCGCCATCGGAGACATTTCCGGTGATCTTCAGATGGTTCGAAAACATGATGGCATAGCCGACCAGGTTGCCCACCGAGACGTTGTCGCTGATTTCGCTGTCGTTGGTGTACATGTAGTGGATGGCGAACCGCAGGTCGCGGAAACGGTTTCCCTTGAAGACGTTGCGTTTGCTCGCGTTCGTCGAGATGCCGTCCTTGCCGAGGCTAATGTCATTGTCCACGATCATTGCTCCCGGGGCGTTCCACAGTGAGACGCCGTTGCCGGCCTCGCTCATTCGACCCGACGCCATTCCGATGATCCGGTTGCGTTGGGCGACGGAACCGGCGGCACCGTGCAAATAGACACCGTTCAGGTTTCCCTTGATCGTGTTGTCTTCGACCACCGCATGGTCAGCGCTCTGGCTTACAAACACCCCGGAATCGAGCGCAGACAGATCAGAACCGGATCCTTCAATCTCAAGACCTCGCACAACGGCTCCTGGCGCCGTGATCGTGATCACGCTTCCCTTGCCATTGCCCACGACGGCCGCGCCAGACTGCCCTTCCAGCACGATCTGCCTGCTGACAGTCAGCGGTCCGGCATACCGGCCAGGGGACAGCCGTACGATGTCTCCATCTGTGGCGGCATCAAGGACACGTTGAACGGTCGAGGCATCCGCTGCCGCAAGCTGGAATTCTGCGGCGCGAACATGGGCCGGAATGGCGGTCGTTGCGACCGCCATTCCGAGGAGTGCTATTTTGCCAAGCGGCGGCATCATGCTGCCTTTGGTTCAACGAGCATGCGACCCTGCATCTCCATATGCATCGCATGGCAGAACCACGAGCAATAGTACCAATAGACGCCTGGCTTATCGGCGGTGAAGGTCACCGACGCGGTCGCCTGCGGCGCGACCTCCATCTGGATACCGTAGTTTACGATCGAGAAGCCGTGCGTAAGATCCTCCACGTCATCGATATTGGTAACGTAGACGGTCACCTCGTCGCCCTGCCTGACATTGAATGATTCAAGGCCAAACGCCGGGGCCGCCGACGTCATATAGACCCGCACCTTGTTTCCATCCCGGATAACCTGGGAGTCCGACAGGAGGTCGATGTTGTCCTTCTTGGCCTGAGCGACAGCATCGGCGAAGAAGACGTCGTCCCTTTTCCAGACACTTACGGGATTGATCTTCGACGAATGAACGATGGTCGCGTCGTGTGGTTCGGCGAAGGTGGGATTGTCGTGAACGAGAACCATCTTGTCGCCGGAAATGTCGATCAACTGATCATTCTCCGGCTTCAGGGGGCCGACGTTAAGATAGCGATCCTTCGAGAACTTGTTCAGCGAAATGAGCCACTTTCCGTCCGCGTCTTTGGTCTGGCCCATCGATGTGTGGTTGTGACCCGGCTGATATTGAACGTCGAGCTTCTGACGGATCGGGTCGACCTTCTCGCCCTTGAAGGCGCGGATAGCGTCTTCAATGTTCCACTTGCAGATCTGGCTGTCGATGAACAGGGTGGTGTAGGCATTGCCGCGCCCGTCATAGGCCGTATGGAGCGGCCCGAGGCCAAGCTGAGGCTCGGCGACGACCGTGTCGCGCGGTTGAATCTTGTCCTCGAACAGGTCATCGAACTTGCGAACGTCGAATACTGTGACGGTAGGAGACAGCTTTCCGTTGGCGACGACATGTATTCCGTCCGGAGCCGTGTTCATGCCATGCGGGCTGTTCGAAACTGGGATGTAACGCGTGTAGGCGGAGCCGTGGCGGCCGTCGAGAACGGGAACGCCGCCGATCTCCTTGAAGTCGCCCCGCGCGACGGCATCTTCGATCCTCTTGAGATTGAAGACGACGACCCAGTCCTGGTCCTTCGCCATCATCTCCGGAAGATTGACACCTTCTTCGGAGTTGTAGCAGGTCGCAAAGCAGTACTTCCCCTGATAGTCAGCATCGACATTGTCGAGATTGCCATCGACGATGAGCTGCCAGGCAACCTTCATCGTTTCGCCGTCGACGGCCGTGAAGACAGCGTGGTACTGCTTGGTATCGTCGAGAATCTTGCCGTCGTTCGGGATCGGAACGCGATCTTCGCCGTTGCAGAACACATATCCGGTCTTGGGGTACTTCTGTACACGAAGTCCGTGGACCGTGTGCTGGTTCGGAAGTTCGATGATCTTGTCGCACTTCATGACGTCCAGACGGATTCTGCAGACGCGCGTGTTTGCCTTGTCATTGGCAAACAGGTAGCGCCCATCGTAGGTCCCGTCGGTAAAGGAGGGATGCGGATGGTGCAGATCGCCGTTGTGGTAGACACCGCCGCGAGTGGACAAGAATTCGCGCGTTTGAGGAAGCAGACCGTCCGTGAGTACCTTGCGGCTTTCGTTGGTAAGACCCCAGCCAGTCGCGCTGCAGCGGTTGTAAACCGGGATACGCATGAGTTCTCTCATGGATGGGAGACCAACCACCCTGATTTCGCCCGATTGCCCTCCGGACACGAACACGTAGTATTCGTCGAGTTCGCCAGGCTTGACCTCATGGTTCAAGCCTTCCGCGCGCGCCGCCGTAGCCGTGGCTCCGGAGAGCGTCAGAGCGCCACCGACCCCGGCCGCGCCGGCTGCCGCCGCGAACGCAGTCGTCCCCAAAAGTTGCCGTCTGTTGAACAATGGATGCTTTTCTTCAGTTGTCATTTGCGTCTCCTTGGTGGGTATGTTCACGCCGGCTGATCCGACGCGGAATCTGCTTTCTTGATTGGACTACCCTTGTAGGTAACCTCGACCTTCTTCTTCGTGGTGACCTCTCCTCTGGATTCAGGTGTCGACAGCGCCATGAACTTCTCGCGCTTGAGGCGGACCTGGATCATGTGCGGGCAGCGGTGGTCGTCCTGGTACAGCTCCTGGCAGTGCATGCAGTAGATGCACTCGTTCACATTGATCTGACCTTCGGGATGAATGGCCTGAACCGGGCATTCCTTCGCGCAACGCTGGCACGGCGAGCCGCATTCAGGCCAACGCTTCAGCCACTCGAACATCCTGATCCGCCCAGGAATGGCGAGCGCTGCGCCCAGCGGGCACAGGTAACGGCAGTAAAAGCGCTCGATGAAGAGTCCGGCGACCAGAAGTGTGACCGCGAACAGTACGAACGGCCACTGGCGTGCAAACTTCAGGATGATCGCAGTCTTGAAGGGCTCTACCTCGGAGAGCGTCTCGGCAAGCGCCATCGAATAGAAGGAAAGGCCGAAGAGACCGAGGAAAATGATGTACTTCAATGGCCAGAGACGCTCGTGCAGACCCCACGGCAGCTTGACCTGCGGCACCTTGAGCTTCTTGGCGACGTTACTGGTAAGCTCCTGCAGTGCACCGAACGGGCAAAGCCACCCGCAGAAGGGTCCGCGGCCCCAGAACAAGAGCGCCGCCGCGACCGCTGCCCAGAGCAGGAAAATGAGCGGGGCTGCCAGGAAGAACTGCCAATTGAACCCCGTCACGAGAGCATTGGCAAAGGTGAAAACATTGACGACCGAAAGCTGCGCGTTGGCGAACCACCCCAGCCAAACAAGAGTAAATAACAGATAGCCGTTCCGGACGTAGGCGAACAGTTTCGGCCGGCGGACAAGCCAGTCCTGAAAGAAGAAGATTGCCGTCAACGTCAAAAGCGCACCGATCGTTATCGCGATCTTGATGCGGCTTCCCTGCCATATCGATATCCAGAGCGGAGTTTCGCCCTCGTCGACGGTTGCTTCCGGCTGCGGCACGCGCGGCGCTGTGGAGACCGGGGCGGCAGCAGGCGTCTGGCTTGCTTTCTCGACCTTCACATAGGGTGTGGGGAGCGAGTAGCCGAGGTTATAGGGTAGCACGGCCTTCTGTGTGCCCTCGCCGGCGCGCTGTACCAGGAGCTGCAGCTCCCAGGGTTCGGTTACATCGAAGGTGAAATCCTTGGGAACGGCGAAGAGGGCGATTTCCCTCAGCCGGGGTGCGCCGGCTGCTGCGAGCGTCGGGATGCGGGTATGGTCGTGGTCGTGGAATCTGACACCTTGCCCGTCTTGAAGGAGTTCGATCCGATCGAAGATCCCGCCGCGCACATATCCTGACCCCTTGAAAGAGTAAGCACCGTCTCCGGCAACGAGGATTGCTGCCTGATCCGGCTGCAGTTGCTTGCGAAGCCGTTCGTACAGGGTGTCACCGAGCAGGCTGCGGCCAATGATTGGAACGCTGACCGGAGCAACGTAGAGATCAATGAATCGTTCGGTTTCGGGCGTCGCTTCCGGTCTTGCGGCAGCCGCGCCCTGATTCGATGTGCGGAAAGCCTCCGAGACTTCACCCACTGTCAGCCGCAGGCTGCGGATCGAACCGTCTCCAAGGAGCGTTTGCCAATCCTGCGTGCCTACCTTTGCCTCGTCGACACGCTTGACTTCCGTTGCGACCGACGTTCCAGCGGTTGGCTGCTGACTGTCGAGCCGATGGGCACGAATAAGCTTCACGGCCGAGCGGACTACGCTATCCCCCATGACCAAGACGGTCACTGTCGCACCGCTGACGATGTCGACCTGAGGAGGACGATCGAGGCCAGCGGCGACACGTCCGAGGTCTTTGCCGATGATCGAATTCAATGCCGCGACGACACGGGCCTGCGGAATGCCAATGAGGACGATCGGTTCCTTGTGATCGACGAGTTTGATACCGCGAATAACGCCATTGGCCGCAATGCCAACCACGATGTGGATTGGCTTTCCGGAATAGCCGGCGGACGCCGTGAAGTCCGAATTCAGGTAGGCGTAACCGAGAACCTCGCTCCCGCGGAACACCGGGGCGATCGGAGGCTCTCCCTGCGGCGGGCCAAAGCTGTCCGCTCCCTCGAAAAGTTCCGAGGGCTCTACCTTTTGGATGTAGGTCGCAAGCTGATCAGCGGCGCTGCAAGCAACGGCAGAAAACCAGATTGCAGCAAGCACGAGTAGCGCTTGCAAGCAGGCTTGCAGCCAAGGTCTCGATTTCAAAGCATTCTTCCCCGTACACCCATGTTGGCGGTTTACGGTGAAAGGTGTAGTCGCGACGCAGCATCCCCTCTTTGACATGTATCAAACGGGAAAATCTTTCCTTCTGATAACCGTTTCCGCAAGACGGCGCGTCTCAGGAGCGAACCATGACAGAATTGCCAAGAGAACCGATGACCATCCGTTCGATGCCCGAGTTGCTGGCAACGGCGAAGGCTATGGAGACTGAAGCCATTGCTGGCTACGAGACGCTGGCGGACCATATGCGTCGATCGCGAAAGCCCGACCTGGTTGCCGTGTTCGAACGCCTGGCTGCAGAGGAACGTGGCCATCTTGCTTCCGTAGAGGATTGGTCAGGTCAAATGGGAATGGCCAGCGTCGCTGCGGGCGCCGAACCGGAGGACGTCTTTGACGATGAAGGTATGAACCTCACGGACCCCGCGCTGCTTTCGGCCTATCGGGCCTTTTCGATCGCTGTGCGAAACGAGGAACGGGCCTTCCTCTTCTGGACGTATGTTTCGGCCCACGCGCCAACACAGGAGATTGCCGTGGCGGCGGAGCGTATGGCGCGCGAGGAGCTCGGGCACGTCTCTGTTCTACGCCGCGAACGGCGTTTGGCCTTCCATCTTCAAAAGCACGCGCAGACTGAAACGATCCTCCTGCGCGAACTTGAAACCAGACTTGACGCCCACCTTCGGACACTGGCTCAAAATGATCATCCGCCTTCGCGAGAGCCAACGACACTGCGACAGAACGGCTGGGCGCAGCGCGTTGCAGCGTTCGGGGGACGCATATTGAAGTTTGAGAACTCGGTGGGGGTGGCGGATCTCCCACCCACTGCGCTAGCAGAACTGCTTCTTGATTTTTATCTCGGCGAGGCGGAGCGATCCAGGGACGAGCAGACCCGTAACCTCGCTCAGCTTTACGCCGGTCAGCTCGTCGCGACCTTGGCATTGTTGCGACAATGATGACGCTATAGCGGCTTTCAAGGATGACCAGGCAAGGGTCGAAGAACTCCCAAGGGCTTCTACCCTGCCTGCTCGCCGAAAAGAACGCCGAACAACTCCGCAGGATGCTCGATCGCTTCAAAAGGAAGCGCGCATCCTTCGACTATTCAGGTAAAGGAAGGAACCTCGCGCCGCAGAAATCGTGACACGCGACGAATTTGCCAACGATATCGGTCAGCCTTGCACGTCGAGCCCGATATCCAGCGTCGGCGCGCTGTGCGTACACCAGCCCACAGAGATGAGGTCGACGCCTGAGGCGGCGACCGCGGCAACCGTTGCAAGCGTTACACTCCCCGACGCTTCGGTGATCGCGCGACCATCGACGATTGCGACGGCTTCGCGCAGCTGCGCCGGCGTCATATTGTCGAGCAAGACCGCATCAACACCCTCTCGCATCGCTTCACCGAGCTGCTCGAGCGTATCCACTTCGACCTCGATCTTGACCATGTGCCCAACGCCCGCGCGGGCACGACGGATCGCCTCGGCCACGCCGCCGGCAATCGCCACGTGATTGTCCTTGATCAGGACGGCATCATTAAGCGCAAACCGATGGTTCATGCCCCCGCCGGCGCGCACCGCGTATTTTTCCAGGGCCCGCAGTCCAGGTGTCGTCTTGCGGGTGCAGGCAATCGACGCCTTCGTGCCCCTGACCGCCTCAACCAAGCTTGCCGTCACCGTCGCAATGCCGGACAGATGTCCAAGAAAGTTCAGCGCCGTGCGCTCCCCCGTCAGCAACCCACGCGATGGTCCGGTGATCTCCGCGATGATGTCACCGGGCCTGACGGGGGATCCATCCTCCATATAACGGGCCATGGTGATCGTTGGCTCGACCAGCTGGAAGGCGAGTTCAGCCGCATCCAGGCCGGCGACGACGCCGGGCTGCCGCGCCACCATAACCAGAGACGAGCGATGATCGGCGGGGATGACCGCCGCCGAGGTAATGTCGCCGGCAAGGCCGAGATCCTCAACGAGGGCTGTGCGCACCATCGGTTCGATAATAAGGCGTGGCAACGGGGCAAGGGACATATCAGGCACTCCGGGCGAAAGAATGGGTGGCGGAATGTGCGACATCGAGCACATCGGCAAATGTCATGAAGCGGCGTTCGGCGACAGGCAGCTTCAGCGGAAAATCGGTGCGGGCATGCGCTCCGCGGCTTTCCTTGCGAAGCATTGCGAAGACGGCAATTGTCAATGCAACGATCGCCGGGTCAGCAGCGGGTCCGTCGGATTCCGCGAGCGGCAGCAGGGTGGCAATCGCACCCTGGAGAGCCCCAGCATTGCGCAGTACGCCGAGGTGACGCGACACGATCGCGCGCACCGCAGACGCATCCGGTGCCGGCCCGTCTGAGACTGCCGGAGCCGACCGAACGGTGCCGGGCAATGTCGCTCCAATATCACGGGCGGCCCGAATACCAAGGGCTGCCGCCTCGAGCAGCGAATTGCTGGCCAGACGATTGGCGCCGTGCAGTCCGGTCGAGGCGGCTTCGCCGATGACCCAAAGACCGGGGACCGAACTGCGCCCCGTCAAATCGGTCGCAACACCGCCCATGTGGTAGTGGACGGCGGGGCGCACTGGAATGAGATCGATTGCCGGGTCGATTCCGGCGTCCTGACAGAGTGCATGGATCGTTGGAAAGCGGGAGGCAAAGCGATTGCCGAGCGCAGCACGGGCGTCGAGAAAGACCCGCCGCCCCAGCGAGAGCTCGGCGCTTATGGCGCGCGCAACGACGTCGCGCGGAGCAAGCTCGGCGCCGTCGAAACCGGTCATGAAGCGCTCACCCCTGTCGTTGACGAGAACAGCTCCTTCGCCGCGCACGGCCTCGCTGACAAGCGCCAGGGGCCGTCGCGCAGAGTCAAGGCCGGTCGGGTGAAACTGCACGAATTCCATATCGGCAAGCCTTGCCCCTGCCCTTGCCGCCAGCGCGATCCCCTGGCCGAAATTGCACATGGGATTGGTGGTGGCATCGTAGAGTCCGCCGATCCCCCCCGTGGCCAACACCACTCGGTTGGTCATGATGGCGGCGGTTTGCCCTCCCCGGTTGATGACCACCCCGCAGACAGATCCGTCCTGGGTCAGAAGCGAGCGCACCTCGGTTGCATCGAGCGTGGTAATCGATTGCGTGTTTGCGATTGCCTCCACCAGAGCGGCGATGATCGCAGCACCCGACCCATCTCCTGATACATGCACGATGCGTCGACGCGAATGTGCCGCCTCAAGGCCGAGGACCAGACGACCCTGACTGTCCTGATCAAAAGCAACGCCGGCGCGCTCCAGGGCGCCGATGACGGCCGGCCCCTCTTCGATGATCTCGGAAGCGGCTTGCGGGTCGCACAGGCCGTCGCCGGCAGCAAGTGTATCGGACAGATGCAATTCGGTGCTGTCATTCTCGCCAAGGCTTGCGGCAATCCCCCCTTGCGCCCAGGCGCTCGAGGTCTGCGCGCCAATGGCGCCGCGGGTAATGAGCACAACCGGCTGCGGCGACAGCGTCAGCGCCGTCATCATACCGGCGAGCCCGCTTCCCACGACGACGACCTGCCCGCTCAATGGCCCGAGAAGCGCGGTCATATCGCAAGCATCCGCTCGACCGCACGCCTTGCAGAAACGGCAACTTTAGGGTCGACGGTGACCTCGTGGCGGTTTTCCTCGAGTGCAGCGCGGATATTGGCGAGCGTGATCCGTTTCATGTGCGGGCAAAGGTTACAGGGGCGGATGAACTCAACATCAGGATGGTGCACAGCGACGTTGTCGCTCATCGAGCATTCGGTGAGGAGCACGACACGGGCCGGACGCTGCTGCCCGACAAAATCCGACATCACTGCCGTCGACCCGGCAAAATCCGCCTCGGCAACGACATCCGGAGGACATTCTGGATGAGCCAGCACCGTCACCCCGGGATAATTCTCACGAAGCTGTCTGACATCATCCGCCGTGAACAGTTCATGGACCTCACAATGACCATGCCAGGCAAGCACCTCGACTGACGTTTCGCGGGCGACGTTTCGGGCGAGATACTCGTCTGGAATCATCAGCACGCGCGGCACGCCGAGCGACTCGACAACCTGCCTGGCATTTCCCGATGTGCAGCAAATGTCCGATACCGCCTTCACGGCCGCCGAGGTGTTCACATAGGTAATGATAGGCACGCCGGGGTGAGCTTCGCGTAGAAGCGCCACATCCTCGGGCGTGATCGAATCCGCCAGCGAGCAACCGGCCCCCATATCCGGGATGAGCACCGTCTTGTCCGGATTGAGGAGCTTGGCCGTTTCGGCCATGAAATGCACACCGGCAAGCACGATGATATCCGCCTCGACGTCAATCGCCTTGCGCGCCAGCGCCAAGCTGTCGCCGACGATATCGGCGACCCCGTGGAAGATTTCCGGCGTTTGATAGTTATGCGCAAGAATGACGGCGTTTCGCCGCCGCTTCAGCTCAAGGATCGCCTCGACATCGTCTTGGAACGACATCCACTCCGCCTTGGGGATGACGCGACGAACGCGCTCGTAGAGCGAGGATGCGGAAACGCTGTGGTTCATGGCCGGCTCCTATTTATACTCAATCCGAGCATATCTAGAACCCATAGATATTCTCGTTATGAGCATATGTCAATTGCGGGAGATTGGCAGCTTGGATCCGGCGAGGGCGCGCTCTTCCAGGACAGCATGGCGATAACGGAAAAGCTTTGCGGGGCGTCCGCCCGTTTCGCTCGTCGTCTCGCCGGTTTCCTCGACAAGTTCTTGCTGCTCGATCAGCCGCCGGAAATTCTGCTTGTGCAGCGTCAGCCCGGCAAGCGCTTCGACACTGCGCTGCAGCTGCAGCAGCGTGAAGCTCACCGGCATCAGCTCGAAAACGACCGGGCGATATTTGATCTTCGCACGCAATCTCGCAATGCCTGTCGCAAGGATACGCCGATGGTCCGCGAACATTGCCCTGCCCGGATTGGTCTCGGCAGCGCAGCCCGACTCGCTCACAACGCCCGCTTCATAGAGGAGCTCGTAACGCTGCAATACAAGATCCTCGTTCCATGAGGCCTCGCCGAGCCCAAAGGCGAAATTTGCCCGGCGGATCCGATCCTCACGACGGGACGGATCACGCTCGGCCCACGCCATAAGGCAGTCGACCAGGTAGTCGAGGACCACCGGTCGCCCGGTACGCCAGTCTTCCCACGGAAAATAGCGATACCAGCCCTGCCAGCCGGGTCGGCCGCCGCCTGGCGTCGCCTGCTCATGCACGAGGCCGAGGTAGCTGATCGAAATCGTCCGGCCACCCAGGATTTCGTTGTTTCGATCGCGGTCGGCGAAGGTATAGAGCTGCTCCAGGTAGCCGACCGGATGGCCCGTCTGCTCCTGAACCCATTCACGCAGACCGCTTTGCAGTGTGCGATGCCCCATTTCGAACGGACCGGACGGCAGTGCATCACCGGATCGGATCGTCATGACACGCGGTTCGCCACCCGTTACCGCAACCAGTACGGCTATCAATTCCGCATGAGCAAACCCGATCGTCACGGCAGCTACGAATCCATCTGTATCGACTGATCTATCAGTGGCATACCACATCGCGACGCGAAAGCGCTCAGGCGGAAAGGCTCGCCGGCACACAGGATTGCCGCCACCTCGACGCGAAGGAATCCGTCAACTTAAAACGGCTGGCTGCGCACCACCTGTGGTTGCTGCTCCCCGTGACAGAAATTTGCGATTTAAACCCCTCGCAAATCGGGCCGAAAGCCGAATATCCAATATGTTGCCCATCGGCTCTCTATGCGGGATAAAAAACACATCAACGCAATTGATCCGTTCAATTATCTCCGTTAGGTTGATTGCTGGCATAATAGTCGCGTAACAACCGGCGTTGGAAGGAGAGAGCGATGAAGGAAGGTCCCCATGCAGTTGATGTTCACGTCGGGAAGACAATCCGCATAAAGCGTCTGATGCGTAAAGTATCGCAGACCGAACTTGGTGATCGGGTCGGCGTCACCTTCCAGCAGATCCAAAAATATGAAAAGGGATCAAACCGCGTTTCCGCGAGCATGCTGGTCGAAATTGCCGGCGCCCTCGATGTCGACGTCCGATCTTTCTTCGAGGACGTCAACCCCAACTCGGCCAACGATAATCCAACGCCCAGCGAGGAATTCGTTGTTTCCCGGGACGGCGTGCTGCTCAATGCCGCTTTCCTGTCGATCAAGAACGAGCATGTTCGCAAGAAGATCGTAAAGCTCGTACAGGCAATTGCCGGCATGGAACAGCTGGACGACGGCGAGTAAAGGCGCAGTCCCAACGTCACCCCGGTCCGTCAGTGGCAGTCGAGAAGCACCAGATTCTCGCTGGCATCCTTCATTGCGACCTGCGTCTTGGTGCCGATCAGCTTTTCGAGGTTGACGTCGAGCTCCCGTTCGGGGTCAATCCCGTCCCAGTCGATGACCACCTGAAGAAGAGCCATGTTGGTCAAGTGCATCAGATTGTTCAGCTTGAGCTTCTGGGCCTCATCCTTTGCCGCCGAGAGCAACCGGAAGATTCTCGCGTACTCGCTACCCGTTCCCTCGTCCCGCGTCAGAATGTTCATTGTCACTGCCTTCTCCAATGGTAAGCCTTCCGGGCTTCAGCGATATCCATCATTCAGGTCCGGCGTTACTTGGGCGTTACAGGCGTGACAGCGCCTGTGACTTCCGCCCGTAAAAGCTCCCAATGCGAGGTGGCGGCGAAGCCCCAGTCACGCGGCTGGGGAGCAAACCTCACCTCCAGCAGATATTGCAGGACGAGTTCGGCGTCCTGACGCTTGCGCTCGACCTTTCCGGCGCGAATCAACCGCAGGATCTCCTTGGCACGGCCCTCACCGGAAAGGGTGCACGCTTCGACGACCTTGGGATAAGTACGCTCTGAGAAATGGATCGAACGGCCCGCGAGCAACAGCATCTTGTGCTCGGCAGGCGAAAGTGCGCCCTGCCGATAGAGACCCTCGATCGTCGGCTGAAAATCCACCCACGGAACCGAAAGCGGCAACCAACCGAGCTCTTCTGGCGCATGCACGAGCGCGACGGCCTCGTCATCGATCAGGCGACCCTCGGCATAGTCCTCGTAGATCGTGCCGACCCCAACCATCCCGAACGCGTCGCATTCGGCTGCGCGAAGCGCGCCCATGCTGGCACCCCCGACAACGATGACATTGTGCTGCAGCCCATAGAGGATTTCCTTGTGCCACACGGAGGGCACTTCCCCGAAGTAGCCGTCAACAATCCCGATCGCATGCGCTCCATCTCGCACCGCCTGAAATATGTCGCCGCGTGCAGCCGGCCCACGAAAGAGGATCGACGGATTCTCGACCCGAAGCCTATCGATGTCGGCGCCAAAACTCGGACCGCCAAAAATCACCTTCATTGCATCGCTCCCTGCATGGCGCTCACCGCACGCAATCCGAGTTGAATGAATTCGCCGCTGACATCCACCTCAAGGCCGGGAACGATCATACGAACGACCGAGACCGGCAGACCCGGATGGGAAAGCGGCACGGCCACCACCTGATCGATGCCCCTCGACCTGAGGCGATCGAGAATGCGGCCGATGTTCTCCTGCATGGTGCGCTGCGGAGCTTCGAGAGAGAATTTGGGAATAACCGGGGCTTCGTCGCAGAGGTTGATCAGCTCTTGCATCGGGCCACCATCATCGAGCCTCTGATAGAGACGCGGGGAAAAGTCGTCACGACTTCCGGCAATCGCCGTCAGACGGCTCTGTGCGGCCTCGGTGATTGCTCGCAGTGCTGCGCGAACAGGATCGGGATGGCATCCGCATCCCCCGCAAACATGGGTCCAGCGGGCATCCACGCGCTCGCCGAGATTGCCGGGAATGATAACTGCCAGGAAGCTCGGAACGCCAATATCGGTCGTCATGTCGAGCAGCAACAGACGCATTCCAGCGCGCCGGATGCGATCGACAATGATATCGAGCACAGGGTCGCCGAACGCGATCGGATCAATCCGCGCGCCGCGCAGCTGTTCATAGGGACGCAGCTGCGTCAGCGCCCATGCGTCGCGTTCAACCAGCTCACAAAGACCGTGAAGCACGGCTTCCGCAGGCCGGTTTCCGGAAGCGAGACCGTCGCTCGACTGCTCAAAACCGGACGGACGGGTGCCCCGATGGTCGAGGCCGACGAGCGGCCAGGGAACGAAGACCGGACGGTTGGACATGATATCGAGGCCCTCGCCCCAGGCGATCGGCTCGGAACCAATCTCCGAAGGGACACAACGGGCCACCGAATCAAGGTCGATCATCGGCGCATGCTCAGCCCTCATGCCGGCGACGGTCGCAATGACAAGGTCGCTTGGCTGGCTTTCGGCAACACGCGTCTCCACCGCCTCCATCGCAGCCGAGGTCATTGCCGCCTCCTCGTCGATGCCCTTTCCCTGGAAGACGGAAAGCGTATAGCTGTTCGGTCGCGTGGCAAAGGCAACGGGGATCTCAAGGAGATCCAACGCGGTGAGCAGACCCACCCTTGTAATACCGAGTTCCTTGAAATGCGGCTTGATCGCCGCGAATGTCTGCCCAGGCGTCAACGAGCGGTCGTGATAGCTGTTGATGCCGGCCGATGAGAGGCTGAGATCTTGCGCCAGGCGCTCGAGTGAGGTCTGAACAGACATTCGCATCAATCCTCAACGGAACTTCAGGGCGTGAACGATATTTGCCGTCGCGTTCGTGTCGAGCTGCACTGCTTCCTGCTTCAGGACGGCCTGAGCGGCTGCCGAAAGACGGACTGCAACGGGCTTGATCTGTGTCGTCGTCATTGTTTCATCTCCTGTTTGAAAACAGCATTGCGCTGCGGACACAGAGAAGATGCACCAACGGGCGTTATTTCGGCGTGACCGAGATTCTCATCAGAAAAGAGGGAAAACGCCGAAGTTGTAGCGCTTCAGGACAGTCCGGCGATGCGAAGACCGTCGATCAGCTGACGCGTGTCCTCCGGATTGCGATCCGGCACGAATTGCCAGACGTCATCCGTGCGGAAATCCGGGAAATTTTCGAGGACAATGGCGGCATAACGCGACGCGGTCCTGACGTCGCCGTTCTTCGCATGAGCTGCGGCCAAGAGGCGCGAGGTCGCCGGACGATCCTTGACGCGATCGAGAACCTCGATCGCCTTTGCGTAGTTTTCCTGGACGAAGTGAATTCCACCGAGGTTCCAGTAGTAGTAATCCGGAGGCAGCGGATTGAGCTTGATCGCCGCCAGGCTCAGCTCCAGTGCCCTGTCACTCTGTCCGTCATGCAAAAGCGCATCCGCGTGGTCGGCGAGGATATCGGCGTCATTCGGGTTGAGCATCTGCGCTTCCGCGAAGAAATCGAGGCTGTCGCTGAAGCGGCGACGGTAAAGAGCGACAAAGCCCAACTCACGCATCGCCCGGCCGCTATTGGGGTCGGTGTCGCGCGCAAGCCAGGCGGACCGGTCAGCGTCCTCCAGTAACTGCGTGTCCTTCATCCCGCGCACCAGCCACTCCATGCCGAGCACGCGCGCCATTCCGGCGTGCGCGGATGAGAATCTGTCGTGACGGGCCAGCGCCGATTTGAACCATTTGCGCGCCTGCCGCAGATGCTGGAGATCCGTCTTCGAAACGAGACGCTTACCTTCAAGGTACAACCGATACGCCGACGGGTTGACGTCGTGCGTCATGTCCAGAAGCTCGCGGCGCTCGATCGTGTCGGCAAGCGTCATCACGATACGCCGCGCAAGCTGCCCGAAGGAGTGATTGACCTTCTGCATGGCGAGCGGCAGGTCGATTGCCCACAGCACCTCGGCCGTTGAGGTCTTCGTCAGTCGGCAGGTCGCATAAATGTCGTCATCACGGCCATGGATGGTGACATAGACCGTATAGTCAAAGCGCAGTTCAGGCGGCGTTGGAGCAGCAATGCCCGCAAGATTGCGATTGACGATTTCCAGACTGGTATGAGCGGCAATAACCTTGAAGCCACGTTGCTGGCTCAGCCCGATCGTTACCTCTTCCAGCAAGGCTCGCCCCACACGCTGCAGCATCGGGTCAGACAAGATCGAATCCGGCGGCAAAATGAGGACACGGGGCTGCCCGACCGGGTCGGTGGGCGCGATCGCTGGCACAGTCATGGGCGAACTGGCAAGCATTGCTGGAGCGATGATGCCGAGTTCCTGCGCGAGGGCCTGCGTCACGCCATCCGGTTCCGCACCATATTCGGTTTTCAACTCACTGCGGCAGCGAAAATATGCCTGGCGCGCGGCTGCAAGATCTTCCGCGTCAACGTGCCTTTTCATCAGCGCCCTGCAAGCGACCTCGTTCGCAGGGTCGGCCTCGACGAGCAGACCCGCGAGGAAGAGGACATCGTCGGAGGTTCGCTTTTCCGGCGTTTCAAGCAGTGAAATGATATGGGCTTCGCGACGGTCGGCGATGCGCTGTCGCTCCACACCGATGCGCTCTTCCGCTTCAATCGTCGGCGCCTTGAACCCCTCGAGGAGTTCGCCGCCAAGCAAATCCCACGCAGGACGTGGCAACGGCGCGGCCGTATTGGTCAAGACCAGAACGTCGGCATTCCATCCCTCGCTGTTGAACGACACATGGCTGTTGGTCGTCTTGACAAGACGGGGCAGATCATCGGGAATGCTGCGATCGATACGCGCAAGTAGCTGTCTCAAGCTCCCTGCACGCTGTTTGGATTGATCCGATTGCCAGAGTATGCCGCGCAGGATCTCGCGGTCCATGGAATATTGCGGCGCGCACACCAGAAGGGCTAGCAACGCATAGGCCTTCTCCGGCAATGCAATCTCGTGCCCCTCTGCAAAAAGCGCAGGCGTTCCGAGCAAGCGGAGGAACTGGCTGTGTTTCCCTGTCACGGCAACTCGCGATTGGAGGATCCGCCAAGAGTATAGGACCAAACACCGACAACGCAAAAGGATTATGCTTGTCCAGCTGGAGTTTTCAACCACCGGGTGATTTTGGTGGATGGATCGCAGCGGCGCGTGTCAGGGCGCTTGCGCTGCAAATTCGGTGCCAGCGGAGCGCCAGTCAAGGAAAGTGGCGCCGATCAGTCGACCGGCGCCACCAAATCTAACGCAAGATTGCTGGCTTAGGCCGCCGCCGAAGCAAAACCGGCAGTCGGAACTTCCGAGATCGTCTTCAGAACCTGCGAAGCGATCTGGTAGGGGCAACCCTGAGAGTTCGGACGACGATCTTCCAGATAACCGCGGTAGCCATTCTTGACGAAGGAATGCGGAACGCGGATCGAGGCACCACGGTCAGCAACACCGTAGGAGAACTTGTTCCACGGAGCCGTCTCATGCTTGCCGGTCAGGCGCTTGTCGTTATCCGGGCCGTAGACGTTGATGTGGTCCATCAGGTTCGTTTCGAATTGCGCCATCAGCGCTTCGAAATAAGCCTTGCCGCCGACTTCGCGCATGAACTTGGTCGAGAAGTTGCAGTGCATGCCCGAGCCGTTCCAGTCTGTGTCGCCGAGCGGCTTGCAGTGATACTCGATGTCGATGCCGTACTTTTCCGTCAGGCGCTGCAGCAGATAGCGTGCCATCCAGATCTGGTCGGCAGCCTTCTTTGAGCCCTTGCCGAAGACCTGGAACTCCCACTGACCCTTCGCCACTTCGGCGTTGATGCCTTCGTGGTTGATGCCAGCTGCGAGGCACAGATCAAGGTGCTCCTCGACGATTTCGCGAGCGATAGAACCCACGTTCGAGTAGCCAACGCCGGTGTAGTACGGACCCTGCGGAGCCGGATAGCCGCTTTCCGGGAAGCCGAGCGGACGACCGTTCTCGTAGAAGAAATATTCCTGTTCGAAACCGAACCATGCGTCTTCGTCGTCGAGGATTGTGGCGCGGCTGTTGGACGGATGCGGGGTGACGCCATCGGGCATCATGACTTCGCACATGACGAGAACGCCGTTGGTGCGCGCCGGGTCCGGATAAATCGCGACCGGCTTCAGCACGCAGTCAGAGCTGCGGCCTTCGGCCTGCATCGTGGACGAACCATCGAAGCCCCAGAGCGGGAGTTGCTCGAGCGTCGGGAAAGCGTCGAATTCCTTGATCTGCGTCTTGCCGCGGAGATTTGGTACCGGGGTGTACCCATCGAGCCAGATGTACTCGAGCTTATACTTGGTCATTAGCGAGTCTCTCAAACATAAATCGTGAGCAAAACCTCACGCGAACCGACCGTTGAAGCGACCAGGCCGCGAAGGGCTGCCAAATGATATGCACGTCGCGTGCCAGTTTGGTGTGAACGGCATCGCGAATTGTTCAAAGCTCGCCGGTCGATCGGCTGGCTACCGGCCAACTTGCCGTGATCGTGGGCGTGGAACTTGTAGCGGACTCAATCATTTAGTCGCCAGGGAAATGGTTGGCGCATCGGTCGAGCAGATCCGATGGCGGGACGCCTTCAAGTGCGACATTTTTTTCGCACCCACCTTACAATGATTATTTTTTATGCGTTTGCCTATATTATGAACTTTCAAAGATTCTGATATAAACCGCAGCAAATTTGGATGCTCATTATTCCGACAAATATTGCACTTTTTTCAATCATATCGCGCAAATCATGTGCACATGTGCTATCGTCGCGACGACGTCTTCGGAGGCAGGTGAACAAGGAGGCACAAAATGGCCGTTGGTGTGCATCACGAGACTGCAACGATCTACGCATTTCCACAGAAGCGCTTTGGCGCAGGCGAAACACGTCAAACGGTTGATATTGAACAGGGGATGGCTCCATCCGTTTACGAAAGTTGCTGGTATCACGAAGAGGCAATGAAGAAAGCCGAGACACCTGCAAAGCCGAAATTCACGCCCCGCATCGCGGATTGATCGTCGCCCAAACGATGCCAGCCATGTTACAACGGCGCTTAAGGCGGCGTGCCGAACTGTCCGCGGGCAGCGCGTTCTGCAGCACTAGCCCCATCTAAATGCACAGGATGTGCTGGAGCGTCCCATGACCATCGCAGCGCTCTTGCACACGGCGCTCGCGCGGGCCATGAGAGAGTTTGCAGATCGAGCCCGGGCAACATTTCATGGTCAAGAAGCAAATCGCGATCCTCGGCGGCGGGCCGGCAGGACTGATGGCCGCTGAAAGCCTGTCGTCGGCCGGGCACACCGTCACAGTCTATGAAGCGATGCCGACCGTTGCGCGGAAGTTTCTCCTTGCCGGCAAGTCCGGGCTAAACATCACCCACTCCGAAGACTACGATCGCTTTGCGTCACGCTTCGGCACGTCGAATGCCCGCCTCCGCCAAGCACTGGACGGCTTCAAGCCGTCGGATGTGAGAGCCTGGGCCGCAGGGCTCGGCACCGAAACGTTCGTCGGATCTTCGGGTCGGGTGTTTCCAACGGCCATGAAAGCCTCGCCGCTCCTGCGCGCCTGGCTGCGAAGGCTTGAGGCGCAAGGCGTTCAGATCCTCACCCGGCACCGCTGGATCGGTTTTTCGGATGGAGGCTATGTGATCGAGGCAAGCGGGGCTGCACATGTGGTCAAACCAGACGCAGCCCTGCTCGCACTTGGCGGGAAAAGCTGGCCACGGCTTGGTTCCGATGGATGCTGGCTGCCCTGGCTGAGAGAGAAGACCATCGCCATCGATGAGTTTCAGCCTGCCAACTGCGGCTTCGATGTCGATTGGAGCGAGCACCTGCGGCAGTGTTTTTCCGGTGAGCCGGTCAAATCGGTCACGGCAACCTCGAGGGTCGGCACCATTCCGGGAGAATTCGTGATAACCCGGCATGGCATCGAGGGCAGCCTTGTCTACGCCCACGCGGCCGTGCTGAGAGAGAGCTTGGCAGCTGGCGAAACCACAACGCTTGACGTCGATTTGGTGCCGGCACGCACACAGGAGCGCATCGCCAACGCGCTTGGAAAGCAAGATCCAAAAGCAAGCCTGTCAAACCGGCTCCGCAAGGCAGTTGGCCTTGATGGCGTGAAGGTGGCGCTGCTGCGAGAGGTCGCAAGTGCCACAGACCTCAACGATCCCGATCGACTGGCGTGCCTGATCAAGGCCCTGCCGATCCCCGTTCAAAGAACGCGCCCGATCGCCGAGGCGATTTCCTCGGCAGGTGGCGTCGAGTGGGGGGAGATTGACCGGAACTATATGCTGAAGGCACTCCCCGGCCTTTTCGTGGCCGGTGAGATGATCGATTGGGAAGCCCCGACAGGCGGCTATCTTCTAACAGCATGCTTTGCCACCGGCCGGGCCGCCGCGCGAGGGATCGACGCCTGGCTCCGCGAACGCTAAACGCCCCCAATCCGTGTTCGAGCGCCTATGGCGGAGGCCTTTCCGCTCACCCGTGACATACGGGATCACAGGTGGCGGCTAGACACTATGACTTGCGTTGGAACGTATGTTCCTTGGTGGGGAACTGCCCGGTGCGGACCTCCTCAGCGTAAGCTTCGACGGCTTGAGACACCAGAGGGCTCAAATCAGCGTAGCGTTTCACGAAGCGCGGTTTGAAGTCGTTGAAAAGCCCCAACATATCGTCCGACACGAGTACCTGCCCGTCACAGGCAGGGGATGCGCCGATGCCAATCGTCGGCACGGGAATGGAAGCCGTGATGTCACGAGCAACGGGCTCGACGGTTCCCTCGACCACGACCGCGAAGGCACCGGCTTCTGCGACTGCCAGTGCATCGCGCCTGATCTTTGCAGCCTCCTCATCGGAATGGCCAAGCGACCGGAAGCCACCGGCCGTGTTGACGAGTTGGGGCATCAGCCCCACGTGAGCGAAGACCGGAACGCCTCTTGCTGTCAGGAACGCAATCGTCTGCGCCATTTCTTCTCCGCCTTCCAGCTTGATGCCGTCGCATCCGGTCTCTTGCATCAGCCGGACGGCGCTTCGAAAGGCCTGTTCCTTTGATTCCTGGTAACTACCGAAGGGCAGATCGACGATGACGCAGGCACGCGATACGCCCCGCATAACGGCGCGGCCATGGGCAGCCATCATGTCGAGCGTCACGCCAACTGTTGTTTCCATGCCGTAAAGGACCATCCCAAGCGAATCGCCAACGAGGAGAAGGTCGCAGTGTGGATCGAGCAGGCGGGCGATCGGCGTCGTATAGGCCGTCAGGCAGACCACGCGGTCCTGGCCCTTCATCGCCCGAATCGAGGCTGTCGTCAGCCGCTTCTGCTTGCTATGGGTGCTCACTACGCTGCCCTCGAATTCTTGACCGATTTGAGCCCGATGATCTTGTTGTCGAGAAGCCGCGTCGTGCCGACACGCACGAAAAGCGCGACAAGGGCAGGCGCCGATTGCAGCGAGGATAATCGTTCCAGGGTTTCCGGGTGTCGCACCGCGACCACTTCAGGCGTGGCGAGCGGCTCCATCGCGATGAATTGCCTCAACGCAGCCTCGAGCTCCTCGGGACTATCGCAGCCCTTCGCATAGAGCCGCTCGGCTTGCGCCAGCGCATTCGGCACGACAATGGCCGCCGCCCGCTCACGCTCGCTGAGATAGATGTTGCGCGACGAGCAAGCCAGGCCGTCGGTCTCCCGTACGGTCGGCACGGCAACGACACGAACCGGCTGGGCGAGATCCATGACCATCCGCTTGATGAGCGCCACCTGCTGGTAATCCTTCTCGCCGAAATAGGCCCGATCCGGCTGCACGAGGTTGAAGAGCTTCGTCACAACGGTCGCGACACCTGCGAAATGTCCGGGGCGGACCTCCCCTTCCAGTTGGTTTCCAAGTGCTGGCACATCGACGACCGTCAGCATCGGCTCCGGATACATTTCGCTGACATCAGGTGCAAACAGGATATCGACGCCGGCGGCCTCGAGCATCGCGCTGTCGCGCGTCAGGTCACGCGGATATTTGGCGAGATCCTCATTGGCCCCGAACTGCAGCGGATTGACGAAGATGGATACAACGCTCGCCTCGTTTTCGGCGCGCGCGCGTCTGACCAACTCCATGTGTCCGACGTGCAGGAAACCCATCGTCGGCACAAAGCCGATCGTCTTGCCGTCGCGCCGGTAGGCACCAAGCTGATCGCGCAATTCTGCGATCTTGCGGATAGTGCGCATGAAACCTCCTCCGAATTCTCCGGGACCTCCAGGAGGGGCCGGACAAATGGTGGCGGATAGAACTCGATTTGACGAAATGCGTCAACGCGGGCCGCGGGATTATATCGATTAAGCAGCAGACTGGGCATGGGTTATTTTCGTTGGGAGCGCGATGACGCGCCTGGCATGCTCAAAGGGCCAGGGTGTTGAACGGGTGAATGGGGCGGTGGATCTCCATCAACCGCAATCGCGCGTCCGATAACCCTGTCATGCCTGCATTGAATCAGGGGATTTGTTTATTCTTTTTGTCCAAACTCCGCCCCAGTGATGGTAGAAGAAGGCCTCGATGGACGAATGCCCTTCACGGGTGTCACGGCAATGTCCGAACAGCGACGGAGGGATGGTGACCAATCCTTATGAAATTCTTGGGGTCCGGCGAGACGCGACCGACGAACAGGTGAAGGCTGCTTATCGGCGTCGCGCAAAGGCAACGCATCCGGACTCTGGTGGCGACCCGGAGGCGTTCAGCCGCGTCCAGAAGGCCTACGAGCTTCTATTGGATCCAGTTCGCAGAAAGGTCTTCGATGATACCGGCTACGATGTCGAACTCGCCGATCCCGTCGATCTGCAGGCACTTATCGTCATCGAAAAGCTCGTCAATCAACTGACCTTGGACGAGCGCGAGCCAGGCACGTTCGATCCCCTCGCCCGCATGCGGTCCGACCTTTCTGAGGAAATGCGCAAGGCGCGTTTCAGCAAAAGAGAACTCGAGCGCCACACCTCTCGGATCGAGCATCACCTGGAACGGCTGGAGAAGCGACCGGCGACCGACATCCTCGGTTCCATGTTGCGCGCACGGATCAAGGCGATTTCGACTGCAATCGGCGAAACCGAGGCGAAGATCAAGGCCAATGAGCGCGCCTGTGAAATGCTTTACGACTATACCTATGAAGTCGACGTTCAGGAAGGCGAAGAGGGCCTTGCCGTGGAGGACCAGTCGGCACCGGCCCTGCGAGGCAAGCGTGACGATCGCCCGCTTTGGGTCGTCCCGACTGCCCAGGAAGGTTGATGCGCCGCGAGGTTACGCGGCGCGCTGCTCCGTGCCCTGGATCGCGGCAAGCTTCCACTCGTCCGCCCCTTTGCGGACAAAGGTCCAGATTTCCGTTGTTTCCGTAGCCCGACTGTTGTCCCCACTGACGAGCTTGCCATTTGCCCGCTCGACAAGCGCATCAATAGACGAATAGCGCATCGCGAGCGTCGCGTAGTCCGCGCCATCCTCCCGCCAGGCTTCGGCGATATCGCCCTGCAGCAGCTTGACGTTGGAGACTTCGTTGCGCACGCCGTTCGTCGCATTCTCCCCCAGTTCCTCGGCCAGGTAGGACATGGCCTCCGGTGTCGTCAGACGACGCAATGTGCCGTAGTCTTCGGCACCATAAGCGGTCTGCACCTCCGTCAGCAGTTGCTCGAAGCGGTCAAGATCGCGTGGACTCAAGCCGAGCTCGTCATTTGGCTTCGCGCTTGCCTGTGGCTGTTGATAGCCTAGCCCCGATCCAATCGACGGGATCTGAAACGACCCGTTGCCGGCTGGAGTCATATTACTAGCCGTTGCGCGACCAGGACCGCCGTAGGCCGGTTGGCGGCGATTGGCGAAGAAGCGCATGGCAAAGGAAATCGCCATCGCAATCAGAGCGATTTGCAGCAACATGCCGAGGAAGCCGAAGCCGCCACCAAAACCGTGGCCGAGCAACATGCCAAGAAGACCGCCAGCGATGAGGCCGCCGATCATCGACCGTCCGAAGCCGTTGAAGAAGCCGGGCCTCTGCGCGCCGAGCGGTTGCTGGCCGGCATACGGCGCGTTGGTCTGGGGGCGAGGCGTCATCGAACGCTCAATCGGTGCGGCAGGCGAAGGCGCGGTGCGGGTAACGGGCGGCGCCTGGAAGGTCCGTGTACCACGGCTGCCGAATCCGAAGCCGCCAGCCCGGCGCGCATCAGCCTCGCCGATCGAGGCAAACACGGTAGCGCCTGTCAAAGCGGCGATCGCCGCAATCTTGGCAAAACGCGAAACGGCACTCGGCATCCAATCTCTCCTGTCATGACAAATGATGCATGTCGGGAGCTTATATAGGGATTGCCTCGCGGGTTTGAAGCCTTAGGGGGCGATCTTCATTGGCAGACATCGACCCAGGTTGCCTTGGTGAGTTCCGCCAAGCGTTCGGTCGATATGCGTACAGCTGAATTGGTGGAGCCGGCTGCCGGTACCACCTCGTCAAATTGCCTCAGCGAGACGTCGCAATAAATCGGCATAATCGTTTGTAAACCGAAGGGGCAGACACCCCCCACGGGATGGCCGGTAACCTCCACGACCTCGTCTGGCCCAAGCATCCGGCCCTTGCCCCCGAAGGTATCCTTGAACTTCCTGTTGTCGAGCCGCGCAAGCCCGCCGGCAACGACAAGCATTGTTTTCTCACCGACACGCAGGCAGATCGTCTTGGCTATCTGGGCGGGATCGACCCCATGCGCCTCCGCAGCCAGCGCCACCGTCGAGGAACTTTCGGCGGTTTCGATGATCTCGACGTCGGGAGCATGTGCGCGGAAGAATGCGCGAACGGTTTCTAGACTCATGGGCAAAAGCTAGCGTAGGACCTGGATGAAATGAACCCCAAATTGTCAGTGTCTATGCATCCGCTGATCCGGTCTCGATCAACTTCACGCTGTTTTCCTGACAGAGGCGGCGGATCGACGGCGCAATGCACCGATCGGTGATGAACGTATGCACCTGGGGAAGTTGCGCAATGCGGACGGGCGCAGTCCGCTCGAATTTTGTTGAATCGGCCACGAGGATGACATGCCGGGCATTTGCGATGATTGCCTGCGCGACTTTCACTTCGCGAAAGTCATAGTCAAGCAGTGCGCCATCCTCGTCGATCGCAGACGCACCGATAACCGCATAGTCTACCTTGAACTGCCTGATGAAATCGACGGCTGCCTCCCCCACAATACCGCCATCGGAGCCACGCACCACGCCGCCAGCGATGACGACCTCTATCGTCGGAAACAGTCGCAGCCGGTTGGCAACGTTGATGTTGTTGGTGATGACCATCAGTTCGTGATGGTTCGTCAACGCATCCCCGACCGCCTCGGTTGTCGTGCCGATATTGATGAAAAGCGAGGCGTTATTGGGAATGAGACCGGCTGCTGCAACGCCGATTGCCTGTTTCTCCGTGGCCGCGATCTGGCGTCTCGCCTCGTATTTCACGTTCTCGGTACCACTTGGGAAGGTCGCTCCACCATGAACACGCGTCAAGATCTGTGCATCGCAAAGGTCGTTCAGATCCTTGCGGATCGTCTGCGGCGTGACGGAGAAATGGGCAGCCAGATCCTCGACGAAAACGCGGCCGTTCGATTTGGCCATTCCGACTATTTCCGTTTGGCGATCGCTCAGGAACATGAGCCCTGTCTCTTTCACTTGCGTTTCGTTTTGCAGCCTGAGAAAGGCTTAGCAGAGGAACAAGCGCACGCAAGGGGCGATCTGGCAACAACAGGATGTCTGTGCAGGGAGTTTCGATTTCGATCGCGACTTTTCGCCGCTACCGCCTCTTTCGACAGCCAGCCAACCAACGCATTGGGGTTAAGGCAAAGCTCGGAACGGGACAGCAATCGTCGAAAACTGATGCACTGGTTGAACATTTGGCTTGCAAAGACCGGCCATGTTGAAGATAGGAGGCCCCTGCGCTGGATTTTGCGTGGTTCACCACAGCAGGACGTGATTTGTCGCGTTGGCCTCGGTCACGCCGCATGATCACCGTCGCAATTGTGGATGCACACGTAGAAGGTGTTGTAGATAAGGATCGACGGAAATACTATCCATTAAAGCCGGCCAAGACGGCCGATTGCTTGTGGCACCGCAGCCTCTTCGAGGCAGGAGCGACGCAGAGCCGGGGAAGTGCCACAAATGACGCGGATCAGATGCTGAAACTGAACACACTGACGGGAATGGGGCGTTTGCAAGGATTGACCGGCGCGTATGTGATCAATCTGGACAGTTCGTCAAAGCGATGGGCGGACGTTTCGTCGCAAGCAACTCTTGCTGGCATGGAGATCAACAGAGTTCCCGGCGTCGATGGAAGGGTGATTCCATCGACACAAAGATCCGGGTTCAACGAGAAGGCGTTCCTGCGCCGGAATGGCCGGGCGATGCTGCCCGGCGAATATGGATGCTATCGCGCTCATATCAGAGCCCTGGAAGCCTTTCTTTCCAGCGACTACGAAAACGCCATCATCATGGAAGATGACGTCGAATTGCGTCAAGATTTTACGAATAGAGCAGAGGCAATCTTACGAGCAGTGCCTTCCGCCGAGGTAGTCAAGTTGCTTAATCACAGAACAAAGTGGTGTCGGACAGTGGCTGTCTCCGAGTATGGAGACGCGGTCGGGCGCTGTCTGCACGGTCCGCAGGGGTCTGCGGCTTGCTACCTGGTCACGCGTGAAGGGGCCCGCAAGCTGCTTGCGAGCGCCGACAATATCGAATTCCCCTATGATATGACACTCGAGCGCGGGTGGAAGACTGGCGTCAGCATTTACACGGTTCGACAAAATATCGTTGAGTTGTCCGAGCGCTCGGCTATGAGCCAGATTGCCGATCGGGCTCAATACCGCGCCGTAAAACTGCGAGGCGCCCGCAAACTCGCGACGCATTTTCTTCGCGTGATCGAGTATGCACGCCGAATCCGGTACGCACTATCATGACGGCACCTGTATTTCGCAAATTGGTGAAGTCGTCAGCCCTCGATGTCACTACCGGTATCTTATGGCTGGCCATGATGTCAGTGACGTTGATAGAAAGCGATGCCTATCGATATGCTGCCATCCTCATCATGGGTTTGACCTTCACGCTTCGCAGGGCCCCTTTCCGCCCGGTATTGAGTGACTGGCTGGCGATCGTCTGCATTGGCTGGGGCGTCTTCGCCTTGTCGAGATTCCTCTTCGGCCTGATTTCAGCCGGTGAGAAAGGCGCGTCGGAATGGCTCTACGCTTTCGCAATCTTCTTTCCCGCGATGGGCGTGGCACTGCAGACGAGCTGGCATCTCATAAAGCCAATCTTGCTGGCCTTCTTCTGCGGTGCGCTCGTCCTTCTTGCTGTCTCGACGCCGTTTTCAGCGATCGTGGCGGGCGAGTACATATCTCCCGCTTTCCATCATAATTCCATTCACGGCGCCGTCGGGTGCGGCTTCATCTTCATCGGAGCCTTCTACTGGGCGGTGCATCAGTGGGAGATTGGCAGTTCCGCACGGGCAAAGGCAATTGTGCTGGCGATCGCCGTGGCTGTTATCGGCTTGGCGATTTTCAATATTTATGGCGCCAAGTCCAAGGGTGTCTGGCTGGCGCTGCTGCCTGCAGTTGGACTGATGGCTGTCACCACCCTCCTTTACCTCAGGAAAAAGACCGTGCTGGTGGCCGCGATCGGTGGGCTCCTGCTTCTGTCGTGGGGCATCTACGAGGTTCGTGACAACGTCGCGCATTACGGGGCCGCGACGCTCAATGCCACTGTGATGATCGCGGAACGATTGGATAGCGGCGCGCCGCTTGAGCAGGTGATGAAGGAGGCAATCGAATCACCACAGACCCCGATGTCGATGGATGAGCGGTTGCAGCTTTGGACCAACGCGCTGAATGTCATATCCGTCTCGCCGATTTTCGGCAGCGGAAACGGCTGGCTTACGATCTGGCGGACAACACCCTATGCCAGCGTTCCATACACGTTGTTGCATGATGGCTATCTGGAGATTCTGGTTCGATATGGGATCGCCGGCCTCGCGATATTGGCGCTGATCGTTGTCTCAGGCATCTATCGTGTCTATCGTGCTTCATCGGCAGGCGTGATAAGCAGGAGTGCCTTTGCCTGTTACCTGACGTTCGCGGTTTACTTTGGCTTCACGATCCTGAGCAATTCGAACAACCGGCTTGCGATCGGCGAATCCTATTCCTTGCTGTTTGCCGCCACATGTTTTGCCTGTTCGATGAGGCTGCGTTCGCGCTTGGGTCAGCGAAGTAGCGTTGCTCCTGATATCAGCGGCCCGTTGGACGCAATCCCGGCGCGCCTGCAGGGATAGGATAAGATGCGGACGCTTTCCGACAGGTTCGTTCAAAACATTCTCGATCTGCCGAGGCCCGCCAAGCGGGTATTGGCGCTGCTGGTCGATTCATGCCTCTGCATCCTGACCATCTGGCTCGCCTTCTGCTTTCGCCTGAACGAATGGGTGGCGCTGACCGGAATTCAGCTCCTGACCATTCCCGTTTCACTCATAATTGCCCTGCCGATCTTCATCACGATGGGCCTATATCGGGCTATCTTCCGCTTCCTTGGCTGGTCGGCCTTCGTTACCGTTCTGAAGGCCGTGACCATTTATGGCCTTGCCTTCATGGCCGTGTTTACAGCGATCAGCTTCCCCGGAGTGCCTCGCACGGTGGGGATCATGCAACCCATGCTGCTGCTGCTCGCGATCGGCCTTTCTCGCTTTACGGCGCGGTACTTCCTGCATGAAGCCTACAAGCGGATCCTCCGTCAGAGCACGCAGACAAACATGCTCGTCTACGGTGCCGGCTTCCGTGGCCGGCAGGTTGCGGGCGCCTTGAGCAGCAGTGCCGACTTGAAGGTTGTCGGCTATCTCGACGACGACAAGAACCTCCATGGCAGCCTCATTGGCGGCGTGGCGGTCTACGATCCGGAAAAGATCGTCGAATTGAGCGCACGGCTGAACGTGCGCACGATCCTTCTGGCACTTCCCAAGATCGACCGGTCGCGTCGCAACGAGATCCTGGAGAAGCTCAGGGGCGCGCGCGTTGCCGTTCGCACGATCCCCGATCTGAACGCCCTGGCCGGCGGCCAGGCAGAATTCACCGATCTGCAGGAACTGGATATCGAGGACCTTTTGGGCCGCACGCCGGTAGCGCCCGACCAGACACTGCTGGAACGGAACATCCGCGGCCGAGTGGTGCTCGTCACGGGCGCGGCCGGCTCGATCGGCAGCCAGCTTTGCCGCGGACTGGCTCGATTGAAGCCCGCTCTCTTATTGATTCTCGACCAGAATGAATACGGTCTCTATGCCCTGGAGAACGAACTTCTCGGCAGCGACCCGGATAGCGGTCTTCAGATCGTTCCCCTGCTTGCCAGCGTTTGCGACGAACATCGTATCCAGAAGATCATGGAGACCTGGCGGCCGAACATGGTCTATCACGCTGCCGCCTACAAGCATGTGCCGCTGGTCGAGAAAAATCCCGTCGAAGGCGTCAAAACGAACGTTTTTGGCACGGTGACGGTTGCACGAGCAGCGATCGATGCCGGCGCCGAAAGGTTCATACTGATCAGCACGGACAAGGCTGTCAGGCCGACCAATATCATGGGCGCCACCAAGCGGCTCGCAGAAATGGCGCTTCAGGGGTTGGCGGCCGAAGGCGCCTCGACGGTTCTCACCATGGTGCGGTTCGGAAATGTCCTTGGATCCTCCGGTTCGGTCGTTCCGCTGTTTCGCCAGCAAATTCGCCAGGGCGGCCCGATCACGTTGACGCATCCCGAGATCACGCGCTTCTTCATGACGGTGCCTGAGGCGACCGAACTCGTGATCCAGGCCGGCTCCATGGCCAAGGGAGGCGATGTCTTCGTCCTCGACATGGGCGAGCCGGTCAAGATCATCGATCTCGCTCGGCGCATGGTCGAACTTTCCGGCCTGGTCGTCAAGGATGAACGAAATCCGTCCGGCGACATCAGCATCGTTACGACCGGCCTGCGGCCGGGAGAGAAGCTTTACGAAGAGCTGTTGATTGGTGACAATCCCGAGCTGACGGAACATGCCAAGATCATGCGCGCACGGGAGCGGTTTATCGCCTTGGAGATGCTGATGCCGAAACTCCAGCTATTGAGTTCCGCCGCAGACGAAGGAGATGTCGAGGCACTGCGACGCATTCTAAGCGAGCTTGTGCAGGACTTTCACCCGTTCGACGGAGTGGTCGACCTGGTGTCTGTTCGGCAGGGTGCCTCCAGTTGATCAGGGTATCGCTTGCCGTTTTGCAATCGGTTCGGAGCTGAGAATGCTACTCGTTACCGGCGCGACAGGTTTTGTCGGTCAGGATCTTCAGCAGGCCCTGCGTGTCCGCAACCTCACCTACAGGACGGCCAGCCGCTCTCCCCGAGCAGGGTCTGTTGCCGTCGGGAAGATCGATGCTGCGACGGATTGGAAAGCCGCCCTGAGCGGCGTCGATGTCGTCATCCATCTGGCGGCGGCAAACCAGAATGTCGTCGATGGGTCGGACGCGGAGCCAGGTGCCTTCCGAAGAGTGAACGCCGAAGGAACCATCAACCTTGCTAATCAGGCTGTCGCGGCAGGGGTCAAACGGTTCGTGTTCATCAGCACGATCAAGGTGAACGGGGAACGATCGGGCGCCGGGCGTGCATTCACGTCGCATGATCCAGCTGCTCCGACGACAGAATATGCCATCTCAAAGCTCGAAGCGGAACAAGCCCTGATCGCGCTTTCGAAGACAACCGGGATGGAGATCGTCATTATCCGCCCGCCGCTGGTCTATGGACGTGGCGTTGAAGGAAGCTTCCGAGCGCTCAAACGGCTCGTTCGGAGCGGCATTCCTTTGCCCCTGGCTTCGATCGACAATCGAAGATCCATGGTATACGTCGAAAATCTCACCGATCTGATCGTGACCGCCGCATCTCATCCCGCTGCCGCTGGCCAAATATTCCTGGCAGGCGACGGCGAAGCGGTCTCAACGCCAGAATTGATGAGACGGCTGGCGACCGCGATGGGGTGTTCGGCGCGTTTGCTTCCGTGCCCTCCCGGCGTTCTCAACTTCCTCGGGCGGGCAACCGGCAAGGCAGAGCTGGTGAACCGTCTCACCGACTGGTTGGAAGTGGACATTTCGCATACGCGCGCGCTATTGGACTGGACGCCGCCTTTTGATATGCGAACTGCACTGAAGCGCTCGTGCTGAACCGTTGGGCGTGAATTTTCGAGACAGGAACACGAATATCCCGATGGTCAACAGCTTTAACAGGTCTTTGAAGCGACTGTTTGATATCTGCGCCGCGTGCCTCGGCCTTGTCGTTCTCTCTCCGGTTCTGCTCATCCTTGTGGTCCTGGTACGCAGATCGTCGCCTGGCGGCGCTTTGTTTCTTCAGGAGCGCGTTGGTCGGAGTGAGGTACCATTTGTTTGCATCAAGTTCCGGACGATGGCAGCAGGTTCTCCGAACGTCGGCTCTCATGATGCGGCTTCCTCCTGGATCACACCGCTCGGCAGAAAGCTGCGCGCTTACAAGCTCGACGAACTGCCTCAACTGATCAACGTCCTGCGCGGTGAAATGAGCTTCGTCGGTCCTCGCCCATGCCTCCCATCGCAGCATGACGTCATCGTCGCACGACGTAAACTCAAGGTGTTTTCCGTGAGGCCCGGCATAACCGGACTGGCCCAGCTTCAAGGAATTGACATGTCGACGCCTGAGGCTCTCGCGCAAGCCGATGCCCGCTACATTCAAAAAGCTGGTTTCTGGCAGGACATCGTGCTCGTGCTCAGCACGTTGGCAGGACGAGGAACAGGGGACGCGGCCGCAAAATAGGCCGGGGCGATCCTCAATCCACGCGTCCATTTGACAGCCTCGACGCACCCGGCAGCGATCGCTGCCGCCCAACTGGCGACATCGCACCTGTCGTACCAGCCCCATCTGCGTTAGAAGATATGAGGCAATCGTCGGGGAGAGTTTTCACGACCATGGGCGAAGCGCAGCAGACCGACGTCGAAATAACCCGCGGCTCCTGTCATTGCGGAGCGGTTCACTGGGAGTTTCGCGGCACCATTCCCGATGCGACGATCTGCAACTGCACGGTTTGCCGGCGCTATGGCGTCCTCTGGGCCTATGAGTATGAGGGCCAGGGAATTCGGGTCGTCGACACGACCGACGCACTCACCGCTTATATCTGCGGCTCACAAAGCCTATCCTTCAACTTCTGTCGTCGCTGCGGCAATCTCGTCAGTTGGCGCGGATTGAGGCCAGGCCGCAACGGGCAGACGAGAATCGCCGTCAACCTTCGTCTCGCCGAGCCCGCTGACGTGGCCGACATACCCCTGCAACGATTTGATGGCCTCCACGGTTTCGAGGATCTGCCGTCGGACGGGCGCACAGTCGCCGATGTCTGGTTCTAAATTTAGTGATCGCTCTCCGTGACCTCAGTCGCCGGGAAGCGTGAAGACGGCACAGGGCTCGGCAATGCCACGCAGCGAATGGTAACCCATGGGAACCAGGGTGGTGGTCGTCTCTGCCGCGACCTCGCCGGAAAGCAGTACGGTACGCCCCAAAGGCTTGCAGAGGCCTTCAAGCCGGCTGACCAAATTCACTGCCGGCCCGATCGCGGTGAAATCCAGCCGGTCGGCAGCACCTATATTACCCCAGAGGATTTCCCCGAAATGCAGTGCCACACCGAAGGGAAGTGTTGGCAAACCCTGGCCCTGGCGCACGGTATCGAGATGGCTCATGCCAGCGCGGGCCGAAGCAACGGCGCGAAGTGCCGCCTCGCAGGCACTGGCAGGCGTAGTGGTGACCGGGAAGATTGCCAATACCCCATCCCCCATGAACTTCAGCACCTCGCCCCCGAAGGCATGAACCGCACCGGCGATACGATCAAACCAGGCATCGAGCGTGGCGATCATCACCGCTGGCTCTGTTGCTTCGGAGAGCGCAGTGAAATCTCGCAGATCCGCGCAGAGCAGAGCGGCCGGTATCGTCTCACCGGTACCGCGAGACAGAGCGCCAGCCTGAACGCGGGCAGCGCTTCGTTTGCCAAGATAGGCTTCGAGAAGCGCGGTCAATCCAACCCCAGCTGCTAACGCGGCCAAGGATGGTGCTGCAAAACGTGCCACCTCATGCAGGTCGCCGGCCTCAGCCGGCGTGAACGGACGCGTCCCGGCCCATCCCAGAACCGGGCTGTCTGGCGCAAGGCCCACGACGTCCTCCGCCACCGGCCCAAGACCAGACAACCATTCACGCCCAGCTTGATTGCGTGAAATATCAGTGAAGCTCAAAGCCTCGATTACGGCTCCGGTCTCGGCTCGCCATAACCAGGTGCGGCGGGCGATGATCGGGTGCGGTGCCGCAAGCGTCAGGGCACCGCCTGCCAGCGGCAGACCATCTATCAGCAGCCGCCGGCCCAATTCGGCCAGGAACCAGTCGGGATCCGGCGATGTGCCGGCTTCATCGATCAACCATGCAAGCGAGTTGGGCAGATCCATGCTTAAATCATGCCATGCCGGCTGAGAGCTGTCACCCGCGGTCCAAGCCTCTCAGGCAGTTCCAACCGAGGCGGCGGACTGTCATCCAGTTCGACCGGCCCACGGATCAGGACCCGGATCGCGTCCGGCCGCGCACTGCGCCATTCGGCCGAGATAATGCTCCCAGCCTTCGGCATGTCCGGCACACTGCTCGGCATTCGGCAATCCGGTATGTGTCAGCTTCAACAAGGTTCCGTCGGGTTTCTCGATCAGGTCTATCTCCACCAGGCTCGACCCTGGCGGGACTATCTCGCTGCCATCCCAGCCAAAGCTGTAGGCGAGCCGATGGACAGGCACGACCTCTCGGAACGAGCCACGCGCGAAGCGAGCGCCGGTAACGTTGACCAGATAGAGCCCGCCGGGCTGAGGTTCGACCTGTGCTTCAGTCCCCATCCAGCGAAGGATCTTTTCGGGATCGGTGAGCAAGGCAAAAACCGCCGAAGGTGGCGCCGCGACGTGGGTCTCGCGATGAACGACAAAAGGCTCCGGCATCAACTCCTCCTTTGATTGGCACAATCTAGGCAGCCGGCCTACAAGGCGCCTGTCATGATCCCTCGTGAGGGGAGATAGGCAGGAGAGTTTCCCCAGCAAGTAGACCAGCGCGCCATGTTCGGGCCGCGCGGCATCAAACTCGGTCTGGAGTTGCATAGCGTTATCTGCATGCCAATGGCCTGCCAAAACCGAGAAACGTTGGGGACGCGACATTCTGGGCTGAGATTGGCCAGCGGTGTCGGCAAGGATTTATTCTAGCGGCACAGTGGTCGCACGATGCGCCAGACGCCACTTGTGCGATGGGAGTGGACGGACGGGCGGGGTTGTGGCGTATTCATCGAAACGACTTCGAGGGGCCCGCAGGAATGAACCCGGAAGTGGCCGTGCAGCAACGTCACTGGTCGGCGCCGATGCGCCGGGAATGGCTTCTCGCCGTCAGCATTGCGACGAGCGTCATATTCCTGTTCTTTGGTGAGTCTCTCTTCGGGTTGCTCGTCAATCCGATATGGCTGGCAGTCATCTTTGTGTGGTTGTTTTCAGTCGTGCTTGGGTCTGCACTTGCGGTCGTTCGTCATGCCGATCATCTCGCGGAGCGACTGGGCGAGCCGTATGGGACGCTTATTCTGACGCTAGCCATCACGTCGATCGAGGTCATGGCCATTACTGCTGTCATGCGTCACGGTGAAAACAATCCGACGCTGGTGCGCGACACGCTCTTTGCCGTGGTGATGATCATCCTCAACGGAATGGTCGGACTGTGCCTTCTGATCGGAGGCTGGCGGCGGCATGAACAGCACCACAACCTCCAAGGAGCCAATGCCTATCTCGGCGTTATCGTGCCCCTGGCAACGCTTAGCATGATCATGCCGAACTTCACGCATCCGACAAACGGTCTGCCCTATTCGACTGTGCAGCAAGCGGTTCTCGTCTTTATCTCCGTCGGGCTCTACAGCGTATTTTTGATCCTGCAAACCGGACGGCACCGAGGCTTCTTCATCGAAGACACCGGTGAGGTTTCAGTCGAGCATGTCACGACCAGGGAAGGAGCTTTATGGCTTCCCGTCATCCTGCTGGTTGCCTACATGGCCCTCGTTGTTTTGCTCGTCGAACAATTGGCAGCGCCAATCGATTTCGTTATCGAGACAATTCGTGCTCCGGCGGCACTCGGCGGCGTTGTCATGGCCATCCTCGTCGCGACACCTGAGGCGATTGGCGCCGTGCGGGCCTCCGTCGCCAATCATCTGCAACGGTCGGTCAACATTTTCCTGGGATCCGTTCTGTCCACAATCGGCTTGACCGTCCCTGCGATGCTGATCGTCAGCCACCTCATTGGCCATCCTGTCGTGCTTGGTCTGGAGCGCACCGAGACCGTGATGCTCGTTCTCACTCTGGCTCTCAGCACCATTACGTTTGCGAGCGGCTACACGCACCTCATGCAGGGCGCCGTGCACCTCGTTCTCTTCGTTGCCTATTTCCTGCTGATATTCGAAGTGTGAGGGCCGATCCCCTGCGACACGATCGCCATCGCCATACTTTCGCGATCAATGCTGGTCGCGAATTAAGACCACACCATCATCTGAGCGGTGGACACGGCTCACCTAGCCCACCGCAGCGACCGGACCAGGCCGCGGTCTATGCGTGGGCGTGCGGATGATGAACATCCCAGACGGCCCACAGCGATACGGCGGCAACGAGCAAGCCAAGCACGACAACCGTCCACATCGCGTTCGCATTGGCCGTGAAACCGAGCAGCCAGGGCGACGCAATCAGCCAGAGGCCGAGTACGAGATTTGCCCATTCCTCCCATTCGGAAAATACCGACAGCGCTGCCGTTGCCATAGCGGCGAGCATGACGGCAACGATCCAGGCATTCCAGCTCGGCGTTGCTTCCGCTGCGAATCCCATGACCCACGGCGAAACAAACAAGCAAACCGCCAGAACCAGGTTAGCCCAATCCTGCCTTTTCCTTCCATCCATCAGAGAGATTGCCATAATGACCTCCCAATATGAAGCTTATCAGGCGTCGCGTGAACTTCACGCTTAAGTATATGAATTTATGAGCAGCAGGACCCAAATCAAGATAGGGCCAAACAATAGTTGAAACCCCGCGCTTGCAATCATCATGCACGGCGTTCTGGCAGTATTCAGCTTGTCATCCACGAGCCTAAAACAGTCGGTCAGACAGTCACCGACTCCGCCAATCCGGTGCCGGACGAGGGAGGCGAACTGACTGCACTACGCAACCGCGCTTGCAATGTGCCGTTCGCTGCGGTTGCCAAGTGAAAGAGCTTGTTGCTTTGCCAGCGCAATCATCTTCTCACGTGCCGGCAGGGGCGTCAGATTGTGGTCGGCGTCGGGGAACAGATGCAGTTGAACGTTCGGATAGGCAGAGAGCTTTTCGCCCGCGTCGCCAAAATTGATCCGAAACATCTCCTGCCCCTCGTCACCTTCCGTATAGATGATCGAAAGCGGGGTGCCGCGGCTGGCCAGGGCCTGAAAATCGCGATGCACCTGCTTTGTAAGCTGCGTGATCGGCTTGGCGGGCGCGAAGACGAAAGACAGCCTGTTCGCCATCCGGTCCATCAGACGCATGGAGATATTCTTTGTCACCGCCCCAAGGTCCACCTCACCGGTCCAGAGGCGGCGAACCGTTTCGAGATCGAGGGCATTCCTTAAATAGGCCTTCAATGTCTTTGGCAGGCCCTTGAAGCGCCAGCGGAAAGCAACTGGATTGACAATCATGCAAGAGTCCCAGCGTCGATCGGCCAGCACACTTCGAAAGGCGACGTAGGCGCCACTGCAGCGTCCAATCAGTAAGGTCCGGTCGCCCAGACCAAGACTGTCGACATAATCCCGCGCCATTCCGACATCGGCAATCTGGGCCTCGTCATAGAGGACCTGTTTGCGACGGGCTGCGACCGGCGGGCTGTCCCCGACACCGGCGCTGTCAAAGCGCAAGGACGACACGCCGACTTTTGCGAGCTCGCGCGCAAGCGCGACCGAGGAGCGCGCCCACCCGGCTGCATGATCGTAGGCCGTCGTCAGAATAACGGCGGTCACGCCGATCGAACCTTCAGCGGGTTCGCACAAGACCCCGTAGAGCCGTTCATCCTGACCGAAGCGGACGGACGTTTCGCGAATTTTCTCCGAACGGACCGATGCGACTGGCGACGGCTTTTTCGCCGGAAGCGGGCGGTGATCCTGATATTGCGGCAGCGATTTCAGCCAGTCGATCAGCTCATCGACAAGCGCTTCGGGGAGTTCCTGGTCCAGCGGGTTGGAAACCAGCGTATCATATCCGGAAAATGGTATTGCCCGCAGCTGGCAGCCAGCCGACGTCAGCCGATCACGAAACGTCGTATCGGCTTCAAAGCCCGGGCGTTCGGCGAGGAAGACATGTGGTACGGCCTTAATTTCGATGCTGTTGAGGTCGACTGCCTTGATATCATCTGCGACAGCACGGGGCATGCGCAATCCGGCGATCGATCCAGGCGCGCTGTCACGCAGTTCAGGCTTTATACCAAGACCATCATCAATGAGCCGCGAAAACAACGAGAGCTCGCGTAGATAGGCCCTTCCTTTCAGTACCGGCGCCAGAAGGGCAATCGCTGCAAGTGATGACGCGGAACGCGCCTGCATGAGCGCGAGACTCGCGCCGATACCTTGACCAATGAGAACCAGCTTGCGGGTGCCGGACAGCATCTTAAGTTCTTCAGCCGCCTTGCCGATCACCTCGGACCACCCCGACAGGCCGCGTTCGGCCGACGCGTCGTCCAGCGAATTCACCGTTCCGGGATAGTCGAAGCGGAGGCTCGCGACACCAATCTCTGCGAAGCGCTCCGCCAGGATGCGATAGAACCTGCGTGTACACATCTCCTCGAGCCCCCAAGGGCTGAGGAAAAGCACTGCGAGATCGCTCTTTGGCGCATCGTCGTCAGCTGCCGTGAACAAACCGGTATGCGACCCGAAGACCGTCGGCTGAGAGGCGGAACGCCCCTTCTCTTCTTGCGAGTTCACATCCGTCTGCGTCACTATTGCCCTCCCGCGCAAGGCGTTCCGATTGAGAGACCGCCGTGCGTATTCCTCACCGATAGACTTGAGACGTTAAGAATTAGCGGAAGTCGGAACGGCATTGTCTTGCCTTCTATTCGGCGCCAGATCAAAAGAAAGGGATCCCGATCAGGCTGGCCGCGGTCGCCTCGTCAATGCCATGCGGACGCCGGCCAGGTTGAGCGCAAACGCAGCCGCCGCATAGACGACGACACCGGTGACGATCGGCACAGTCAGGTCGAAGACAGCGTTGCCGGTCTGAAGCCTGCCCACGATGAAGGTCGGCACCGCCATCGTTGCGGTTGCGAGACTGACCTTGACGATCGGACGGAGGTCGAGCGGTAAGCGATGGGCGCGATAGGAAAGGAAGTAACCGGCAATCACGCCACCGATCTCGGCGATCAGCAGCGCCCAAGCCGCACCGACAAGCTGGAAGCGCGGTACGAGGACAACCATGCCAATGATGTTGATCGCCAGAATGATCATGCCCTGCGCCCCCATCAGGCTCGGCTTCTTCGCCAGCTGGAAACTGACATGCACGAACTGATAGGAGATGGAGCGAAACAGCCAGGCAAAGACGAGGATCGGGATGAGGATGGCAGCCGCATCGCGAAACTCGGGGCCGAGGATCAGGCTTGCGAAACCGGGCGCGACCAGCGCCAGTCCGACGACCATCGGCATCAGCACTGTGAGGAGCACCTCGGCGGTTTCCATCAGATGCCGGTTGGCAGCCGTATGGCCGTCCTGCGCCAGCAAACGGATCGCCACCGGAATTGTTGCGGATCCGATTGCAACGCCCGGAAACAGGATGATCTGTCGGACGAGATCGGCAGCGGCACCATAGACGCCCGCGGCCGTCTCTCCGTTATAGGTTATGATGATCATTCGATCGAGAACCGTGTGCAACACGAAGATGAAGGACGAGGCGGTCATCGGCAGGCCGAAGCGCATCATTTCCTTCATCAGCCCGGTATCGAACGGGTGGCGCGGTCGGCGCCAGACGCCCGGCGCGTAGACCAACAACGTCACGAGATAGGAGCAGGCGACGCTCACAAGGAGACCCTGCCCGCCCATGCCGAATACCATTACGAGGACGGCAGAGAAGACGACCGTCAGCACCGCCCGCAGGATGACCGACCACATGTAGGCCCCCGTCTGCTGGCGAGACCGGAACACTTCCTGCACGAACTCGAACAACCCGACCATGAAGGCGACGAACACGGCCGGCACGACATAGGTCGACGAATCCTCCGCAAAGAGCCACGTCGCGAGGATGACAAGTGGACTGAGCAGCATCAGTCCCGCATAAGCGAAAAGGGCAGTGGTGCGCACGTCCTTCGATCCACCTTCGGAATCGAAGCGCAGCACGGAGAATTTGATCCAGCCGAAAAGCAGGGTCGATATGACACCAGCAACACCCGTACCCACGACATAGATGCCGTATTCGTGCGGGCTAAGCATGCGCGTGAAAAGCACGACCGAAACGAACCCGAAAAGGGCCGAAACGGCGTTCGCAATCATGTATGCCGAGATCTGACGAAACATCATTCGGCCGCACGCGTGAATTCGTCGATGACCTTCATCAGCGCCTTCGGCCGGCACCCGGCATCGAGGGGCAACGGACGGTTGGGCTTGCCGTCGTCGCGCTTGAACCACATCGGCACCCATGTATAGCGATCAGTGATGCCCCAGGTCAGAATGGCGCTCGGGCGCGCCGCCTCGGAAATCGCCCCGAGGAATTCGCGTGCGCGTGCTGCGACGACCTGGTCCCGGTCATATTCACGGGCGGGCAGCTTGTTGTCGATTACATCGAGTTCGGTCACGAGAACGTCAAGCTGCATTCCCTTCACCGTTTCGACAAATCTCGATAGGCCCTCCTTGTCGATGTCCATGTCGCCAGGGAGGTGTCCCTGGATACCGACGGCGTGGAGCGGCACATCGCGGTCCTTCAGATCACGTAGCAGGTCGAGCAAGGCCTGGCGGCGGTCGCGGCACTGCTGTGTCGGATTTTCAATGTTGTAATCGTTGATGACGAGCTGAGCCGAAGGATCGGCGGCGGCAGCCGTGCGCAGCGCAAGCTCGATGTAGCGCTTGCCGAGCCGCTCCTGCCATATCGAGCCGCGGATCGTCGCACCACTCTCCGGCTGTTCGGCGATTGCCTCGTTGACGACATCCCAGCTCGGAATCCGCCCCCGATAGCGTCCGACGACGGTGGTAATGTGATGGACGAGTTCGCGTTCGGCTTCCGACGCGCTCCCGATGCTGTTTGTCCAATCGGGCATCGCGCCATACCAGGCAAGTGTGTGGCCGCGCATCTGCATGCCGTTTTGATCGGCAAAATCGATCAGGCGGTCAGGCTGGTCGAAGACGAACTGATCCTGGCTCGGACGCAGGTCGAACCACTTCAATCCGCCCTCTCCGACGACAAGTTGGCAGTGATCGACGATGGCCTGCTTGTAGTCGAATTCGGTGTCGAGAAGATCGGTGCGCACGGCCGCACCATAGGGAATGGGGCCTCTGGCAGGCACCGCCTTGGCAGTCAGATCACCCCGGACAAAAGGGTCGAGCGCGCCTGTGGATGCCAGTCCGGCACCCATTGCGCCGAGAACGAAGTCCCGCCTGCGCATAAATGGATATCCTTGGATTGCGTATAAATGAACCAGAATTCGACCGCGCAAGCGTGCAAGGCCTTGAACTTCTGCTTTTTATTGGAGAGCTGCTTCCCGCGCACGCGAAAATTGAAATCGCCATTAATGGATAGTTAAGGTTGATGGTTAAAGAAACGTCTACTTTAACAGGTATTTAACGATTTACGCTGCGCTGTTGCCGGAGCCAGTGCAGACGTATGCCTCCAGCGACATGAGCACCAGCCCGATGGCGTTGAACTCGCGCTCCTTACGGTTGGCGTCACTCAGCGCCCTTATCATTGCCCCGGTAACCTGCTTGGCGGTGCGGACGTCATCGGAGAGCTTATCGGTATCTACGCGGTCTTGGCGCTTATGATATCGGCTATCGTCTACGCCATCGGCAAGACTGTCGCCTGGATCCGTGCGGGGTTCCGAAATGCGTAAAACGGTAGGTCCGCTGTTCGCGGCATTGTTATTTGCGGCGTTCACTGTTGGCACAGTCAACGCTGAACCATCGATTGATCAAGTCATGAAGGCATGCGCGCAAAGACCCTCGTCTTTAACGCTCAGGGCAAGCAGGTCGGCGAAAAAATCGATGGATACTGCAAAGGCGTCTTGGAAGGTGCATTTTCTGTTCTGGTTCACAAAGGGACGATACCCGTATGTTGGCCTCATCTAATCTGCATGCGAATGGTACGGAGCACTTCTAAAATCTTGCCTAGGTTTTCAGGGTGCCGGTTAACGAACAGAGGGCTGGGATGGGGGGTATCCCAAATCTGGATACCCGGCGCAGCCAGGTCTAGCTTTACCCTTGCCGCTTTTTTCCCGAGTAGACCGATCCCCTGCAAATTCGGAAGCAGCGCCAGAAGCCGGTTCAGATAGGGTAGCCCTGATCGAATATCCTTTGCGGAAGCGGCGCGAATTTTCTGGCCGGTGCCAATGTACCAAGGGACTATGTTCCACATCGCTGTTTCAGATCGAGCAAATCCTGCCTGCCGGAATACATTAAACACATTGCGCGCAGTATCGTCGGGATTGTTCCTCGAAACAAAACCGCTTCTGACGGCCTTGGGGCCAGGAGCCTCCAGCACTATAAGGAGCTTGGCGGCTATCCCGCCGTCGAGAGGGTCGAAATATGGAACACCAGACGGATCGCTCAACTTGCTTCTGATATCATCTACAAAGGATGTAAGTGGCGCGATGTGCGGCCGCTGAAGCATGGCGACCCTTGCCTCGCACACATCTTTCTGACCTAGCGATTTCGGTTCATCTATCATGACGATGTCAGACGCTACTTTTGCTCCCAGCACGCTCCATAGGGGTACGCATCATCCTGAACTGACGCGCTATCACGGATAATTATCGTTTTGAGCGAGCCAGCGTTATTGGTTGACCGCTCAATCACGGTGAACTTCACATCCGGTGTGCTGCCGGGGTCGGGAGGTGTGTTGTCTAGAAGCCAAACCGCCCTGTCCGACAACTTGAAGACCGACAAGCTGGGAAACTCATCCACCGTTTTGGCCTGTTCATTGATGGTGATGAGTTGGGGAGGTTTTCCGGCGAGAGTGCATAGCAGTTTGATATCGGCATGGGCGCCGTTTGCCGCAAGTGTAAAGCTGCAAGCCAGTGCTGAAAGTCGAAGCCATGCGATCATCGCAAATCCCTCTCGTTCGCAATAGTTGCTCATTCGCCATTCCACTTGAATTCTTGTAACAGGTCAATCGTCGCTAGTGTGGCCGAGGGTCAGCTGTGCCTCGACCGGCTGTTGGTGCTGGTAGATTTCGTCAACGTCGGTCACCACAGTCGGCGCAGGGCCTGCAGACCGGACCCTGTGAGGCCGAGGTCTTTGACAAGTTGGAATACAGATACTTGACCGCTCCCCGCTTGGTATCAAACAGCTCATCGCCGGGTGCCAGCTCAACGCGCTTGCTACGGGTGCGCGGCGTCCAGCGCGCGGCGTTCTGCGCGATCAGCGCGACCTCGGCGGTTAAGGAGCACTCATGGGCAATGCCCGTCTTGTACTTGTGCGCAGGTGTCACCCAGATGCGCCGTGCGGCGTCGTCTGGGTCCGGCTTGATGTCCTAGACTTCGATGCGACAGGCGTCAGCGCATCTGCATCCGATATGGATGATAAGCAACGAGGCAAAGCGAGCATGGCTGGCCGAAGCTGTGACAGCATCAAGCAGTGGCTGATACTCCTCTGCTTCCAAGATGGGCTGGTGTGGCGGACGCTTGCGCTTCATCGGCTTGTGGCCGGCAGCGGGGTCTCTGTCGATGAGGTCACGTGTTAGCGCATAGTTGGTGATAGCCTTGAGCAGCCACAGCGCTTGATTACAGTTGACTACCGATGCCGCATGCTGTCCTGCCAATCGTCGATGTCACGATGCCGTATCGTCTTCAGCGCCATGTTCCACAATGGCGAAAGCTCAAGCACCCGCTGGCAGCTGGTGTAAGTCTTGATGGTTTCGACGGACCAGTCGGGGGCATGCTTGTGCCACCATAACGGCACCACGTAGCGCAGGCGTAGACGCGCATTCTGGTCTGCCTCCGTCCGTTGCTGCTGGAAAGCCTTCTCCGCCTTCACACCGCCAGTGCCTGCCCGTAGCAGCACTTCCTTGCGCGCATCAATCAACAACGTGACGCTGGCGTCACCCAGCTCCCCATATTCCGTTGTAAAGACTTCTTTACAAAGAGCTTTTCCACATCCGTAGTATAACATAACTTGTGCGCGCAAACACCCGCGAAAAACGTGTCGCATTAATGGATACTTAAGGAAAATCAGGTCTTTTAACCATAGGTTTGCGCTTCCGCGCTCACATAAATCAGAACCCGCTGCCATGTATGAAGCCGCATCCCGACATCAGACTCCGGTCATCAGTACGCGTGGCTGGACGACGAGCCGGGAAAAGGATGCCGGTGCCGCATCGCCGCGGCCCGTGCTGAAAGTTACGCCTCCCCCTGCTTCCACCCTTTCCTCAGAAAACTGGCCTTCGGTCTTTCAAGAACTCTTTCAGTTCGACCTGCCCCGTATCCTCAACTGGCTGCGTGCGGGTCTCGTCTGGATCTTTGCCTTCGCCATCCTCGGCGCTGTCGCCGGCTATGCGGTCGCGTTCGTCGTGAAGCCGCGTTTTACGGCCGGAATCGACCTTCTCGTCGACCCGTCGAATCTCCGGGTTGTTGCTGACGACATCTTCTCCGAGAGCATGCAGCGGGATACGCAGCTGCTTGATGTCGAAAGCAAGCTGCGGGTCCTGACATCGGGTAACGTGCTGAGCCACGTGATTGGCGAGCTGAAGCTCACCGATGACCCGGAGTTTGTTGCGCCTGAAGCCAAGGACCCGGCCGGTGACGCGCTGCGCGCGCTGGCAAAGCGGGTTACGGCCCGTCGTGACGAACGCTCTTTCATCGTCAATATCGCGGTGTGGACGCAGGACGCGGCCAAGTCAGTCACCATCACCAATGCCATCGCGACCGCCTTCCAGGAAGAGCTGGCCAAGGCGGAATCGGAAGGGGCCGGCCGGGCTGCGAGCTCACTGTTTGCTCGCCTCGGTGACCTGAAGGTGGAGGTTGCCAAGGCAGAGGCTGCGGTTGAGACGTTCAAGCGCGAACAGGGATTGCAATCGAGTTCGGGAGAACTCGTCAGCACCCTCATGTCAAACCAGACGAACACGCAGCTGATCGACGCCAAGGCGCGCGTCATTCAGGCGCAGTCGCGTTACAACGAACTCGTGTCCACCAACCCGAAGAACCGCCTGAACGCGTCTTCGCTGCAATCGGAAACGATGACGATGCTGCGCACGCAATATTCGACGTTGCGACAACGCGTGACCTCTCAATCGGCCGTCCTCGGGCCGCGTCATCCCATGATCCTGGCGCTCGAACCACAGCTCAGGGCGCTGGAGGGCCAGATCGACGCGGAGACGGCACGCATCGTGCAAGCCGCGAAAGCCGAACTCGACCAGGCAAGATCGGCACTCGACGCGCTGAACTCCGAGGCAAACCAGATGAAATCCTCGGTCTTCCAGGACACCGCCGCGCAGATTCACCTGCGCGAACTGGAGCGTGAGGCGCGCGCCAAGGCGACTGTCTACGAAGCCTTCATGGCAAGAGCAGGAGAAGCCGCCGAACGCCAGCAGATCGACACGACCAACGTGCGGATCGTTTCACCGGCGGTCGTACCGACAGTGCGGAGCTTTCCGCCGCGAGGCTATGTGCTGGCTGGCGCCGGCGGCGTTGTCGGTCTCGGACTTGGCCTTGCCATCGCGGTCTTGTCGGGGCTTTGGCGAGACTATCGCCGCTTGATCGCAATCCAGGCCAAGGCCTATGGCTGACAGCGGCAAGAGTGTTGCTGCGGGCAAAGGCAGTACCTTTGCAGGCTTTCTCTTCCTGGCTGTCTTCGGCTACTTCTGGATCGGATTGAGCCCGTTTCCCGATCCAAATGCCACAAGCCTTTCCACACCTTATGGCAGCACGTCCAACGTTTTCAATCAGTTGATCGTCCTTGCCATGTCGGCCGTGGTCCTTGGCACGGTCCTGCAGAATCCCGCGCGCCACTTGCTGCTGCGCCCATATGGCCTGCTGATTGGCCTGCTCGTCTGGCTGCTCTTCGCGGGTGTTTTCGCCGGCGACCCCAGCGCAGCCTTCAGGCGCCTCGTTTTCGCAATCCTTGTTTGCCTGTGCGCGAATGCAATGCTCTTCATTCCAAGAAACGGCGAGCAATTTGCAAGACTCATGTGCCTTGGCCTGACCTTTACGATCGGCCTCTCCTATCTTGGCGTACTTCTCCTGCCGCACCTCGCCATCCATCAAGCGACAGACGCGCTAGAGCAGTCGCTTGCCGGCGACTGGCGCGGTCATTTTGGCCATAAGAACGTGGCTGCAGCCGCAATGGTCTATGCCGTATTCTTCGGCCTCTATGCAAGAAGGTCAGGACACGCCCGGCTTGGCCTCTTGATTGCATTGTCAGCAGGGTTCTTCGTACTTCACGCCGGAGGGAAAACCTCCGCCGCGATGCTTCCGGCAATCCTGCTGCTTGCCTGGATTTTTGAACGCTGGACGAAACTCGGGGTGGTGATGCTTCTTGGCGGCCTTGTCGGCTTGAACCTGATCTTGCTGACTGCGGCGGTCTCGCCTACCTTTAGCAGCCTGCTTGCTTCCGCGGGCATCGATCCGACCTTTACCGACCGTGGCTCGATCTGGCGGCTTGCACTCTCCGCAATCGCCGAGCGGCCCATCATTGGCTACGGCTTTCAGTCCTTCTGGCAGACTGACGCCTTGTTCAACAGCGGCCAAGCCATGACCACCTGGGCCGTCACCGCCGCCAACTCACACAACGGCTACGTGGAACAATTGATCAATGGCGGCATCCCGGCGCTCGTGATGGCGGTCATCTGGCTGGTGGTCCTTCCTGTCGGCTATGCCCGCCGCGCGCTTGCCGGCAGCAACGACATGGCATTGACGCGCCTGTTCTTGCGGATCTGGCTCTTTTCTCTGTTTCTCGCCTGCCTCGAAAGCCCGTTCTTCGGCAATGGCGGACCGATCTGGTTCACAATGCTGATTGCGGTCTTCGGTTTGAGATTGCAGGCCAATGCCGGGCTCGTCGTCAAGGAAGCTGCCGCACAAGAGTCGCGCGTCACTCCCGTCCCCCCGCCTCGGAGCGACGCAACGGTTCTGGGAAGGCCCGTTAACCTCATACTCAGCCGTCGATTGTAGAGTGGGCGCCAGCCAATTACAGCTTCACCGCCAATGGCCGGGCCAAGTCGGCTAACGCCGCAAGGCGAACAATCTCTGCGCGATCGAGGTTTGGATGATGCAGGAAAGCAAGGGGTCCGTTGAGGCAGTCGTTTGCATCCCGACGTTTCGTCGACCGGAATGGCTGGCGCGCACCCTGACATCGCTCGCTGAGCAGGTGACCGATTTCGCCTTCGCCATCGTCGTTGTCGACAACGACGCAGCCAACCCGGCCGGCGCCCACTTTGCCCGCAAGTTTCTCACTACGGCCCGCCTGCCATTCCTGGTCACCACGGAAGAGCGACAGGGCAATTGCCATGCCATCAACCGTGCGTTCGGTGAGGCAATGGCTGGCTATCCGGAGGCCGAGTTTCTGCTGATGATCGATGACGATGAAATGGCCATGCCCGGTTGGCTTGCCGCAATCGTTGACACGGCTCGGCGGGAGGGTGCCGACATCGTCGGCGGGCCTGTTGTCCGGCAATTCGAAGTACCAGTGTCCGACGCAGTCACCCAGCATCTGCTCTTCAGCTCGATAGAAGGCTCGACCCGGGCAATTGATCAGATCCACGGTTCCGGCAACTGCCTGATCCACCGCCGCGTATTTGCCGGTCTTGCTTCACCGCTTTTCGATGTCCGCTTCAACTTTCTGGGCGGTGGCGACATGGAGTTCTTTACGAGATGCCGCAAGGCCGGCTTCAAGACCTGGTGGTGCGCCGAGGCGGTTATCCGCGAATTCGTACCCGAGGAACGCGTCTCGGCCCGTTTCCTGATGACGCGCTCGCTGCGCACCGGAAGCATCAATTATGTTATCGATCGGATCCACAGCACGTCGGCCATCAGGGTGATTGCAAAAAACGCTCTCAGTCTCGGCGCCGGCTGCGTGCGATCGATGGCGCTGTTCCTCAGGACCAGGCGGCTGCTGCCGGCAAGCCATCCGCTGCTCGTGTCGCTCGGTCGTACATTGGCGAGCCTCGGCTTCCTGCCAACCCCATATCGGGCCAGCAACTAGGCTCTCTCAGCCAAGAGCCGCCTCGCGGATCACCTCGATCGGTGTGTGCGTATGCGACTGGATCGCGATCGTCGTTTGCCCCGGAGCCAAGCCTTCGATAAATGCGGCCATCGCCCCCCTGTCGAGAGCCGGCCCCTCCCAATAGGTCAGGCATGGGCTTTGCGAAACGCGTTCATGTCGTTGCGCGAGCTCGGGGTCATTGGCGACCGCGACACCGTAAATGAGATACTCGGAAAAATGCCGGATGCGGGCCAGCGCCTGCCACCACGGAAGGCGGCTGGCGCCCTCGATACGCTTCACCATGGTCGCCAGCGCTCGCCGCTCCCACAGAACCATCTGGCTGATGAAATCGTCGCCTGGCAGCGCAGGTGCGCTCAAGCCAAGCAGCCGATGCGCATTTTGCCACCAGCGGACGTGGCTAGGTCGCGTGGGATTGATATCTCCAGGCGCGACGTGGTGGGCGAGCTTCGGTGTCGATGCCATCGCGCTCAGATCCAGTGGGCGGCAGAAGCAATTGTCGGAGTCGATGCACATGACCCGCTCGCTCGGTTGCGCCAGCGTCATTGCGATCTTGCGCATCTGCTGCAGGTGCCAGCCGTAGATCGGCAGGCGCAAATGGGGTGCCCACCAGTAGCGTCGCCCCCGCCATTTCGGCAGCGCCCAAAGGGATGGAAGCAGGCTGGACGAGACGATCACGCGGCGTTTTTCCCCTTCGAAGCCCACGAAGGCGTCCGCATCCTCGTCGCCGATCACGATGTAATGCACGTCGTAGCCCGTCACGTACCGGTCGATCGAGTCACAGAGAAGACGGCAACTGTCGAGGTCGCCACGATAACTCGGTGTGATGAGCGAAATCGAGGAACTCAAGATCGTTGGTCCGATCACCGGCCTGCAGAAAGGGCTCGCAGTGAATGCCGCAGCATCGCGTAGATGGCAACCGGATTGGTGGTCAAATAGCGTGTTGCCAGCCGGCGCGGCTCGAGGACCATGCGGTACAACCACTCAAGGCCAACCTTCTGCATCCAGCGGGGGGCGCGGCTCTTGCTTCCGGCGAGGAAATCAAACAGGCCGCCGGAGGTTTTGATCAAGCCGACGTTGTGCAATCTGTTGATGTTGCGAACGACGAACTGCTGCTCCAGCGGCACGCCAAAGCCGATCCAGAGGATATCTGGCGCCGCCGCATTGATCGCCTCGACAACCGCTTCTTCCTCGGCGCGATCAAAGTAGCCGTTGCGTCGGCCGGCAAAGCGAAGTCCCGGATAGGCCTTCGACATGTTATCGACCGCCCGGGCATTCACCTCTTCGCTGGCACCAAGAAAGTAGAAACTGACCCCGGCTTCCGCCGCGCGTTCCGCCACGGCATGAACGAGATCGGTCGTGGCGACGCGCTCTGGCAAGGGCTCGGCCGAGGATAGCTTGGAAAAGAGCACGACCGACATTCCATCGGCATGGATCTGGTCGGCCTGGCGCGTCAACGAGCGGAAATTGGCATCATGCTCGCAAAGCGCAATGACCTGACCGTTTGCGGAGGTGGAGTAGAAGGGACGCCCGCCGGCCCCCCTGCGCTCCAGCGCCAACTGAATGAAGGCGTCTGCGGACTCTTCCATGCCGGCCCGCACGATCGGCAGGCTTCCGAGCCGGTTCGTCGGCCATTCGTTCATCGAATAAGTAAGACGCGCTGATGCACTGCTATGCCTAGTCATCCACGCACCTTCGAAACGAGCATCGGTCAAGAAACGGAACCGACAATTAGCTGTTTCGAAGACCCATCGCTGTAAAACCTCGAGCTATAGTTAACCCTCGCTATACACGTGGTGGTGGCAGGTCTGTTTGCCGACGACATGTCAAACATTGAACCTGAAATTGTAAGCCGGCTTTTACCAAAAGACGGTATCAACGCAACGCGGTCACCCGCCGTCCGCCTGTTCAAAAGGTCTGATATGCCGAAACGTCGCTACCTCGCACTCGTCTCCGACGCCGCCCAAACCTGTGGTGTCGAAGAGTTTGCCCGACAGGCGGCTTTGCGACTCGACGTGCGCGCAACTCGGCACGTGCTTGACGGCGATATCGGTAGGCTTAAATCCGCGCTCGACTCTGCGGATGCCGCCATCCTCAATTTTCCTGTGGTTGCCTGGAAGAAAAAGCTAGCAGAGCCGGTCGTCGCGGCATTCGTTTCCCGTCTGCAGCGCAAACAGCTTGTCGTGGTACTGCACGAATGGCACGCTCTCGACTGGAAGCGTCGCCTGGTGCTGCTTCCGGTGGTGATGCTCGCAACACAGATCTTGTTTTCAGCGCCGGAAGTCGCCGCCGAATTTGCCAAGAGTCCTCTGTCCGCCCTGTCGACCAGTCGGCGAGCGGTCATCCCGATCCCGCCAAATCTTGCGTTGCCGACCACGCTCCACGACAGCCCGCTCGCCCGGAGACTTGACGCACAGCGCAAGGCCCGGCGGCTGATCCTTGGGCAGTTCGGTTCGATCTATCCCAAGAAGCAGTCAACGGCAGTTCTGGAGACTGCTGCCCGGCTGCTGGCGCTTGGCCACGACGTCGGCGTGGTCTTCGCCGGATCGTTCATCCGCGGCACCGACAATGTGGAGCAGGAATTTTATGCGCTCGCAGACAAGCTCGGCATTTCAGACCGGGTCGTCGTAACAGGTTATGTTGCCGACGCCGAGGAGCTCTTCGGGATCTTCAGACATGTCGACGTGTTCTGCTATCTTTTCACTGAAGGGCTGACGGCGCGCCGGGCAAGCGTGCTTGCGGCAAGCTTCTCGGGAAAGCCCGTCGTCGTCAACGCGCCGCGACAGCGAGATGCCCTCGCCCACCATGGCCTGTTTCGCAAGCTGATAGAGGGCGGTGCGATCCGTATGGTCGACACACAGGCCGACGTAAACATCATGGCCGATGCGGTGCTGGAAGCAAGCCAAAGCCATCGGGCATCGATTGACGCGAAGGCAGAAGTCGATGCCTTGTGGGGTGCCGTCATCGACGCGCTTGACGGCGGGAAGGCCACGCATTGGTGACATTGCACCGTAGCAATCGATGCCGAGACTGCGGAACAATGGCCCGCGACAAACGTTCTTCGAGTCAGCGACGGGTGCGTCGCGAGGCTCATCGAAAGGACGTGATTCAAGATGGAAATGACGGAGGGCCGTCAGCTTGCGGAGGAATATCTCCGGCTGGGCGGAAAGAGGCGCGTCAAGATCGACG
>Ga0102588_1000298_pt1 | contig 61324 bp, 59 predicted proteins | sample AraplaMF_Col_mMS_FD_76854 | JGI IMG/M metagenome (GOLD analysis project Ga0102588, IMG submission 76854) | Arabidopsis root microbial communities from the University of North Carolina, USA - plate scrape MF_Col_mMS (SPADES assembly) (version 2) | ecosystem: Host-associated > Plants > Roots >...
GAGGAGATCGGACGGGTCGGATCGGTAACGGTCAGCGATCTGGCGCAGCAGCTTTCGGTCTCCGAAATGACCGTGCGGCGCGATCTCGTCGAACTTGAGAAGGACGGCCGCCTCATCAGAACGCATGGCGGTGCGGTCAAGCCGGATCGGGCGCCCGCCCTTGCGCTCGCAGAGAATGTCGATCGCGAAGAACCGGCATTCGAGGCGCGACTTGCGCGCAACGCCGCGCAAAAGCGAAGGATCGCCGCCGCCGCCGCCAGCCTGTCCCAAGCCGCGCGCAGTATTGCGATCGATGTCGGTACGACCCCCTATTTCGCAGCCGAGGCGCTTGCCGGCCGCCAGCAGGTTAAGATTTTTACCAACAGCATCCGTACGGCCTCCTATCTCGGCGCCAAAGGCGTGGAGACCTACCTGGCGGGCGGCCGGATTCGCGGCGAGGAAATGTCGACGAGCGGCCCCGCAGCCGTGGAGCAATTCGAGTCGCTGTGGTTTGACATCGCCTTCATTGGTGTTTCCGGCCTGACGGCGCAGGGCATCTTCGACTATTCCTTCGAGGAAACTGACATGAAGCGTGTCTATCTAAGTCACGCCTCGCAGCGCGTGGTTCTGTGCGACTCGACGAAATTCAACCGGATGTCCCTCGTCCACGTCGCCAAACTTGGCGAATTCGACACACTCGTCTGCGACGAGGCGCCAACAGGCGAATTGGCGTCGGCCCTGAAGGCAGCAGGCGTCGCTATCACGGTTGCCGACTGATCCGGACGGACCGCTGTAGTCAGCCGGAATACACGTTGCCTTTTGTTTTATCTTGTTTGATATTGTTCGAACATCGTCGCTTAGCTCAGCCTAAGCGCGTTGGGTATTGAAATCAGGGTAACGATCATGTCTCAGACAACCACGGCAGTACAGGCAAGCCACCTCTATCGGGACGAGGTAACGGGCACACGATTGAGGGAGTTAATCGCTGATGTCGGCCGACGGAGCGGCGAATTCCCTGACAATCTGGCCAATCATCTGCCGATGGTTCTGGAGGCCATGGCCCGACTTGGCGCTTCGGCCGCGCGGCTCGAGGCTTATGCAGATCACTATACGCGCTCCCACGCCGTTCCGATGCAGCCACCCGCCATATCTACGCTGGACGACGCAACATGGCGCAGCGCTCTCGGCCGGCGCGAGCGAGAGGGTGACCTGCGGCGCTATTTCAGTACAAGGGTCTCGAAGGAAGGCGGTTCGGCCACGGCCCTGGCGGTCATGCCGGTGCTCGCTCCCGGTGTCGCGGCATCGGCGACCCACGGGCTGATGCGGCTCGCCTACGCATTTCTGCGCAACGATGATGCCGAGGTCGCCGCAGCGCTCGGCTACTGGGCTGCAACCTATCTCGCTTACGAGGGCATTCCGGCTGAGCGCATGCCGGATGCCAGGGATCCGCTTGCATGTCTGATGGACATGCGGGCAGACCCCGCCTTGCACAATCTCGACGCACCGACCCACCTCCTGTGGAAATGGATCGAGGCGATGGGCAAGCTCCCTGCATTTCGCGATCGTCTCGGACGGCTGGTCGCCGGGCCGGATTTCCTTGACCGCATCCACCCGGTATCCCTTGCTCTCTATGCGGGAACGATGAGCTTCGAAGCCCTGCATGCGGTGACCGGCTGTCACTGGCTGCGTCTCGTTTCCCCGCATATCGGGAAACCTCAGCGCCTCGCAGTGCATTTCTGGGAAGTCGTCATGGCGCTCTACACCAAGATCGGCATGCCGCTTCCGCCGACCTCTGAAGAACTGGCGGGTTGGCGCCATTTGCCGCTGCCTTCCGATGCCGAGATAGCGGCGGCCGCCGTCGCATCAGACGACGAACATGACCATTCGCTCGTGTTTTCCGCATTCGAGGAATATCGCTACACCGGCGATCGACTGTATAAAGTCGTCGCTGCGCGGCGCGTCGGGCTCATCGCTGGATGATTTCAGCGCCGCGCTCATGGAGCGATATTCGGCTGGAAATGCACCTTGTCGTAGCCGTCCAGTGACCGGAAAAAATAATCGATATTGCCCATGAACAGTCCCCGGCAAATGCCGGCGACGAGCTTCGGCACACCCGCCTTCAACCCGGTGATGCCGTTACAAACCGGACCAAGACTTGGTACCGCGGCATTGTTGAAGATATGGATATTGGCAAGCATGGATGCCGTTCCAGGAACCTTTTCGACCAGTTCGAACGCCGGACCTAGATAGGGATAGGCGAGAAGGTCGAGGTCGACCTCGCCCTTCGGCGGCACGAAGCGGTCGGCCCAGGTTGCGATCAAGCCGGAAAACCCGGCCAGTTCAGGTCGATGCGCAAGGTCAATCCGGTATCCTGTTCCAAGCAGAAGGTGATCGAAGGCAAAGTCGCCGACCGTCGTCTTGACGGCAATCTCGCCGCTCGCGATCCCAACCGCTTCTATCGCTGCCCCAGACACCAGACGGCACTGAGGGAATGCCATGGCGCGCTCGTACATTTCCACCGTCGGCGGTGTTCTGAAGGCGAACATGCGACGAGTGAATCGATAACGGCTCTCATCATCGAGATCGGAGAAGTGATTGAGAAAGCCTGGAAAATTCGACCAGTCCAGCAGTTCGGTCTTGGGCAGGGACGGCGCACGGGCAAGGAGCGTTACGCTGTCGGCATCCGCCTCCAGTGCGGTCACAGCCCAGTCGAAACTGGAGGCAGCCGCGCCAATCACCCCGACCCGCTTCCCGGCAAGGCTCCGCGCTGAGATGGCTTCGCCGCTATGCGTCCAGCGCTCCCGCGGCAGCCCATTGCGGATCAGGGCGGGCACATGCAGTCCACCGGCACCTTCCAGACCCGTCGCCAGCACCACCTTGCGACAAGACACCGCCCGTTCGCGACCGCCCTTGACGACGCGGAGCCTCAGATGATCCCGCTCCTCCTCGATTGCAAGCAGCCGGCTGTCGTTTTCGACGCTCAACCCCAGCACGCTTCGAAACCAATTCAGATAGTTCATCCAGGCAATGCGATCGATCTTGTCGAGCCTGTCGAAGCTCTTGCGACCATGAAGCGCTTCGTGCCATGCCCGATAGGTCAGGCTCGGCACGCCAAGATCCGGACCGCTCAATGTCTTCGGGGATCGCAAGGTCCGCATGCGCGCCGTCGTCACCCACGGCCCCTCCTGCCCCGCAGGCGCTACATCGATCAGGCTGACACGCTCCACCCCTTGCCGCTTCAGGCCGAAGGCGATCGTAAGACCCGACAGGCCTGCACCGACGATAACGACGTCGTGCAAGACATCAGCCTCATCGTGCGTCGGAACCCAGGCTCGTGGCGCCGCTTCGATCATCCCGAGATCGCGTCGAACCTGTCTTTCGAGCCGCAGCAACCGTGATCGCGCTGCCATCGCAGCATTCGGGCTGGACATATCCTGCGCCGACAATGACTCCTGCATCGAGACTGACCCCCAGAATTTTTCCGGAAGCGTAGCGAACATGATCACGTTGTAAAGTGTTTGATCATGTTTCTTTTCGATTTTTTCTATCATACCGTGTTCGTTTTCGGATCGGCATTTCGGCAAACAGCCTGCCGGAGCGTGGTGAGCCTCCCCATCACTCGTCTCACCACGCGGGCCGAAATCCATGCGATAAAACAGCTATATACTGTGAAAACGACGGTCAGGTGAAAAAACAAGCAGATCAAAGTTCATCATTTAGGCAGGATGCGACTGCTTTAACCAAGGCAGCCGGCATCGAATTCTATTTTGTTATATATGTGATTTTTTGTTTGACTTGGAATTGAGGCGCGCTAACGTCGCTTCATAATTCACCCGCACCGGAAAGGTTGATTGTCATGACGAGAGCCTCTTCATTCTCCATGCCCAAAACGGCATCCCGCCTGGCGGCCGCCGCCATGGCGCTGATGGCGACCACCGCCTACACGCAGGCAAAGTCGCTCGACGGCGTGACCCTGACGATCGCGTCGATGAACGACGGTTTTTCCAAGGTCCTGACGGAGCTGGCGCCCGCCTTCAAGGAGGAGACCGGTGCGGATCTCAAGGTCGAGATCATGGACTACGGCACATTGCTGACCAAGACGACAGCGGATTTCGTCGGCGACACCAAGGGTTACGATCTGGTGACCATGGACATCGTCTGGGCAGGCGCCTACGCCGAGAACAAGTATTCCGTAGACCTGACTGATTGGGTCAAGCGCGATGCTGCCGAACTCGATCTCGATGACATTTATCCGGTGGCGCTGAAATCGCTCGGCCAATATGACGATCACTACGTGGCTTTTCCGTTTGCCGCCTACGCCAACGTGCTCGCCTATCGCAAGGACCTTCTGGAAGCGGCCGGACTGAAGCCGCCGGCGAGCATGGAAGAACTCGTCGCAGATGCCAAGAAGCTGACGGATCCCTCAAAGAAGCAATACGGCTTCGTCGCCAACGGCCAGAAGGGGCCGGCGGTCGCCCAGGACTGGATGCAATACAACAACCAGCTCGGCGGCTCCATCCTCGACAAGGACGGCAAGCCCGCCCTCAACTCTGAAACAAATATCAAGAGCCTCACGGTTTACAAGGAACTCTTCACCGAGGCCGCACCTCCCGGCGCCATCGAATATGACTGGGGCGGGCGCGAGGAAAGCTTCCGCCAGGGAATGTCTGCCTTCATGCAGACCTGGTCCGTGGGCGCGGCTGCCTATTCCGATCCGAAAGTATCGAACATCGTCGGCAAGTCCGGCATTGCCGTGGCGCCGGTTGCCGAGGGCATGACGCCGCAATATGGCGTCGGCGGCTGGGGGCTTGCGATCAATGCCGATATCGATACGTCGAAGCAGGACGCTGCATGGACCTTCATCAAGTGGGTGACGGGCAAGAAAATCCACAAGGAGTTCAATATGCTCGGCGCCGGCGGCTTCATGCGCAAGAGCGAAATGACCGATCCCGACCTTCTTGCCAAATACGACTTCCTGCCGGTGATCGCGCAAACCTACGAGCACGGCAACGGCGAATTCCGTCCGCGCATTCCGGAATATCCGGAAATTCAGGATATGCTCGGCACAGCCGTCAATTCCGTACTCGCCGGCGCCGCGACCCCGAAGGAAGCGCTCGACAAGGCGCAGGAAGCAGCAGAAAAACTGTTCTGATCGCCGCGCCTGCCGCCATGTTTGGCAGGCGCATTCCGCTTCGCGACCACGCCGATCGTCAGACCGGCGCGGTCAAGAATGCAGCCTGAGGACCGGAGCCGGGCCTGACACGAATGAACGCTGTTTTGCCGATGCCCCATCGCTTCTCCGATCGCCGCAGGCTCTTCCTATTCTTGATGGCCGCTCCGGCAGTCGTCTACGTCGCTGCAATCGGCCTTTGGCCACTTTCGCAAGGGATCTGGTACAGCTTCTATCGCTACAATCTTCTCCGGCCGGCCCGGACGAGGTTCGTCGGCCTGCAGAACTATGTCGACATCTTCACCGATGAGGCGACGCGCACGGCAATTCTCAACACCTTCCAGTTCACGATTTTCAGCGTCGGTCTCCAACTCATCTTCGGCTTCTGCCTGGCGCTCCTTTTGTGGCGAGACAGCCGTTTCAATCGCGCGGTTCTGGCCTTCCTGCTGGTGCCATCGACGATCACCCCGCTCGTGGTCGGACTGATCTTCAAGGCGCTGCTTGGCGCCGACTACGGCATGATCGGCTATTTCCTCTCGGAGGCGGGCATCGGACCCCGCACGGGCCTCCTCACCGACGCCTCAACCGCACTCTGGGTCCTCATATTGATCGACTGCTGGGAGTGGACCCCTCTGATGACGCTGATCCTGCTTGCCGGTCTCAAGGCACTTCCGGCGGACCTGCTTGAGGCCGGGACAGTCGACGGCGCAACGGCATGGCAGCGCTTCCGCCTATTGGTCCTGCCCTTGATGCTGCCATCGATCTTCCTCGCACTCACGCTGAGGACGATGGATGCCTTCCGGGTCTTCGATTCCGTTTTCGTCACAACGGGCGGCGGGCCGAACGATGCCACCAACACGCTGATGATGCTGGGGGTCAAGGAGGGTCTGCAATTCTTCAATGTCGGCTATGCCTCGGCCGTCGGCAACGTCACGCTGCTCTTCATCGCGCTGATAGCGACCGTTCTGCTTCTGGTCGTCCGACGCGCCGATGTCAGGATTAACGGGAGATAGGCCGATGTCACGTGTTTCCAGACGTCGCATCCTTGCCGAGCGGACCGTCGTCCTCGTCGCAACCCTCCTGTTCCTTCTTCCGGTCTGCTGGCTGATCGCGACCGCTTACAAGCCATCGAACCAGATATTCACCGTGCCGCCGCGCCTGACCTTCGAGCCGACGCTCGACCAGTTTCGCCAGGCCCTTGCGCTGTTCGACGTCGTTTCGCTCGTCCGCTCATCGCTGGTGATCAGCCTTGGCACGACGCTTCTTTCGCTTCTGCTCGGCGTTCCCTCCGGCTACGCGCTGGCGCGCTCGAAAGCACGCTTTGCCACTGGCTTTGCCTATTTCTTCCTGGCGATCCGGATGATCCCGGCGATCGCAGCACTGATCCCCTTTTATCTGCTGATGCGTGACATCGGCCTGCTCGGCAGCTGGTGGGCGGTCATCGTCTTCAACACCATGCTGAACTGCGCCTTCGTGACCTGGATGATGTTTTCCTACTTCAAGTCGCTGCCACCGGACATGGAAGAGGCGGCGCTGACCGATGGCTGCACGCTGATCGGTGCCTTCCTGCGCGTGGCCCTGCCGTCTGTGCGCTCGGGCATCATCGCCTGCGCACTCTTTTGCATGATGTTCTCCTGGAACGACTTCCTTCACCCGATGTTTCTGACGACCCTGGATTCAAAGCCGATCTCGGTCGCGCTGCTGACGGCTTATGGAACCAAGGACATTACCTGGGGTACGCTCGGAGCTCTTGCTCACTTTTCCACCATACCGATTGTCCTGATGGCGCTTTTCATGAACCGCTATTTCGTTCAGGGCGCGACCAACGGCGTACAGTAGGGCAGACAGCATGGCCGAAATCTCGTTTACGAACGTCTCAAAGACCTATGCCGGCGGCAAGGCCGCGGCGCTGAATGATTTCAATCTCAAGATCGCCGACGGTGAGTTCATGGTACTGGTCGGCCCGTCCGGCTGCGGCAAGACCACCGCTCTTCGAATGATCGCCGGCCTGGAGGATATCTCCTCCGGCAAGTTGAAGATCAATGACACTGTGGCAAACGATCTGTCGCCTCGCGACCGCGATATAGCCATGGTCTTTCAGTCCTACGCGCTTTATCCGCATCTTACTGTTGCGGACAATATCGCCTTCGGACTGAAAGTCCGCGGCGCCAAGCCTGAAGTCATCGCCGACAAGGTGCGCGAAACCGCCGCGCTGCTGGAATTGACGGAATTTCTGGATCGCAAGCCGAACCGTCTTTCGGGCGGCCAGCGGCAGCGGGTGGCCATGGGTCGCGCTCTGGTGCGCTCGCCGAACGCCTTCCTGATGGATGAACCGCTTTCCAATCTCGATGCGCGCCTGCGCGGTCAGATGCGCGCCGAAATCTCGCGGCTGCAGCGCATGACGGCGGTCACCACGGTCTATGTGACCCACGACCAGGTGGAAGCCATGACGATGGGCCACCGGGTCGCCGTCATGAACAAGGGAACACTGCAGCAACTTGATACGCCACGGGCGCTTTACGACCGTCCGGTCAACATGTTCGTCGCCGGCTTCATCGGTTCCCCGCCAATCAACTTTCTGGAGGGCAGGCTCGTCGCGCATGACAATGGCCCGGCCGTTGCAATCGGCGAATTCCTGTTGCCGCTCGCGCAACAGGGCGAGCGCGCGGCCCGCCGCATCGATCAACGGGTCGCGATCGGCATCCGGCCCGAACATCTGAAACTATCTGACAATGCCGGTATGCCCGGCACGATCTCGGCGAGAGCCTCCTTCGTCGAGGACCTGGGAGCCGATCTGCTCGTCCACATGGAGGACAAGGGAACGGCTGCGAGCGGTGCCGTCGTCATGGACGATGAACGTGACATGATGAAATCGGCGCCGAGGCTGAAAGCACTCGTCGACAGCAGCCTTCGTGTGCGACGCGACGAGCGCGTGACATTCTCCGTGGATCCGTCGCTGATCCTGCTGTTCGATCCGGAAACCGGAGTTCGCCTGTGAGCAACGAACCGACCGCGACCTTCTGGCCATTGGGTGGCATGGTTTCCAAAGCCGGTATCGCCTTGATCATCATCGACATGCAGGTCGATTTCTGCGCAGCCGGCGGCTGGGTCGACCAGCTTGGTGAGGACGTGTCAAACACCCGTTCGGTAATCACACCTATAGCTGAGACGCTCGCCCTCGCCCGTGCGGCCGGCCTGACGGTCATTCACACCCGTGAGGGACATCATCCCGACCTTTCCGATCTCAACGCCAACAAGCAATGGCGAACGCGCCTTCACGGACTGGGTATCGGCGATATGGGAAAGACCGGCCGGATACTCGTTCGTGGTGAGCCGGGTTGGCAGATCATTCCGGAATTGACACCGCTTGACGGGGAGATCGTCATCGACAAGCCCGGAAAGTCCTCGTTTCATCGGACCGATCTTGCCGAGCAGCTAGAAAGCCGCGGCATTTCAAGGCTCGTCGTCACCGGCGTGACGTCGGATTGCTGCGTGCAATCCACTATCCGCGACGGCTTCGAGCACGGCATCGAATGCGTCCTTCTGGAAGATTGCACCGCTGCGGTCGAGACCCGAAACCATGAGGCGACGCTGGAAATCCTTCGGGCCTTTGGCGGGCGCTGGGGTGGCGTCGCCGATCGGACCGCTTTTGCCGCCATGCTGGAAACGGCCGATGTTTGAGAACTCGACGGACCATTTCGGGCGGATTGACGCCAACCCCTATGCGTGGCCCTTCGACGGCGAATGGTCATCCGGTGATACGGCCCTTCTGCTCCTCGGCTTCCAGAGCGGCATCGTCCGCAGCCTCGCCGCCGAAGCGGAGCGCGACACCGCCATCCGCTTGATCGAGGCGGCCGGCCGTCGCGGTCTTGCCGTCATCGCCTCCAGGCGCGGACAGGATCCCGAAGGCGGCGCTCTCGCACGGCGGCGCGTGGCGCTCGGCGATGATGTCCCCGCGAAAGGCAGCGCAGACTGGCAGTTCGATGAGAGCATGTCGCTTCCGCCCGCCGCCATCATCGTCGATCATGTCGGCGATAACGCTTTCTTCGGAACCGGCCTTGAGGACACTCTCCGCAGGCGCGCAATTCGCAACCTTCTCGTGACCGGCCTGCCGACCGACGGGCTCGTACATGCAACGCAGCGCGCGGCAAACGACATGGGTTTTGAATGCCTGACGGTCATCGACGCCTGCAAGGGAACCTCTCCGGGGCGCCATGACGCGCAGCTGCGCATAACCACTTTCGGCAACGGCCTTTTCGGCGCGATTGCCTCAGCCGCCGCTGTCGAGACGGCTCTCGAAAATCATCAGGAGTGAAGCCATGTCCGAACTGAAATGGTCCGACACGACGGGAAGCCTCGACCTTTCGACGCTCTCGTCCGCCTATGCGGCCGGGACGCTGACGCCGACACGCGTGGTCAACGCGATCTACGATCGTATCGCGGCGCGCGGCGAGGATCACGTCTGGACCTATCTCGTGTCGCGCGAGACCGCTCTTGTGACGGCAGAAGTGCTCGAGGCAGAAGGCTATGACGGCCGGCCGCTATGGGGCATTCCGTTTTCCGTGAAGGACTGCAACGACATTGTCGGCCTCCCCACGACAAATGCGCTGAAGGAAGGTGCCTATATAGCGACGTCCAGCGGCCAGGCGCTCGACCGGATCTTCGACGCAGGCGCCATTCTCATCGGCAAGACCAACATGGATCAGTTCGGCATCGGCCTTGTCGGCATGCGCACGCCTTATGGCGCCTGCTCATCGGTCTTCGATGATCGCTTCATTTCAGGGGGATCGAGTTCCGGGTCGGGCGTCTCGGTCGCGGCAGGGCTGTCGTCCTTTTCCATCGCAAACGATGCCGCCGGCTCTGGTCGCGTGCCGGCCGGTTTCAACAACATCGTCGGCATCAAGCCGACGCCCGGCCTCGTCAGCAATGCATGCGTGTCCGGCGGAGGCTGCGTCAAGACAATCGAAACGCTCGCAATTTTCTCGCTGACCGTCGAGGACGGCATGAGCGTCCTCAGGCTGATCGCCGGGTACGACCCGTCATACCCGTTCTCCCGGCCGGAAGCGGACGCCGTTCCGCTGATACCCGCGCCCGCGCCGCCGCGTTTCCGCTTCGGCGTGCCGGCTGGCAAAGCACTTCGCTTCTTCGGCGATACCGAGGCTGAAAGGCTCTTCGGCGAGGCGATGGCGCGACTGACCGCGATGGGAGGAGAAAAGGTTGAGGTGGATTTCGCTCCTTTTGAGGAAACGCAGCGTATACTCTACGAGGGGCCGTGGATATCCGAAAGAGCATTGAGCCTCGACAGCGTGCTTGAGAAGCATAGCGAGGTGATCCATCCGGTCACACGTCAGATCCTGTCGAAATCCTCAAACTTTACGGCTGGCGACACCTTTGCAGCCATTCACAGGATCGCCGAACTGAAGCGCGATACCCGCGCCCTGTGGGACAACATTGCCGTGCTCCTGGTTCCGACGACGCCGACGATCTACACCAAGGAAGAGATTGCCGCCAATCCCATTCAACTCAACAGCAATCTCGGTATCTACACCAATTTCGTGAACCTGATGGGGCTGTGCGGCATCGCCGTTCCCAACGGCTTCCGCAAGGATGGCCTGCCGCTTGGTGTTACCTTCCTCGCCCCTGGTTTCGAAGAGGCACGAGCAGCCGGTATCGCGGCTTCTTTCCACAGGGCGACCAGGCTTAAGCTCGGCAAATTCGACAACGCCTATCCGGAACCGGCTGACGTGTCACTGCCCGACGGCTATCGTGAGATTGCGGTCGTCGGCGCCCATCTTTCCGGGATGCCGCTCAATCACGAGCTCACGCAGCGATCAGGTCTGTTTCGCAGAGCCACCCGAACCAGCGGGGATTACCGTCTCTTCGCATTGAGCGGCACCATGCCTCCCAAGCCCGGCCTGATCCGGGACGTCTCGAGCGGCGCCCCGATCGATGTCGAGGTCTGGGCTTTGCCCGTGGCAGGGTTCGGAGATTTCATCGATCGGATTCCAGCGCCACTTGGCGTGGGAAAGCTGTCTCTGGAGGATGGTTCTTCCGTCACCGGTTTTCTGTGCGAGGCGATTGCCGTCAAAGAGCAGCCCGATATCACTGCCTACGGGGGCTGGCGCCGATACGTGGAAAGTATGGCCGTCTGATCCAAAACGTAAGCATGGTCGCAAACAGTCGCAAGCCTATGGAAAGTCGACGGTTTGGTCGCGTGTTTCAGCGACGGCCACCCGGAATGGCTGGACCGACTGCCCCACGACCTCTGTGTTCCGCTTCGGGCCGGATTCGCAGTAGTCTCCACCTCGGCAATCGACGGCCAGCACCCCTCCCCTTGTATATTCAATTTGCACTCATTGCTGGATGATCGGTGTGCTCTTCGGCGGGACCATCCGCCGGATGGGCGTCAAGTTCGATGAGCACCAGATCGAGGATAGACCGGTCGAGATCACCGATCGCACCCGATGCATCGAGACCTGGAACGGAGACTCCCGCCATCCGTATCGCTCCGCTCCCCGCCCGGCATGCATGGTAGAGAATATGTTCAGGTCGTCCGAGAGCGACCACAGGCGCGGTAGCGAAGCGTATCCCGGCTTCGCGCCCAGCGCCCTGCCATTCGTCCCGGAGTCCGCGCCCTGACTTGTCCTTCATTGCGTTGCCTTTGCAGGAGGCGGTTTCAGCCAGTAGGATCGAAGCTTGGTGCGTAGTGCTTTGATAGGGATGCCGAGTGCGAGCGCCGCCTGTCCGCGATGACGCTTCCATGTACACGTCTGACCAAATCCGTCTGAAAGCAAGTGGTCTGAGATCCTGTCCAGAAGCCGCTCGCGGTGTTAAAGATGAGAGCGTTGGGTCGATCTACCCGGCAACGATATCTTCCAAGGCCATTGCCATGGCCAATAGGTAGTCGTCCCGGCCGTGCGGAGCCGATAGCAGCAGTCCCGCCGGCATGCCGGCCTCTCCAGTACCGCAAGGTAGCGACACTCCGCACCAATCGAGGAAATTGCCGATCAAGGTATTGCGCAGCGTTTTGGAGTTGACGCTGACGAACAGCTCGTCATCCGCTTCCAGCGGCGCAAGTGCCGGTGCGACATGAGCGACCGTCGGGTAGGCGAGGAATTCACTCGGTCCGATCATGCCAGCGGTGTCTTCAATCAATCGTTCTCGTGCCTTCAGGACCTCGAGATAGCCGACCAGTGTGATCTTTTCGCCTAGGCGGGTGCGAGCGACGACCCGCCGATCCATGCGCTCAGCCTCGGGGCCTGCCAGGCGGCGATGATGAACGGCAAAGGCTTCGGCGGTCACGAGCGGCCCGTGCTCCGCCATCACCTGAAACAGCCTGTCGAAAGCTGGAAAAGCGGCATGCCGCACCTTGACACCGGCAGCCCTCAACCGGGCGAGCCCGGCCTGAAATGCCTCGGCCACACCATCCTCGACATCGTCCATGACGATGTTGGTCGGCACGACGATCGACAGGCTGTCGAGGCTTGCGCGCATGACATCAGGCGCCGCACGGCCGCGCATCGCCGCATCGACCCAGACAGCGTCCTGGACGCTTCGGCAAAGAGGCCCGAGCGAATCGAGGCTGGTCGCCAAAGGAAAGACCCCGGCCATGCTGTAGCGGCCACGACTTGCCTTATATCCGACGAGCCCGTTGAATGCTGAGGGGATGCGTACCGAGCCGCCTGTATCCGTTCCGATCGAAACCGGCACGAGACCTGCCGCGACGGCAACAGCAGAACCGGAAGACGAACCGCCAGGAATGCGCGCCACATCGGGGGCCAACGGATTGAGCGGCGTGCCGTAATGGGGGTTGAGGCCAAGGCCGGAAAAAGCAAACTCGCTCATATTGACGCGACCGACGGCAACCATGCCGGCCGCATTCAGCGCCTTGACCACATCGGCGTCATCCTGCGCAGGTTCGGCATCCGCAAGCACGATCGACCCGGCCGTGGTCGGCAAGCCGGCAACAGCAAAAAGGTCCTTCCAGGCGACGGGAATGCCGTCCAGCAGCCCGCGCGAACGCCCTTCCCGCAGCCGCCGCGACGAAGCAGCCGCCTCTTCCTTCGCACGCGTCTCGAGCAGCCGCGTAAAGATCGCTTGATCCTTATGGGCGCGGATCGCATCGAGGCTCTCCTCGACCAGCGCAACTGGATCGAGGCTGCCGGACTGGATCAGCACCGACAATTGCGCGATCGATTTGCCAAGATGTCCTTGTATCATTGACCCTGCTCTCCCCGGCCGCCGACCAGCTGCATCCATCGGCGCACCAAATAATTGTGCTCGTCCATTGTCGTGTTCCAAACCGCAATGCAATTGGCGCGCTGCCAGTACGAGCCGCCGCTGCGCAGAGAGCCGGCTTTTATCCTGATCTGCCCGTCCGGACCCGGCAGGTCTTCGGCAGCGGCGGCGCCCTCGTACCAATAGTCCCATTCGGCCGGAGTCATGAACTGGCGCGAGCGCTGCGGCGTGGAAATATAGTATCCCTGTCGCGCGACGACGGCACCTGGCCATCCCGATATCCACCAATTCAGATAGTCGTAGGCGACATCGAGGAGGCGACCGTTCAAATGTTTCGAAAGGCACAGGCCGCCATGCCAGGCGCGATAGCCTTCGGCGGGCACGGCCTGCTCGACCGGCACACCCTTCGAATTCAGAATGCCGATGCCGGGCGACCACATGCTCTGGACGCTGGTCTCACCGGCGATCATCAGCCGCGCCGCATCCTCGGCAGTTTTCCAGAAATCTCTGAAGAAGCCAGCCTTCTTGCGCTCCTCCAGGAGATCGATCAGCTGATCGATCTCTTGAATGGACATATTGCCGATGTTGTCGAACGACATGAGACCGGCAGCTTGTGCGGCCAGCGCCGCATCGAAGATGCCGATGGCAGGCTCATCCACCAGCGCCACCTTGCCCGCCCATCGCTCGTCGAAGAGCGCACCCCAGGAATGCATGCCGACGCCATTCGGTGCCAGATCGGTCCGATAAGCGAAACTATCGAAATTATGCGTCGTCGGCAGCATCGAGACGAATCGCGACGGCGTGTCGCCGAGCGTGAGATTGGGCTGAACGAAGAGCTTGCGCGCCGGCACGTCGCCAAGTCCCATTCGGGGGTTGGGGCCGATGTGACCGGTCTTTGTCAGATCGTTGACCTCATCCCATAAAACGATGCGCTGGGTGTCCACCGGTTGGATCGCGCGCCAGTGCCAGACGATATCGAGATTGTGGAAGCACTGATCGTAGATGTCGTAGGTGTCCGGTTCGCGGGCCGCCTTGTACTGCGTTGTCAAGAAGTCGTTGTTGTCGAACGACACATCGATACCCAGATCGTCCTGCGCGCGCAGGCGCAGTTCCTCCAGCAATGAGATCGCAGTGCCAAGTACGCGCAGGCGCGGCCGCCCCTCCAGATGCAAAGCAGGAACAGACAGAGTTGTTGCGACGGATCGGTGCTTGTTCATAGATGGACCAGTTGTCTCATTGCGCCGCGGCGATCGGGTAAGATGCAACCGACGACATCTGCGGCATCCGCGCCGGTGTGAAGGCTTCGAAGGAGCGTTTCAATAGAGCGCCGTCGAGCCCGTCAAGAATGAAGACCAGACGCGAAGTGTGATCCGCCGAAGGCCATCCATCCATATGGACCGGTGTATGAACCAGATGCTGGACGCCGTGAACGGCAACGGGGCGCTCCTCGCCGCTGAGATTGAGTATGCCCTTCACGCGCAGTATCCGCTCCCCATGCCGATTGAGCAGCATGGTCAGCCAGAGCCCGAAAGCCGTCCAGTCGACAGGCCTGTCGATGCTGAACGATATCGAGGAAATGGCGGCCTGATGCGTCGCACCGTCCGCTGAGACGAGCTCCACCGGTTCCTCGCAGTAAAAGCCGCTTGGCGACAGGCTGTTGCTGGACGAAACGTTGCTCTGGGCGGCGACCAGCGAGGAGAGATCGAGATCCGGATCGGCCGCCACCAGGATCGGGGCGTCGGGATTGAGTGTGCGAAGACGAGATTGAAGGGCCGGTCCCTCGCAGCCTGCTGCAAGATCGGTCTTGGTAACGACCAACCGATCCGCGACGGCGGCCTGCCTGTTTGATTCGATGTAGGTGTCGAGCTGTCGCAGCCCATTCACCGCGTCGATTGTCGTGATCACGTTGCCGGCGCAGAAGTGATGCCTGAGCACCGGATCGGCCTTGATGGTCGACAGAACCGGGAAGGGATCGGCAAGGCCCGTGCTTTCGATGATGACGCGCCGGAATGGTGGCAAAAGCCCACGTTCGCGGCGGGAATAAAGCTCCTTGAGTGCGGCGGCGAGTTCGCCGCGCACAGTGCAGCAGACGCATCCGGAGCGCAGCAGCACCATTTCGCCGTCGACGCTTTCGACGAGATCGTGATCAAGCCCGATTTCTCCGAGCTCGTTGATGAGCACTGCCGTATCGGCAAAGGCCGGATCGGCCAGGATGCGCTTGAGCAGCGTCGTCTTGCCGGAGCCGAGGAAGCCCGTCAGCAGATTGATCGGCAGAAAGCCGCTGGCCTCAAACGACATGTCGCGCCTCCATCCTGGCGATGAAGGCAACATCAAGTGGATCGCAGGACCGGCCGGCGAGCCTTTCGGCCGCTGGCCAGAGATGACCGAGATCCTCGATGATCTCGCTCCTGCCCGTTCGCGTCGACAACACGAAGGACGCGCCCTGCCAGTCGGTGAGCACAAGGCCGAGACCCGAGAGCATCTCGTTGGCGGCGCGCACGCGCTCGGCACGCTCCCGCCGCCTGTCGGGGCTGGCATGATTGCGCGTGAACACACCCGGTCGTGCCGCGGCATCCGTCCAGTGCTCATTGCCGCCGAGCACGCCGCATAGTGAACACATGGCGATCCGCCTCCTTCAGAATTGATGCTCTCGGTCTTTCAAACTAGCCGGCTATTTCTTTCGCGGAAAGCGGACGGCGAAATCGTCGGCGATCTCATTCATCGTGACAAACTTCACGCCGGGATGTTTGATCATATGCGCGTAGAGACGCTCCAGCATCATCAGCACCTGCGGCCGGCCGGCGACGTCGGGATGGATGGTGATCGGGAAGACGGCGTAGTCCATTTCGCGATAGACCCAGTCGAACTGATCGCGCCACATCTGTTCGATGTGATGCGGATTGACGAAGCCATGGCTGTTTGGGGATTTCTTGATGAACATCATCGGCGGCAGATCGTCGAGATACCAGGATGCCGGAATCTCGATCAGATCGGTTTCCTTGCCGCGCTTCAGCGGCACCATCCATTCCGAGGGCTTGCGCGAATAGTCGATCTTCGTCCAGCTGTCACCGACGCGCACATAATAGGGCGTGAAATCATTATGCATCAGCGAGTGATCATACTTGATGCCGCGCTCCAAAAGCAGTTCGTTGGTCACATTGGAGAATTCCCACCACGGCGCGACATAGCCGGTCGGGCGCCTGCCGGAAAGCCTGGTCACCAGCTCGATGCACTTGTCGAGGATTTCGGTCTCCTGCTCGCGCGTCATGGCGATCGGATTTTCGTGGCTGTAGCCATGGATGCCGATTTCATGGCCGGCGTCGGCCACAGCCTGCATCTGTTCCGGAAAGGTCTCGATCGAGTGGCCGGGAATGAACCAGGTCGTCTTGATGCCGAAGCGTTCAAAGAGCTTCACCAGCCGCGGGCTGCCGACCTCACCGGCAAAGAGCCCTCTCGAAATATCATCGGGCGAATCCTCCCCGCCGTAAGAGCCGAGCCAGCCGGCCACCGCATCGACGTCGACGCCAAAACTACACAGGATTTCCTTTGCCATGGGATGATCTCCTTCAATCGCGTTTTCTCTGATTAGTGAGCTGGAATGACGGTCGCGTCGGCCGGATCCCAGGTAAGCATGACCGGGGCGCCTATCGGAAAGGCGCCGGGCCGATATTTGTCGACATGTGCTTCCAGGGCCAGACCGCGGCCGTCAGGCAGGCTGATGCCGATCTGAGAGATATGGCCGACCACGTCGAAACGCTCGACACGCGCGCCGACCACATTGCCGCCAAAAGCCTCGACGAAATTTTCGCGCCCCGAGCCGCCTGCAGCATGAACCTCGATCGCCTCCGAAGGGATGACGATGTTGACCTTGCTGGAGAGGCCGCCATTGGCGCAGCCCGACAGCGTGCCGAACGACGTCGAGACGAATGTGCTGTCGGCCTTGGTGCCGGCAACCTCGCCCTCGAAGATGGCGTTGCGGCCGATGAACTGCGCCACGAACGGCGTGTTCGGGCGCGTATAAAGCTGATGCGGCGGGCTGATCTGCTCCACCCTACCCTGGTTCATGACGACGATGCGGTCGGACAGCGCCAGCGCTTCCGATTGGGCATGCGTGACGAACACGAAAGTTACTCCGAGCTTCTTCTGCAGCAATTTGAGTTCGTTCTGGATCGCCTTGCGCAGATTGGCGTCGAGGGCGCCCAGCGGCTCGTCAAGAAGCAGCACATCCGGCTCGACCACAAGGCCGCGGGCAAGAGCGATGCGCTGGCGCTGACCGCCGGAGAGCTTGTCGGGCCTGCGCTCGGCGATATCCTCCAGCCCCAGGGTGGCGAGGATACGATCGACCCGCGCGTCACGCTCAGCCTTCGCCATGCCCTTGACCTCAAGACCATATCCGACATTCCGTCGCACAGTCATATGCGGAAACAGGGCATAGTTCTGGAAGATCATCGATGTCGGCCGCTTCTGCGGCCGCACATCGTTCATGCGCTCGCCCTTGATCATCATGTCGCCGGAGGAAATGCTTTCGAAGCCGGCGATCATGCGGAGCGTCGTGGTCTTGCCGCAACCCGACGGCCCAAGGAAGGCGATGAATTCGCCTTTCTTGATCGAAAGATTGAAGTCTATGACGGCGGGCGTGTCATTGTCATAGACCTTGCCGACATTGATGAGTTCCAAATCATACATCATGAGAGATCTCCGAGCCTTGCCGGGGAGGCGGACATCGCCTCCCCGCAGAGCTGAGAATGGATGGCTGACGCCGCCACATTACGCGTTGAGGAATTCATCCCACTTCTGGACGAGATGGTCGTATTCGTCCGGCCATTGATGCCAGTAGGCGACGTTCTTGGCGCGCTCCGCCAATGAGCCGCCGTCGCGCAGATCGCCTTCCTTGATGCCGCGCTCGGCGGCGCCGACCCACGGCTTGCCCTCGTACCAGAAGGCATATTTGTCCGGTGCCATGACCTTCTGGATGTTGGTGGACGGCGAATAATAGCCCTGTTCGGACACCGTAATACCGGGCTCGCCGGACAGCCAATAATCGGCATAGGCGATCACGGCTTCCTTGTTCGGCGTGCCTGCGATCATCGACGGACCGATCGCCCAACCGCGATAGCCCTCCTTCGGCACAGCATATTTGCATGCCTTGCCCTGCGCCTTGACCGCCATGACAGCAGGCTGCCAGGCGTCACAGACCACCATCTCGCCGGATGCCATCAGATTGACCAGCTCGCCGAAATCACCCCACAGGGCGCGGAACTGCCCGTCCTTTTTCTTGGAGACGAGGAACTTCGCCGCTTCGTCGATTTCGGCCGTGTTCGGATTGCCGGGATTCTTGACGTTCAGAAGGCCAAGCGTATTCATCGCCATGATGGCCTGGCCGAAGGCGATCAGGGGGTCGGTGTTGAGGCCCGACTTTCCCTTCCACTTCGGATCGAAGATCGCAGACCAGGTGTTGGCTTCTTCGGCGGAGAGAACGTCCGGATTGTAGCCGATGGAATCGTAGTTATAGACTGCAGGCACCATGTTCAGCGTCGTCTTTGCGTCATCGGCCCAGATCTGACCGACAATCTGCTGCTTCGGCTCCCACTTGTCCGAGGGCGTGGTGAAGGTATCGCGGATATTGGCCCAGTTCTTCAAGGAGGCGGCCGGGACCGGCTCGACATTGTCGGTCATGACGATCGAGGGCAGACGTTCGCCGATGATCTCCCAGCAATCGTAATCCTTGGAACCGGAAAGGATCTTGGTCTGCGCGTCCGGAAAGGTCGCCGCGGTGCCGGAGGTCTGCCCGACGCCGCTCACCTTGCGGAAGTCGTCGAGGATACGCTCCTGGACCGTGACCGAAAGGCCGATGGTGCGCAGTTGCTCCTTGGTAAGGTTGGCAGCCTGCGCATAGGCCGCCCGTGACGACAGGAAGGGCGTGCCGCCCCCGATCGCGAGCGCCATCACGCCAGCGGAATGCTTCAACAGAGAGCGTCTGTTCATTTCCATTTTGGACATTTCATGTTCTCCAGTGCTGATTGCTGTTCCCTCGACCCTTTGTGGGCCTGCTTCATTGCCATATCGCCTCTGCCCGGCCCTCGCCGGGGCGATGACGATCAGTACCGCCCCACGAGGAGGCCACCATCCACGACCAGAACCTGGCCGGTTATGTATCTCGCGCCGTTCGAGGCGAGGAATGCGATCACGTCGGCGATATCGTCCGGCTCGCCGAGCCTGCCCAAAGGGATGAACTCGGCCGCCTTTTCCGCTCCTGCGGGGCCAAGCGAATTCTCTTCCGAAAGAAGCTGAGCCGTGCGGACATAGCCGGCTGCAATGCCGTTGACCCTGATGCCGTCCTTCGCCAGCTCGACGGCAAGCCCCCGCACCAGGCCGACGACACCGGCTTTCGCCGCCGAATAATGGACATGCTCGTCCCATCCATAGGCCACGCCCATGATCGACGAGAGGGCGACGATGCTACCGGATCTGCGGGCGCGCATGCCTGGTACGGCGGCACGCACCAGCCGGAAGATGCCCTTCAGGTCGATGTCCATCGTCAGGTCCCACTTGTCGTCGGTGAGCTTGTCGAGGGGTGTCCTGTGTGCGATGCCGGCATTGGCGACGATGATGTCGATCTTGCCGAAGCGCGCCTCGACATCGGCGACGAGCCGGTTCGCCGCCTCGGTCGAGCGCACGTCGTAAAGGTGGAACTCGGCCGAACCGCCGGCGGTGAGAATGGCGCCAACGGTCTCCTCGCCCTCCTTTTCGAGGATGTCGGTGACGACGACATGGTCGCCGAGCGCAGCAAAAGCCTTGGCTGCCGCCTGGCCGATGCCGATGCCCGCGCCCGTGACGATGACGACCCGCTTGCCTAAACTGTCCATCTGCTTTTCTCCTTCAAAGCATCACGTCGCCGGAATTCGGCCCGAGCGTCTGGCCGACAAAAAGGCTCGCTGCAGGCGACGCCAGGAACGCCACGGTCGCGGCCACCTCTTCGGGTTCGCCGAACCGGCCGAGCGGCAGTTCGCGCTTCTTGCGTTCGCGCCACTCTTCGGAAAGGCCACATACCAGCGGCGTATTGATCGGTCCGGGCGCCACGGCATTGACGCGAACCCCGCGGCCAGAGACCTCGCGAGCGAGCGCCTTGGTCATGCCGATGATGGCGGCCTTGGCGCCAGAATAGTGAACCAGCTCGATGCCGCCGATCTGCCCGAGCTGGGAGGCGACGTTGACGATGACGCCCTCCCCGCGGGCCAGCATCGAGGGCATGACGGCCTTGGTCATCAGGAAGGTGCCGCGCACATGCACCGCAAACATGCGGTCGAAATCCTCAAGCTCGAGGTCCTCGAACGCCGCCTGATGCGCGATGCCGGCATTGTTGACGAGAAGGGCAACGTCGCCGTGCGAGGCCTTGGCTGCGGCATGGATAGCCGCCACGTGCTTGGGCTGCGCAACGTCGCCGGTGATCGCAGTCGCCGCACCGCCCGCCTTGATGATTTCGCAGGCAACCGCCTGGGCACGGTCCCCCGAGAGGTCGTTGACCAGAACCGCATAACCGTCGGCGGCAAGGCGAAGCGCAATGGCGCGGCCGATACCGGAGCCGGCACCGGTGACAATGGCAGAAACTTTCTGCGTCATCATGCGTCCTCCTGGATGCTGACGCGCTTGGCGCGTCGCACCGACAGACCCATCAGGATCGCGTAGGTACCGAGGAGCGCGAAGGAAAAGAGGGTGGTCAGGACGCCGAAGGCAAAGACGTTCGGATGCACCTCGACGGAGAAGGTGCCGTAGATGGCGAGCGGCAACGTCAGCTCGCGGCCGGAAGCAAACAGGGTGCGTGAAAACTCGTCATAAGACAGCGTGAAGGCAAAGAGCATGGCCGAGAGCACGCCCGGGAAGATCAGCGGGAACGTGACCCTGCGGAAGGTGCGCGCAGGGGTGACGCCGAGCGACCAGGATGCTTCCTCCATGCTCGGATCGAACCGGTTGAAGATGGCGAGCATGACCAGGAAGGCGAAGGGGAAGGTGTAGACGACATGCAGGACGAAGGCCGTGCTCCACCAATGACGGTCGATGCCGAAGGTGTTGGCGACAAGAGCCATGCCGAGGCCGACGAGCACGCCCGGCACCATCATGCCGAGAACGATCAGATAGAAGGCTGCGCCCGAGCCGCGGAACCTGCGGCGAAAGGCCTGCGCGGACATAACGCCGAGCACGGTCGAGACGATCATGGTCATCAGGGCCAGCGAAAGCGAGCGGATCAGCGCCTGGTCGATCGGCAGGGGCGCGATGCGCGAGGGCGGCGTCAGACCGAAGAGATGCCGGTACCAATAGGTCGACCATTCGATGATCGGAAATTGCGGACCACCCTCCGGTCCGGTCTGGAACGACAGGATCGCCAGAACGACGAGCGGTCCGTAGAGGAAGATCAAGAAGAGGGTCGTATAGACGCCCAGGCCGAGCTTGATGCCGCCAGCATTCATGATCAGAGCTCCTTTCTGAGGTCGACGACCTTGAGCAGGGCTGCGACGACCGCGCCCATGATGATCGTCAGGACGACACCGGCAACCGCCGCAAAGGCCCATTTCAGCGAGCCGACCTGGGTGACGATGATATTGCCGAGTAGATTGACCTTGCGTCCGGACAGAGCGGCGGAGGTTGCGAATTCGCCGAGAACCATGACGGAAACGAAGATCGCACCGACCACCACGCCCGGCATGGAAAGCGGCAGGATGATGGTGCGGAAGATGCGCCAGAAGCTCGCCCCGAGATCCTGGGCTGCCTCGATGACCGAGGAGTCGATGCGGCCCATCATGAAGGCAATCGGCCCCACCATGAAGACGCAGTAGATCTGCGTCATGCCGATGATGACGGACAGTTCCGAAAACAGCAGCACTTCTATCGGCTGTTGGACGACGCCGAGCTTCATCAAGATCATGTTGACGGCGCCTTCGGTGCCGAGCATCGGCCGCCAGGCGAGAACCCGGATCAGGAAGGACGTCCAGAACGGGATGACACAAAGCACGAGAAGCACGGTCTGCAACGTCTTGTTCTTGATGAGGAGCCCGACGAAGAGCGCCGCCGGATAGCCGACGACGAGCGTCGATACCAGCACGAGCAGCCAGATGCGGATCGTCGTCCAGAGCGCCCCGAGATAGGTGGCGCTCGTCAGGAAGGTGACCCAGCTCTGCAGGGTCAGCGTCGGTTCGATCTTGAAGGTCGTCTGCGTCCAGAAGGAAACATAGACCATCATCAGGATCGGCAGGACGAGGAAGGCGACCATCCAGATCATGCCAGGAGCCAGGAGCCAGAGCGTCTTGTTCGATTTCCGGCGCACGGTTGGGCTGTCTTGCACCGCTTCCTCGCTTGTCGCAACCATGGTCATCTCTCGCTCTCCTTGGAGGGGTCGGGGGAGGATTTCGAAGGGCTCGTATCAACCGAAAACAAGGGCATCCTCCTTCTTCCAGACGAGCGCGTAGCGGCGCTTTTCGACAAAGGCCGGCGGACGGGCGTGGCTCAAATGGGATTCGACCTCGAAGACGTGGCCGCCATCGAGTGCAAAGAAGGAATTGACCGCCGCTCCGGAATATTCGCTGGCGATGAAATCGGCCTCGATGCGTACTTCGCCATCGGAGAGCGCCGCATCGCGAGGGCGGATCGAAACGCGATCGTAGCGGATCGCATAGGCTGGCTGCGGCGCCTTCCTGCGCGATCCATTCAAAGGAAAGCGGCCGGCCGGCCCGACGAAAACATCCTCGACGACATCGCCCGCAAAGAGGTTGTAGCAATTGAGGAAGCGGGCAACCGCGGCAGTGGCTGGGCGATTATAGACGACATCGGAAGCGGCGGCCTGCGCGATGCGGCCGTGATCGAGGACAAGCACCAGATCCCCCATCGCCAAGGCCTCGGATTCGCTGCCTGTGACATGGAGGAATGTCACGCCGCAGCGCTCGCGGATGATCTTGAGCTCGCTTCGCATGCGGCCGCGCAGATTGGCATCGAGCGCGCCGAGCGGCTCGTCCAGCAACACCATCTTCGGCTCGGTCACCAGTGTACGCGCCAAGGCGACGCGCTGGCGCTGGCCACCGGAAATCTGCGTGACCGCACGATCGTCAAACCCCTTGAGGCCGACCAGCGACAGCATGTCCTGAACTCTTTTTGCCAAGGCACGGGCATCCGTCACCGGATCGACCTTGCGGTTGCGAAGGCCGAATGCGACGTTTTCGGCAACGGAAAGGTGCGGGAACAGAGCGAAGTTCTGAAAGACGAAGCCGATGCCGCGATCATGCGGCTCCACACCATCAAGCCGTTTGCCGTGAAAGAGGATCGAACCGGCATCCGGCTCCTCGAAGCCGGAAATAACGCGCAGCAGCGTCGTCTTGCCAGAGCCGCTCGGCCCGAGCAGCGAGATATAAGCGTTGTCGGGCAAAGAGAAATCCACCTTGTCCAGCGCGGCTGATGCGCCATAGGACTTGGTGACTTGGCTGAGCTGAAGAACGGTCGACACCGATTTCCTACCAGTTTCAAGGCAAGGACCATCCTTCAGGCAAAGCACCGCCATCGCCAGGATCGCATCGATCCGGACACCAGACGTCGGCCCGCACTCGCGCATGATCACATGCGCGTCAAAGAGATGTTCCTTGGCGTTTCAAAGAGTTCCACCTATGGCGCTTCTGACGAGCGCCTTGATGTTAAGAGCATTACATAAATGATTTTTGTATTCAATAGACTTTTTTATGAAAGCCAGATCTTTAAATCGACAAATAATCTCGCGAGAAGCGGGAAGAGAGCAAAAGCTGCAACCATTGTACAAATTTGGCAGAAATCCGCTTATTGCAGGCACCAGCAGCGGCGCTTACAGTCAAAAACCACTCAGCAAAAAGTACGCATCGCGACCATGTCACTGGCGATTATCGCAGTCGCCGCCAATCAGAATCGCGAATAAAAACATCTTTTGTATTCAATATTCATTTATTTTTGCGCTATGTTGGCGCAACGAAACGCGTAAGAGTGAGGCATCAGAACGACGTGAGTCCATTGCATCAGATGACCGAAGACCGTGCGCGCCCCAATGCGCAAAAGCGCTACGAGATCGCCGAGGATGTTCTGCGCAGCAACATCGAAGACAATACCCTGCCGCAAGGCGTGGTGCTGCTCGAAGGTCCGATCGCCGACATCCTGCAGATCTCGCGTGCGCCCGTCCAACGGGCGCTGCAGACGCTGGAAAGCGAAGGCCTGGTGCATCGCTTCGACGGACGCGGCTATCTGGTTGGCCCCGCCGGCCGGGGCATCGAGCCGAACCGCACCGATATCAAGACGCTCGGCCTGACCATTCCGCGCCATGCCGACGAGGCGTTGCAGAGCCGTTCCTCCTGGGAGCGCATCTACAATACCGTCGAGGCAGATGTCGCCGGCTGCGTCGTCTTCGGCCAGTATCGCATTATCGAGATCGAACTTGCCGACCACTTCAATGTCAGCCGTACCGTCGTGCGTGACGTGCTGACCCGCCTGCGAGAACGCGGTCTCGTGCGCAAGAACCAGTCGTCCCATTGGATCGCCGGTCCGCTGACGGCGCAGATGATCAAGGATCACTATGGCCTGCGCGGCATGTTGGAGCCGCAGGCCCTGGTTGCTGGCGCCGGCCGGGTCGACCGGGAACGGCTGAACGACCTTTTCCTGCGCCTCTGCGATCTCGAGCGGCGCGAAGCGGCCGATCATCTTGCAGCACAGGAAACCATCCATGCAGACTTCATCGATACCTGCGTCCTGGCGACGCAGAACGAGCGACTGAGGGAATCCATCCGCAACAACCTGCTGCCGGTGGCGGCGACGGAACGATTGCTGCGGCGGCTTGGTCTGCCGGGCGACCCTGCCATCATCACTGAGCTGCGCCTGATCGTGGAACTGCTGGTGCGGGGCGCCGTGCAGGCGGCTGCGGCGATGATGGGGAGCCATCTCGAAGCTTCCGTCAACCGGACGATCGCGCAAATGAAGATCGTCGCCATCATCCCCGGCCCTGGCGTTACGGCCGCCTATTTGACCCGCGTTCTCGAGTGAGGGGCGGGCGATCCCGACCCTATTCCATCTGCTTGGGAAGCCAGAGTTCGGGAAGGCGACCATCCGATAATCCCCTAAGCCAGGGCCGCGCGAAGACGCGCAAGCAAAACCTGCCGATCCGCCCGGGCCGCCAGCGCCTGATCCATTGTGACCTCAACGAACTGCGTCGGCGTATGCGGCTGCAATTGCGCGATCAGATCCATATCGGCCGAGATCACCGTTCCCAGCATGAAATAACCGCCGCCGGAGACGGCATCGCGGTGCAGAATGATCGGCTCCGTTCCGCCCGGCACCTGGATCGAACCATAGGGATAGCAGCTGTCGACGATATTGGAGGGGTCCGAGCCCGCGCCGAAAGGCTGCTTGCGCTCGACGAATTCGAGCTTGCGGCCACCGCGGAAACGATAGCCCATGCGATCGGCCTCCGGCGCCACCTTCCACTGGTCGGCAAAGAAATTGCGCTTTGTCTCTTCTGTCAACCGGTCCCAATAAAGCCCCGGCAAGACCCTGAGCTCAGCCGGCGTGCCGGGTTTGCGACGGAACTCTTCGGCAACGGATCGGCCCGCGCCTGCCATCGAGCCGAAACCGACGGGAAGCTCATCTCCAGCAGCGATCGCCCTGCCGTTAAGACCACCGAGGGCGCCGATCACATAGGTCGATCGGCTGCCTAACGCTTCGGGAACGTCGATGCCCCCCGATACGGCAATGCAGATCCGCGCCCCGGATTTCAGAAAGTCAAAGCTTACAGTCTGCCCTGCCTTGACCTTGAGCGCCGTCCATCCCGGCTGCGGCTCACCATCGATCCTGACAGGCATATCGGCACCGGTGACGGCAATCAGAGCATCGTCGAGAAATTCGAGCTTCGGCCCCATGAAGACGGCCTCAAGCCCGGCGGCATCTTCATCATTGCCGACGAGAAGATTTGCTGCCCGCATGGCATAGCGATCCATGGCGCCGCCGACGGGGATGCCGAGATGGAAGTAGCCGGGCCGTCCGAGGTCCTGAATAGTGGTGGAAAGGCCGTGATGAAGAACCTTAATGGCCATACAGCGCGCCCTCCAGCTTGGCGTTGTAGCCGTCGATATCGGCCTGGTATTGCCGGAGGTCGAAACTGACCTCGCGGATCGGCGGGGCGAAGCGCCCCTTGTCTACATCCTCGACCGCCTGGTCATAGCCGTCGCGATCGATCGGCCGGAATTTCACGATGTCGCCGGGGCGGAAGAAGACCATGAAATCGCGCAGGTAGCTCGTCGATTGCGTGGGATCGAAGATCGGCATCGGCGTGATGCCGAACATCTGATAGCCGCCTGCCCCACGTACCGAATAGATGCAGCCGAAGCAGCCGCCATGGCCGACCGTCAACCGCGGCGTATCGGTGCGCGGGCGCAGATATTTCGGCACCTCGATCTGCCGCTGCCGCTCGACCATCTGGTACATGAACGGCAGGCCGGCGACGAAGCCGACCATGGAGACGAACCATGGCGATCCGGCATGCGCCGATATGAAATCCTTCACCGCTCCATAGCCGTTGACCCGGGCGGCATAATCGAGATCGGTACCCGTGGGCTCCTGATGCCGCTCGCGAAAACGCATCAGCGTCTCATGCGTCCACGGATCGTTGTAGAAGACTGGAATTTCGACGATACGGGTCGTAATGACAGGCTCTGCCTTTTCGGCCGCTCCCTCGATTGCCCTGACCTCGCGTAAGAGGTCGTCCGGCTTGATCCGATCCGGATCGAATTTGATCTGGAAGGAAGCGTTGGCGGGGCAGACTTCAGTGACGCCCCGAATGGCGCTCTCGCGCACGCCCCTGGCCATCGACAGGCTCTTGAAGAAGGCTTCGAGGGACATCTCGTCGCTGCATTCGACGAAGAGATGTTCGTCACCTCCGAATGTGAAGCGAGCAGGCATCAGGCAACCTCCGCTGATATGCCGTCAACCGCGGAAAAATCGGTCTCCAGCCAGGATTCGAGAAAGCGCGTATGGAATGTGCCCTTGCGCACCGATGGATCGCGAGCGAGCGCAAGGTGCAGAGGGATCGTCGTCGGCAAGCCCTCGATGGTCAGCTTGGAAAGGGCGGCAGCCAGCCTGTCGAGGCAGGCATTGCGATCCTCGGCCCAGACGATGAGCTTGCCGAGTAGGGAATCGTAGAAGGGCGGCACGGTATAACCGGCATAAAGCATCGTATCGAAACGGATGCCGTCACCTTCTGGAATGGAAAGCCGTGTTACGATGCCTGGCGCCGGCAGAAAGCCCTTGGCCGGATCCTCGGCATTGATCCGGCACTCGATGGCATGACCATGCATCCGAATATCGGACTGCGACAGCGACAGGGGAGCGCCGCCTGCCACCTTGAACATTTCCTGCACCAGATCGATGCCGGTAATCATCTCCGTCACCGGGTGTTCGACCTGGATGCGGGTATTCACTTCAATGAAAAAGAACTGCCTGCTATCCTCGTCGTAGAGATATTCAACCGTGCCTGCCCCGCGATAACCGACTTCGGCGGCAAGCGCCACGGCGCTGGCGCAGAGGCTCTGCCGCACATCATCGGGCAGCAGGAAGGCTTGCGCTTCCTCCCAGACCTTCTGACGGCGACGCTGCAGCGAGCACTCACGCTCGAAACAATGTACGAAGTTCTGCCCGTCGCCGAAAATCTGCACCTCGATATGGCGGGCGCGGGTGATGACCTTCTCCATGTAAAGGCCGCCATCGCCGAAAGCGGCGGCGGCCTCCGCCGAGGCGAGCGGAAACTGCTCCCTGAGTTCGGCCAGCGACCGAACGATGCGGATGCCGCGTCCGCCGCCGCCGGCAGCGGCCTTGATCATGACGGGAAAACCGGTGCGCCCGGCGATCGCCTCGGCAGCCCCGATATCGGCCACACGGCCGTCGCTTCCCGGCACGGTCGGCACGCCGGCACGAGCCGCAATCGCCCGCGCCGCCACCTTATCACCCAGCAATCGGATGGCTTCGCCGCTCGGCCCGATGAAGATCATTCCCGCCGTCTCGACGGCATCGGCAAAGTCTCCGTTTTCAGACAGAAACCCATATCCCGGGTGAACGGCATCCACGCTCGCCGAACGCGCCGCCGAGACGATGGCTTCAATGTTCAGATAGGATTTCTTCGGAGCCGGCGAGCCGATATTGATCGCCTCGTCGGCCAGCTTCACCGCGAGCATATTGACATCCGCGGCGCTATGGACCTGCACGGTGCGAATGCCGAGCGCCTTGGCAGCCTTTATGATCCGGACGGCGATCTCGCCGCGATTGGCAACCAGGACCGAACGGATCGTCATGGATCCACCTCCGCGATGATCTGGCCAGCCATGACAGGCTCTTCGTTGTCGACGAGGAAGGTGATGTTCTTGCCGTCGAGCCCGGCCGGAATCTGCTGAAAGGTTTTCATGACCTCAATGAGGCCGATCGTATCGCCTGCAGCCACGGCATCGCCCTCGGACTTGAAAGGCGGTGTGTCAGGGGAGGAGGCCCTGTAGAAGGTTCCCGGAAGGGGTGATCTGATCTCAAGCCTGCTCATGGGACCTCCGCGCGGCGTCACTGTCCAAAATCTGTGAAACGGGTGCAATTCTTATGCCCTCGGCAACCAGGGCCTCGCGCACGTGGCGCACGATATCGAGCGCACCCAAAGTATCGGAATGAAAGCAGATGGAATCGAAGGCGATCGGAATATCAGCACCATTGACGGTGCGCACGACGCCTTCGGTGCAGGCCCTGATCACCTTGCGAGCGATCGCCTTGGGATCGGGACGACCCGCATCCCTGGTAAAGACGATCCAGCCCGTATCGCCGTAGTCACGATCGGCATAGAACTCGCGCACGATGGGCTGGCCGGCCTCCTGCGCGGCGAGGCAGGTCGCCGAACCGTCCATGCAGAAGACGAACATGTTCGGCGCCGCCGTGCGCATATATTGTATGAATATCTGCGACAGATCCGTGTTGGCCGCCAGCTCCATATAGAGGGCGCCATGCGGCTTCACGTGTTGGACGGGTACGCCATGGCGCCTGGCGAATTCCCGCAGCGCACCGACCTGATAGATCAGATCGTTGATGATCTCGCGGCTGGTGCCGTTGATCTTGCGCCGTCCGAAACCCTGCAGATCGTTGTAACCGGGATGAGCGCCGACGCCGACGCCGTGAGCGGCCGCCATCCGCACAGTCTCATCCATCAGATTGGGATCGCCGGCATGAAAGCCGGTCGCGATATTGGCCGAACTGATGAGCGAGATGAGCTCCTCGTCATGCGCGTCACCGATCCGCCACCGGCCGAAGGCCTCCCCCATGTCGCAGTTGATGTCGACGGCTTCCTTCATGCATGTCCTCAGATATATGCGTTCCGGTCAGGAGCGGTGCACAAACGCTAGAGAGAAAGGCATCTCTTGAAAAATACAATTTTCAAAGCATCATTATCTGATAAATTGATACCGTCGCTCAAAATGGCATCAGAAACTATGCATAATTATCAATATGATAGAGATATTGCGTAAATTTGCGTCGAAATCTGCTCATTTAAAGCCTGCTGAATCTGATTCACCACAGCAGTTTTCAGATAAATAGATGGGGAGACATCATGGGTCTGAGCCTAAGGCAGCTTCGCTACTTCGTCGCAACGGCCGAATATGGGCAGATCTCGCATGCGGCCGTCAGCCTGTCGATCTCGCAGTCGGCTGTCACTGCAGCGATCAAGGATCTCGAATTGACGGTCGGCGTGTCGCTGTTCAATCGCGCGCCGCAAGGGATGGAACTGACGACGGCCGGGCGGCAATTTCTGTCTCACGCCTATGAAATTCTGGCCAAGATCGACGAGGCAACCCATCTCGATCTCGTCAGCAGCGATATCGAGGGAGAGCTTGTCGTCGCCGCGACCTACACCGTCATCGGCTATTTCCTGCCTCTTCACATCGAACGTATCCGCCGTCTCTATCCGAAACTGAAAATCCAGCTCTACGAGGTCAATCGCGAATCGATCGAGGAAGGCCTTCTCAGCAATCGCTACGACATTTCGGTGCTGCTGACCTCGAACATCCTCAATCCGATGCTGACGACCGAAACGCTTCTGAGTTCGGTCAGGCGTCTCTGGCTCCCGGCGGGTCACGACCTGCAGCGCCGCGATGGCATCGGCTTGCGTGAAATCGCCCAAGAACCCTACATCATGCTGACGGTCGATGAAGCAGCCCACTCCTCCCTGCGATACTGGAGCCGAAGCTCCTATCAGCCGAAGGTGCTCTTGCGGACCAGTTCGATCGAGGCTGTCAGGTCGATGGTGGCAAACGGGCTTGGCGTCGCCATCCTCTCGGATATGGTGCATCGCCCCTGGTCGCTTGAGGGGCGCCGGATCGAGACCGTGAATATCCAGGATCCGGTTCCGCCGATGGATGTTGGTCTGGCCTGGCGGGCCAACGTCGAGTTCAGCCCGCCAATGCTTGCCTTCCGCCGTTATTTCCAACAGGCCTACAACCTGCCGGGTACGAACGCATAAATGCCTAACAGGTAAATCCGTTCAGTAGTCGAAGCTGCCGCGGCTAGTCGACCCGTCAGGACATTAGTGTTCCGAACGTCGGCCCACCATTCGGATTGACGAAAAAATGACATCGCTGTAACCGCCGGCACCATCCTGAACGGAAGGATCACCTTCCCCGACACGCGATGCCTGCAAAAGATGGGGTGTGTTCCGGATATCGGGCAGTGTTGCGCACTAAGCTTCAGGTAGCTTTCATGCTAAATTAGCCTTGCAGAAATCCAGCACGTCGAGCGAAACAGCCATGGCAGCAGGAAACAAATCGTCCCAGGCGGCAGCACCACAGAAACGTCGCCACAAATTTAATCCCAAGCGAGACCCGAAGCCACAGGTACTCGCCCAGGCCAATCGTACTGTTTTACGAATGGCGTCCGTGGTGGTGGTTGCTTTTATCGTCGTCGTCGCCGTTCAGGCACTATGGTAGGCGCTCACGCGGTTCCCAGGCCACAACCTCGAATGGTTGCGAGCAGGCGAGTGAACTGCTTGAACGCATCAAGGGAACAAGCGGGTTCGGCAGCGCTGGGCACTGAGCTTCGAGCGAGAAGCCCCTATATGGGGCCAATCACCTCCGATGCGAACTTTAGTGGGAAGCGGCAAAGATCGGCGAGGCCCCAGAGCCGGGCCGAGAAGGCCTGACCGAAGCTCATCCACTATGCGCGACCCGCCAAGGGCGGCCATCTCGCCGCTTGGGAACAGCCTGAACTCTTCACCCGCGGCGCGGCAGATCCTGTGTCCATTCCGGTACGAAGCCGATGCCAAGCCCGGCAGAGACCAGTGACACCAGCGAGAACGTGTCGTCGCAGGTGTAAGTGACATTGTCCGTCAGATCGTGCTGCAAATATCAATGGAAGCGTTCATCAATATAACGAGACGATATATTAAATTTAAAAAAAATCATCAAATCGGGTGTCCGCCGCTGCTAGCCTCTTTGTAATCGGGAGGAGAGAATGGCGACATTGCAAGAGATGTTCGACGTTCGTGACAAGTCAGTCATCGTCACCGGCGGCGCCAGCGGTATCGGTCGCGCTTATGCCGAAGTCATGGCCGACAACGGCGCGCGGGTCTGTATTTTCGATCTCAATCCAACACTACTCGACAGCGTCGTGGCAGATCTCAAGGCCAATGGTGGCGATGTGTGGGGACAGATGGTCGATGTGACCGACCGTCCGCGCATGAAGGAGGCATTCGATGTCGTGGCTGAGCGGCATGGCCGGATCGACGTGGTCTTCGCCAATGCCGGTATCGACGCCGGGCCGGGTTTCCTGTCGACGACCGGCGGACGCATCCCGGAGGGAGCGATCGACGTGCTCGACGAGCACCACTGGGACCGGGTCATCGAGGTCAACCTCTCATCCGTCTACACGACCGTGAAGCATTCCGCGCGTCACATGAAGAAGACCGGCGGCGGCAGGATCATCGTCACATCGTCCATCGCCGCCCAGATCAACGAGGCGATCGTCGGCACGCCCTATATGCCGGCCAAGGCGGGCGTCGATCATTTCGTCCGGCAGATGGCGATGGAACTGGGGGTGTTCGGCATCCTCGTCAATTGCATCTCGCCCGGTCCGTTCATGACCAATATTGCCGGCGGCCGGCTGAAGATCCCCGCCGACCGGAAGGCCTTCGAGGAGCAGTCGCTGATCGGCAGGATCGGCGACACGGAGGATATCAAGGGGCTGGCGCTCTATCTGGCCTCACCCTGCTCGTCCTACGTCACAGGCAGCCAGATCGTGATCGATGGAGGTTCGATGAACCGCATTAAGTGAGGCGATCGCCGGGTCTGGGAGGACCGGCCGTCGACGAATGTGCGTGCAGACGACAAGAACACCAGAGGGAGGAGACCAAGGTGGACCTGAAGACGAAATTTGCGCAGCCATCCCGCCGGACCGTGCTCAAGGGCATGGGTGCCGGCCTTGCCACCGCGGCGCTCGGCGCGCCGATGATCGCCAGGGCGCAATCGGCCGGGACGATCAAGCTCGGCTTCGTGACGCCGACGACCGGCCCGCTCGCGCTGTTCGGCGAGACGGATGGTTGGGCGGCCGAAAAGGTCAAGGCCACGCTGAAGGACGGCCTTGAGACTGCGGCGGGCAAGTTCGATGTCGAGATTTTGATCCGCGACAGCCAGTCCGACCCGAACCGTGCCGCTGAGGTCGCCGGTGACCTGATCCTGAACGATGGCGTGCATCTGCTGCTGCCGGCCTCTACGACCGACACCGTCAGTCCTTCGGCCGATCAGGCGGAGCTCAACGAATGCCCGTGCCTGTCGACCGGCGCGCCCTGGCAGGCGGTGATCTTTCCGCGCGGCGGCCAAAACAAGCCGTTCAACTGGACGTACCATTTCTTCTGGGGCCTCGACGAGGCCCTCAACACCTTTGTCGGCCTGTGGAACACGCTCGACACAAATCGCAAGGTGGGCATGCTGTTCCCGCAGAACGCCGATGGCGAGACCTGGGGCAACAACGACTACGGCCTTCCCGCGCCGACACAGAAGGCCGGCTTTGAAATCACGGTCCCCGGCTTCTTCCAGCCGCGCACCAATGATTATTCGGCGCAGATCGCCGCGTTCAAGAACGCCGGCTGCGAAATTGTCGGCGGCATCACCTATCCCGACGATCTCAAGACCTTCATCAACCAGTGCGCCCAGCAGGGCTATAGGCCGAAGGCCGTCACCGTCGCCGCAGCGCTGCTCTTCCCCGGTGGTGTGCAGGCGCTCGGGCCGCTCGGCGACGGCATGTCGTCCGAGGTCTGGTGGACGCCCGCCTTCCCGTTCAAGTCGGCACTGACGGGCCAGGTGAGCCGGGAGATCGCGGGCCAGTGGGAGAAGGAGACCAAGAAGCAGTGGACGCAGCCGCTCGGCTACAGCCACGCGATCTGGGAAGTGGCCCTCGACATCCTCAAGCGCGCCTCCAACCCGCTCGACCGCACCTCGATCCGCGACGCCATGGTCAAGACCAAGATCGAGACCCTGATCGGCAAGGTCGATTTCTCCAGTGGTCCGCACAAGAATGTCTCGACGACGCCGATTTTCGGCGGCCAGTGGGTCAAGGGCGAGACGTGGCCCTACGACCTGAAGATCGTCGACAATACCGTCAACAAGCTGTTCGAACCCGAGCAGAAGATGAAGGTGATCCCCTGGGCAGGTTGAGCCCGGGCGCCTTGGGCGTTGCGGCCGGGCGGCAAGCCCGCTCGCAATCAGCAGACCTATCCCGAATGCTTGAAGACCAGGCGGGCGGCGCGTGAACGCGCCTGCCGCTGCCCGGAGCGGAGGATCGATTGAACGACGTATTGCTAAAAGCGAGGGGATTGAGCAAATCCTTTGGCGCGCTCCGCGTCCTGCATGACATCAGCTTCGATGTCCGGCGCGGCGAGGTGCTGGGAATCCTCGGTCCGAACGGGGCGGGCAAGACCACGCTGTTCAACCTGATCAGTGGCGACTTGCGAAACGATGCCGGCGAACTCGTCTTTGCCGGCGAGCGACTTGTTGGCCAGCCGCCCTATTCGCGCTGCAAGATCGGTATCGGCCGCACCTACCAGATCCCCCGGCCGTATGTCGGCATGTCGACCTTCGAAAACCTGCTCGTGGCCGCCACCTTCGGCGGCGGGCGCACGGAGGCCCAGAGCTATGCGCTCTGCGCGCAGATTCTGCGCGATTGCGAACTGGCCGACAAGGCCAACCGCTCGGCCGGATCGCTGACGCTGCTCGACCGCAAGCGGCTGGAACTGGCCCGCGCGATGGCCTCGAGCCCGAGGCTGCTGCTGCTCGACGAAATTGCCGGCGGACTGACCGACGAGGAAGGCAAGGCGCTCGTGCAACTGATCCACCGCATCCGCGACCGCGGCGTCACCATCGTCTGGATCGAGCATGTCCTGCATGCCCTGCTGGCCGTGGCCGACCGGATCATGGTGCTGAACTTCGGCAAAAAGATCGCCGAGGGGCTGCCGGACGACGTCATCAAGAACCCGGAAGTCCGGCGCGTCTATATGGGGGTCGAGGCATGACGGGAAAGACGCTTCTTTCCACCCACGATCTCAAGGCCCGCTACGGCGACTTTCAGGCGCTTTACGGCGTCGATCTCGAAATCGCAGAGGGCGAGGTCGTCGCCCTGATCGGCGCCAACGGTGCCGGCAAATCGACGCTGCTGAAGTCGATCATGGGCCTGATCAAGGTCGCGCCTGACATGGTGCGCCTTGACGGTCGGGCGGTCGGCGGCAGCAGGCCGCACCATTTGGTGGCCGACGGGGTGGCGATCGTACCCGAAGGCCGCCGGCTGTTTGCCGGCATGTCTGTGCTCGACAACCTGCGCGTGGCCGTCGATCATGCCGCGCCCGGCCGCGGCGATGTCTGGACGATCGAGCGCATCTATGCGCTGTTTCCGATCCTTAAGGAAAAGCAGGCGGCACTGGTCCAGTCCCTCTCCGGCGGCCAGCAGCAGATGGTGGCGATCGGCCGCGCGCTGCTGAACCAGCCGCGCCTGCTGCTCTGCGACGAGATCAGCCTCGGTCTGGCACCGAAGGTGATCAAGGAAATCTACCAATCCATCCCGTCGATTTCGGGAAACGGCACGGCCATCGTGCTGGTCGAACAGGATGTCGGCCTCGCCAAGTCCGCCTCGGACCGGCTCTATTGCATGCTGGAGGGCCGCGTCACGCTGACCGGCCGCTCGGCGGACATGTCCCGCGAGGCGATCGGCGAAGCCTACTTCGGAGCATCCCATGCAGTGGCTTGACGGACTGGTCCAGGGCATTCTTCTCGGTGGCCTCTATGCACAATATGCGCTCGGCATGGCGCTGATGTTCGGGGTCATGCGTGTCGTCAACATCACCCACGGCGATCTGATGATCCTGCTGGCGCTGGTCGGCATCAGCCTCGCCTCGACCTTCGGCCTCGGCCCTTGGTCGGTGCTGGTGGTCCTCGTCGCGCTCGGCGGCATCATCGGTGTCATCCTCCAGCGACTGATTCTCAACCACGTCGTCGGTGCCGACCCGTTGCCGTCTCTGATCGCCACCTTCGGCCTGTCGATCGCGCTGCAGAACGCAATGCTGCAGGTCTGGTCGGCGGATACGCGCTCGCTGCAGAGCGGCGGCCTTGCCCAGGCCTCCTTCCAGCTCGGACCACTCTTCGTCGGGGTGCTGCCCGTGATCGTGCTCGTTACGGCCACTGCACTGACGGCGGCTCTTGCAACCACGATGCAGTATACGCGTTTCGGGCGTTCGCTGCGGGCGGCCTCCGCCGATGTCGAGGCTGCGGCGATGACCGGTATCGATCCGAAAGCCGTCTATGCCGGCGCGACGGCACTTGCCGTCGGCATCCTGGGCTTCGCCGCCGTCTTTCAGTCGATGCGTTCGACGGTGTCGCCGACCGATGGTGCCTTTCAGCTGATCTATGCCTTCGAGGCCGTCATCATCGGCGGCATGGGTTCGATCTGGGGCGCCTTCATCGGCGCCATGGTGCTCGGCATCAGCCAGTCGATCGGGTTCCGTATCGATCCCGGCTTCGGCATTCTCGCTGGCCACCTCGTCTTCCTGCTCATTCTCGCACTGCGGCCGCAGGGCATTCTCGGAAAGGACTGAGACCGTGACCCACGCGCTCGCAACCGCACAAGGCCCGGCCGGCACCACGGATCTTCCGCCGGTCCGCGTTCAGCGCCAGACCGCTTCCGGCATCATCGCCATGGGGCTGGGCATAATCGCGCTCTTCGCCATCGCCTCGATGCCGCTCTGGGCAAGCCAGGGTCTGATCCGCGATGTGGTCGAGCTCTGCTGCTACATCGCCGTTGCCCAGATGTGGAACCTGCTTGCCGGCTATGCCGGACTGGTGTCGGTCGGCCAACAGGTCTTCGTCGGCGTGGCTGCCTATATGATGTTCGTGATGGCGCAGCTCTGGGGCATCAATCCATTTGTCGCCGTCATGCTGGCGATGATCGCCCCGGCCCTGCTCGCCATTCCCACCTATGGTCTGCTGCACCGGCTCGATGGCCCCTATTTCGCGATCGGTACCTGGGTCGTCGCCGAAGTGCTGCGGCTTGCGACTTCGGTCTTCGGCTATGTCAATGGCGGGGCAGGAATGAGCCTGCGCGTCATGACCAGCTATTCGCCCATGGAACGCGCCGTCGGCGTTTCGCTCCTCTGTGCGCTGATGCTGCTCGTTACCGTCGGCGGCCCCTACTGGCTCCTACGCTCGCGCTACGGCCTGGCGTTGATCGCCATGCGTGACAATCCGGTCGCGGCGGCAAGCCAGGGTGTGAATGTCGGCCGGCTGCGCTTCCTGATCTGGGTCGCCGCAGCTGTCGGTACGGGTCTTGCGGGCGCCATCTACTTCATGGCCCAGCTGCGTATCACTCCACCTTCCGCCTATGACCCGAACTGGGCCAGCATCGCCATCTTCATCGTCATGGTCGGCGGCCTTGGATCGCTGGAAGGCGTGCTGATCGGGGCGCTGGTCTACTTCTTTGCCGAACGCTGGTTCGGCCTGTATGGCGCGACCTATCTGGTAGTGCTCGGCCTGCTCACTCTTTGCATGGCGCTTTTCGCGCGCGGCGGCATCTGGGGCCTGATCTGCACGGTCGTCGACGCCCCGTGGTTCCCGACACGACGAAGGCTGGTGGAGGATCGGACATGAAGGCCGTGCTTTTCGACGGCGTCGGAATGCCGCTGAAAGTGGGCGAACGCCCCGTTCCGGAGCCGGCTTCCGATGAAGTCATGCTCAGGATCGCTGCTTGTGGCATCTGCGGTTCCGACCTGCACATGACCGAGGACCCGAAGACTTTCGGCCTCAATCGTCACGACGTGCTCGGCCACGAATTTGCCGGCGAAGTGGTCCGATGCGGCACCGCCGTCTCCGAGCTCAAGCCGGGTGACCGGGTGGCAGTGGCGCCGATGCGCGGATGCGGCACATGCGATAATTGCAGAAAAGGCGAGCCCGCCTGGTGCGCCGAAATGCGGCTGATCGGCGGCGGATATGCCGAATACACCACGGTCACCGCCCGCCAATGCCGTATCCTGCCCGATGACCTTCCCATCGAGGAAGGCGCGCTGGCCGAACCGGTTGCCGTGGCGCTGCATTGCGTGATGCGGTCGGGGTTGAAGCCAGGCGACCGCGTGCTGATCCTCGGCGCCGGGCCGATCGGCCTGCTGGTCGCCTTCTGGGCGCGACGTCAAGGCGCCCGCGACGTCATCGTCGCCGACATCAACCGGCATCAGGAAGAAGGTGCGGCCTCGGTCGGCGCGACCGGCTTTGCCATGTCCGGCCCCGGACTGGCGCAAGAATTCCGCGCCAAGACCGGCGGAGCGCCCGACATCGTCTTCGAATGCGTCGGCAAGCGTGGGCTGATCGATTTCGCCTGCCAGCTCGTCCGCACCCATGGAACGGTGGTCGGCGTCGGTCTCTGCGTCGGCGGGGACGACTGGGATCCCTTCGCGGCCTTGTCCAAGGAAATCCAGCTCATCTTCGCCGTGTTCTTCAACATGGCCGAGTTTGAAACAGCGCTCTCTGCGCTCGGCCCCGGCCGCTACCGCCCCCAGGCGCTGATCACGGGCCGGATCGGCTTCAATGACGTGCCCGATGCCTTCGAGGGGCTCAGGCACCGAACGACGCAATGCAAGGTGCTGATCGCCGCTGATGCGGCCTGACCGATTGTCGAGGAGGATAGTCTATGGAATTCGAGACCCTGACGCAGGACATCGACGGTGTGCATACGGTCGTGAAGGCGATCGGCTGCGGCCCCGCCGTGCTTGCGCTGCATGGCGCGGCGACCATCGAGGGGTACGAGTGGGCGCGCGGTCTTGCCGAGCGCTTCCGTATCTACCTGCCCTTCCATCCCGGCTTCGGCGAGAGTGCCGAGGCGCCGCACATTTCCGGCATGCAGGACATGGTGGTCCACAATCTCCGGCTCATCAAGGCGCTCAGCCTTGAGCGTCCGCATCTGGTCGGCCACTCCATGGGCGGCTGGATGGCGGCCGAGATCGCCGCCGTCGCCGGCGAGCGGTTCGGCAAGCTGGTGCTGAATGCGCCGGCCGGCCTCAATCATCCCGATCATCCCGGCGCCGATCTGAGTCAGATCCCGCCGGATCAGTTTCCCGCCTATCTCGCCCACAATGTCGAGGTCGCGGCCCGCTATTTCCCGGGCGGCTCGGAATGTCCCTCGACCGAGGATTTCGTGGCAGCCCGCGAGAAAGAAGGCCCGGCGCTAGGCAACATTCTCAATGTACACGGCATGGGCCATCCGAATCTCGGCCGCTGGCTAAGCCGGATTCCCAACGAGACCCTGATCGTCTGGGGCGATAGGGACCGCATGCTGCCCGCCTCTCAGGCGCCGCTCTGGCAGGCGGCCATCCCCAATGCCCGGACGCTGATCATCGAGGATGTCGGCCATTTCGCCATGCAGGAAGATCCGCGCACCGTCACAGCCATTGGCAACTTCCTCGCCAAGTGAAACCCGAGCGCAGCGCCCCAGGCGATCTGCGACGACCAGGACTATCAAGGAGGAATTATCATGAACGCACCTATCAAGCACGCATCTGGCTACTGGGGCACGAAGACGGACTTCGCCTCCCTCATGGCTCATGTCGACAAGATCGGCCCGATCCTCGATAAAAATTCCGAGGCGAACGAGAAGCTCGGCCGCCTCAACGAGGAGACCTTCGAGGCGCTCAAACCTGTCCGCATGAGCCATATCTTCGCTGGCGAGGACATCGGCGGCGCACAGCTCTCGCCGACGCAGGGCCTGCAGCTCATCGAGGCCATCACCTATCACAGCGGCGCGGCCGGCTGGGTATCGATGGTACACGCCTGCATCGGCGCGATGTCGGCGGCCTTCCTGCCCGACACCGCGATCGGCCGCCTGTTCGGCGGCAAGACCGACAACCGGTTCTCCGGCCAGGGTACGCCGACCGGCATGCTGAAGAAAGTCGATGGCGGCTATCGCCTGAACGGCAAGTGGTCCTATGCCAGCGGTATCTACCACGCAACCTTTACCCACACCGCCGCCCTGCTCGACGACGGCAACGGCCAGCCGGCCAAGGACGAGAAGGGCGACGTGATCGTGCTCTGCGCGCATGCGCCGGTCGACGACCACGAACTGCTCGGCAACTGGAACGTCCTTGGTCTGCAGGCGACCGGCAGCATCGACTATGCCGCCAATGACGTCTTCATTCCCGATGACATGGTGTTCCCGATCCTGACTGCCGAACCGCAGCGCATGCAGGAATTCTTTAGCCTCGGCGTGGTGGGCCTTGCCGCCATTGGCCATTCCGGCTGGGCGATCGGCGCATCGCGCCGCATGCTCGAGGAGGCCGCGAAATACGCAAAGACCAAGACCGGCCGCGCCGGCCTGCTCGGCGAGAGCGACAAGTTCTGGTACGATTTCGGGAGGGCAGAGGCCCGTGTCCGGGCTGCCCGCGCTTTCTTGTTTGAGGTCTGGCGCGAAGTCGAAGCCTCGATCGAGGCCGGCAACCGCATGACAACGCGTCAGATCAGCCTGGTGCATCTCGCCAAATCCGAAGTGCATGAGGCGGGCGTCGACGCCTGCCATTTCGTCTATCGCTCGCTCGGTGGGGCTTCGTTGCGCTACGGCGTGATGCAGCGGATCTATCGCGAGATGCTGACGGCCTCGAACCATTTCACGATCAACCCGAACATCGTCGCCGCCGTCGGCCGCGACATTGCCGGCCTGTGGAGCGACCGCACCTGGCAGTTCTACGACCTGATCGAGAAGAAATGAGCGCGCCGGCGAAAGGCATGCCGGACAAGGTGGCGGCGCCTGAAACGGGCACCGCCGCCGTCAGCTCCGGCCTCACCGAGGCGTTCCTTGCGGCCTTCCGGCATCATCCGTCCGGCGTCGCCATCATCACGGCGGAGGGTGCCGAAGGCCCGGTGGCGCTGACCGTGAGTTCGCTGATCTCGATCAGTGCCGCGCCACCCATGGTCGCCTTCTCGCTCTCGGCATCGTCCTCGAGTGGGAAGGTGGTCGAGCGCGCCGCATCCGTCGTCGTGCATTTCGTGCGCCGTGCCGACATGCAACTCGCCCGGCTCTGCGCGACAACTGGCAAGAATCGCTTCGGGCCGGACGTGCGCTGGTCACGGCTCGACGGCGGCGAGCCCTACTATCCGCAGGTCGAGCTCTGGTTTCGCGCCGAGCTGCGCGGCCGGCTGGAAACGTCGGGGGCCTGCCTGGTGACGGCGGAGCTGACCGCCGTATCATCCGGGGCGCTTGTGACACGGCAGGCCGAGGCGCTGGTCTATTCGAACCGGGCCTGGCACGCACTGGGTCCGGTGGTCGACACCGCCTCGGCGCCCATGCTGCTGTGGCCAGACGATTCCGCCACCTTCTGAAGCCATGCCGGCGGCATGGCCGCCGGTTACCCTGTTACATTCCCCAGACCACGGACTGTTCGTGGCGCTTGATGAGATGCCTCAGATTCTCGAAACTCTTGCGAAGATGCGCCGAAAACGCCTCGATGGCCGGTGCCCCGAGATCGCCCGAGCGCCTGAGCAGGCCCAGCGCCCGCTCCGGGTGCGGGATATTGACCGGCAGCGCGGTAATCGCCTTGTCATTGCGATAGGCGAAGACGACGCTGTGCGGCAGAATCGTCAATGCGTCGCTTTCCTTCATGTAGTTGATCGCGCTGGTCAGCGATCCGCCGGCATAGCGGATCTTGGTCTCGGTGGCGCCGAGCGACAGGACCAGGCTGCGCAGATCGGCGAGCAACGGACTGCCGGGCGGCGGTGCGATCCAGGGAAAGTCGAGCAGTTCAGGACCCATCAGCTTGCGCTTGAGCAGCAGCGGATGCGTGACGCGGCAGGCCACGACATTGCGGCCAGGCAGCAGTTCCTGGAAATGCAGGCCCGAACCTTCTTCGAGCATGTCGATCGGGCAGATGGCGAGATCGATGCGGTCAGCGACAATGGCCGCGCGCAACTCGGAAAGATAGCCGTAGCTTTGCTCGACGCGAACGTCTGGGGAGGAATTCTGGAAGCCGGCGATCATGCCCGCAATCAGAGCATCCATGAAGAAGGGCGTGCCGCCGACGCGCACCAGCCCGGTGCGGCCATGACGGAATCCTTCGACAAGGGTCGATGCCTTGCGGGCAGAGGTCAATATGGCCTGGCCGTGATCGGCCAGCGCCCGGCCGAGCGGTGTCGGTTGCAGCGGCCGTCGCCCTTTGAGGAAAAGCGGCTCGCCCAGACGCTTTTCCAACATCGCAAGCGTTCGCGAAACGGCCGGCTGGCTGAGCCCGAGCAGAGTCGCACCCTCGGTCACGCCCCCTGCCTGAACGACCGCAGCAAGCTGCGCGAGATGCCTTTCATCGATCTTCATAACAATAACGAATATAAATCGCCGGAAAAATTATCAAGCACTCTATTCCGGCCTGTTAGGTTCTCGTCATGGGAGGAGTCATGCCAGACATATCGTTCAGTGAGCGCAACTCTGCGCAGCGTGTGACCGAGCGGCTCGACAAGCATGCCGAAGGCCCTTTGCAAGCCTTCATGGTTCCTTTCATAGAGCATCTGCACAAGCTCATCCGCGAGACGCGTCCGTCGCAAGCGGATTGGCGGCGAGCAATGGAATTCTTGACCGATGTCGGCCATGCCAGCGACGGCCGCCGGCAGGAATGGGTGCTGCTCTCCGATCTGCTCGGCGTCACCGCACTCGTTGAGGAAATCAACACGAATCGGCCGAAGGGTGCGACACCCAATACAGTGCGCGGCCCCTTCTACCGGGCCGATGCGCCCCGGCTCGCGCTCAATGCCAATATCTCCCTCGACGGCGTCGGCCCGACACTTGCCGTCAACGGCCATGTGCAGGATCTCGACGGCAAGCCGATCGCCGGCGCCACGGTCGAGACCTGGCAGGCCAATAGCGAAGGCTTCTACGAGAACCAGCAGCCGGACCAGCAGCCGGAATTCAACCTCCGCGGCATCTTCACGACCGACGACCAGGGTTGCTTCCGCTATAAGACCGTCCGCCCGAGCGGCTATGCCGTGCCGAGCGATGGCCCGGTCGGCCAGATGCTTGGCAGGCTGGGCTTTCCCATGCGCCGGCCCGCCCACCTCCACTTCCTGATCAAGACCGATGGCTTCGAGACGATCAGCACGCATGTCTATGACGGCAGTGATCCGCATCTCGGCCGGGATGCCCTGTTCGGCGTGAAAGACGAGCTGATCGGGGACTTCAAGCCGACCGGCAAGGGGGATGCCTCGACGCTCGACTTCACCTTCACCATGGTCAGGGCGAAGAAGGGACGAGGCATGACATGACGCTATCCTTCACCTATCAGGGCAGTGCGGCGCGCATCGTCTTCGGCAATGGAACGAGTGCCGATGTCGGCAAATGGGTTAAGGCCCTCGACTGCCGCCGCGCGCTCGTGCTGTCGACGCCGCATCAGGCATCCGATGCGGAAGCAATGTCGAAACGGCTCGGAACGCTGTCGGTCGGCACCTTCACCGAAGCGACCATGCATACCCCGGTCGACGTGACGGAGCGCGCCGTCGCACGCGCGGCCGAGTTAGGCGCGGATTGCGTCGTCTCCCTCGGCGGCGGCTCGACGACCGGGCTCGGAAAGGCCATGGCCTATCGCACCGATATCCAGCAGATCGTCGTGCCCACGACCTATGCCGGCTCTGAAGTCACGCCGATCCTCGGCCAGACGGAGAATGGCGCCAAAACCACGCTGCGCAGCCCGAAGGTAACGCCCGAAGTCGTGATCTATGATCCGCAACTCACGCTCGGCCTGCCGGTCGGCATGAGCGTCACCAGCGGCCTGAATGCGATTGCGCATGCTGCCGAAGGGCTCTATGCGCCCGATCGCAATCCCATCACGACGATGATGAGCCTCGATGGAATGCGCGCGCTCAGACACGCGTTGCCCATCCTTATCGGCAGTCCGCGCGACGGTGCCGCTCGCGGAAAGGCGCTCTACGGCGCATGGCTCTGCGGCACCGTGCTCGGCCAGATCTCGATGTCGCTGCATCACAAGATCTGCCATACTCTAGGGGGCAGCTTCGACACGCCGCATGCCGAAACCCATTCCATCATGCTGCCGCATACAATCGGTTTCAACGCGTCGGCCGTGCCGGACCTGATGACGCCGATCTCCGACATTTTCGGTGGCACGACACCCGGGCAGGCCCTTCACGACTTCGCGCAATCGATCGGCGCGCCGATGGCGCTCAGGGATTTCGGCCTCACTGAGACCGATCTCGACCGGGCGGCCGACATCGCGACCACGAACCCCTATTCCAATCCGCGACCGATCGACCGCTCATCGATCCGCGCCTTGCTGCAGGACGCCTGGAAGGGAACACGACCGCCATATTGAATTCTTTTGGGAGGAAGAAGGCATATGATTACGAGACGTGAATTGCTGAAGTCCGCAGCCGCCACGGGAGCCTTGGCGGCAACATCCGGCCTCGCCATGCCGGCGATCGCCAAGGGCGCTCCGATCAAATTCGGCTATGTCAGCCCCCAGACCGGTCCGCTGGCCGCGTTCGCCGAGGCCGACAAGTTCATCATCGACGGTTTCATGGCCGCCACCAAGGCGGCCGGCCTGAATTACGAAGTCGTGATAAAGGACAGTCAGTCCAATCCGAACCGCGCCGCCGAAGTCGCCAAGGAACTGATCGTCAGCGACGAGGTCAATCTCGTCCTCGTGGCATCGACGCCGGAGACGACCAATCCTGTGGCGACTGTCTGCGAGGCGGAGGAGGTGCCGTGCATCTCGACGGCGGCCCCCTGGCAGCCCTGGTTCATCGGCCAGCAGGCAAATCCCGGCGATCCCGCATCCTGGAAACCGTTCAACAGCGCCTTCCACTTCTTCTGGGGACTGGAAGACGTCATCGCGGTCTATACCAATATGTGGGGCCAACTCGAGACCAACAAGAAGGTTGGCGGCCTGTTTCCCAATGACGGCGACGGCAATGCCTGGGGCGACAAGGCTCTAGGCTTCCCGCCGGTTCTGGAGAAGCTCGGTTATACTCTCAAGGATCCGGGCCGATACCAGAACCTGGCCGACGATTTTTCCGCACAGATCAACGCCTTCAAGTCCGACGGCAGCGACCTCATCACCGGCGTGATGATCCCACCGGATTTCACCACTTTCTGGAATCAGGCGCAGCAACAGGGCTTCAAGCCCAAGGTCGCGTCCATCGGCAAGGCGATCCTGTTTCCACAGGCGGTCGAGGCGCTCGGCAAGACCGGACACAACCTTTCCTGCGAAGTCTGGTGGTCGGCGAGCCATCCGTTCAAGTCGTCGCTGACCGGCCAGAGCGCCGGTGAACTCGCTGAAGGCTTCACCGCGGTCACCGGCCGGCCCTGGACCCAGCCCATAGGCTTCGTTCATGCGCTGTTCGAGGTCGGCGTCGACGTCATGAAACGTGCCGACCCGACCGACAGCAAAGCGGTCATCGCCGCCATCGCCGCCTCGAACGTCGAGACGATCGTCGGCAAGGTGGCCTGGGACGGTGCCAATGTGCCGCCCTTTGCCGCCAGGAACATCGCCAAGACGCCGCTGGTCGGCGGTCAGTGGCGTCTCAAGGACGGCGGCGGCTACGACCTCGTCATCGTCGACAACCAGACCGCGCCGAACATTCCGACCGGCGGCAGGATGGAAGCGATCGGCTGAGCCATGCCCATACTCGCCCTCGACCAGGTATTTAAAAGCTTCGGCGCCCTGAAGGTCGCCGACCAGATTTCGTTTGCACTGGAAACGGGCGAGGCGCTCGGCGTAATCGGACCGAACGGCGCCGGCAAGTCGACGCTGTTCAACCTCATCACCGGCAATATCCGCGTCGATGCCGGGACCATCCAGTTCGACGGCAGGGACGTGACGCGACAGCCGCCGATGGCGCGCTGCCTCGCCGGTATCGGCCGGACGTTCCAGATCCCGCAGCCCTTCGAAAAGCTGACGGTGTTCGAGAACCTGCTGGTCGCCGGTGCCTTCGGGTCGCGCAAGAGCGAGCGAGAGGTCGGCGACCGCTGCGCCGATATTCTCGTCGAGACAGGGCTTTATCTCAAGGCGAACCAGCTCGCGGGAAGCCTGGGGCTCCTGCAGCGCAAGCGCCTGGAGCTCGCCCGCGCGCTCGCGACCGACCCGAAGATCCTTCTGCTCGACGAAATTGCCGGTGGATTGACGGAGGCAGAATGCCAGGAACTGGTGGAAACGATCCGCGCCATCCATCAGCGCGGCGTTTCCATCATCTGGGTCGAGCACGTGCTGCATGCCCTCAATGCGGTCGTCAGCCGGCTCATCGTTCTGCATTTCGGCCGGGTAATCGGAGACGGTGATCCCGACACGATCATGGCCTCCAAGGAGGTGCGTGAAATCTATCTCGGGATCGATGTCTGATGGCGCTGCTCGAGACACATGGCCTGACGGCCTTCTATGGCGATTTCCAGGCGTTGTTCGGCGTCGATATCGCCTTGAATGAAGGTGAGACGATCGCCGTGATCGGCGCCAACGGCGCCGGCAAGTCGACCCTCCTGCGATCGATCGCCGGCCTGATCCGCAATGTCCCCGCACATATCCAGTTCGGCGCCCGGGACATCGGCGCCCTGGCCGCTCCGGATGTCCTGCAACTCGGCATCGCCATGGTGCCGGAAGGCCGTCGGCTCTTTCCTTCCCTTTCCGTCGAGGAGAACCTGCTGATCGGCAAATATGGCCGGGTCGGCAACGGTGCGTGGTCGCTCGACACCATCTACGATCTCTTTCCCGTGCTGAAGGAGCGGCGCCACCATCCCGGCACCATACTCTCGGGCGGACAGCAGCAGATGGTTGCGATCGGCCGCGGACTGATGTCCAATCCGCGCGTGCTGCTCTGCGACGAGGTGAGCCTCGGGCTCGCACCCGTGGTGGTCAGGGACATCTACGCGGCCTTTCCGAAAATCCGCGCGACGGGCGCTTCGATCGTCATCATCGAACAGGATATCGGCCAGGCGCTGAAAGTGGCCGACCGGGTCTACTGCATGATGGAGGGACGGGTGACGCTGACGGGCACGCCGGAAACGCTGAGCCGCGAGAATATCCATGCTGCCTATTTCGGAGCGCATGCGCGATGAACTGGCTCGATACGATCATTCAGGGCATTTTGCTCGGCGGCCTTTACGCACTTTTCGCGGCGGGGCTCAGCCTCGTCTTCGGCATTATGCGGCTGGTCAATCTCGCCCATGGCGATCTGATCGTGCTCGCCGCCTTCCTGATCCTGCTGCTGGTTTCGACCCTCGGCCTCAATCCCTTCATCGCTGCCGCGGTCGCGCTGCCCATGATGTTCGCTCTCGGCTGGGCACTGCAATTCCTCGTGCTCAACCGGACACTCGGCAACGATATACTCCCTCCCCTGCTCGTGACCTTCGGCCTTTCGGTCGTGATCCAGAACGGTCTGCTCGAGGGCTTCTCGGCCGACAGCCGCAGGATTTCGGCGAGCGCCCTGGAAACGGCCTCGCTCAAGATCGGTCCCGTCAGCATCGGCACCATGCCGCTCCTCACCTTCTTGTCCGCGGTGGGCGTCATCATCGCGCTCAACCTCGTCTTCTACCGTACCTCGCTCGGCCGGGCCTTCCGCGCCACATCGGACGATAGCGCGACGGCGGGCCTGATGGGCATCCGCGCCGAGCGCATATTCGCCACCGCCACCGGGCTTGCCATGATGGTGGTGACGATCGCGGCACTCTATCTCGGTACACGCGCCAACTTCGATCCGACCATGGGACCTGCACGGCTGATCTATGCCTTCGAGGCCGTGATCCTCGGTGGGCTCGGCTCCTTCTGGGGGACGCTGGCCGGCGGTATCATCATCGGCGTGGCGCAGACCGTGGGCGCCGCGATCAATCCGGAATGGCAGATCCTCGCGGGCCATATCGCTTTCCTTGTGGTGCTGGTCGTCAGGCCGCGTGGCCTTTTCCCACGGGCGGTGGATTGATATGAGCGATCACCTTTCCTCCTCCTGGACCGTCTCGGCCCACACGCGCGGTTCCTCCGCATCCATGCTGGTGATCCTCGCCCTTGTGACGCTCGCCGTCGCTGCGCCGCTCTTCGTCTCGCGCTCGGTGGTCCAGGATCTGTTCTTCATCCTGACCATGCTGGTGCTGGCACAGTGCTGGAACCTGCTCGCCGGCTATGCGGGCCTGGTCTCCGTCGGCCAGCAGGCCTTTGTCGGTTTCGGCGCCTATACGATGTTTGCAGGCGTCAGCTTGCTCGGAATGGATCCGATGGCAGCCATCATGCTCGGCGGTCTGGCGGCGCTGGCGCTGTCTGTGCCCACGGCCTTCTTCGTCTTCCGCCTGCAGGGCGCCTATTTCGCCATCGGCACCTGGGTGATCGCCGAGATCGTGCGACTGTCGCTCGCGCAGTGGAAGGCGCTGGGTGGCGGAACCGGCACCTCGCTGCCGTCAGGCGCGACCCGCGACATGTTCGGCGTGCGCTTCGTCGCGGACCTGCTCGGCATGCGCGGGCCGCAGGCTGCCGATATCGTCTGCTACTGGCTGGCGCTGCTTTTGGCCGTCGTGACGATCGGTTCGATCTACAAGCTGCTGCGCTCGAAGCAGGGCCTGGGGCTTGCCGCAGTGCGTGACAACCGCGAGGCCGCGTGCTCGGTCGGCGTCGATCCGCTCTGGACAAAATCCTTCGTCTATCTCGTCGCGGCGCTGGCGACAGGCCTCACCGGCGCGCTGATCTATGTGCAGAAGGCGCGCATCTCGCCGGATGCGGCCTTCTCCGTTCCGGACTGGACGGCCTATGTGATCTTCATCGCGGTCATCGGCGGTATCGGCACGATCGAAGGGCCGATTATCGGGGTGATCGTGTTCTACATCCTGCAGAGCCTGCTGGCCGACTACGGTTCCTGGTACCTGCTGATTCTCGGTCTGATCGGCATCCTGATCATGCTGTTTGCGCCGCACGGCCTCTGGGGACTGTTCGCCGACCGCACCGGAATCCAGCTCTTTCCCGTCCGCCGCATCCTGGCGGGCCAGCCCAGAACCAAAGACATCAAAGGGAGTGATTGATGGCCGATATCGAAACCGACGTCCTGATCATTGGAACCGGCCCGGCGGGCTCAGCGACTGCGGCCCTGCTTGCCACCTACGGCATCGAAAACATGGCGATTAACCGTTATCGCTGGCTGGCCAACACGCCGCGCGCCCACATCACCAACCAGCGCACGATGGAAGTACTGCGCGATCTGGGCCAGGAGGTCGAAGCGGAAGCCTATCTCCATTGCAGCCCGCAGGACATCATGGGCGAGAATGTGTTCTGCACCTCGCTCGCCGGCGAGGAACTCGGCCGTCTCAAGACCTGGGGCACCCATCCGAAGTCCAAGGCCGAGCATCTGCTCTCCTCGCCCACCGAAATGAATGACCTGCCGCAAACCTTCATGGAGCCGCTGCTGTTTAAGACCGCCTGCGCACGCGGGACGCAGGCGCGGATGTCCACGGAATATGTCAGCCATGTGCAGGATGCCGAGGGCGTGACGACGACCTGCCGGGACCGCCTGACCGGCAAGGATTTCGCCATCCGCTCGAAGTACCTGGTCGGCGCCGATGGCGGCAATTCGCTGGTGGCGCAGCATCTCGGCCTGCCATTCGAGGGCAAGATGGGCGTGGCCGGTTCGATGAACATCCTGTTCAAGGCCGACCTCACCCGCTACGTCGCCCACCGCCCCTCGGTCCTCTACTGGGTGCTGCAGCCGGGCTCCAATGTCGGCGGCATCGGTATGGGCCTGGTGCGCATGATCCGGCCATGGAACGAGTGGCTGATCAATTGGGGCTATGACATCAGCCAGGGCGTGCCTGAGGTCGACAACGCTTTTGCCGAAGGCGTGGCCCGCGACCTGATCGGCGATCCTGATATCGACATCGAGGTCACCTCCGTCTCGACCTGGACGGTCAACAACTGTTACGCCACCCGCACCCAAAAGGGCCGGGTCTTCTGCATGGGCGATGCGATCCACCGTCATCCGCCGTCGAACGGGCTCGGCTCCAACACCTCGATCCAGGACGGCTTCAATCTCGCCTGGAAGCTTGCCATGGTCATCAAGGGCCAGGCCGGCGCCGGCCTGCTCGAAACCTATACCGAGGAGCGCGCGCCGATCGCCAAAGAGATCGTCACCCGCGCCAACCAGTCGATCGAGGAATTCGGCCCGATCTTCGGAGCGCTTGGCCTGCTCGATTCCATCGACCCGGTAAAGATGCAGGAAAACATGGATCGCCGCTGCGATGACAGCACGGCCGCCGAGAGCCAGCGTGCGGCGCTGCGCGAGGCGATCGCCTTCAAGGTCTATGAATTCGACGCCCATGGCGTGGAGATGAACCACCGCTATAAATCCTCGGCGGTTTCAACCGATGCTCAGCCCGAGCCCGCATTCACGCAGAACCGGGAGCTGCATTTCGAGCAGACGACTTGGCCCGGCGCACGCCTGCCGCATGCCTGGCTGTTCGGCAAGGGCAACAGGAAGACCTCCACGCTCGACCTCTGCGGTCACGGCAAGTTCACCCTCCTGACCGGTATCGGCGGCCGGGCCTGGGTCGATGCGGTCGAGACCTTGTCGACGGAACTCGGCCTTCCGCTCGCAACCCATGTCATCGGGCCACGGCAGACATGGCAGGATCATTACGGCGATTGGGCGCGGGCCTGCGAAGTGGGCGATGCAGGGGCCATCCTGGTGCGGCCAGACCACCACGTTGCATGGCGCTCCGAGGGGCCGGCGGCTGATCCCGCAGCCGAATTGCGCCGCGTGTTGACAACAATTCTGGATCGGTGAGGCGATGATGGAAGCACATGAGAAGGGCTATTTCACCGAGGAAAACTCCGTCGAGGTCGTGACCGGCCGCAATGCCGGCGCCAAGGACGAGCGGTTGAAGCAGGTGATGGAAGTCATCACTCGCAAGCTGCATGAGGCAGTGAAGGAACTGGAGCCGACGCAGGACGAATGGATGCAGGCCATCCTCTTCCTCACCCGCACCGGCCAGATGTGCAACGAATGGCGTCAGGAGTTCATCCTGCTGTCCGACGTGCTCGGCGTGTCGATGCTGGTCGATGCGATCAACAACCGCAAGCCCTCGGGCGCGTCCGAAAGCACGGTGCTCGGCCCCTTCCACGTCGCCGACGCCCCGGAGCTGCCGATGGGCAGCAATATCTGCCTCGACAGCAAGGGCGAGGACATGGTCATCGAGGGCCGCGTCCTCGACACCGAGGGCAAGCCGATCGCCAATGCCGTCATCGACGTCTGGCAGGCCAATGACGAAGGCTTCTACGACGTGCAGCAGAAGGGCATCCAGCCCGACTTCAATCTGCGCGGCATCTTCCGGACCGGCCCGGACGGACATTATTGGTTCCGCGCCGTGAAACCGAAATATTACCCTATCCCGGACGATGGCCCCGTCGGGCAGTTGCTCGGCCATCTCGGCCGCCACCCCTACCGCCCGGCGCATCTGCACTACATCATCAGCGCCGACGGTTTCGAGACACTGACGACGCATATTTTCGATCCCAACGATCCCTATATCCGCTCTGACGCGGTTTTCGGTGTCAAGGAAAGCCTGCTGGCGAAGTTCAACCGGGTGAATGATCCGGTGCGCGCGAAAGCTTACGAATTCGACGGCGAATTCTGGGATGTGACGCACGACTTCGTGCTGGCGCGAAGCCACGCCTGACATAGGCTCTATTGTGACAACAGAAGAGGATGCGGGCATGGCATCCTCTTCCGAGCGATTTCATCGCAGTATCAGTCGGCGGATGAGATACGCTCGCGTTCACCCATGAACGGTCCCTGCACCCACTGGATCGTCTTTTCGTGTTTCTCGACCGCGCGCCGGAGTTCCGCAAACTCCCGGCGCATATGGCCGAGAAACTTGCGGCCGGCCGGGTTCGAATAGGGCTTCTTGCGTGTCATGACGCCGAGCACGCGCTCGGGCTGGGGAATATCGAGCGGGATGATGCTGATCTTGTTCTCACCGCGGAAAGCATGAACGACGGAATGCGGCAGAATGGCCAGCGCATCGGTGCCCGCGAGGTAATTTACGACGCTCAACAGCGACCCGCCCGCATAGCGCAGCGACACCTCCGCCAGCCCCAGCGTCAGCAGAATATTGTGCAGGTCGAGCACCAGCGGAGAACCCGGCAGCGGCGCGATCCAGGGATAATTGACGATGTCCTCGGTCGCGAGATTGCGCTTGCGGACCAGCGGATGGCCGGCGCCACACGTCAGGACGTTGCGCGCCGTCAGAATCGGCTCGAAATGCAGATCGGCGCGTAGATCCACCGACCCGGTCGGGGTCACCGCGAGGTCGATCTGGCCGGAATCCAGTTCGGCCACGAGGTCGGGATAGTTGCCATAGGACTGGTGCACCATGATGCCCGGCTCACCGCGCTGGAACGAGGCGATCATCGGCGACACCACCGCATCCATGAAGAAGGGCACCCCGCCGATCCGCACGCGTCCCGACGAACCAGACTTGAAGCTTCGGATGATATCCATCGCCTTACGCGACGATGCCAGGATGGCCTTGCCCTGCTGGCCGAGCTGTTCGCCGAGCGGCGTGGGCTGCATCGGCCGACGGCCGGAAACGAAGAGTGGCTCGCCGATGCGCTTTTCCAGGATCGAGATGGTGCGCGACACCGCCGACTGGGTCATGCCCAGCATGGCGGCCGCTTCGGTAACACCACCGGTCTCGATCACGGCGGCGAGTTGGACAAGGTGAGCTTCCACGATCTTCATAGCAAATTGCTATAGCTTGCATGAACAATGTCAATCAACAGGAGCATAGATTGGCTATAGTCAGGACTATCACGGGATGTCTGCGACATGCAGACCGCGCCGTGGTTTCGGATGATAACGGCTGAGGAACCGTATCCGGAATTGGCAATGTCTTTGGAGGAGGACGACATGGCTCTTGTCAGCGGCTATCATCATCTGACGCTCTGCACCGATGGCGTGCAGGAGGATTACGACTTCTACACCAAGGTGCTCGGGCTCTATTCGGTCAAGCGCACGGTCCTGTTCGACGGCACGATCCCCGTCTATCATCTCTATTATGGCTCGCGGAATGGTGATGCCTCGACCATCATAACCACCTTCCCTTTCCGCAAACCGGCTGTCTTCGGCAAGCGCGGCACCAATCAGTCGAAGATCATCCAGCAGGCCATTCCTGTCGGTTCGGCCGGCTATTGGATCGACCGGCTGAACGGCAAGGGCGTCGAGGCCGCCAAGATTTCGCGCTTCGGCATCACCCGTGTCGCTTTCAAACACCCCTGCGGCATTCCGCATGAACTGGTCGAAAGCCCGGCCGACAATCGTCCGTCGATCGTCAACGAGGCGCAGGGCGTGAGTGCCGCGCACGGCATCAAGGGCATCTATGGCGCGGCCATCGCCGTCTTCGACCGCACCGCGATGGACGACTTCCTCGGCGTCGGCATGTCGATGAAAAAGGAAGCCGACAGCGACGAAGGCCTGATGTTCTCCGTGCCGAATGCCGGCGGGCCGAGCAGCATGGTCGAGGTACTGCACGAATCGACCGGCCCGCAAGGCACCTGGACGCTGGCCGGCGGCACGATCCATCACCTCGCCCTCAACACCGGCAACGAGGAAAACCAGCTCAAGCTCAAGGCACATATCGAGGGCCTCGGCTTCACCGACGTCTCGGATCAGAAGGACCGCAACTACTTCAAATCCTGCTATGTCCGCTCGCCCGGCGGCGCCTTGTTCGAGATCGCCTGGTCGGTCGAAGGCGGCTGGGCGCTCGACGAACCGGCGGACCAGATCGGCACGACGCTGGTCTTCCCGCCGTGGTTCGAAGATCGCCGGCAGGAACTGATCGCAGGTCTCGAACCCGCAACATTCTGAGCCCGGCGCCATGTCGACCCACGACACGCCGCTCTTCCTCGGTGCGAACCCCAAGGAGGCCCTTGTGCACTGCATCTTCATCCACGGGCGTACCCAGTCGCCCGAGGATATGCAGGAGCAGGTGATCTCGAAGCTCAAGGTGCCCGGCGTCGCCTTCGTGCTGCCGCGAGCGCGCGGCAACAGCTGGTATGACGCGCGCGCGACCGATGTGCTGACGGATCGCACCCGGCAACAGCTTGAGCAGGCGATTGTTCATGTCAGGCAATTGATCGGCGATCTTTCCGGCGCGAACAATCACCCGAAGCCGCTCGTCATCGGCGGCTTCAGCCAGGGCGCGTGCCTTGCAGTCGAATATGCGATGCGGCACGGCCCGTGGAACGGCGCTCTGGCGAGCCTGACCGGTTGCCGCGTCGGAACGCCCGATTGCGACCGCCCCTTCGCCGACCTCGACCGGCTGCCGGTCTATCTGACCGGCTCCGACAAGGACCCTTGGATCCCTGTCGATGCCTTCGCCCAGACTGCAGCGGCGCTGGCCCGAGCGCGGGCGCGGCTCCATTGCGACATTCTGCCGGACAGGTCGCACGTGGTTTCCTCCACCGAAATTGCGCAGCTTGAGAAGGTCCTGTGCGGGCTTTCGAACCGGAGCTGGTGGTAGCGCAAGCAAACCGGGATCGTGGACAACGCCCCGGGTAATAGGCGAAGTCTCGATCTTGACCTCCGCGCCATCAAGCCGGGCGCGTATGCGGGTGCCGTGGCGATCGTGCGCGAGCGCTATGCCGAAGTCCAACCTGTGCATTTCGGGAAAGTCGGGAGCCAGATCGTAGTCCTGCCCAGACATAGGTCTGCAGCACGGACTCGAAATCGGGAATGCGGTAGAGGATGTGAGCGGTTGTCAGCCCGTAACCGTTCAGTTGCCGTTCCAGGTCCGATGAAAATTGCATGCTTCATCTCCGTTTCATGACACTGTGAAGTCGCGCAAAATTTTGTGGCCATCAACGGGTTCTTGAACGCCGCATGCAATATTATTGTTCCTTTCCAGTATGTTAGCAGCCAGCGCCGCCGAGTGCTAATTTTTTCGCCTCGCCCTCTTGAAATCAAAAATTCTCAAAAATAAATTTTTGTGCGCGAACGCTCATTTGAGGTTCGCACCCGCCCGGACTGGTCATCCGGTCCGGCCAGGGGATTAACGTCATCTTTTTTGCTCAACGGAGGAAAACATGTCGTTCCGACCGCTTCATGATCGCATTCTCGTCCGCCGGGTCGAATCCGAAGAAAAGACCAAAGGCGGCATCATCATTCCCGACACCGCCAAGGAAAAGCCGCAGGAAGGCGAAGTCATCGCCGTTGGTCCTGGCGCGCGCAACGACGCCGGCCAGCTCCAGGCGCTCGACGTCAAGGCCGGCGATCGCATCCTGTTCGGCAAATGGTCCGGCACCGAGATCAAGATCAACGGCGAGGACCTGCTGATCATGAAGGAAAGCGATGTCATGGGCATCATCGAAGCCCAGGCCGAGCAGAAAAAGGCCGCCTGAGCTCTCCACACCAAGAACCATCAGTCAGATAGCTGCCTACTGAGGAGTTAACGAAATGGCTGCGAAAGAAGTCAAGTTTCACACCGATGCCCGTGAACGCATGCTGCGCGGGGTCGATGTGCTCGCCAATGCCGTCAAGGTGACGCTCGGCCCGAAGGGCCGGAATGTGGTGATCGACAAGTCCTTCGGCGCGCCGCGCATCACCAAGGACGGCGTCTCGGTCGCCAAGGAAATCGAACTGGAAGACAAGTTCGAAAACATGGGAGCCCAGATGCTGCGCGAAGTGGCATCGAAGACTAATGACCTCGCTGGCGACGGCACCACGACTGCGACAGTGCTTGCCCAGGCGATCGTCAAGGAAGGCGCGAAAGCCGTTGCCTCCGGCCTGAACCCGATGGACCTGAAACGCGGCATCGATATTGCCGTCGACGCTGTGGTCAAGGAACTGAAAGCCAACGCCCGCAAGATCTCCAACAATTCCGAGATCGCTCAGGTCGGCACGATTTCGGCCAATGGCGACGAAGAGATCGGCCGTTATCTCGCCGAAGCGATGGAAAAGGTTGGCAACGAGGGCGTCATCACCGTCGAGGAAGCCAAAACCGCCGAAACCGAACTCGAAGTCGTCGAAGGCATGCAGTTCGACCGCGGCTATCTCTCGCCCTATTTCGTCACCAACCAGGACAAGATGCGGGTCGAACTCGAAGACCCCTATATCCTGATCCACGAAAAGAAGCTGTCGAACCTGCAGGCGATGCTCCCGGTGCTCGAGGCCGTCGTCCAGTCCGGCAAGCCGCTCCTCATCATTGCTGAAGACGTCGAAGGCGAGGCCCTTGCCACGCTCGTCGTCAACAAGCTGCGTGGTGGCCTGAAGATCGCTGCCGTCAAGGCTCCGGGCTTCGGCGATCGCCGCAAGGCCATGCTGGAAGACATCGCCATCCTGACGGGCGGCACTGTCATCTCCGAAGACCTCGGCATCAAGCTCGAGAATGTCACTCTCAATATGCTCGGCCGGGCCAAGAAGGTAGCGATCGAGAAGGAGAACACTACCATCATCGACGGCGTCGGCTCCAAGACGGAAATCGACGGTCGTGTTGCGCAGATCCGCGCCCAGATCGAGGAAACCACTTCCGACTACGACCGCGAGAAGCTGCAGGAACGTCTTGCCAAGCTCGCTGGCGGCGTTGCCGTCATCCGCGTCGGCGGCTCGACCGAAGTCGAAGTGAAGGAGAAGAAAGACCGCGTCGACGATGCGCTGCATGCGACCCGTGCAGCAGTCGAGGAAGGCATCCTGCCGGGCGGCGGCGTTGCGCTGCTCCGCGCAATCAAGGCTCTCGACAATCTCGACGCCGCCAACCAGGACCAGAAGGTCGGCATTGAGATCGTCCGCCGCGCGATCGAGGCGCCGGTGCGCCAGATCGCCGAAAATGCCGGTGCGGAAGGCTCGATCATCGTCGGCAAGCTGCGCGAGAAGACCGATTTCTCCTATGGCTGGAACGCGCAGACCGGCGAATATGGTGACCTCTATGCCCAGGGCGTCATCGATCCGGCCAAGGTCGTGCGCACGGCGCTTCAGGATGCCGCGTCTGTTGCTGGCCTGCTGGTGACAACGGAAGCGATGATCGCTGAAAAACCGAAGAAGGATGCCGCACCGGCACTGCCGGCCAGCGCTGGCATGGACTTCTAAAGTAAGAAGGGTTGCCCGTCCGTTGCCGACGGACGGGCAACTTCACAGGATTTATCACCTTGACAAATTTGCCATCGACAGAAGATGCAGTCTATGCGCGAGCGTCGTGAAGGAGATCGCCCGCGCCAAGGGTATCTTGCATGACGCGGCGGCTGTCGGAAACCTGACGGCCTCGGTCGCCAAGCTGTATACCAGGGGCATGCGCGACCGCGATGAGCTTCTGTCGGCCGCAATGGAATCATATTCCGCGTTAGTCACATCGTTGACGCAAGCGACTAGTAACAGGGTATCGGAGACCGCCAAAATATCACTGTCGGCCCCCTCGCCTCCCTTACGCAAGAACTTTAAATTGTCAGACTACGAGTGAGACAAGAGAAGTTTGTCTTCGGTAGCGAACATTTCCGGCGCTGAGCAAGCGTGCTGACTTTGTCGCGAGCGGTCGGCGGAAACATTATCGCCGCCAACCCAGAAATCGCAGTTGTGCGCATTGCCCATTGTAAAATCAAAAATCGAGCTTATATCTTGTTTATCGACCATTGCTTGTGACGTCGTTCCAGAGCCTTGCGCTCCCGTCGGATTTCCTCTCAAAACATCGATCTTATCCCGCAAGGCATCGCGGGAGCCACAACGATTGCTTTCGAAAGGAAATCGTTATGAACATTGGTACTGTAAAGTGGTTCAACACCACCAAGGGCTTCGGCTTCATTCAGCCTGACAACGGCACGACTGACGTCTTCGTGCATATTTCGGCAGTAGAGCGCGCCGGCCTCCGGTCGCTCTCCGACGGCCAGAAGATCACTTACGACATTGTCCAGGACCGCAAGTCCGGCAAAAATTCCGCCGATAACCTTCAGGCGGCTTGAATTTGTCATTCGCTCGCGCTGACCACGGATGTACTGGCAGCAGAGTTGAGTGACTGTGAGAGGTCGGGTTCGTACCCGGCCTTTTGTTTTTCCGGCTGCGAAAGCCATCGCATGACCGATGTCGCCTTAGGCAGGACAAGGTCAATGCTGTCCAGTTACATCGGTGTGCAACAGGCGGGGATGACTAGGCCCGTTGAACGGCGAAACAGGCGCGCACCAGACGTCAGCAGCCGTAGCCCCCGGCATCGCCGTTTCAGTCGACGGCGTTACTCAAACAAAAGGAGGACGCTGTGTCTTCCAACGATTATTCCGCGTGCGTTTCACGAAACCTGGTTCGGACGAGCCTGTTCGGATATGATGAACAAGCGAGCTCTTGCGCGCCTTCGGAAGGCGCCGATAGCCGCGGCCGAGAACTGCTACCTTGGGCGAGCTTCAGGCCATTTCCCAATTTCAACTCGGATCGGGATGGCCGCAGGCTAACAGGGCGCCAGGACACCCCGCTCCTCTCACTTTAGCGAAGCCTCCAAAATATGCCGAGCCGGGTGAAACCAATCCAGGCAGGCTATCAATCATCCACGGAATAGAGGAGAAACCCATGGCCAAGGGCCAAATGCGCAGTAATCGAGAGATCCGCAAGCCGAAGAAAGACACGACCGCAGCAGTGGCCCCCGCGCCTTCTGGCTCGCAGGTTAAGTCTACGTCCGGCGATGCGGCTGGCTTCTCCAAAAAATAGCGATCAAAAGCCCGCCCGGCCAATGTCACAGCCCAATGGCGCGCTTTCGCGCCACTATTCGAGGACCCGATGATGAATTACACGCTCCGCCGATCGGCAGACGAGCTATTTCGCGCGCCAAGCGTCGCAGCCGGCTCAAATGCCGAGAAGCTCGTGAACCTGCGAAAAGTGATGCAGCTTCGAAAGCGCGCGCTGCGAGACACGGAGCGCGTCGTCAGAGAAGCCGCACGCGTTCGCGCTCAACCCCTCTGCGAAACTCGGAGGACAGCCACTTGACCCGGTTCGATTACACAGGCAGTGCGGGACTTTATGCCGGCAACGCAATGGTGGGAAGAAGGGGACCTCGCTACAGGCGTTTCGAAACAGCGGCCGAGGCCTTGCGTTTCGCGGTCGAAGACATGCCGGACATACAGCAACGAGGTTCGCTGCTAGAAGTAGATGAAGCGCGTTTCGACCACAACCAGATCCGCGCGCTTTACGACGCGCCGGACTATCCGCTGTTGCGCCGAATCAAGTGATCGAGGCGGCGAGCGGCAGAAGTTCTGCAGCCAAATGACCTTCGAAGCGCAGGCGCTTTCTTTGAACTCCGTCCGAACTGAAAGATACACTTTGACCACGACACCGTCAGTCCGTCAGGGCGATGATCCGAAACAGCATGGCTCAAGATCATTTCGAGCTATCGCAATCCTGTCCTGACTCGGAGCCTGTACGAGCTCGGCGTCACGCTGACACCATTCGTGCATCTCTGGGCCACTGCGGTAATTGCGCTTCAGCTCGGATACTGGATCGGCCTTATCCTGATCATTCCGGCGGCAGGCTTCTTGCTGCGGCTATTCATGCCACAGCACGATTGCGGGCACGGTTCGTTCTTCGGTAAACGGCGTTTAGACGATTGGGCAGGTCGCGCCATCGGCGTTCTGACGCTTACACCATACGATTACTGGCGACGCGCCCATAATGAACATCATGCCTCGGCCGGCAATTTCGATGAGCGCGGTGTCGGCGACATAACGACACTCACAGTCGCCGAGTATCGCAATCTGACGCCGAGATGAAAGCTTGCCTATCGCCTGTACCGGCATCCGATAATGATGTTCGGAATCGGTCCGGCCTTTCTGTTTCTCTTAAAGCAGAGGCTGCCGTTTGGAATGATGCAATCCGGCGCCCTTCCCTGGCTTTCGACGATGGGGACCAATATTGCAATCGGGGTGCTTGCAGCTTTGTTGATCTGGACTGTGGGGATCGTCCCGTTTCTGCTGGTTCACCTGCCGATCGTTCTGATTGCGGGATCGGCAGGCGTCTGGCTCTTCTACGCACCGGTCGAAGCCGCCGGACTGGAAATTTCCTTATGCCGCCATGCATGGCGCATCACACTATGATTTACCCCGCCTCTTGCGGTGGATCACCGGAAACATCGGCATGCACCACGTTCATCATCTGTCGAGCCGGGTTCCATTCTACCGGCTGCCAGAGGTGCTTCGCGACCATCCTGAGCTTGCGGATGTTGGGCGCATCGGCCTTCGCGATAGCCTGAGGTGCGTCAAGCTGATCTTCTGGGATGTTACGGTATCGATCCTACCAGAGTGTTCATCACGGGCCTTTCGGCCGGCGGCGCCATGGCGAATGCCATGTTGACCGCCTATCCGGAGGTGTTCGCCGGGGGAGCCATCATCGCGGGTCTGCCCTATGGCGTCGCATCAACAGTACCTGAGGCATTCGACCGGATGCGCGGCCACGGCCTGCCGTCTCGGGAACGCCTTCAGGAGCGGCATCGCTCGGCATCGACATATTCCGGTCCGTGGCCCACCATATCCGTCTGGCACGGCACAGCGGACAAAACCGTGGACGAGCTTAACGCTCGCGCGATCGTCGACCAGTGGAAAGCTGTCTACGATGTTGGCGACCGGCCCACGCGGTCTGACGTTGTCTACGGACACGAACACCATGTCTGGACGAATGAAGCGGATGTTGATGCGATCGAGCTTCACCGCATCGTCGGCATCTCATCGACAGAGTTCATCGCCCGCAACTGGGGCCTGAAGCCCTCATTTGAACGCCGGGCGGAACCGCACGCCGGGTCCCATACCCTCCACAAATCGAAAGACGACCGGAAGAATCCGAGCAGCATCCAGGATGTCATCGAGAGTGCACTGCGCTCCACCTCCAACCGGAAGCCGATTCGATGGGTGTAATGGTCGCTCTTTTTAGTTGAATGAATATCTGTATTCTCGTAAAGAGTTTGAGTGCTATTCACTTGGCGAGCCGTTACGATGGATACGAATCCCACCGAAGGCTTTGATGCGGCTTTGACACTGACAGACACCCTCGACCATCTGCCGGCCAACAAGCGGCGTGAACTTGCCCGCGTGCTTGAGATTATCTTTTCCGAAGTCGAGCAGTTCCGGGCCACGAAGCTTTCTGCGAAACGGTCGAACGGCGAAGTGCTGAAAGTCATCCTCTACGGCTCCTATGCCCGCGGCGACTGGGTCGAAGACCGGTTGAGCGGTTATCGCTCGGACTACGATATCCTTGTCGTCGTCAACTCCGACAATTTTGCCCAGGAACAAGACCTGTGGCTGGCGCTCGACGAGCGCCTCCTGCAGGAACAGATCGCCCACCAGATCGAAACGCCGGTCATTCCGATTGTGCACAGCCTGCATGACGTCAACGATCAATTGTCGCGCGGTCGACCCTTCTTCGTTGATATCGTCAGGGACGGCAA
>Ga0102588_1000306_pt1 | contig 60525 bp, 56 predicted proteins | sample AraplaMF_Col_mMS_FD_76854 | JGI IMG/M metagenome (GOLD analysis project Ga0102588, IMG submission 76854) | Arabidopsis root microbial communities from the University of North Carolina, USA - plate scrape MF_Col_mMS (SPADES assembly) (version 2) | ecosystem: Host-associated > Plants > Roots >...
CGTCCAACGTTGCTTGAGGGTCCGGACAAGCGCCACAGCCGTGCCGGTTGCTGCGACGAGAAGCAGAACTGCGTAAGGTGCGGTGAAGTCGCCGATCTGCTCCGGACGCAGGCGCGCCACGCTGACCAGGAAGTTCGGTTCCAGCAGCGAACTGCCGAGACTGGCGGTCATGAAGCAGGCGATGGCGGCGAACCCTAACGCGATGTTTCTGTGACGGAGGATTGAGATATGAGCCCACGGCTCCTTGACCCGCGTCTCGTGCCACAAGAATACGCAGAAGAGAAAGGCCGTCGCGGCGAGAAGCGACACCACATACCCCGAGCGGAACCAGTCCAGACGGTTACCCTGGTCCAAGGCGAAATAGAGCGTCGTCAAAGCTACGCCAAAGAGCGCCATTCCTCCCCAGTCGGCACGATCCAGAAGCTCCCGGTCGACCTTCATCGGTTTCCCGCCATACCAGAACAGGATGCCGATGACGGGCGCGACGACGGCGCCTTGCCAGTAGAGCCATTGCCATCCAATCGTTTGGGTATAGCTACCGGCGGCATACAGGCCGAGGTTTTGCGCGAACGGTATTCTCAAGACGTAGAACGAAAGAGCAAAGATCCAGTACTTCCGATCAAGGTTTCGAAAGGCAACCAAGAGCGTTGCTCCGACGAAGATGCCAAGCACCATTGCTCTTAGAGCATGCAATGCGACGAGAGGTTCGAAGCCGTGGGCAAAAGGTATCGCAACGGAGATGACGGAATAGAGAATAGACGGCCCGATCATGACCTTCTTGACGCCAAAGACGCCGATCAACCAGCCGATGCTCGGTGCAACGAGAATTTGCGGTGCCGTCGCGAAGGTGCTCAGCCAGGCACCCTCGTCGAAACTCAAACCGAACGCGCCGCGCAGGTCCGCGAGGCCGATGCTTGCGGTCCGGACGTCGAAGGCAGTCAGTATCGACGCCATGACCATGGCAACCGCGACATATCCTTGTCGCGGAAGATCGCTTGAATGAACGCGCCTAGACATCGCGCTCTCCTTTTGTAGCTATTCGGGTTATGACCGACATGCCTGGACGCAGGCGCTCAAAGTTCGGTTGCGTCGGGTCGATTTCGATGCGCACGGTCAGACGTTGGGCAACCTTTGTGAAGTTGCCGGTCGCATTGTCAGGGGGCAAAAGCGCGAACGTCGAACCGCTTGCGGGCGATATTTTCGAAACGATGCCGTGGAGGGGTTCTCCCGGCAGCAGATCGACAGAAATGTCGACGGGCTGCCCCTCGCGAACCAGAGCCAACTGGTTCTCCTTGTAGTTTGCGAGGATGTAGACCTTCGGAAGCGGCACGATCGAGATAAGGTTCGTGCCCGTAGCGACGTAGTTTCCGAGCTGTACGCTCCGCTTCGCGACAACGCCGTCGACGGGTGCGCGCACATCGGCGTAGCCGAGATCAAGCTCACGTGCCGCGACGTCAGCCACGGCGGTGTCGACGTTCGCTTTCAGCACGTCGCGCTGTTTTGCGATCACATCGAGCTTGACCCGCTGAGCGACGACGGTCGCGTCGGTCATCTTGGAGTTCGCCAACGCCCGCTCGTGAGCCGCGGTAGCCTTTTCCAGCGTCTGGACAGAGCTCGCCCTGCCGTCGATGCCAAGTCGCGTCTGGCGTTCAAGCTCCTTGCTCGCCTGGATTTCATCAGCGACGGAGGCCTGCTGCTGCGCGACGGCGACGTCGATCTGGGTGAGCTGAAACGTTCGCTGAGTGTCATTGTCTTCGAGCTGAGAACGGGCCGCTTGAAGCCTCGCTTTCGCAGCTCGGAGAGCGACTTCGAACGGCTTTCGGTCGATCGAGAACAACAAGTCGCCAGCTTTGACCCGCTCGTAGTCGCGGACCGAAATCCCGTCGACCGTGCCTGCGACGCGGGCGCTGATGGAGGAGACGTCCGCATAGACCGCCGCGTCGTCCGTCGTTTGCACCGATCGGCTTGCGACCCACCAATCCCAGTTCGCTCCGGCGCCGACAACGGCGGAAAGAGCGACGACGATCGCCGTGACAGGCACGGCGAACGAGGACGGTGATGCTTTGTTGGGGGAGGGAGCCGTCGGATGCGTGCCGTCCTGAGTTCCAGGCAGCGCCGTGACGTTGGTTCCCGACTGTTCAGTTACTTGGTTCTTGTTTCTCAACCAGGCCATTTTCTTCGTCCGTTTGGTAGATCCGAGGTTCGCCTTCCGCGACGCTCGCGGTGTCCCGGAAGTAATCGGCGATGTCGGACCGCGTGGGCTTTCAGGTTCACGCGGCAGATGCGGCTCGCCGTTCCGTCGCTTCGTAGATTGGACATACGAAGCTCCACGACCCACCTCCGCATCTTCCGACAGGAGGGTCGGCAACCGATCAAATTCGGCCACGGCGACTTGCGGGAACAAATCCCCCGGGCCGCTCGAAACCAAACCCTCGGCTGTTATGAACCTGATATAAACGATACGTATCGTTTCAACAAGATGCGCCCTATGAAAATTCGCTTGCCCAGGTATTCGTCTTTTGATACCGGGCGGCGCCGATCCGCCATGAAAGCAGGCCCGTCCTCGAGCCGCCATTCAACTAAGGTATCGGCGACACCTTCGTATAATGGAATGCGTGTCCGTTCGGATGTTGTCTTGTCACGGGACCGGGCAACATGTCCGCTTGCGGATCAGAAGCCTTGGATCCTCAACCAAGCGGCATTGGCATGGGGAGTATGTCTTATGGCTCGCCTTCTTTCCGTCAACGTCGGGTTGCCCCGCGACGTCGAATGGCAGAACAGGATCGTCAAGACGGCGATTTGGAAGAGCTCGGTCGAGGGTCCACGCATGGCGCGGACATTGAACATCGACGGCGATGGGCAGGGCGACCTGGCGGGACATGGTGGCAAGCAACGCGCGGTGTTCGTCTACCAGATAGACTCCTACCGGTACTGGGAAAGGCACTTGGGCCGAAGCGACTTTGTCTATGGGCAGTTCGGAGAAAACTTTACGGTGGACGGGCTTGCCGACGCCGAGGTCTGCATCGGTGACCGCTATCGCATCGGTGGGGCGCTGTTCGAGGTGACGCAGCCCCGTGTCACGTGTTATCGGCTCGGCATTCGCATGGACGTGCCCGAAATGGCGGCTCTGTTGGTGTTGCATGACAGACCGGGCTTCTATTTTCGCGTTCTTGAGGAAGGGTATGTCCAAGCGGACGACGCTATCATCAAGACTGCATCCGGAGAGGGCGGCATGAGTGTCTCGGAGATCAACGCGCTGCTCTACAAGCCTGGCCATCGCCGCGACCGATTGGAACGGGCGCTGCGCAATCCGTCGTTGAGCGCTGGTTGGCGCCATTCGTTCCAGGCTTTGCTCACACAATCGGCCGAGGGCGCGAAGGTGACGGGAAATGCTGGCCTGACGGGCGTGATCGAGACGCGCCCGGCGTGGGGTGGCTTCCGCGAGTTCCGCGTTGTTCGCAAGACGTCGGTGGTTAATCACGTCACCTCGCTTGAACTCCAGCCGTTGGACGGGAGGTTGCTGGAGAACTACCTGCCAGGGCAATTCATCGTGCTCCGGCTGCAGCCACGCTCGGCTCCGTTCCTACTTCGAAGCTATTCACTGTCAGGCCGCGCGGACGGCCAGTGTTTCAGGGTAACCATCAAGCGGGAGCCGCACGGTGCTGCCGGCAGATTCGTAAGCGAAGAACTGAACGAGGGTGATCTCGTGGAGGTGAGCGCGCCGCGCGGCAGCTTCACATTGATCCGCGGCGACGGACCTGTGGCATTCCTGAGCGCGGGGATAGGGATGACGCCGGTTCTCGGCATGCTTCATGCTCTCGCGGCTGAGAAGTCTTCGCGGGAGATCTGGTGGCTCTATGGAACGCGCAGCAGCCTGGAGCATCCATTTGCACAGGAAGTACGCGAGCTCCTTCGATCGCTCCCGAATGCCCATGGCCACACCTGCTACAGCGCGCCCGCGCCAGGCGACCGACAGGGCACTGACTATGACTCGACAGGCCACCTGGACACGGCAATCCTCAAGACGCTTGGCCTTCCGATCGAGAGCGATTTCTACCTCTGCGGACCTGCGAAGTTCATGAGCGACCTTACGGAAGGACTTGCTGGCGTCGGAGTTGCGCGCCATCGCATCCACACCGAGATGTTTGGCTCCGGTTCATCAATAACGCCAGGAATCGCAACTTCGCCGCGACAGCCACCGCATCAGCCGGCGGGCGAGCCCGGCTCCGGAGGATTGGTCTCGTTTGCCCGCAGCGGATTGGCCGTGCGTTGGAACCCGAGCATGCACAGCCTGCTCGACTTGGCTGAGGCATGCGATGTGCCGGCTCGCTGGTCCTGCCGGACCGGCGTCTGCCACACCTGCGAGACCGGATTGATCTCGGGCTTGGTTACCTATCAACCGAACCCGATCGATGGAGCCGCGGATGGCAATCTGCTGCTTTGCTGCTCGCAACCGGCAGGTGACCTCGTCATAGACCTATAGCGGCCAGGGGTCGCACAAACGAAGGAATTGGACATGAGATCAGACATCGTTTCGGGAGCGGTTTTTCCAGACTACGAACTCAGCGATCACACCGGCAAACGTAGAAAACTCTCGGAGTTGCAGGCCATCTATCCCATGGTGCTGGTTCTCAGCCGAGGCAGCTTCTGTCCCAAGGATCGACGTCAGCATGAGGGGTTGCTGCAGCTCTATCGAGAAATGGAGGTCGGGTATTGCAGGCTGGTGACGATCAGCACCGACACCATTGCCGAAGCACACGAGTTCCGCAGCGGCGTCGGGGCGCATTGGCCATTTCTGTCGGATCCGAGACGGACGATCCAGCAGGATCTCGAAATCGCGGAATACACGGACCCGGTTCATAATCCGATGATCCCCCATGTCATTGTCCTCGAACCCGGTCTGGTCGTCTACAAACTCTACAATGGCTATTGGTTCTTCGGCCGCCCGACAGTTGAGGAACTTCGCCAGGATCTGCGCGAGGTCTGCAAGAAATCCTGGCCCGACTGGGACATCACGAAACCGGAGTTGCGGTCCGCTTGGCAGGAAGGGCGTAAGGATATGTTCTTTCCCTATGGCAGATCCATCGCACAAACTCTGGCCGACGATTAGCTCACCGGTTTTCGGCGACCCGACAGAGTGCAACCAGTCCGGTTAAAAGGCGAGGGTGAAGGCGTCGTCGTGCTTCGTGACAACGGCTGGACCGTCCAGGCGATCACCGCTCGCCTGCCGGGGCATCGCGGCGATCACAGCTTCGGCCGCAGTTGACCGCGGCTGTCTGGGGCTCCGAGCACTGATCGTCGAGGTGGTATTCCACCGAAGACCGGTGGACAGGCGCTTTTGACGACGACGCCCCAGACGCCAGGGGATCGCGTCTGGGGCCGGTGGTGAACATCCGTGATGTCAAGCCCGGCGCGTCATCCGCTGCGTTTTGCGAGTGCTCGACGGACGGCCTTTTCGAGGGCGTCGTCGGAGAAAGGTTTGAAAAGACAATCGGATGCGCCTTTTGCAAGGAGCCTTGACCGCTGGTTCTCGTCATGGTTCGCGGTTATAAAGACGATGGGGACCGGGCTGTTGCGACGTACGAGCTCGCACTGCAGATCTGGCCCAGACATTCCCGTCATAACGACGTCGAGAAGCAGGCAGCTCGTCGTCGCAAGGGCGCCCGAAGCGAGAAACTCCTCCGCCGACGCGAAGGCGATGCTGTCGAGGCCAAATGATTGAATGAGCGCGGGCAGGGACTCGCGAACCGACACATCATCGTCAACGACCGAAACCAATGGACGAACGTTTCCCATGGCCAACTCCGTTGCGGCCACCACACGGTATATCTGTCAACCGGTCGGAACCACCGCCGGAACACGATTGAATCTAGGAGTTGTTCAACCTCCAGTACATTGTACCAAGGTATCGGTCCGGTGGCCCTTGATCTCGTTTGCACGATTCAGGAACAGCCCCCGGCGTGGCTATCAGACACGCTATGCCGCCAGCGATGTGGTACAGGACCGGTTTCGGGAGGCCCCATGGTGGGGAGAACATCTTCGTGAATATCCCGGCGTTATTGGCGAGAGCGTCGATGGAACCAAACCGATCCACAGCCCAGCCAGCTACCAGCTTGGCCGTCGCCGGATCGTTGACATCGCCGTCGACGAGCTCGAGACGGGTTGTCCGATCGGACTACCTGGCTTGCAGATGCGCCTTGATGTCCCGACGACGTTCCAGCCCCTGTCGAGAAATGCCTTCACCAGTCCGGCACCGATCCCCTGGGACACGCCGAGGCTCCAATCCTTGTTCCCATGGAAGCATCTCCCGAAATGGGACCTCAGGCTATTGTGCCAAGGTGTCTCCGATACTATCGGATGTTGGTCTGGCGCGAAGGATGAACCTTTGCCGTGGTCCTCAATGCATGACTACCTGATCGCCGAGCCGGAGGCGCGCAAACATGGTGACAAGCTCGGGCAGAGAACGAGCATTCATTTTGCGCATCAACTGACCGCGATGCGCCTTAACGGTTATTTCGCTGATCCCAAGTTCGAAAGCCACCTGCTTGTTCAGGAGGCCGTGCACGACGAAGAACATGACCTCGCGCTCCCGGGGGCTCAGCATTTGATAGCAGGATCGAAGGGCGGCCAGCTCGGTATCTTCGCGCGTGAGTGCTGCACTGCGTTCCATGGCACTTCTTATGGCCTGCAATAGCGCAGCGGTGTCGATTGGCTTGGTCAGGAATTCGAATGCGCCGGCCTTCATTGCGCGCACAGTGGTCGGCACGTCGCCGAAGCCGGTTACGAAGATGATCGGTATCCTCCTTCCATCCGCGGTCAAAAGGCTCTGAAGGTCGAGACCATTCAAGCCCGGCATGTTGACATCAAGCACGAGGCAGCTCGGCCCAGAGGGTCGCGCATGTGAAAGGAAGTCCTTCGCGGAAGCGAAAAGCAGCGGCTGCCATCCTGCGGATGCGATGAGAAGTTCCAGGGATTCCCGGACGGACACGTCGTCATCGACGACAAACACAATGGATCTCTCCAGGGCCTGGATCTGCGTCTTTGCCCGCTGATGTGCGGCCGCGATGGTACTGTACATAGCTTTCTCCTTCTGACTTCGCTCAGTGTCATCTGACAAGCAAATCACGCAAGCCTTCGCTCAGAACCGTCAAAACGCGCGCCGAGACATTCGACCGCCCTCGGCAAGGAGCAGTCGGAGCATCCCTTTGCCGCCTTCCTGTACTGAGCATGGCCGGTAAAACCTGCCCATTGCGTGTGAGCCTGCGGTGCGGACCGCCAGCGTTCCGACGCCGAGGTTCATGCAATCGGTGTGCTTCATCTCCAAGAATGAATCGACATCAAATCCGTGCGACCGGATCAGATGGAGCGGTGGTTCCCGTATCGAAACATCCTCGTCAAGAATGCAAACGACTGGCTCCTTCTTCATCGCCGCGTCCTCGCTTGACCAAGGCCCGTCGCCTGGATTTGTGGCGCCGAATTCGAAGGAAGTCGGAAGCCGAAGGTCGCTCCCGCTTTTTCATTGGATGACGCGTACATTTGACCGTTGTGCGCTTCGACGATCGAGCGGCTGACCGACAGGCCGATGCCCATGCCGTCGCTCTTGGTCGTGTGGAATGCCGTGAAGAGCTGTTCAATATCAGTCGCGATACCCGAACCTGTGTCCCGGACCGCGAGCTCGACCATCCCCTCTGTTGTGATCGCCGTTCGCAAAGCGATTTCCCGAGGCTGGTGCGCGAGCTCGCCGATTGCGTCGATCGCGTTGCGGAACAGATTCATGATGACCTGCTGAAGCTGGACCCGGTCCCCATCTACCCCCGGCAGTTGATCTGAAAGGTCCAACCGCAGTGCGATCCTGTTCCTTTGCAGGTCGCTCCCGATCAAGCCAACAACCTCGCGTGCGGCATCATTGAGGTCAAGCGGTTCGAGCGTTGCGGGCTGCTTCCTGAACAGTGCCCGGACCTTCCCGACCACTTCGGATGCGCGCTGTCCATCCCTGATAGTCCGGCGTGCCGCTTCCAGAGCGCCCTCGACATTCGGTGGTGTCGCGGCGAGCATTCGAAGAGACGTGCCGGCATTCGTGATGATCCCCGAAAGCGGCTGGTTCACTTCGTGGGCTATCGAGGCCGTCATCATTCCGAGGCTCATCACCCGTGTGATCTGCGAAAGTTCGGCCCTGAATCGGTCGCGGGCTTCTTCGGCAAGACGTCGCTCCGTGATGTCCTGGCCGGCGCCGATGCATTCCACATGGCCATCGGGATACTCGAGACTGCGCGCAACGACCCTTAGATAGTGGACGGACCCGTCGCCCGAAATGATCCTGGCCTCATATTCGGGATTGTAAGCGCCGGCGCGAATTTCGTCGCGCCGGCGTGCGAGAGCCTCTCTGTCGTCAGGGTGAACCCGCGTCGCCACCGCTTCCATGGTGATGACGGCGTCCTTCTCGAAGCCGAAGATGCGGCTGAGTTCGTCGGAGAAAATGACCTCATCGGTTGCTAGCTGCCAGCAGAAGGTACCGGTGTGACTCATCCGCTCGCCTTCCGCCAGCAGCATTTCGCTGTGACGAAGCTTGTCCTCGGCCTTCTTCCTGTCGTCGATGTCGGTATTCGTTCCATACCATCGTGCCACCGACCCATCTTCGGCGAAAACCGGGTTGGACCGGATCAGGAACCACCGGTATTCGCCATCGCGACGGCGGATGCGGGCCTCTGCTTCGCCGGGAACGCCCGCGTGCAGCACCTCCTCCCACGTCTTGAGAAGGCCGGCGACATCGTCCGGGTGAACAGCTGCCCACCAGTGGTCGGCCTCATCTGCCGCGATCCCGGCAAACTCAAGCCAGGGTTCGTTCAGATATTCCACCTCTCCGCTCGGTGCTGCGGCCCAGGCCATGACGGGAATGGCGTCTACGATCTCCTGGAGTTTCTGCTCGTTGGCCGCCCTGGCGGCCTCGGCACGTCTCCGATCATCGATATCCGTCAGGAACACGTACCATGGCGCGGTCGAGGGGTCCGGGAAGGGAACGCCATGAACCTGGAACCATCGATAGTCCCCGGCACTACCCTTTACGCGCACCTCCAGATCAAAATTCTGTTCGGCTGAGATTGCCTCGTTGAAGATCCTTATCGCTGTCGGCAGATCGTCGAGATGAATGATGTCAGCATGTTGCCAGTTTCGAAACTCTTCAAGACTAACACCGCAGTATCGGGTGAGCTGTGCGTTCACGGCCTCAACTACTCCCTCATTGGAAAGGATCGCGACCATACCCGGCATGCTGTCGACAAGACGACGAGCAGTGCGTTCGCTTTTGCGGAGCGCTTCCTCCGTCTGCTCACGTTCGGCGATTTCCTTCTTCAGGGCCACGTTGGCAGTGGCGAGCTCCATGGTCCGCTCGGCGATTCGCTTCTCAAGCATTGCTGCCAATTTTGCCTGACCGACATGACGCGCCGCCTCATTGACCGCAAGTGCGGCTTGATTGGCGCCGACGTTGAGTACAAGGCGCTCCTCTTGCGACAGAAGCCTGCCATGGCACCCCGCGACCAGAACGCCGGCAGCACCTCCCAATCCCACCTGCGCATGCGCAATGACCATCAGCCCTCGCCCGAGCGACAGGTTGGCGGAAGCCGGCCAGGCCGAAAGAGGTCCAAGTGCGGAATCGAGGGACGCGCCAACCTCCTGAGCGTTGATAGCGACTTCGGCAGTCGGAAGTCTGGCCAGTTCCACGCGTGCTGGGTCATCTGGCAGCATCAGCCGAAGATAGAGCAGGTCGACATCCAGCATCGCCTGAAGGGCGTCGAGGAGGATATTGCCGATCTGAAAAAGATCGCCACCCGACCACATCGCTGGCAAGGCAACGAGCGTGATCAGGTCGCTCATGCATCGGCGACGCCAATCATCACGTGGTGCGGCACTCTTGGCGAGATCAACCATGGTTCTCACCGCGGTCGCGAGCCTCGCTCCTCCTCGCACGCCGCTCCCGCAATTCTTCCAGGAACTGCGCCGGGGCGACATAGAATGGATTCTCCTGGAGGACGCCGCCGACGACAACCATCGGATGCGTGCGGAGAACATCGACGACAGTTTCGCCGCCAAACTTTGCGAGATCATAAATGCAAATGACAACGTCGTCGTGCTGGCTCCAGACGTCGTTCACGCGCGCTTCGAAGGATATCAGATCCGCAATATCGGATCGTCCGTCGCCGGCCCAGTCCATCTGGCATATGATCCGGCTTAGAGGATAGCCGTTGTCCGAGTGACCGCTCGCCAGCTTCTCGAAGACCGCAAGCATTCTGTCGGAATCGAAGCGACCATCGCTGAGATAGACATCGGCATTCGTTCGAATGTCGAGCTGACCGACGGCCTCCGCTTCTTCGGTGTCGATCCCTTCACAGCGGAGCCTGTCGAGGTGTGCGGGCCGCTGGCCGGGATTGACCAGATGAACGGCCTTATGCCCGCATTCGAACCCATCGACGATGAACGGTATAAGCACCTTGTAGGCTTCATCCTCGCTGTTGAAGAAGGCGCAGACATGGCGGCTGTGGGCCAATTGCGAGCCGGCGAAGCGAATTGCATGAGCATTCTGTGCCATTTGCGATCACAGTTCTGGTTCCTGTCTCGCGCCTAGGCTCCGGATCTTTCGACGCTGCCCGCCGTGGAATATTGCCAGCGACTGCCGCTCCCACAACCAGGATGCGCCGATTATGAAATAGGGTCTAGCCGGGGCCCTTTTTGCAACGAGAGCGATGTTTCAGGTCAATGCAAAGGTAGTGGCGACGCCCAACACAATAGAGGAAGCGCCTCCTTTTGGCCATCCTGTCGACAACAGCCGGTGACAATGAAGGGGGCATCTCAACTTTTGATGTTATTCGCTGACACGTACAATCAGCTTCTCGAAATTCTTGCCCTGCAGCAGGCCGATGAAGGCCACGGGGGCATTCTCCAGGCCATCGACGATGTCCTCGCGGAATTTCAGGCGGCCGTCGGCCAGCCATGCCGACGCCTGGCTCAGAAAATCGGGCCGCTGGTCCGCGAATTCGCGCTGAATGAAGCCACGCACCGTCAGGCTCTTGCGAAGCACGGCTCCCATGAAGCCGGGGAGGCGATCGACGCCTTCCGCCGGTTCGTTGTTATAGTGGGCAATCAGGCCACAGACGGGTATGCGTGCGAAATCATTGAGAAGCGGAAAGACCGCTTCGGCAACGGGGCCGCCGACATTCTCGAAATAGACGTCAATCCCATCGGGGCAGGCTAACGCGAGTTGGGCGTTGAAATCCTTGGCGCGGTGATCGATTGCAACATCGAAGCCTAGTTCGTCGCGGACGAATGCGCATTTCTCAGGGCCGCCGGCAATGCCGCGCATTAGAGTGGTGTCCAGAAACCAACCTGCCACGACGGGTAACGGGGAGGAACAAGCAAAAGCGACGGTTCAGAAAGGAAATGCCAATGTAACAACGGATGCAAACGCAGGAGAACCGACGACCGCTTGTTGCGCAAAACACATAAAGCGGGAGCGGGATCGATCGGGCGAGATTGCCGCGCGACCATTACGCCATCTCGAAGCTCGGCTTTGCTTATTGTCTAGTCCTGTCGAGTGCATCAAAGCTCCCGGTCGAACTTGGGTTCCCAGCTGCGGGTCATGCCCGGCTCGTCATCTCCCCGTGGAGCGTGACGATGGTTACATTGGCATCTTCGTCATCGAACGCGAGCGCGGCTTCGACCTCGAAATCCACCTCCAGTTGCTTCTCAGTGGACATGACCAGCTTGCCTGAGCAGAGCATGAAAGGCCCGCATGGCGTCGTTGATGTCTCCAGGACATTGGAACCAGCGCGGTGAGCGCATCACAACCGAGGAGCCGACGGCACTATAGTACCCGCAGGCGCGATGTGTGGGTGGGTCAAACGCGATGTCGAAGTAGCCGAGCGGGCCACCGGAAGCCATGTCGTAGACGTCAGCCGAATAGAGGCCCCAATCTTGATGGTTCGGCATCATGATTATGATTGCCATCAGAAGGGGGTGAACCTCGGCCATCGTCGCCCTCCTTGGTAGCGTCCGGTAGGTTCCCGCAATTTGCTCAGCGCGCGGCTGTCCGGCCGGCATGTGTGACATGGCCGTGATCCTCTTCTAATGTTTGGATGTTCCTATTATGTTCTCTTTTGTGCCGGAGTCAACATTGAGATAACGGCGTAACGGAAACTCCTTCGGGTCTGACCCAAAGGCGAATTTCAACGCACTCGAAATACGGCATACCTGCAAGGGTATCGTGGGTTCAAATCCCACCCTCTCCGCCATAAAACGTATTTGATTTCATTGTTTTAAGATTGGACTGGTAGCGAAGGTCGAAACCTATCGCGCGCCGGATACGAAAGATGCGGTTCCAGCCTGCACTGCCAACGTTTTTCAAGCTTGAGTTCCACTTTTGCTTAATTTTGGCAGAGAAATCTGTTTGTATCTCATGGATGGAAGCCAAGATCGGTCTTCTCTCAAGAACTATGTTTTTCGGCGCTCAAAAGGCATTTCGCTGTAACGCATAGCACTCAACGCCCCTTGAGTAGTGGAATATCACTATGATCAATTCCCTCCGCACGGAATCGACGCTGGCCGTTTGATCATGCCAATTGCCTCGGCATCGGCGGCACTGGCTCGCTACGATCAAATGCTCAAGGGAATGCACAATAGTGAGATCTTGCTTGCGCCACTCCGCAATCAAGAAGCCGTTGTGTCCTCACGTATGGAGGGCACCGTCAGCACGCGGATGAAGTGCTGCGATACGAAGCCGACCAAGAGGGAAGCGGTGACGGCTCTGGAGGACACTATCGCAACGAAGCGATCGAAGTCTTCCTATACGGACGTGCTCTAACCGCTGCACAGAAGTATCGAGCAGTGAGCACCTCTGTCCAGCTTTCTAATAAAAAGCGCCCACACGTCAATCGAGCGTAGCAGGCGACGCCTAGCCCGTTTGAAGCGCTGCCGATATCTCCGCAAGTGTCGCCTTCTCGGCGTCGCTGACGGCGACGCCGCCTATGCCCATGAAGCCACCCTCCTTGGAAGCCTCCGCCACTCGCTGGCTGATCCGGTATAGCCAGGCCTTGACGGCCGCCGCATCGCCCGGAGCCTTGGCCTCGATGATCGCTCTGGCCTGCTTGAGCACCTCGATGCACTTGGTCTTCATTTCGTCGGGTTTGGCGCCTTTGAGCTTCGCCTGCAATCCGTCTCGCGCGGCATCGCGTCCTTCCGAAGTTTCGAAATCGCCGACGAGCGCTAAGATCAGTGGATTTGCGTCGCCGGTCTTGGCTTGCAAGAGCGCGCTACTACTTGCAAGGCTCTCCTTGAGTGTGCCCCAGAGACCGCTCGGCTCCGCCGCAGTCACCGCGATGCCGGCCATCATCACGCTCTGCACAAGGGTCTTCCACTCGTCTGTGGTGAACGTCGATTTGTCAGCCATGGCTGCCACTCCTTGCTCATTGGTTTTCGTCGGTACAATTGCCGGCGATCTCGCAGCTGTCACGCGGACAGGGCGGCGAGCTTCGTCTTCAATGTGTCGATGGTGGGCTTCAGGATCTCGGAGACCCCAGGGATCGCCAAGACCTTGTCAAACAATCCGTTGAGCGTCGGTATCAGGGGGCTTGCCAGTGCCGTAAGGGCGGCCCGCTGGCCAGCAGAAAGCTGTCCCAGCACGGCGCTGACCTTGTCGAGTTGGTTCCCTGCATCTTGCAGCTTTGGCAAGGCGGCGTTGGCTGAGGCTGCGTCGGTTATTCCGGTGACCGTCGTTTGAAGGCTGGCAAGGCTGTCCTTGACCTGCTTGCCGACGTCGATTCCGCCGACCGTCAAGCCCGTGGCGACCTGGGGAGTAACTGGCTGGCTCTGCCGCCCGAACAGATAGAAAAGCACGCCTGCAATAACCAAGGCGGCAACCAGCAAATAGAGCCAGTTGCGCGATGCGGGCGGTGCGGTCGTGGCCGCGCGTTGCCCGGCGCCGCTGATAGAGGAAACGGACGAGGCTGCGCTGCGTGCTGTTTGGCCGGCGGCCGCTGTAGTCGCTCGCGTCGTAGCGCCGAGCGACCCGAGCAGGCCAGCGCCGCCGAGTAGTTCGCTCATCCCCGACGGCAATACAGCGGCAATATTGTCCTTCTGGCTCGCGAGCAATCCGGCGATGCCGTTGGCGCTGAGATCGCCGCCGCTGTGCTGGGCGAGGCCTCCCATGACAAGCGGCGCCAGCGTTCCAAGCAACGACCCGCTTGCATTCTGATCCAGACCAGAAATCTTGCCTATGGCATTCGCAAGCGCTCCGCCATCTTTGGAGCCGAACACCGACGAAATGATTTGCGAGCCGCTCTGGGCAAGCGATTCCGGGCCGCCCGCTGCGAGCATTCCAGCGAGATTACCAAGCGATCCGCTCTGCTGTTTGGCCGCGTCGGCGATCTTCTGCGCCCCACCTGGTTGTGCGGCAATACTCCCAAGCCCTGCTAGAACTGCCGGCACGGCAGCACCCACAGCGCTCTGCACCTTGCCGCTATCGAGCCCCAGAGCTGCCGCGATACGCCCGATCACATCAGGCGTCAGCATCTGCATGACATAGGAAACAAGATTGCTGGCCATTGGTGCCCCTCCCCAAGATATCGTTGATGAGTGCCTTTCTCTCCGAGCCGTCTACTCGACGGCTTGGTGAAGGGCTGCAAACGATTTGCGCTTCTCGGAGTTCGCCGCGCGACTTGGTTGTCAGAATTTCCAATCTACTTTTATTAGCATTGAAAGATATATTGCACCAGTTTGTATGTCGCTGGGCGGCTATTGTCGGGCGCGAAACCCATCCGACGCGGTCTAGCCAACGACGCAGTCCATCCTGATCGGCTCCCGCGCGAGCCACCTCGAAAAGCGCATCGATTATCGTGACGGGCAGGGCCCATGGCGGGATAATCCTTGGCACCGCCGAAGGACACGCCTGATCGACAACAGCTGTTGGAGATCACATGGCGTCGATCAGAAAGCTTAAGGGGACGCTGGGAAGAACAGGTGCGCCGGCCCGGCAACAGCCCGGCCGCAAGTCGTTCGACGGTAGGCTCGAAGCCCAAAAGTGGCTGGCGATTCCGTCAGTCGCTCCCGGCAAGACGTGGGACTGCCTGAATTCAATCAAACAGGCTGCCCATTCGCAGGATCAGCTTTTTGTCGAAGAGGTGCCCCCTATCGAACATCCACTTCAGCGCCTGCGTGTTACTCCATGCGCGTTTGTAGGGGCGGACGCTCGTAAGGGCGTCAAATACGTCGCACACAGTGCATATACGAATAGGCAGACTCAATTGATCGGCTCTAAGGCCAAGCGGATAGCCGCTTCCGTCCAGGGCTTCATGGTGAAATCGGCAGATTTCAAGAATCAGGTCAGAGACTTCTGGATATTGTTTAAGGAGCATGTAGCCGCGCTCGGGATGACTGCGTATGGCTTTGCGCTCCGCATCTGTCAGTTGTCCGGTCTTGTTGAGGATAGCGTTTGGTATCATCAGCTTGCCAAGATCATGTAAGAGGCCGGCTAGGGTCAGTTCCTTAATCGTTTCCTCTTCCAGGCCCGACAGGTGGCCGAGCCCCGTCATGAGCCCTCCAACCGCGAGCGAGTGCACGTAAGTTCCCTCATCCTTTGTCTTCAGCCGCGTGACCTCGACCAATAGATGGGGCGAGGCCTTTAAGGAGGCGGCTATGTGCCTGGCTGCGGGGGCGAATCGATCGATATCGAATTTCCCTAATTTGATATCTTCAAAACCGTCGCGCAGAATCCCGGTAACTTGAGATACAGTGTGCTGGATCCGCGTGCGCTGGTCCAGCTCCAGCACAGACTTGGGCTGGAGGTCTTCGTCCGCCTGTCGGAACACCGGTATCCCACAATCGACCCTGCTCTTTACCCGGTTGACCAACACGTTTTCCGCCGACGAGGCGAGTATAGAATGCAGAGCGGAATCCGTTTCCAACAAGAAACGTCGGCCGGAGAACTCCAAGTCCGAGCATTCTACCGATTCAATAAACATTCCTTTGCGAAGCATAGACTTCGGAATGCGCAAGATCACGCTTAGCGACTCCTCATTGCTGAATACTTTTCCCCTTTTAAGGGTATATCTAATATCTAATAAAAAACCTTTACGTGTTTCGATAGAAAGCTGCGGTTGCGGCACGCTGAGCCGACGGGACCGAGAGGATATTCAGGCACGCTTGTCTGCTTACTGACGAGGCAAGGGCTCGTCGCAAGTGCAAAGGCGATACGTCTCTTGAGACGCCGGGATAATCCTAGAGGCGAGTTGGCTTACCGGACGATGATTGGCTTGGGCCAGCAGGATATCGCTTCGTTCCGTGACGAGCGCTTGCCGAAGCGTTGTCTGCGTCGCGTGGCGACTGAGGCTCAGCTGGCATGCGTGTTTCTCCACAACTCTGTGGTGTTGCGGGCCAAGGCGTCACGCGCCCATGGAGCCCAGAGATCTGTGGGGGGCAGCCAAAACCACCCGCCAAGCTCGTCACCGACAACCTCTGACTTTCCGGCCGCGGCGCACGCTGCAGTAAGGAGGCAGATCCAGGCGGCCCGTTTCTCGTGATCCCTCTCAGCCAATACAGTGCCTACCAGTTCGAGGTTCTGCCATCCGATCGTGTGAAACAGATTTTCGAGAACACCACTATCGACGGCGTGATCATACAGCCAATCGAACTTCTTGCGCTTGCCCGCCGCCGGCATTGCGAAGCGCGCTTCGGGTAAAAGAACCCCTAAGAATGCGTTGGGAAATGCTTCAACAATCGAGGCACCAATCCGAATTGTCCTTTCCACTGCAGTATTCCGGGCGGCGAGATGCACGACCTGCTCCGCCGTCTCCGCTGCGGCACGCCTCAAGTCGCGTCCATACCCATGATGGCTCAAGCCCGGCTTGCATCGCACTTGGAAGGAGCCGCGAATGAAGATTCGCTCACAGAGACGTTCGAGACTGTCGGCCGAACCGAGAGGAACAAGAGGACCGTCGATTGCGATCACAGCGAATGTCGTCGCTGAGGGAATGTGCTGACTACGGCGCTGCCAGTCGGTGTATGTCTTTGTAGCTTTGAATGCTCCACCTTTGCTCCAAGCGATACCCGTCGTTGGTCGCGATCTCGAGAAGCCGACGTCGATACCCAGCAGCGCAATACCGTCTAAATCTACCATAGCCTCCCCGTTTGGTGTCCTGCACCACGCTAATCACTATGACCAGCCGCCCCATTGTTTCGACATCGAAAACATGCTGAGTTCCTCAGTGGCGAAAAACCAGCTCTGGAAGAACAACCTCCCACGCTTCACGGCGAAGCGTGCCGCGAAATTCTTCAGCATTGTCGACCTTGCGCCAACAGATGATTGCGCCGACCTCGCCTCTAATGAACGACCCTTCAGGCGGACGGTAGCCCTGAGCCATCCGTCCGACAGTCACTCCGCCACCGACCCGGATCTCCCAACGTCCGTTGATTTCTATCAGTTGAACGGGATCACCTGTTCGTATCCGCGCCAGCGCTTGATGGGCCGGATGGTTCGCCGCCTGCCTGCCCACCCAGGATAGATCCACCATGTGCGGCTCTACGGTTTGATACTGCAAACCGCATTCTGACTGTGTAGCCTCATCTGAGGTGATCCTCCGCTCCACCAGGGTCGCTACGACTTCCTGCAATATCGGGTGCCGGTCCTGCATCGATACGATCGCCAGGCTGCGCTTCGCCCGTGTCATAGCGACGTAAAACAGCCGGCGTGGCGCGTCGCGGTCCTCCTCTTTCGATTTCCGATCCCAACCGCCGTCAAGGATAACTAGATCATCAAACTCCAGTCCCTTGGCACGATGCGCGGTCAGAAGCATCAACCCATACTGCTCTTGACGATTGTCTCGAATCCATTCGGCCAACAACTCGATGATGTCTATGACTGGAACCGCTTTGCCGTCGATTTCGGAGTCAAGTGCCGCGATACCTTCGGCGATCAGAGCCCACCAATCATTTGAAGGCTGTCTGGTGACAAAATCCTGCATGGCTTCAGCCGCAATCATCTTCGTTGGCTCGGCCTTGAGGAATTTGAGGAATTCTCGCACTTCCCGCAAACGCCAAAACGGAGGCATACCTTCGCTCGCGAGATGCACCGGCACACCACGCGCCTCACAATAGCTACGCACTGGGTCCAGGAGCCGCCATTCTCGTGCGATGATCGCCGCCTTTGACCAGGACCAGTCCGGCACCAGCTGCGACAGGCGGATCAGTTCATCGACGGCTGCGATGGCCTGCGCTGCAGGGGCTGGCGCAGTGCGCAAAAGCTGAACCCGGCCGTGCGCGACTGGATCCAATAACGCTAGTGAGCCGCCTTGTTGTGCCTTAGCCCGATCTCGATTGATCATGATGTCATGGCCGGTCTTCATCCGGTCAGGAGCTGGCGCAATCACACGATTGGCTGCATGGATAATCGCCGCTGTGGAGCGATAGTTCTCGGTCAGATAGCTGGGCTTGGCAGCGTAATCAGCCTCGAAGCGTCGGATGAACTCAATCGAAGCGCCGGCGAAGGCATAGATGTTCTGGTCGTCATCACCTACAGCAAAAAGGCTGAGGCGCTGGTCAGGGTCGTCGAGCGACCTGCCTGCCACGGCAGCGATCAGGGCGTATTCCTCGGGACCGATATCCTGATACTCGTCGACTAGGATCCAGCGATAGCCTTGAATTAGTGTTTCGCGGAGGGCTTCGGCTTCGACCTTCGGAAGACCTTCGCCTTTCAGCAGCGTGACGGCCTCCATCACTATCTTGTCGAACTCATGCGGGGTATCGGCTTCGCCTGCAAAACTTGCTCCAACCAGTCGCATCGCGAGCGCGTGACAGGTCGAGACCGTTACGCCGTTCGCGTCGTCACCGATCAGCCCCTTTAATCGCTTGCGGATTTCGACTGCGGCATGTCGGTTATAGGTCAGAACAAGAATACCGCGCGGATCTTCGCGTTTGACCCGCACCAGATAAGCGACGCGATGCACCAGCACTCGTGTCTTTCCGGAGCCTGGTCCTGCAAGGATTAGCACGTTCGTCTGTTCGCGATCATCGGCGACGATCTTCGACTGCACCGGATTACCAAGACCGTCCACGATTTGCCGCCAGCTTTCCGGTGTCGTTTGGCGGCGCAATTCGCCCGCTCGATCTGGCAACCAGCGCTTCAAGAAGGCTTCCTTATCCAGCTTGAAATAGTCCGCCGAGAGCAGCTCGGCGTCCTGCGTTGAGGTTAGGCCGCGCTCTGCATAGGCCGCCATGATATGTGTCTGGATGGTCTGCTCGCTGTAATGATCCTCGAGAGGCAAAAAGTCCTTTTGAGTAAATTGACCACCGCCGGGGCGAAGGTGGACGGTGATCGCTGGGCGGAAGATCGTCAGACCCCGGCCAAGTGTGATCACGCCTTGTTCGTGCATCCACATAAGTGCCCTGCCGAGCAACTTGGTCGCATCCCGGACCGAGCCCCTCAGGAAAACATCCCCCATGATTGCGGCTTGCATCTTGCCCATCGTGGTCTCAACCCTGAGATCTTTGCCGCGCGTGCCTTTCGCCACCAACCCTTCGAGATGCTGGAGCAAAAGCTCTGCACCGCGACGCCGGATTTCCGCCGTCCGGCTTACCATTTCCCAGGACCGCTGCATCCGCACCAAGTAGGTGTTCCGGTTCGCTTTGCGCAGATGGATGTTGCCGCGCCCGCCTTCCTCATCGCGCCCATCCTGCGCCAAACTCCGCAGATGCGCCTCAATCAGGTCCGGGCGCGCCCCGACATGGCCCTGATCGCGTAGAATTTGACAGGTTGCTGCGAGAAGTAAGGGTTGCGCTTCGCCACCCTCTGCATCGGGCGACGCTTCACGCATCGCTGCGATCAACGCGGTTTCCAGGGCCGTAGCGATTTGGAAGCGCTGTTTTGATGCGCCCTCGACCCCGACATGAATAAAGATTGTAATGGCCGTGTCGTCGGTCGCGATACCAAGCGTCTCGAGATCGGACAAAGCCTTCCGAAGTGCCCCGCCTGTCAGACCGCTGGCTCCGGAAAGCGCGTCGGTCGAGACCCCCGCATCTGGAGAGGCTGTCATTAGATGCCGTACTAGGTCCAGAAGTTGCTTGCGCCGGCTTCCGACGAGCTCGGCCTTCGACAGGATCGCCTCGGCCTCTTCCATGGTGCGGATTCGCAGGGAGGAAGGAAAGACCTGCACCCGGTTCTCTTCCCGAGTCAGCAGTGTCGACTCTTCGAGCCAGGCAACAGCAGTTTTCACCCGCGTGTCATCAGTTGCGCTGTCGCGTTCAAATTCGTGTGCTGTCTCTTCCCGCACTATTTCGCCTGGCGTGGCGACGACCTCGCCGCTAGATTTTCCCCGGGTATCGAGCCGTCGGAGAGCTTTTAAGATTGCGCCTATCTCATGCCGGGCCAGACGCGAGCGGGCGTTAAGGGAGAATTGCCGCTCGACATCCTCGGTATTGAACAGAAGCACGCAGATCGCGGGATCGCGGTCACGCCCGGCCCTTCCTGCTTCCTGCAGATAGTTTTCGAGCGAACCCGGAATATCACCATGCACCACGAGCCTGATATCGGGCTTGTCGATCCCCATGCCGAAGGCGTTGGTCGCTGCAATGACCCGCAGCTCACCGACACGGAAACGCTCCTGCACTTCCTGCTTGCGTTCGGGCGTCAAGCCGGCGTGAAAGAAGTCGGCGGCCAATCCCTGCTGCTGTAGGAAATCCGCGATACGCTCGGTCGCAGATCGCGTTGCACAATAAACAACCGCACCCGAAGCACCATCGCGTGGAAGGGCGCGTTCGATCGTATCGAGAATATCGGCTAGCTTGCGGTTACGATGGGTCTCTTGAACTTCGAAGGTAAGGTTCTCACGGGTTGCTCCGCCGTCGAGAAGGAGCAGTTCCACGCCAAGGCGAGACTGGAAGTGATCGCGGATATCACGCACGACTTCCGGCTTGGCCGTCGCAGTCAGGCAAACCACTGGCGCGGGCTCCTGATCGCCGGAGTATTCACGGATAAAGCGCGAGATGTAGCGGTAGTCGGGTCGGAAATCATGTCCCCACTTTGAGACGCAGTGGGCTTCATCCAGGATCCAATATCCGATCTCCCGCTGCGAGAGGACCGACCGCACCGAGGGGCTACGGAGCTGCTCGGGCGAGATTAGCAGCATCGCAGCATCGCCCAGCCGCACCTGATCCAGCGCAGCATGGCGTTCCGGCATTGAGAGAAGCCCGTTGATCGTAACGCAGCCGCTGATGCCGTGCCGCGCGAGACCTTGAACTTGATCGGCCATCAGTGCGACGAGAGGCGAAATGACAACAGAAAGCGCGCCGATCTTGTCGAACCGCGCCAACGCGGGAATTTGGTAGCAGACAGACTTCCCAGTTCCAGTAGGAAGGATACCGAGAACGGATTTACCCTCCATGGCCTCTGCAACAATGCGTTCCTGCAAGGGGCGCCCGGCATCGTCCTTTGGCTCCGGTCGAAAGCTGTCAAAGCCAAACCAGCGCGAGAGCGCTTTCCTCGGGTCGTTCTTTTCCCGGCACCAGTGGCAGCCTGGGTCGTCGCACGCGCGATCGCGGAGATGCCGAACGATCAGCGATGCCTCACGGAATTGCGCCCGCACCCAAGGCGGCATAACGGAATCCCCGCCTGCGACCGAAACCCACGAGAGTGCATATGCCATCGGCCACCCGAGCTGTGCTGAGGACAGACGGCTCAGTGTTTGCTGAATCCGCCAAGGGCAGGCGTGACCATCGAGCAGCTCCATCATCGCCTTCGTGGCCTGTTCCGCTCCAGGCCTAGGCGCTCTGCGCAAGCTGGCAAACAAGGCATCGAACCCGTCACTCCCCGGCATGCAGGTGGTCAGGTAGTGGTAGGCGATAAGAGCGGCAGGCGTCTCCTGCGCCAAGGTTGCAAAGGCTGCGAGCTGGTTGGCCAGCACCTCGAAGACGAGGCGCGCATCCAGCTCCGGATCGTTAACATGTCCTGCTTGCAACCGCCCGTCGTGATGGTGCTTGACCAAACGGTGATATGGATTGCGCGGAAAGGCCAGGGGATTTAGCCAAAGTGTATCAATTGGCTTTGCTGCTAACTGCGCGAAACGTGGCCTCACGGCTCCCAGGTGTGGAAGATCAAATCTTAGTATGTTGTGGCCAAGCAGGAAGTCGGCTTCGGAAGCGAGGCCCTCGAGACCGTCAAGCGCGGCTTCGCGGTTTCCGCTTCGGAAAACCACCTTTTGGCCCTGGGAACGAACCGCGGCAAAGGCGAAAATCTTGGCTTGGCCCGGATTAACCTCAAGGTCGATCGACAGGCAGCGGCTAACGAGAGAATCATCAATGTGACTGATCTCGACTCCACCCATGCGTCAGTCTTCCACCCGCGACATCAACATCGTGATTTTGCGAGATAAGCACGACGGACGAGCGCACGCTAGAGGTGAGAACATGCGACGGCGGCTCCACCCGGGAAGGTGTGTTCCGCGTAACGCCGATTTCGCAGTCTTCCGTCGTCCCTGCAGCCGCGAGGCTTCCCGCACACAAAGACCGTAAGACCTTGATTGACTGAGTAATTCATGCCTCTATTCAGGGCGCAACGGCAGAAAAAGGGAACGGGCACTGTGCGAATGAATTCCACTCGGGTCGGACCTGGCTATCCGCAGCTCGTCGTTCTCTTCGGTGCAACGGGCGATCTCTCACGGCGCAAGCTGCTGCCGGGGCTGTTTCATCTCATTAAGGCCGGCTTCATCCCGGGGTGCCGCATCGTCGGCGTCTCACTCGACGAGATTGATGCCGATGGTTTCCGCGCCATCGCACGCGAGTCGCTGAATCAGTTCCTGACTCGCAAGTTCACGGAGGCCGAATGGGAAGATTTCTCCGCTTCGCTTGACTATGTCTCGCTCTCTGCCGGCGCCGGCGTCCTGAAGGAAGCGGTGAAGCGGGCAGAGGAGGCGCTTGGGCCGGAGACGCGGCGCGTGCACTATCTCTCTGTGCCGCCGAAGGCGGCGCTTCCAGCCGTGCAACTCCTTGCCGAGGCCGAACTGGTCGAGCGTTGCCGGATTATCATGGAGAAGCCATTTGGGACGGACCTTGCCAGCGCTGTGGAACTGAACACGAAACTGCACGAGGTTTTCGACGAGAAGCAGATTTTCCGTATTGACCACTTCCTCGGCAAGGAGCCGGCACAGAACATTCTGGCTTTCCGCTTCGCCAACGGCCTTTTCGAGCCGATTTGGAACCGTAACTTCATCGATCACGTGCAGATTGACGTTCCGGAGACGCTAGGGCTTTCCACTCGCGCCGCCTTTTACGAGACGACAGGCGCCTATCGCGACATGGTGGTAACTCACCTCTTTCAAATCCTCGCCTTCATGGCGATGGAGCCGCCCACGGCTCTGGAGCCGGCGCCGATCTCGGAGGAAAAGAACAAAGTGTTTCGCTCCATGCTGCCGATCGAGCCGCGCGACGTGGTCCGCGGCCAATACATCGGCTACCGCAAGGAGCCCGGGGTCGATCCGGAGAGCGACACCGATACTTTCATCGCCTTAAAATGCGCCATCGACAACTGGCGCTGGGCCGGTGTGCCCTTCTTCCTGCGTACGGGAAAGCGTCTGGCCGAGGGTCAACGCATCATCTCGATCGCCTTCCGAGAGCCACCCAAGTCGATGTTTCCGGCCGGTTCGGGCGTTGGGGCACAAGGGCCGGACCACCTCACGTTCGACCTTGCCGATGCCTCAAAGGTCTCCCTGTCCTTCTACGGCAAGCGGCCCGGCCCCGGCTTTAGGCTCGACAAACTGTCATTGCAGTTCGCCATGAGTGAAACCGGATTGATCGGCGAAGTGCTCGAGGCCTACGAACGCCTGATCCTCGACGCCATGCGTGGCGATCACACGCTGTTCAACACCGCCGAGGGCATTGAGCGGTTGTGGGAGGTCTCGCAACCTCTTCTGGACAACCCACCCCCGGTGCGCCTCTATGATCAGGGCGGTTGGGGGCCGAAATCGATCCACCAGCTCATCGCTCCGCATGCCTGGCGTCTACCGTTCGAGCGAGCCTGGCGAGATTCGGCCAAGGAATAACCGGCATCCCCGCCGGCATGCATATCCGGGCAATCAGTTTGTCGTGGAGCTTTTCGCCGCCGGCGAGGTCCAAGCTTATTGATTAGTGCCGCCTATCGCGAACAATGGGGCTTTCGTCGAACGTTTAAATCTTCGGCTTCAGCGATGATAGTTTGCTTCGCCCAACTAGTGCGTAATCTCTTCATGCCGCCCGTTCGCAACATTTAGCCATCGCCGTCCATCTGAAACGCCTCAGGGCGATCGCGAATTGAGGGCCGTGATTGGGACCAGTGGCTGAGCCACCCGCGATGGCGAAGCGCACGCCAAAACCCTAACCTGGCAACGCCGTTCTGCCTCTGTCTCTTGGGCACCTTCACTTCGCGAGGACGAGGACTACGCAACAGTAGCTCATCGTCGTCAGTAATAGCAGCGAAGCCGACGCCGCGAAAATTACTCGCTTCCCTGCGCTGGCCACCGTCCATATGTTGACCGAGAGGCCGAGCGCGGCCATCGCAACGACCGTCAGGCCGCCCGAGATCGTCAGGAGGATCGGGATGAGGGCGGTGGGAATGAGTCCCATCGAACGGGCGATCACCACGACGATGAAGCCGATGATGAACCAGGGAACGAGACCGCGCTGCTCCTGCGCGCAGTCGCTGTGGTTCATCCGGAGAAGGCCGAGAACGAAGATGACCGGCCCCAACATCAAGACGCGCAGGAGCTTGATCACTGTTCCGGTCTGCACGGCGACCAACCCCGCAGGAGCGGCCGCAGCGAGGACCTGCGGCACCGCATAGACGGTCAGGCCTGCCAGCGCACCATATTGTCTCGCCGTCATGCCCGCATAGACATAAATCAGCGGCAGAATGAGCAAGGAGGCAACGCCCAGGACCGCGGTGAAGGCGAGCGCGGAAGCAACCTCATCGGAATCCGCGTCTATGACCGGCGCCACAGCGACGACGGCGGAGTTGCCGCATATCGAATTGCCGCAGGCGATCAGCATGGCGAGTCGGTCGGATAGGCCGCACATACGAGCGACGAGGAAGCTGACGCAGATCGAGATGACAACGATCGCCACGACACAGACAACAAGTGTCACACCGGCACTCCACAGCGTCCCGAAACTCAAGGACACACCAAGGAGCACGATGGCGATCTCGAGCAATGTCTTGGAGCTGAAGCTGATACCAGGCTGCCAGGATTTCCTGCTGGGCAAAGCCGTTCGCGTGACGATCCCGATAACGATCGCAAAGACGAGCGCTTCCAAAGGACCGACGCCGAACACCGCAAGTTCGAGCCGCTCGAACAGATAGGCAGCGGCAGCAACGCCAATACAGACGAGCAGGCCGGGAACGATCTGGCTGCTATGTTTGAAATAGTTCTGGAGGGTCATCGGGCACCTGGAATTCAGAGATTGCCCTTCAGACTTTTCAGCTATTTGCGTCGACTTCCATCGAATATTCTTCTACATTTCATTCGAGAAAGTAGAATGATTTCCCATGACCTTTGAACAGCTTGCAATTTTTGTCGCGGTGGCGGAGCGCGAGCATCTCACCAAGGCCGCCGCCGCGATCAATCTTACGCCATCCGCCGTCAGCACGGCCATCAAAAACCTGGAACACCGTTATGGCGTCGAGCTTTTTCACCGGGTCGGCCGGCGCATCGAGCTGACGGAGAGCGGCCGGATTTTTCTCTCCGAGTCAAAAACGCTGCTGGCGAGAGCGCGCGCAACCGAACTCGTACTCAGCGAACTCGGCGGGATGCAGCGGGGAACGCTCAGCGTCTTCGCCAGCCAGACGATCGCAAGCTACTGGCTGCCCTCCCGTCTCATGCGGTTTCATGCCTCTCACCCCGGCATCGACCTCAACCTCACCATCGGCAACACCCGTACAGTGGCCGACGCCGTCATCAATGGCGAGGCCGATGTCGGCTTCGTCGAGGGCGATCTCGATGAGCCGGCGCTTGCCGCATCGGTGATCGACCAGGACGAACTGGTGGTCGTTGTGGCGGCAACCCACCCCTGGGCTGGCGCCAAGACGCTTGCCGCCAGCGATTTCACGACCGCCCGATGGGTGATGCGCGAGGTTGGTTCTGGAACCCGCTCGGTATTCGAGCATGCGCTGGCCAAGATCGGTGTCAATTCCGATGATCTGAATGTCGCGATGGTGCTTCCCTCCAACGAGGCGATCCTGTCGGCGCTGAAAGACAGCATATGCGCCGCCGCCGTTTCCCGCCTTGCCGCCCAGCAGCACATCGAAGCCGGCAAGCTGATCGAAGTCAATTTCTGCCGGCCGGTTCGCGAGTTCCGACTCCTTAGGCACAAGGAGCGGCACAGCAGCAAGGCCGCCTCGAGGCTAATCGAGATGTGCCGCCATTCGGCTCAAAGCTCATCCAGCGCTACAACGGTTGCGGCAAGCTATGTGCCGGCTCGATAAAATACCGGGGCCGGTCTTCCTGCAGCCCGCATAGTCGTAGCGATTATTCCACAACAGCGGCTTATGTGGCAGATTTTCCAATAATCCAGTAGCTTAGCCAAATCAGGTGGCGACGGTTCGGATCCTTTCAAGAGCACAAAATTGCCGCAAGCGATTGATGATGGTTCGAAACTTCTTGTTGATTTGTCATTCAAATGCATTACCTTCTCTTCAGACGTGGAGAAAGCTATGGCTGCAAATGCACTTGTCCAAACGCGCATTGATGCCGAAATTCGGGATCGTGCCTCCGCCGTGCTTGAGAGCATGGGCCTTACGGTATCGGACGCAGTCCGTATCCTGCTGACCCGCACGGCCAACGAGGGCGCGCTGCCCCTCGAACTCCTTTCGAGTAGCGAGGCGCATGACGCTTGGTTTCGCACTAGGGTGCTTGAGGCGCTGAACGATACCCGACCGGACATCTCAGATAATGAGGTTGATGCCCATTTTGCGGAACGTCGAGCGGCAGCCCGACTTAGGGCGAGCGCGCGCAAATCGTGAAGCTTACGTGGTCTGCGTTCGCGTTATCTGATCGCGATGCCATATTCACATATATCGAGACAGATAATCCTTCAGCTGCCGTCTTGATCGATGAACGGATTGTGGCCGTAACTCGCCGCCTGATCGATTTTCCTGCAAGCGGTCGCATTGGCAGAATTCCTGGCACGCGCGAACTTGTGATCAACGGGACGCCGTATGTAGCGGCGTACACCGTGAGTGAAACAACCGTACGCATTCTTCGCGTCCTTCATGGCATGCAGGAATGGCCAGACTCCCTGCCGACCAGCTAGATCGGCCCTTATTGGCGGTGCGTCGGTTCGGATCCGTTCAAGACCGGCAATGAAGTTGAGGTGTCGAAACAGCGCGACACGAAACGTGTAAAGATGACGTCGTTCCGCTATATGGTCGGTGGAAATAGGAGATGTCTATGCCCACCACCCCGCATAGGAGTAAAAGCCCGGACGCCAGCGTGCCGCTGAATATGCGGATCAAGCCTGCGACCCGCAACTTGATAGACCGCGCTGCTGAATTACTTGGCAAGACGCGCACGGATTTCATGCTGGAGGCCTCTGAACGCCGCGCAGAGGAAGTGCTGCTCGACCGTACTATCTTCACGGTCAGCCCCGAAATCTATGCCGAATACCTTGCGCGACTGGATGCGCCCACGCAGCCCAGTGAGCGTCTGAAACGCACCATGTCGACCAAAGCGCCGTGGGATGAGGCGTGACCCTCAGCGCACCGATACCACTGCCCGATCACCACGAGCTTCCAGAACTTAATGCCGGCGTCCTTGAACTGGATGACTGGCTGCGCCGCCGCGCCCGCGTCAATCAGGCAAATGGCGCATCGCGCACCTTTGTCGTGTGTGAAGAAAATCGCGTCATCGCCAATTACGCACTCGCTTTCGGGCGCAGTGAAACAGCCGGAAGTGCCTGGCCGCTTTCGGCGCAACATGCCAGATCCAATCCGGTTGCCGTGCTTGGTCGTCTCGGCATTGATCAGTCCTATCAGGGCGCGGGATCGGCAGAGCATTGGCGCGCGACGCAGGCTTGCGCTTGCTCAATGCCGTAGAGATCCTCGGCATCCGCGGCGTGCTGGTGCATGCGATTTCCGATGACACGCGAGCCTTCTATGAGGCGGTGGGCTTTCTGCCTTCGCCATCTGATTCCATGATGTTGATGAGCGGCTTGAATGATCTCAACAGCGCGATGAACTCCCAACCTTAGTTTGTCGACGTTTGGCGCAGCGCACTTACAGTCGTTTCTAACTTGCTGTAACCAGTGTAGAAACCATGCCGTTTTGTGGGTTCGCTTCTCGTCAAGGCGACCGATTAGGTTTTTCCAACATTACTTGTGCGATTTGCGACCGGGCTTCAATGGCTCCGGCCTAGGATCGGCCGGATCAGGCGAGGTGAAAAAGATCGCAACGTCCACCTTGAGAGCCCTTGCAAGGCGATCAAGCAGATCAATTGACGCATTGTGTTTGCTTCGTTCGAGATCGCTGATCACTGTGCGATCTACTCCTGCATCGACCGCCAGGTTCTCCTGAGTAACGCCCAGCGATGAGCGCAATTGTCGAAGGTTCCAAGCGATGCGAGCACGAGTGTCCATATTTCATGGCCACCATCTTGCGTTGGGGCTTGGCATTGCCTGGAACAGAGAAGACCCGACCGCTGGCCGCGACGACATCGTCGACATTGCACGGTCGCTGGCAAGGCGAGGGCAGGCCGCCGATCGGTTGCAAGGACAATGACTGATTGCGAGTTCGGCTAGAAACAGAATATGCGGTCGTGGGGCAGTCGGTCCGCGTTTCAACCCCTGCCGTGACGCTGAGTTTTAAGCTCCGCTGTCGCGACCCGGCAGGGAGTCCCGCCGGGCCCATCGTTGTGAACGCTTCCACTCACTTCGGCGTAACGTCGAAGCCGAACCACTTTTCTGAAAGCGTCTTGATCGTGCCGTCGGCCTTGGCGGCCTCGATGGCGTCGTTGAACATAGCCTTCAGCTCGGTGTCGGACTTGCGCAGGCCAACAGAGCTGCCGCGACCGAGGAAGCCGCCTTGGAAGCGCGGTCCGGTAGTCGTCATTTCCTCGTTGCCCGGCTTTGCCGAGGCCGTCGTCAAATAGGCCATGGACGCCATCACCAGATCGACGCGGCCGGCCTTGAGGTCGAGATCATGTTCTTCCGTCGTCTTGTATTCGCGAACCTCGACGACGCCCTTCAAATACTTGTCGACGAAGGTCGCCGCGGTCGAAGCGGTCTGAACGCCGATGATCTTGCCCTGCAGGGCAGGCTTGATCTTTTCGATTTCGGCGGCAGCCCCGGCCTCGTCGCTGGCAAGCGAGAAGACCTCGCCCTTTTCTGGCAGGTTTGCGAGCTCGCCTTCCTTGGCGGTCGCGAACGCCTGGCCGGTGGAACCGTACGAATTGCTGAAGGCGATGACTTCCTCGCGCTTGGCGGTTGCCGACATGCCGGAAATAATGGCGTCGAACTTGCCGGCATTGAGCGCCGGGATCATGCCGTCGAAGTTCTGCACGACGATCTTGCACTCGACCTTCATATGGTCGCAGAGGTACTTTGTCAGCTCGATTTCGTAGCCGTCGAGCGAACCGTCGGGCTTCGTGAAATTATAGGGCTTGAAGGCGCCTTCGGTGGCGATCGTCACGGTCGTCCACTTCTTCTCTTCGGCGTGTGCAACACCGGCGGTGGCAACAAGTGCCGTTGCGGCTGCTGTCAAAAGTGCCCTCGAAAGAATTGTCATGTTTTGCTCCCCTTTTGTTGGTTTGGGTTGAGAGATTTACTTGCTGATGAACTGACGGAAACGGTCCGAGCGCGAACTGGCGAACACCTCCTGCGGCTTGCCGTCTTCCTCGACGCGGCCCTGATGCAGGAAGACGACACGGCTTGAGACGTCGCGGGCAAAGCCCATCTCGTGGGTGACGACCAGCATCGTGCGGCCTTCCTCGGCGAGCGCACGCATGACGCGCAGAACCTCGCCGACGAGCTCGGGATCGAGCGCGGAAGTCGGCTCGTCGAAGAGCATGACTTTCGGCCGCATGGCGAGCGCCCGTGCGATTGCGGCCCGCTGCTGCTGGCCGCCAGAAAGGTGGGCCGGATAAAAATTGCGCTTCTCAGCAATGCCGACCTTGGCAAGCAGCGCTTCGGCTTCCTCGACGCATTCCGCCCGAGACCGACCGAGCACATGAACCGGCGCCTCGATGACATTCTCGAGTACGGTCTTATGGGTCCAGAGATTGAAGCTTTGGAACACCATGCCGAGGTGAGAGCGGATGCGATCGACCTGGCTGCGGTCGGCCGGACGGCTGCCGTTCCTGGCATCGGGCACCATTCGGATCGTCTCGCCGGCAACGGTCACTTCGCCGGAGTTTGGCGTCTCAAGCAGGTTGATGCACCGCAGGAAGGTAGACTTTCCGGAGCCGGACGAGCCGAGGATAGAGACCACATCACCTTCGTGTGCATCGAGCGAAATGCCTTTCAGCACCTCGACGGGACCGAAGCTCTTGTGCAAGTTCTTGACGCTGAGCGCGATTGGGGAAGGGGAGGCGTTCGCCACTGTCATCGGGCGTCTCCTTCAAGTGCGGGAGCAGCCGGGACTGCCGGGTGGTGGGGAACGGGCTGGCGCAGGTGCGGGCTCAGCCAGTATTCGACGAGATGGACAAGGCGCGTCAGCAGGAAGTTGATCGCAAGATAGATCGCGCCGGCGACGATGAAGACCTCGATCGCCCGATAGGACTCCGAGATGATGCGCGCCGCAACACCGGTCACTTCCATCAGTGTGATGATCGAGGCAAGCGAGGTTGCCTTGACCATTGCGATCATCTCGTTGCTGTAGCCCGGCAAGGCCTGGCGGATCGCCAGCGGCAGCACGATGCGACGGAACTGCATGAGCCGCGGCATGCCGCAGGCTCGCGCTGCCTCAATCTGGCCGAACGGAACCGAGAGCAGACCACCACGGATAATTTCGCTTGCATAGGCCGCAGTGTTCATCGTCAGCGCCAATACCGCACACCAGTAGGCGTCGCGTAGAAACGGCCAGAAAATGCTGTGGCGCACGGCCGGAAACTGGCCGAGGCCGTAGTAGATCAGGAAGATCTGTACGAGCAGCGGCGTGCCACGGAAGACGAAGACATAACTGCGCGCGAACCATTCAAGCGGCGCAATGCCGGAGAGACGGCAAAGCGCGATCGCAAGCGCCAGCATCGCCCCAAGCACGATCGAGGTTGCGGCAAGCTCGAGCGTCAGCGGCATTGCCGAGACCAGGCTGACGAATGTCTCGAAGAGAAACGACCAGTCCATTAGCCCCTCCTCACGCCGCGCGAGAAGTGCCTTTCGGCACCGCGTAGGAAGAGACCTGAGCCTGTCGAGATGATCAGGTAGATCGCGCCCGCGATGACGTAGAAATCGAAGGGCAGGCCAGTCGATCCGGCGGCCACCTGCGTCTGGCGCAGGAGCTCGGCGACGCCTGTGATCGATACCAGGGCTGACTCCTTCAGCACAACCTGCCACACATTACCAAGCCCCGGAAGCGCATGGCGAAGGGTGAGCGGTGCGATGATCCGCCGGAAGCGCAGGGTCCTGCCCATGCCGCAGGCAATCGCCGCCTCGATCTCGCCGTGATGCACGGCCCTGAAGGCACCGCGGAAAACTTCGGTGAACTGCGCGCCCGAAGTGACGCCGACCGCAAGCGAACCAGCGAGGAAACCGGGGAAGCCGAGGAAGCCCTCCGCTCCGAACAGTCGGCCGATGGCGGTGACGGCCGCGCTGCCACCGAAATAGAAGAGATAGATGACGAGAAGATCCGGAATGCCACGCAGGACGGTCGTGTAGGTATCGGCGGCGATGCGAATGCCCCGTCCGCCTGATATTTTCGCCCAGGCGCCAAACGAACCGATGACTGCGCCGATCGAGTAGCCGGCAAGGGCAATCAGAACAGTCATCCACGCGCCGGCAAGCAGCGCCTTGCCCCAACCGTCACCGCCGAAGCTTACGAGCTCGAGGATCCCGGGCTGGTTCATGATGCCTGCCTTTCGGGAAGCGGTGGCTCGACGTCCTCGGGGATCGGATTGACAAACGGCGACCCATCGAGGCGAGCCTGAAGGTCCGCCTTGGCCGCCTTAATCAGCGCCGGATTTGAAATCAGCGCGATGGCGGTGCTCGCCATGACCTTCGCGGCATGCTCCGTTCCCTTGTGAGCAGCTGGAAGCTTGCCTTGCGCGACGAGCTGCCAGGAGTGGCCGGGCGTGCCGATCGCATAGGTGGCGCCGCGCATCTGCACCGTCGGGACGACCCAGCTGACGCTGCCGACATCGGTGGAACCGACGATCGTGCTGTCGCCGGCATAGAGAGGGAAGATCTCCTCGCAGAGCGGCTGGTCCTTTTTCGGCTTCAGGCCGAAACGGGCATAGGAGGAGGCGATGTCCTCGGCACTCATCGTCGCCTGGAACTTGCGCGCGGTGTCGCGATCGGCATCGTCGAAGACCGGCGGTCCGAGACGCTGGAGATTTGCAAACATCAATTCCTCGAGCGGCACATTGCCGACGAGGTTGGCGTCACCGCTGATCACTTCGCTACGCACCGAGGTCTCGGTCATCAAGGCTGCACCCTCGGCCACCTTCTTGACGCGGGCGACAAGCGACAGGAGCTCGGGCAGGTTGCGGGCACGAATAAGGTAACGCACCGTCGCCTTGGCCTGTACCACGTTCGGTGCCGAGCCGCCTGTGTCCGTCACGGCATAGTGGATGCGTGCCGTCGACGGCATGTGCTCGCGCATATAGTTGACGCCGACATTCATCAGTTCCACGGCATCAAGGGCACTGCGGCCGAGATGCGGCGTGGCCGAAGCGTGCGAGGCGCGGCCGCTAAAGTGGAAATTGATCTCGTTGCAGGCGAGCGATACCGGATTGTTCACTCCAGCAAAGGCAGCCGGGTGCCAGCAAATGGCGATGTCGACATCATCGAAGACGCCGGCGCGGACCATGAAGCCCTTGGAGGAGCCGCCCTCTTCGGCAGGGCAGCCATAGTAGCGGATACGGCCCTTGACGCCATTTGTTTCGAGGAAGTCCTTGACGGCGGCAGCCGCAAGCATGGAACCGGCGCCGAGCATATTGTGGCCGCAGCCATGGCCATTGCCGTTCGCGAGCGCCTCGCGTTTTTCAGCCAATCCAGCGACCTGGCTGAGGCCGGGAAGCGCGTCGAACTCGCCGAGGATGGCAATCACCGGCCCATCTTCGCCAGCTTCGCCCATGACGGCTGTCGGCAGGCCGGCGATGCCGCGCTCGACGCGAAAACCTTCGGTTTCGAGCTGCCGCGCATGCTCTTCGGCAGAGCGATATTCCTCATAGTTCGTTTCCGGCATATCCCAGACGCGGTCGCTGAGCGCAAAAAAGGCTTCACGCTTTGCTTCGACGATGTCCCACACGGCTTCGGTGTTTTTCATGGCTTTCAAACCGGCTTCATTTCGCATAGTATCCAAAATTGGCGCCAATTTATGGTACAAATTTTATTTGTGCAATCCGTGTGCATGAATAAATTTTGGACAACCTCAAGCGGTTCTTACGCCTACAGAATCCGCGATTGGCGTGCTATCGGTGATGAAAAACGGGGAGATCGCATGGCAGATGTCGTGATGGAAGAAAAGGCGGAAGCGCCCGGCACGCGCGACGTGACAGACTTCATCCTGCAGGACATCCTGGCTGGCATTCTGCCTGCTGGGACGTGGTTGAAGCAGATTGACCTCGAACGTCGATACAATTGTACCCGCCCCGAAGTGCGCCGTGCGCTCGATCGCCTGGCGCAGAAACGGCTAGTCGAGCACGTGCAGAACCGCGGCTATCACGTCTATGAGCCGGACGGCCGCCGGGCGCGGGAGGTCAGCGAAATTCGCGTCATTCTCGAAACGGCCATGGCTGGAACAATCATCCAGAACGGCTCGACAGAGGATGTCAGCACTCTCAGGAAGCTTGCCGAGCACTTCGATCAAATGGCGCTGAACGGCACGATGCTGGAGCTCTATGAGGCAAATCTTGCCTTTCACCGCCAGCTGCTGGTGCTCGGCGGCAATCTCGAACTCGTCGATCTCATCACCGAGATCCGCCAGAGAACCTCGTCCGCGCCGGTCTCCCAATGGCGCACACGTGCCCGCGTCGAACAGTCGGGCCGGGAGCACCACTTGATGGTTGATGCGATCGCTGCCGGTGAGACCGAACGGCTGAAGGATCTCATGCGGCAGCACATTCGTCAAAACTGAGGGTAGGGCACCCGACAAGCCCCAAGTTGACGATGCTATCCTGCTGCCCCCTCTGCATTCCTTGTATGAATTCGCTCGTTCGGCGCTGCAACCACAAAGGCCTCCGACGATCGCCGGGCGGCCTCATATCCAGAGCGAGGCAAGAGCGCCACTCTCTCACAGCAACTTCGGTCCGATTGCCTTGCTTCTCAACGCGGAAGTAAGGATCAACTGCGGGGCTGCGTCGACACCAAGGCGACCGTCGACGCAGCGAGGACCGCGGTAAGGGTCAAGGGTCCAACAGCGCCATAGTGGTCGACGATATAGCCGCCGAAAACCGCGCCGATACTGATGGCGATCTGAAACGAGACGACCATCAGGCTGCCTGCCGCCTCCAGAGCGTCGGGTGCCCCGCGGGAAAGATTGGTGGGCAGCACCACCGGCGCCATGCCGAAGGCGAAGCCCCAAAGCGTGACGAGGGCGAACGCAATACCGCTATGAGCGCCCCAGAGTACCAAAGAAAGTGCAGCAAACGCCATTAACGCTGCCGTGACAGCGAGCGCCAGGCGGATACTGGCGTCGGCCATTCTGCCACCAGCGACATTACCAATGACGGAGGCAATGCCAAACCCAAGCAGCGCCAGGGCGATCGACCTGGTTTCAAGGAGCGTCACCTGTTCAAGGAAGGGACGCACGTAAACCGAACCAGCAAAATGGCCCGTCATGAGCAAAAGGATAGCAAGCATGCCCAGTTGAATTCCACGCCGCCGTGTCAGCCTGAAAACATCAGCGAGACTGTTGCTCGTACTTGCAGGCAGTGTTGGCAAGCTAAGTGCCTGAAGAAGCATTGCAAGCGCGGCAAGCCCCGCTGTCATGGCCATGGCGGTGCGCCATCCCAGCCAGTCGCTGATCAAGGCACCCAACGATGGTGCAGCTATTGTCGCGAGCGACACGCCGAGGGTGACGATAGCCATGCCCCGGCCCGTCGCATTGGCGCCGACCAGCCTCGCCACGACGGCAACTGAGAGGGCCCAGAAACCGCTAAGTGCGATGCCCAATCCAGCCCGGCCCAACAACAACAGCCAAAAATCGGTCGCTAACGCTGCAAGTATATTGGAGCCGATCGCCAATGCACTGAGACTGACCAGCACCGTCTTGCGGTTCAATCTGCCGATGAGCACATTGCTCAAAAGAGCGGTGACCGCACCGACCGAAGCGGTGGCGGTGACGACTTGGCCAGCTGTTCCTTCGGTGATTCCGAGATCGTGCGCCAATGGCGTCAAGAGACCCGCCGGCAGGAACTCAGCCGATACCAGCGCAAAGCTGGTGGCCGCCATCGAAAGTACGGCAAACCAGGTTGCCGCGCTCCACGTGGATGGCTCGGCGGTATCCAGGCCAATTGCTGCTACGTCAAGTTGCGATGTTGTGTCCGTCATCCCGTGCATCTCCTTAGGTTGGAGATGTCATAAACGAACTGTTCGGGATGATATGTACCTTAAAATCCGAAATCCATGTCAATTCGTCCGGAATTGGTGCGGCGCACAACGCCCGGTGAGACCCTCGTGATACGCTTGAAGGCGCGAGCGAAAGATGCCTCAGACTCATAGCCTAAGCGGGAAGCAACCTCGGCAACGGACAAACCGCTTTGCCCCAACAACTCGCGCGCAAGCTGCATGCGCAGACGGGCGAGATAGTGTGCTGCGCCCTCTCCCAAAATAGCGCTGAAGCGCTCGGCAAAGATCGAGCGCGACTGGCCTGCCACGCCGGCGAGGCTTTCAAGGGTCCAGTTATGGCCGGGGTCTCGATGCATGGCTGCCAACACACGACCGATGTGAGGATCGCGGATGGCGGCGAGCCAGCCCGTCGTCGATGCTCCGCTGCAATTGACCCAGCAGCGAATAAGCCTCGCTGCGAGCAAGTCCGCCATTCGCGACAAGACGGTCGCACTCCCCATTTGGGGCTGCGTCGCCTCCGCCGACATAGCTGCCAGCAGGGGGCCAACGACAGCGTCATTGCCGGCCACATCGCAGCCCTTGATGATCGGTGGCATCAGAGCGATCAAGGGGTTAAGCGCATGCGCACCCAAAGCCATGGAGCCGCAGAAGAGGGTGCTCGTCGCACCCGTTCCTTCGCGGACCACTTCGCAAACGTTGCTTCCAACCTTCGTTATCTGACAGCCTTTAAGCGAGTCGCCCTCAACATCTGGTGCGCTGGCCAATCGATGTTCGATGCCTTGCGGCAGAAGGACCAGATCGCCATCGTTCAACTCCTGCCATCCTTGGGTTTCCGTGTGGATCCAGCACGGACCCTGGCTGACAAAATGAAAACGAAGCAGTTGTTTTTGTGGAAAGGCGATGCTCCACGGATGTCTGAGTTCGCAGCGGCCATAGTTGACCCCGCTCAAGCGAAAGTCTTGCAGGACTTCGCTTAGCGCATCCATGGGAATGTTTGATGGCGACAACGGTTGAGACGAATGGTCAAGCATTTAGCCAATCTAGGTCTCGAGCGTCCAGCATTCAAGCAGTGTGGCCACGCGGCCCAATTGGTTTTCCTGCACGGTTCCTGTTCCTGATTTCAAATATACGCGGACCCTGCAGGATCGCGGCTAAATCCAAGCGCCGCGATCATAAATGAAAGCGGCTTTATCCAGCCACATGGATTGAAGGCCAAAGAAACCTTTCTGTTCTCAGTCCGTTATCGCGTGAGGGTGGACAGAAATGTGAATTCGAAATCGGTCGATCGGACCAATCCCTCCAATGGCGACATCCGCGCAGACGAGCCAACCAACACCGAGGTTGAGCCGCCGCCGGAGATTGTTGAGCCAGACCCCAAGTGGACGCCCGAGGAGGTCGAAAGGGCGCGGAAGAAATATCTGCTCAAGCGCTTCTGGATCAGCGCGAGGTGTTATTGGGGACGCCGCGGCGACAAGCTGGCCTGGCCGTGCTCGATCGGGTTGTTGATCCTCATTGGTGGTAACGTTGGCTTCCAGTACGGCATAAACATCTGGAATCGCTCCATCTTCGACGCGATAGAACAGCGCAACGCAAGCGCCGTCTATTTTCTAAGCGGAGTCTTCCTGCCGCTCGTGATTGGAAGTGTTGGCCTCGTCACGGCGTAGGTTGCCGTCCGTATGATGATCCAACGCCGTTGGCGCTCGTGGCTTACGACATCGGTGATCGGGCGGTGGCTCGCAAATGGCCGCTACTATCAATTGAACCTCATCGGCGGCGACCACAGCAATCCGGAGGCGCGTATTGCGGAGGATCTACGGATCGCTACTGAAGCTCCCGTCGATTTCGTCGCGGGCGTCATCGCTGCATTTCTGTCAGCCTCGACCTTCATCATGGTGCTCTGGACGATCGGTGGGGCGCTGACCCTCACTGTTGCAGGTTCGACTATCACCATTCCCGGTTTCCTCGTCGTTACTGCGGTGATCTACGCCGGGTTAACCTCCAGTTCGATGGCCCTCATCGGCCGCAACTTTGTTCAGGTCTCCGAGGCAAAGAACCAGGCGGAGGCTGAGTTTCGCTATACTCTGACGCCCGTAAGGGAGAATGGGGAGAGTATTGCACTGCTCGGAGGCGAGGAGGAGGAGCGAAACGACCTCGACAGGACGTTCATCAAGGTGCTCGGCCAATGGGCGCTTCTTGCACGCCAGCATATGCGCACGACCCTCGTGTCGCAGGGATCGAGCCTGTTTGCGCCGGTCGTACCGGTTCTGCTTTGCGCTCCGAAATTTCTGGATGGCAGCATGACGCTTGGCGAAGTCATGCAGGCGGCGTCCGCCTTCGCCATCGTGCAGAGCGCGTTTGGATGGCTGGTCGACAACTACCCGCGCCTTGCGGATTGGAACCCCTGTGCACGGCGAATCGCATCGCTGATGATGTCTCTTGACGGGCTTGAACGTGCCGAACAGAGCGAAGCCTTGGGGCGCATCAAGCGCGGAGAAACCGAAGGTGAGGTGGTGCTCAGCCTGAATGATCTGGCCGTATCGCTCGACGACGGCACTGCCGTCGTCAAGGAGACACAGGTGACCATCGAGCCAGGCGAACGGGTGCTCGTTGCTGGAGAGTCGGGATCGGGAAAGAGCACGCTGGTGAGGGCGATAGCCGGGCTCTGGCCGTGGGGGCACGGCAGTGTCAATTTCCATGCCGACCGACAGCTTTTCATGCTGCCGCAACGGCCATACATCCCATCCGGGACGCTCCGCAGGGCGGTCGCCTATCCGCGTGGCGCCGAGGACTGGACGCTCGACGAAATCAAGGGTGCGCTGGAAAAATCAGGACTCGACTATCTGAACGACAAGATCGGGGAGGAGGCACCATGGGACCAGACGCTGTCGGGCGGGGAAAAGCAACGGCTCGCGTTCGCGCGACTTCTGCTGCACGATCCCGACATCATCGTTCTGGATGAAGCGACCTCGGCACTCGACGCGAAGAGCCAGGACAAGATGATGGAGATGCTGATCGACGAGTTGCCGAACGCCACCATCGTCAGCGTTGCGCACCGCGCCGAACTGGAGGCCTTCCATAGCCGCAAGATAACCTTGGAACGGCGCGATGGCGGTGCGAAGCTGGTCAGCGACATCGACCTTCTTCAGGGAAAGAAAAAGCGCAAGAGCTTTTTGCGTCTATTGGAGAAGCACAACCGAGAGCTCGCGCCGGATCCATCAGAGCGCCTCTCCTCAAGAGCAGTGTATGAAGCCGAGTCACGTTCAATGACTCCATGTCAGCGCTCCTAAGAGCCTCCCCCGTCGTCAATCATACCTTGAAACTCCAAATTCGATACTAGCCGAGCAGCGTCATTTGCGAGGCCACTTGCTCCTCGAAGAATTTGGAAAAAGTAGCAATGCGCGGTGGCAGCGCCTGATAGGGCGGGTAGTAGAGCGTTAGCCACAGGTCGGGCGGCGCCCAGCCCTGGAACACGTGCACAAGGCGGCCGCTTCGCAGATGCTCGGCAATATTAAATCCGGGCAGCATCGCGACACCGGTCCCATCGGCAGCCATGTCGGCCAGCACTTCACCATTATTGGCACAGAAGGAGCGCCCCGCCGAAATCGTCATGCTCGATCCGCCGTCCGAAAGCACCCAGGTCTCTCTTCGGCTCTCGCCGCTATAGGCAAGGCAATCGTCTGGCGTCAGCTCGCCCGGGTGCTGCATGGTCACGTACCGGCTTCCCGGCGCTGCCACCAGAATACGAGGAACGACGCGAATCTTTCGCCAGATGGTGAACTTGTCGGACGGTTGGGAGGATATGCGGATTGCCAGGTCATAGTCGTCATCGACGATATTCACGAGCCCGTCCGACAGCGAAATCTCGAAGCTTATCCTTGGATAACGCTCCCTGAAGCCCGACAGTATCGGCGGCAGCACAGCTTTGCCGAACCAGGTCGGCGCGCTGATCCGCAACCGCCCTTCATCGGCCTTGTGAGCATTCATCACCTCCTTGCGCGCATCTTCCAGCATCGCCATCGCCGGCTGTATCTGGGCGGCAAACACAGCACCGTCAGTCGTCAGCGACACCTGCCGCGTGGTGCGCACGAAAAGTTGGAGGCCGAGATCGGCCTCCAGTGCGGCAATCGCTCGCGTCACCGCCGCGGGGGTCATGTCGAGTTCGCGTGCGACCTGGGCGAAGTTTCGCTTCTCGGCCGCCAAGAGGAATGTTTTCAGGGCTTTATAGTCGTTCATCTCGATTATTTCAAAAATAGCAATTCAATCGAAAGGAATATTGCAATTCCGTGGATTGATCAACTGACATACATCTTGGACATCAAACAGACGCCCGAGAGAAAGGCCAGGAACATGATCAAGGATATCACTGGACTGCATCACGTCACATCGATGGCGTCGGATGCCCGCCAGAACAACCAATTCTTCACCGACACGCTCGGCCTTCGCCGCGTCAAGCAGACCGTGAATTTCGACGACCCGAGTGTTTACCACCTCTATTATGGCGATGAGAACGGTTCGGCCGGAACAGTCATGACTTACTTCCCCTTCGAGCACATGATGCGCGGCAGGGCCGGTGTCGGCGAAGTTGGCGAAACCCAGTTCTCCGTACCGAAGGGCTCGCTTGCCTTCTGGCGTGAGCGCCTTGCCGCACAGAATGTTGGCGGCCTGCAGGAAGACACGGTCTTCGGCGCCAGGCGTCTGCGCTTCAACGGCCCGGACGGCGACGGATTTGCGCTCATCGAGACTGCCGATGATGCCAGACCGGCCTGGACTGGCGGCGATGTCTCGCACGAGGCTGCGATCCGAGGTTTTTCCGGGGCTCGCCTCAACTTGCGTGACACGGCTGCGACGGAAGAACTGCTGAGCTTCATGGGCTACGAGCGCACGGGCAAGGAAGGGGATGTTACCCGCTTTATCATGCCGGACGGCAATGGTGCCGACACAATCGATCTCGCCGCCTTGCCAGAAACGCCCTTTGCCCGCCAGGGCGCCGGATCGGTCCATCATATAGCGTTTGCCGTCGAAAATCGCCAAAAGCAGATCGAGGTGCGCAAGGCGCTTATGGATACGGGCTATCAGGTAACCCCTGTCATCGACCGCGACTACTTCTGGGCCATCTATTTTCGTACGCCGGGTGGGGTCTTGTTCGAGATTGCCACCAATGAACCTGGCTTTAATCGTGATGAGGACACCGCGCATCTCGGCGAAGTGCTGAAATTGCCGACCCGCTACGAGCCGTTCCGCGATAGGATTGAAGCCAATCTCCAGCCGCTGGCTGCCTGACGGAGCCCTTGGCAGACACTGAAAATTCCAAGCGCCGCAGGACTAACCTCCTGCGGCGCTTCACGATTTTGTGTTCTGCGGATTGCCGCAAACCTGTCTTGAAGAGGCCAGGGGCCGCCCGTAAACGAACTTTCGGCTCAACAGGCGATCCCGTCGTGAGTCGCGGCATCGAGATGCCGTGCCGAATGCTTCGAACGGAAGGTTGCTGACTTGGGACTCATCTCTATCGATCACATCAAACCCGCCCAGTTAAAGCCAACGGACAGTTTTGGCTGCCCGTTCGACAAGCTCTACAAGGACCAGTCGATTGTGGGGGCCGATATCGTCTTCTTCCGCAAGGGCAGTCGCGAGGGCCATCTGCAGCAGGTCGAGGCCGCGGCCAGCAATCGCGGTTTTGTCGTGGGCGTATCCACCACCGGAAGGCATACCCGGCGTATCTTCCATGAGCACCACGCGACCGATCATTCCTTCGATCGGGACGCAATCTACATCCGAGACCTGTCCGATCATTACAAGGCTGACCTTGGCGGCGCTTTCGACTTTCTGCTCCTTCAAATTTCACCGACTTCGCTCGAACGGATAGCAGAGGAGGCCGAGCTAGGCGGAGTGAATTCGCTCACTGCGGAAACGGCGTCGAAGGACGTCGTGCTTTCCAACCTTGCCCGCGTGCTGATACCCGCGCTGGAAAGCCCCGAAGAAGCGCCGCAATTATTTGTCGACCAGATGGCGACCGCGATCGGCAGCTACCTCGTGCAGCGCTATGGCAAGGGATCGACCCCCTTGGCGCTCCGCTCCAGAAGGCTGTCGCGCGTTCAGGAGACGCGGGCCAAGAGCCTTCTCCTCGACAACCTCGATGGGGAGATATCTGTCCTCGACGTCGCCAGGGCATGCAACCTTTCGCGCGGCTACTTCATTCAAGCCTTCCGCGAGACGACGGGCATGACGCCTTACCAGTGGCTTCTCAACGAACGGGTTTCGCGTGCCCGAGAACTCTTGCGCACGCCCGATATCCCGCTTTCGGAAGTCGCAATATCATGCGGCTTTGCCGACCAGAGCCATTTCACGCGTGTTTTCACCAATCTTGTCGGCACGACGCCTGGAAGCTGGCGGCGCAGTTGCTGAGGACCACGCCTGGGGCCGCGGCGATTTCCAGGTTTTGATCGAGCGCAAGCGCATTTCGTCCAATCGACCTGACTTTTGGACAAGACCCGCCTCGACAATTGAGCGATTTGTCACCCCATTAAAACTAGAGTTTTTCCGGTGAGCACCCGCAATCTGGAAAGGGCTTTCATCGCGTAGATTATTGCATTTGGAGCAATTCAATCGGAATTAATATTGCCATTCCGCCACCCACCAAACCGATCTAGGTTTCATTTCAGCAGCCGAGACGAACTAAAAGAGATTGGCGGCTAACACCGATTAAGCGGCTCCGGCCACCCACGAGCACTCTGAAGGCCACCCCGCGCCCGACCAGAAAAGTGCTTCACAGTTCAACCCGCCGCATCAGCGGTTCAAGCAGACGGAAGAGGAACCTGAAATGTCCAAGAAGCTCGAAGTCCTGACCCCGAAGAACAGCCAGCTCATCTTCATCGACCAGCAGCCGCAGATGGCGTTCGGCGTCCAGTCGATGGATCGCCAGGTACTGAAGAACAATGTTGTCGGCCTCGCCAAGGCTGCCAAGATCTTCAACATCCCGACGACCATCACCACCGTCGAGACGCTGTCCTTTTCCGGCCACACCTTCCCTGAACTCCTCGCCGTCTTCCCTGAAAACGACATCCTCGAACGTACCTCTATGAACTCCTGGGATGACCAGAACGTTCGCGATGCGTTGGCCAAGAACGCCGCCGAAGGACGCAAGAAGATCGTCGTTTCCGGCCTGTGGACAGAAGTCTGCAACACCACCTTCGCGCTATCTGCGATGCACGACATGCCCGACTACGAGATCTACATGGTGGCCGACGCCTCCGGCGGCACGTCTTCCGAGGCCCACAAATACGCGATGGACCGAATGGTCCAGGCCGGCGTGGTTCCGGTGACCTGGCAGCAGGTCTTGCTCGAATGGCAGCGTGACTGGGCTCACCGCGAGACCTATGACGGGGTGACCTCGCTGGCCAAGGAGCATTCCGGCGCCTACGGCATGGGCATCGACTATGCCTACACGATGGTCCACGACGTAGACGAACGGGTCACCCACGGCAAGCGCATCGGCCCGAACCCGGCCAAGTAAGTCCGCCATCCAACCAATTCGGCCCGCTTCGGCAGCATGAAAGCATGTCTTGCCGAAGCGGTGCCTCCATCGTCGAGGACGCTGCGATGAAACTCTATCTTCTTTCCCTGGGCGCCGGTCTTCTGGTCGGCATTGTCTACAGCCTGCTCAATGTTCGCTCTCCGGCTCCCCCGGTGGTCGCGCTGGTCGGCCTGCTTGGCATTCTGGTTGGCGAACAGCTCATTCCCTTCGCAAGAACGCTGATCGCCAAGGAGCCCGCGGCAGTGTCGTGGATCAACCAGATCAAGCCGCACATGTTCGGCCATATGCCGAAAGGCGACGCCCGCAATGACATTGTCGTGTCTCGCCAAGCTCAGACGAAGTCTGATAGCTGACGCCGCAAGAGAGGAGATTCGCTTGCGATGGGGCCGATGCCCAGTTGCCCCGGCGCAAAGCGTTGAAATCAATCTTAATAGTGAAGCCAGGAGCATATCTCATGTTCGCCGACCTCATCCTCCACCACGGTTTGATCACCACGCTCGACCGTTCGAAACCGAATGCCACTGCCGTCGCGATCAAGGACGGTACCTTTCTGGAGGTTGGCACCGATGCCGAAATCATGGCTTTCGCCGGCCCCGACACCAGGATCGTCGACCTCAAGGGCAAGCGTGTCCTGCCGGGCCTGATCGATAACCACACCCACGTCGTGCGTGGCGGCCTGAACTTCAACATGGAACTGCGCTGGGATGGCGTTCGCTCGCTTGCCGATGCCATGGACATGCTGAAGCGCCAGGTGGCCGTGACACCCGCCCCGCAATGGGTGCGCGTTGTCGGCGGCTTTACCGAACACCAGTTCGTCGAAAAGCGCCTGCCCACGATCGAGGAGATCAATGCGGTTGCGCCCGACACGCCTGTCTTCCTGCTGCATCTCTATGACCGGGCACTGCTGAATGGTGCAGCCCTTCGTGCTGTAGGCTACACAAAGGACACACCGAACCCGCCAGGCGGCGAGATTACCCGCGACGCCAATGGCGACCCGACCGGCATGCTTCTCGCCAAGCCGAACGCCGGCATTCTCTATTCGACGCTGGCCAAGGGCCCAAAACTGCCCTTCGATTACCAGGTCAATTCCACCCGCCACTTCATGCGCGAACTGAACCGGCTCGGCATCACCGGCGTCATCGATGCTGGCGGCGGGTTCCAGAACTATCCCGATGACTACGAAGTCATCCAGAAACTGTCGGACGAAAACCAGCTCACTGTCCGCCTCGCCTACAACCTCTTTACCCAGAAGCCCAAGCAGGAAAAGGAGGACTTCCTCAAATGGACGTCCTCGGTCAAATACAAGCAGGGCAATGATTATTTCCGCCACAACGGCGCCGGCGAGATGCTGGTCTTCTCGGCAGCCGATTTTGAGGATTTTCGCCAGCCGCGACCAGAGATGGCACCGGAAATGGAAGGCGAGCTCGAAGAGGTCGTTCGGGTGCTGGCTCAGAACCGCTGGCCTTGGCGTCTGCACGCCACTTATGACGAAACCATCTCGCGCGCGCTCGACGTCTTCGAGAAGGTCGACAAGGATATTCCGCTCGAGGGCCTGAACTGGTTCTTCGACCATGCCGAAACGATCTCGGAGCGCTCCATCGACCGCATCGCGGCACTTGGCGGCGGCATCGCCACCCAGCATCGCATGGCCTTTCAGGGTGAATATTTCGTGGAGCGCTATGGCCACGGCGTCGCTGAAGCCACCCCGCCGATCCGCCGCATGCTCGACAAAGGCGTCAACGTCTCGGCCGGCACTGACGCCACGCGCGTCGCCTCCTACAACCCCTGGGTTTCGCTTGCCTGGATGGTGACCGGCAAGACTGTGGGCGGCATGCAGCTTTATCCACGTGCGAACTGCCTCGACCGCGAAACGGCCCTCAGGATGTGGACGGAAAAGGTGACCTGGTTCTCGAATGAGGAAGGCAAGAAGGGCCGTATCGAGAAGGGTCAGTTCGCCGATCTCGTGGTGCCGGACAAGGACTTCTTCTCCTGCGCCGAAGACGAGATCTCCTACCTGACATCGGATCTCACCATGGTCGGCGGCAAGGTCGTCTATGGCGCCGGCGATTTCAAGGCGCTCGACGAAAGCGACGTGCCTCCGGCCATGCCCGACTGGTCGCCGGTCAGAAAGTTTGGTGGTTATGCCGCCTGGGGCGAACCGGAAGGCGCTGGTCGCCACTCGCTGCGCCGCACCGCGATCGCTTCCTGCGGCTGCGCCAACGACTGCGGTGTCCACGGCCATGACCATGCCGGCGCTTGGACTTCGAAACTGCCGATCGCCGACCTGAAGGGCTTCTTTGGCGCGCTTGGTTGCTCCTGCTGGGCCGTCTGAGACCCATCACGACCATAGACGTCTAGCGCGGGCAGCGTATCACCGCTGCCCCGTTTCCATCTCCGACTTAATTGCAAATTTCGCAATTAATACGAAATTATTGATGCAATTGTTGGCGGCAATAATTCCAGCCAATATCGCTCCAACAGCCATAAAGAGCGCCGTTTTTTACGACCGGCCACATTCAAAGGAGCAGACATGACTGACCAAGCATCATTCAAAAAAGAGGGGAGCGCGCTCGCAGCAGTCGTCACCGCTCCCACCACGCGCACGGTTGCGCTTCTGGCGCTTTGCGCGGCCTATATCCAGGGACCGCTTTTCAAGATCGCAGATTTCAATGGCGCGATCGCCGAGATGGACCATTTCGGCCTGCATCCGGCTCCTTTCTTTGCCGTGGCTGTGATCCTCTTTGAGCTCACCGCTTCCGCAATGGTGGTCTCGGGCCTGCTGCGTTGGGCAGGGGCGTTGGCATTGTCCGGGTTTACGCTTCTCGCAACCCTCGTGGCGCTGCGTTTCTGGGAACTCGCCCCTGGCATGGAGCGGATGATGGCAACGAATGCCTTTTTCGAACATCTGGGCCTGACCGGCGCCTTCGTTCTCGTCGCCGCCGTTGATCTCACCAAAGGAGCGGGCAAATGAGCCCCGCAAGATCCTCAGGGGGCAGTTTCGCCCCACTCGCTCAACCTGTCTTCGCAGTTCTTTGGACAGCCACGGTGCTCGGCAACACAGGCAGTTTCATGCGCGATGTCGCAAGTTCCTGGCTGATGACGGACCTCTCGGCCTCGCCTGCTGCCGTGGCGCTGGTTCAGGCGGCCGGCACATTGCCGATCTTCCTTCTCGCCATTCCGGCCGGCGTGCTGACCGACATCCTCGACCGCCGCAAGTTCCTGATCGCCGTGCAATTCCTGCTCGCCTCAGTCAGCATCACGCTGATGGTTCTGGCACACACCGGAATGCTTTCTGTCAGTGCTCTGATCGGACTTACCTTCCTCGGCGGCATTGGTGCTGCGCTGATGGGCCCCACCTGGCAGGCGATCGTGCCGGAACTGGTAAAGCGGGAGGATGTAAAGAGCGCCGTCGCCCTCAATTCGCTCGGCATTAACATTGCCCGCTCGATAGGACCTGCTGCCGGTGGCCTGCTTCTGGCAGCTTTTGGGGCCGGCATTACTTATGGCGCCGATGTCGCAAGCTATTTCGTTGTCATCGCTGCCCTGGTCTGGTGGCCACGAGCAAAGAATGCCGATGACGCGCTCGCCGAGGGCTTCCTTGGCGCATTCCGTGCCGGTCTTCGTTATACCAGAGCCAGCCGTCCGCTGCATGTCGTGCTTCTGCGCGCGGCAATCTTCTTCGCCTTCGCCAGCGCCGTCTGGGCACTACTGCCGCTCGTCGCCAGGCAATTGCTTGGCGGAGATGCCGGCTTCTACGGAATTCTGCTTGGTGCGGTCGGTGCTGGTGCCATCGGCGGTGCGCTCGTCATGCCGAAGTTGCGTGAACGCTTCGACTCCGATCGACTGCTTCTCGGCGCCGCAGTCATTACGGCTCTCGTTATGGCAGCGCTCTCGCTCGCCCCGCCGCAATGGGTCGCCATCATCGTCCTGCTTTTCCTCGGGGGCGCATGGATCACCGCGCTGACGACTCTTAACGGCGCGGCCCAGGCAATCCTGCCCAACTGGGTGCGAGGCCGTGGCCTTGCCGTCTATCTGACCGTCTTCAACGGCGCAATGACGGCCGGCAGCATCGGCTGGGGCACAGTCGGTGAAGTTGCCGGCGTACCCGGTACACTGCTGATCGGCGCTGCAGGCCTGTTGGTCGCTGGTATCATCATGCATCGCATCAAACTGCCGGCCGGCGATGCTGATCTCATGGCCTCAAACCATTGGCCAGAACCGCTGGTCGCAGAACCGGTCGCCCATGACCGTGGCCCAGTCCTGATCCTCATCGAGTACCAGGTGGAAAAACATCACCGCACTGCCTTCCTTCGCGCAATCGACGAACTCTCCGAGGAACGTCGCCGCGATGGAGCCTACGGCTGGGGCATCACCGAGGATTCCGCCAATCCTCAAAAGATTGTCGAATGGTTCATGGTGGAGTCCTGGGCCGAGCATCTGCGCCAGCACAAGCGTGTGTCGCAAGCGGATGCTGACCTGCAGAGCAAGGTTCTGACGTATCATTCAGGCTCGGAAAGACCAGTCGTCCGACATTTCCTGACGATCAACCGTCCGGGGGCTGCCTGATTCTCCTCATGGGTGGCGGGAGTAGTTGCCCGCCGATAATTTCAATATGCGCAATTAAATCTGAATTATTGATGCAATTGTTGATGGCTCTGTTCTTCGACAATATCCGTCCATCAGCCACCCGTCGCGCGCACCACACCCGACGGAAACCCGGAGCCGAAATGACCGATAACCTCTTCCCGCTTACACGCCGCGCTGCCCTCATCACTGGAGCTGCCGCCGCCGCGTCCCTTGCAATTCCAACCTCTTTCAGCGTTGCAGCCAACGCTGCATCCACGAAGCACTCCACTGAAGGAAGCAAAAGCATGAGCACTGTAACCACCAAGGACGGCGTTGAGATCTTCTACAAGGACTGGGGTCCGAAGGACGCACAGCCGATCATGTTCCACCACGGCTGGCCGCTGTCGTCCGACGATTGGGACGCACAGATGTTGTACTTCCTCGCCAATGGATATCGCGTCGTCGCCCATGACCGCCGCGGTCACGGCCGTTCGGCCCAGGTCTCCGAAGGTCACGACATGGACCATTACGCCTCCGATGCGTTTGCCGTCGTCGAGCACCTGAACCTAAAGAATGTCGTGCATATCGGTCACTCGACAGGCGGCGGTGAAGTCGCTCGCTATGTCGCCAAGCATGGTCAAAAGGCCGGCAGGGTCGCCAAGGCGGTTCTCGTCTCCGCCGTTCCACCGCTCATGGTCAAGACGGCCTCGAACCCCGAGGGCCTGCCGATCGAAGTTTTTGACGGCTTCCGTTCGGCACTTGCCGCAAACCGCGCGCAGTTCTTCCGCGATGTTCCGGCCGGCCCATTCTATGGCTTCAACCGCGACGGTGCGAAGATCCAGGAAGGCGTGATACAGAATTGGTGGCGTCAGGGCATGATGGGCGGCGCCAAGGCCCACTATGATGGCATCAAAGCGTTCTCCGAAACCGATCAAACGGAAGACCTGAAGGAAATCACCGTGCCGACGCTTGTCCTACACGGTGAGGACGATCAGATTGTGCCGATCGCGGATTCGGCACTCAAGTCGACCAAGCTTTTGAAAAACGGTTCGCTCAAAACCTATCCAGGCTTTTCGCACGGGATGCTGACGGTTAACGCCGATGTCCTGAACGCCGATCTGCTGGCCTTCATCAAAGCTTAAAGCCAGATGCGTTGGGTGCGGCGAGAAATCGCCGCATCCCGGGACGCCCGTGGCTTGGCATTTTGGGCGATCTGTTAAATCCACCTACGACTCGCGGGGATTGTATCTGACCTCCAGCTTTGCGAAGCCGGTAGGGCTGTGAAACGACTAGTGCAAGGCAAACATGCTGATCCCTTATGGCGACAATTGCCGTACCCGGCAGAAACGACAACAGCACCCGCTGGGTTCGTCGCCGCAAGTAGTCGGAGCCGCAGTGTTGTATTGCCATTCGATGAACGGCACCTTCAGCATCTTGGGGTTTTCCTGAAGGTTGTGATTGACAATGGCCAACGGCACGCAGCGCTCCAGATCCGCGAACAGACGCGGCCGGCCGAACATTGGCCAGGCGTGACTGAGATTTCGCGCCGCAAGCCATTTTTCGCGGATGGCCTGGGTAAGACAAAGCGCGACCGACAAGACCGATGGCTTTTCCAGGTGAGGCAGAAGTCGATGGCCAGTGTCGCCATATCGGGTGACGACGGCCAAATACGAACGGCCGACGACCACAACCGCTCCGTCGACCACCTCCAGGAAATGAATGTCCGTGGAGGCATTGTCGATCTGGGAGACGTCGAGCGGGTGGGGCGTCCGGAATCTGGTGGCTAACCCTAATGGGCATATGACATTTGTCCGTTTGAAATCGATAAGTAAAAGGCAAAGCCGATGATATTTCCTAGGTACATCTACGGATAGCGTCCCCAAGATAGGCCCTTATAAGTAGTGTTGCCTGTCTGAAATGCTTAACGCTAGGAGGTAGATCGAATGCGCGAACTGAACAGTCACGAACTAAGTCTCATCAGCGGGGGCAGGGGTGGTGGAAGTGGCAACCCTGGGAAGTCGACTTCGAAGGGTTCCAGCAGGTCCCCAACCGGCGGAGTATTTGGATCTGATGGCAAGGGCCTGAATGGGCGTCCTTCCACAGGCTCTAACGGAAAGGATCGTTGCGCGCCAGGGGGTGCGCCGACCTCGTAGCGGACCGCATTGCCGCACGAGACTTAGGTGCCGAAAACGAGGTGTTAGTTGTATAAACAATCAATCATGAGCGTTCGGCGCCTAATTCTCTTGTCATTCGTTATACTCTTGGCAGGTGGCGCTTGGCTTTGGTTGCTTTCACGAGCGCCACAATCCAGCGAATTCACGCGACAGGCGGTTCTAGTAAGCAACGAGCCCATTGACGATGTAATCATCGGCAACGCGAATGCGCCCGTGTCCATAGTTGAGTATGCGTCGATGGGTTGTCCACACTGTGCAGCGTTCGCCACCCAGGTTTTTCCAGCGCTGCGGGAGAGATTTATCGACACCGGTAAGGCAAATTTCGTTATGCGGGACTTTCCGCTCGATACGGCATCAGCTGGCGCCGCCATGTTGGGGCGATGCGTTCCGGCGAAAGCTAGGCAGCCGTTGCTTGATGTGCTTTTCGAGCAGCAGAATGAATGGGCTCGGGGCGCAAATGCTAAGGCAGCTCTTTTGCGCATTTCAAGACTTGCAGGATTGTCTGAAGTTGCGTTTCTCAAATGCCTATCAAACCAGACCTTGTTGGATCAAATCATTGACGGGCGAAAGAAAGCTGAGCAACTTTTTGACGTGCATGGGACGCCCACGTTCTTTATCAACGCAAAGCGCTATTCCGGTGCCTTTTCCGTCGATGAGATGTCGAAATACCTAGAAGGCGTACTCGTGCGTCCGTAAATTCAAACTACGCTCCTAGTGCGAGGTACGACGAGAGCGGTCATTGCATTGTCATTGCCCTTTTGGAGTGCTTCGCCAACGGGCTATTCTGTTGAGTTCATGTGCGACAGGTTGCGCGTCGCTATTCTAAAATGACGTCGACGATGGTCAACTCGCCGCCAGAAAACTCGGGTCATCTTTTATCGCAAATAACTGCGTCCTCTTTTCTTCGCCCCGAAGTCATCGCCACACAACGCGTCAACTGGTTGGGTAGGCCGAAATTATTGCAGCCCCTTCCGATCTTGATGGTGGCGGGCATGGCAACGATAGCTATCTGCCTGGTGGCGCTTTTCATAATCTTTGGCGAATACACGCGCAGAGTCCGTGTTGTGGGCATTGTGACGCCGAGCGCCGGCGTTGTGCGAGTCGTCGCTCCGCAGGCTGGTAGCGTGATAAACATCGGGGTTGCGGAAGGTGTCGCCGTGCGTCAGGGTGCGACGCTTTCTACGCTGACCAGTTTGGGGGAAACAGAGGCGATAGTGCTGTTACAACTGGAGATTCAGCGCCAGGAAATTCTTGCAGAGATACACCGTCGCAACGATCTCGATGAGATCGAAAAAAGAGAGCTCCAAGATCAAGAACAAGCTTTGGTTCGCGAAGTGGAAGTGGTCGGAAACCAGATTAATGGCACCTCCGATTATGTGGATGTCCTGCGAACCCTGATGATGAAGCATCGTCTTTTGGCGGGGCAGGGCATTACAGTTCAAAGGGAATTCGAAACTCGCCAACAGGATTTCATGCAAACCAGAGCCAGCCTGGCCACGTTGCAACGGCAGCGTACGCAGTTGGATCAGCGACTGATTGAAGTCCACGCTAGACTGGCAAGCAGGCCAGCGCGCACCGCGTCACTCATTGGCGATCTGAAATGTCGATTGTCCGACATCGAGGTTCAAGTCGCGCAGGGCGAGGCGAGGCGACGCGTTTTCGTGAACGCGCCACGCGAAGGTGTAGTCACAGCTATACTCGCCCAACGTGGACAGTTTGTGCTCGCGGGCGCACCGCTTCTGTTCCTCTTGCCGTCCGGATCAGAGCAGGAGATCTATTTTTCCGTTCCCAGCAGTGCGATCGGCTTTGTGAAAGTGGGGGCCCAAGTGTTGCTTCGCTACGCTGCCTTTCCCTATCAGAGGTTCGGCCAGTATAAGGGATCGGTGACAAAGGTATCGCAGGTGACCATTCAGCCGGGCGATGCGGAGTTGGCGCTTGCCGGAGACCCGTCCACGGCCGGTTCATATCGTGTGACCGTCGTACCGAAGACGCAATTCGTTACGGCTTACGGCCAAGCCCAACCCATTCAGGCGGGGATGCAGGTTGAAACCGATATTCTTCTTGACCGTTGGCCATTGTGGAAATGGGTTTTAGAGCCTTTGTACAGCTTGCACGGCCGTGCCGCCGACGTTTTCGAAGACCGAACGAAATGAGCGTATTGCGTCGCTTGTCCTTCGGTTTCGGACGGACGATCCCTGTCATCCTGCAAACGGAGGTCGCGGAATGTGGTCTGGCATGCCTGGCAATGGTGGCCAGACATCACGGATACGAGGTTGATCTTGCAAGCCTTCGCCGGCGATTCAGCGCTTCCTTGAAGGGCATCACGCTAGACAATATGGTTCGAATTGCTTCGTCGTTAGGACTGACAACTCGGGCGCTTCGGCTTGACCTACATGAATTGCGCAATCTGCGACTGCCTTGCGTATTGCATTGGAATCTCCGGCATTTCGTGGTGCTCGAGCGTGTTGCAACAAACCACGCTACGATCGTCGATCCTGCCCGCGGCCGCAGACGTGTGCCGCTAAGCGAATTTTCAAGCAGCTTCACTGGAGTTGCCCTAGAAGCCTGGCCCGGGAGCAATTTTGAAAGGCAAAGCAAGCGTCAGCGGCTCCCTCTTATTTGTCTGTTTGGTCGTATAGTCGGACTGAAGCGAGCACTTGTTCAAATTGTGATCCTGTCCCTCGCTCTGGAAATCTTAGGGCTGATAATACCAATAGGGACGTAGATCATTGTGGATCAGGCGATCGTAGCGGGCGACCTCGACCTCCTCAGCCTTATTGCCATTGGGCTCGGATTGTTCCTCTTCCTCCAAACGATGGTCAGCGTTGCCCAGTCATGGGCCAGCTTGATGCTAGGTACATCGCTGAGTGTTCATTGGCAAATTGGCCTTTTCGATCATTTGTTGCGACTGCCGTTGGATTTCTTCGAAAAGCGGCACATAGGGGATATCGTTTCGCGGTTTGGGTCGCTCACCCCAATTCAAACGACACTAACCGCCGAACTCGTTGTCACCATGCTTGACGTCATCGTCATCTTCGCTTCAGCGGCGATGATGGTACTCTTCGGCGGTCAGCTTGCAGCTGTCGCGCTCGTTAGCCTCGGTCTCGATCTGATCCTTCGACTTCTCGCATACGTCCCCTACAGGGAGGCGAATGAGGCGGCAATCGTCCATAACGCCAAAGAAGACACACACTTCATGGAGACGATACGCGGCATTGCAAGCATCAAGGCGTTGGGTATTTGCGAGCGCCGCCAAAACGCCTGGCTCAACCTGCTTGTTGACACCATCAATGCTGGACTCCGGATCAAGAAGTTGGATCTACTTTTTGGAACAGTTGCGACCTTTGTGGCAGGTGTGGAAGGCATCGTGACGCTCTGGATGGGTGCCAGAGCGGTGATCGGCGGCAATATGACGACCGGCATGCTAATCGCGTTCATTTCATACAAAGGGATGTTCATCGTGCGATCTCAAAGCTTAATTGGGTTTGTGATAAAACTGCGAATGTTGAACCTCCACACGGAGCGTGTAGCCGACATTGCCCTGGCTGAACCAGAAGAAATGACCCGCCGTGACTTTGCCACTCTCGTGAATCCAGTGAGGCTTGGAGCATTGTGCGCGACAGACATATGTTTCCGCTACGGCGACAGCGAACCCTTCGTCTTAAACGGGTTGAGCCTCTCTGTTTCACCAGGAGAGAGTTTGGCGATAACCGGTGCGTCCGGTTCCGGAAAGACAACGGTCCTGAGAATCATGGCTGGGTTGATTACGCCGACGAGCGGAACCGTCAGCCTCGGCGGGCAAGATATCCGGCAGATGGGTCTAAGTTACTACCGGAGTCAGATAGCCTGCGTGTTGCAGGAGGACCGGTTGTTTGCGGGGTCAATTGCAGAGAACATTGCTGTGTTTGATCCGCAGTTCGATGACAAATGGGTTGAGGAGTGTGCCAGAATCGCAGCCATTGACGAAGACATCCTTAAGATGCCCATGGGCTTCGAGACACTCGTGGGGGATATGGGGAGTGCTTTGTCGCGCGGCCAAATACAACGATTGTTTCTGGCGCGGGCTTTGTACCGGCGGCCTTCGATCCTCTTTCTCGATGAAGCAACCAGTCATCTAGATTCCAAGAATGAAGCGACGATAAACAACGCAGTCGGGGCCTTGAGGATTACTCGGGTCATCGTCGCGCACCGGCAATCAACAATCGATATGGCGGATCGACAGATTTCCCTTGCTTGATTTTTGCGGCGGCGGACAGTTGGGTAGTGGCCTTGTCGGTACTGCAGTTGCCTTTTTCTTTCTGTCACCAATGCGGGCCTTTGACGAATCGATTCAAGGCGGCAACGTACTCGCGTCGAAATCTTCGCGGATTGGTCATCGCTTGAAGCCGAGGAACTGCGACGCGTGCTCGATACCCTTGATTGCGAGTCCGCTTCGTCTCAAGCCGCACGCGTCACGACGAGCAGCAACTTCTCGTGTTCGACGTTAGATGGAAGACCGGATTATCCGCCAATACCGAAGTCACCCATCGTGAACTTCGCCGGCATTTCAAGGCGGAGCGCTTCGCTCTCAGCGAACATCCCATTGGGCCTTAGTCTTGTGGGCTGGCATAAGTCCCCCTTGCAGCAATCCTCGACGCGGACGTCGTTGGTTACTCTCGGTTGGAGCGGGATTGAGGCCACGACGCTGACATTGTTGAAGGTGTGCCGAACAACCATTGTCGAGCCTATCGTGCGAGCGCACCGCGGCCACGTTGTCAAAATGATGGGAGACGGGTCCTCCTAGAGTTCGCAAGCGCGGTCAATGCCCCATCGGGAGCAAGCGAGTCGCCGCGGGAAATGGCGGACGCAAACGCTGCCCTGCCCGGGGGGAACAGAGGTATCATGTTACGCATCTGGATCAATCTCTGCGACGTCGTCATCGGCGGCAGCGTTCCCTATGGCGACGGGATCAGGATTGACGTCATTTGTTTCGAATACCCACGCAACCTCAATAGGATAGCTTGTTTTTGCGAGTGAAGAAGCTTCAAACAGAAACGCACCCGTTGACGACTATGCCAGTGTTCCCGCGGCTTAGCCACCCAACTCCGTTGAAAGGGGCTCTAAGTGGTCAATAGCAGAGTGTGCGGAGCATCCCTGCGTAATTGGGCTTTGCCTTGCAGTCAGTCTTGCTTTTGACGCGCCTAGGGCCTGGGTTCCTATTTGCTGACTTCGTGCTGAGCGCGGCATTGCTGTTAACATCGATGGGCTCGGTAAGAGGAGCGCACGCTAAAAGCGAGGCTCCTGCAATGGTCAAGCAGATGACTAGGAGCAAAGAGCGTAACATGATCGTGTCTTCCACCAACTATGTTTGCTCGAGAAAGATTTCCTACGGAGGATAATGGTGCGCCAACCACGAGTATCAATCGCGTATCTAGCAAATTCGTTTCCGGAGGTGGGCCGTATTCGCGTCAAGCAGCATTGATACGAAAAAACCTCCTCGCAGGAAGCACCCGGCCGGCTCTATGTACCGCCCTTGCAATCCAGCCCCATCGCCTAGGCAAAGTTGCACACTCGAAGTCCGCCAGTGCGCCGCCGTAAGTCCGGTTTAGCCACGCTTTGTCCTCATAGACCTAACCTGATATCACCTTTGCGATCGCTCAAAGCTGCAATCAATCTCATCCAATATGCTGCTGACGCCACGGTCAGTAGCGCGCGCTTTCCGCGGTGATTGGCGCTATACTCGCGCAGATGCATAAGTTGGGGGGAGCCGATGACGACGTCTGTCAAGTATCCACCAGGACTGGTTGCGCTTTTTCTCGTCGAGATGTGGGAACGCTTCAGCTACTACGGCATGCGGGCGATCCTCATCCTCTACCTCGTGGATCGGGTCGAGAATAGTGGCCTTGGCCTCGCCACGGCCGACGCCGCAGCGATCTATGGCCTGTACACCGCATCGGCCTATATCTTGGCGCTGCCAGGTGGTTGGATCGCCGACCGCTTCTGGGGTTGCAAGCGCGCGATCGTCGTTGGCGGTGTCGTTATCATGATCGGGCATGTCCTGCTCGCGGTCTCCGGCTCCGCCGCAACGGTGTTCTTCCTCGGCCTCCTCTGCATCGCGATTGGCACCGGGCTTCTCAAGCCAAACATCTCGACCATGGTCGGCCAACTCTACGACAAGAACGATATCGGCGGCCGCGACGCAGGGTTCTCATTCTTCTACATGGGCATCAACATCGGCGCGATCCTCGGAGGACTTATTGCCGGCTATCTTGGCGAGAACTGGGGCTGGCATTGGGGTTTCGGCGCGGCTGCCGCTGCCATGTTCTTCGGGCTTATAAACTTCCTACGGGCGAGCCGCACCTCGCTTCGCGACAGGGGTGGTGCGCCTGCCATGCACCATCACCCCGACGCGGCGACCGGCCGTCGTGACCACCTCTTCACCGGTGCCATCAGTGGCCTCGTCGTCGTCCTGGTCGCCGCAGCAGCGGTCACCGGTCAGATCAATCTGACCAGCGCGCAAGGGCTGGCACAGGCCATGGGCCTGATCATCGTGACAGTGGCTATCGGCTTCTTCCTCAACATCTATTTGGCAGGGGACCTTAGTGGCTCTGAGAAGCGGCGCATGATCGTCCTAGCCCTCCTTTTCGTGGCTGCCGCGCTCTTCTGGTCCGGTTTTGAACAGGCCGGCTCCTCGCTCAACCTCTTCGCAAACGACCTTACACAGCGCCAGCTTGGCAGTTTCACCGTGCCTGCCTCATGGTTCCAGAACCTGAACTCCCTGTTCATCATCCTGCTCACCCCGGCTTTTGCCGCGTTCTGGATCTACGCCGAAAAACGCTGGACCATTCCCGTTTTCGTGAAGTTTGGATTGGCGCTCGTCGCGATGGGCCTGGGCTACCTGATCCTAGTTCCGGCGGCCCACACGGCGGCAACGGGCGTAAAGGTTACCGGGCTCTTCCTCGTCTGTACCTACCTGCTGCACACAGTGGGCGAACTGATGCTCAGTCCGGTCGGGCTTTCAACCTTCTCCCGCCTTGCGCCAGAGCGCTTCACCAGCCAGATCATGGGGTTCTGGTTTGTCGCGGCGTCGCTCGGCAACTTGATGGCGGGATTGCTGGCCGCAGGTATGGACACCGAACATGCCGCCGGACTGCCGGACGCGTTTACCCGCATCTTCCTTGTCAGCGCCGGCTTCGGGATCGTCCTCGTTCTTCTCGCTCGTCCAGTCACCCGATGGGCGCTCGGCGGAAGCGAGCGGATAGAGGAAACGGCTCCGGCGCAATAGATGGTATTCGTGCTCTCCGGGCAATTTGCCGGGCCCGAAATGGTGCGCAGGCCCGGACCAGGAAGCGGTGAAAACGGGAGTATCTGCGTGACGCCATTACGGCGGGGAGCCTTTGTGCTTAGAAAGGTAGAAAGCAAGCGCAAAGATGATAAGGGCTGTCGCCACGCCCAGATACACAATTCTCTGCGACCCGTCCCACCCAACAGCCTCTCGAAGAAATAGTACGGCAAGCACGGCAATCACCACGCTGACCAAATTTGCTTTCAGGTCTTCGAGATCTTTCAGCATGAGCCATCGGGGGCGATCCAGATTCTCGTCAATGAAAAGCGTATAAAGGCCGAGACTGATAATGTAGGCGGCTACGGCGATTAGGAAGACATCAATGCCCTCGACCACTCCGATCGCAAACATTTTGACTGCTTGCGTCGAGATAGCAATGTCCTCCACTGTATCGCGGATACTTAGTGCCATGACCGCAGTTTCGTAAATTATCAGCGATATGGCTCCAAGCAACGTCACGACCACTGGCAGGATCATGATATAACGGCTTAATACCAATAGCCTCGCAAACATCTTGATCACCACTCGTCGATCATTGATTGCTTCAATGAAGCTGTCGGGGAGTAAAGTGGCTGCTAACCCAAGTTTTCTTTCCACGCCGACCAGTTCTTCGGCGCGTCTCTGATAGTTGATCAGCGGCAGCGGGCTTCGAAGGTGCGACCAAATCGGTCGCGGTAAAGGCAGTATCCGCGTCGCTCGGTTGAACGGCCAATCAAGGCACCAGCGACACCGCCTGCGACCGCACCCACGGCCGCACCGCCCACGTCATTAGTGACAGCTCCGCCGATAATGGCACCTGTTCCCGCGCCAATTGCGGTTCCCCGCTCGGTGGGTGTGCAAGACGCCAATGCGCCAATTGCCGCAGTTACTACTGCAATCTTCCTCAGCATTTACCGACCTCCAATTAAAACCGCACTGCAAAAGCTAACGCACGGTGATCAAAAATCCAGAAACAAGGGATTAACCGGCCGGCTAATCAGGGATTGGCACCTTCAACGATCGTTGCGCTGACTTTTGATATTGGAGCCCTAGATTTGCGCTTATGTTTCCTTGATCCACGTCTGCGTTTGAACCTTCCGGCCGCCGCGTCGCAAAATCCCGCTGAGCCCGCTCCGCTTCCTGAAGCGACAAAGGCTCCGCCTGAGGTAGCGAAGGTTAGGATCAAACTGAGAGTGCTTTCAGAAGGGTAACGCGCCGAGTGGTAACTCTTCGGTCCGTCGCCCAGAGGTCTAGCTGGTCGCAGATGCTTTTTGTAATGCGTCACGTAAAACCTGCTCCTTCGTTTCATCGAGCGAAGTTTTGAGCACCACGCCGCCAAAGGCGGAGATCTCCTTGAGGACCTTATCCGCCGTCATCTCTTGGATCAGCACGAACAACGCCCCATTGCCCGGCTGGAGATTGGCTGCAAGATCCTTCATGAAAGCATCGTTGATGCCGACATCAGTTAGAGCGCCGCCTATGGCACCGGAAGCGGCACCCACTGCCACACCCAATAGCGGATTAAGAAATAGAACACCGATCAGCAGTCCCCAGAAGCTGCCCGACGCGGCACCGGCAATCGTGGTGTTGACCAGCTGGTTCAATTTGATCTTGCCGTCTTCGGCCTTGGTCGCGATGACAGCGTCTCCGACCTTTACCAAGTATTCCTTCTGCAGCTCGAGCAAGCGCTGGCGCACTTCCTCGGCCTTGGCTTCGTTGGGATAAACAATCGCAATCAACGTTGACATGGCTATGTCCTCCATCGACGGAAATGCAGACGTCGTCATCATAGTGGTAATTCGTGAAAAAATACAACCTACCGAAATGCGCGCAGGGAACAAGTCGACGTTAATCGTGTTCACGCCGAGAATGTGTTCGTTCGTTTGGCGACTTGAGCCAGAGACATTGTCATCAAAGTGGGAGCGGGCGTGCGGTGCCGCTCCCGCGAGTGTCTCAATGGATCGCCCGAAGATAGTTGATGCGATCAAAGGGGTTTGCGCCCGTGCGAGCGCGAGCACGAGGCGGGACCGCAATGGGGCTGTGATGATCGAACGCGCTCTCCAAAACCCCGGCACCGCCGGATAATCCGGGCAGGACCCGTCGCATAGCCTGGTTCAGGTTTTCCTTTTGATGTTTTCGCCGTCTCAATGTCTCGGCGAGTGCGGCAACACTTTTTGTGACCTCATCACGCAAATCCTTGGCGGATTCCATGCCTTCTTCGCTGGCAGCCCGAAGATCGTCACGCACATTGCGCTCGATGCGCTCCTGGCCATTGTCAGGGCGCTCAGTTTTGTCGCTGCGGGATCGCCATCGAGCACCCGCGCGTTCATTTAGAGAGCCTCAAGCGCAAGCTCGACGTCAAGGCGCCGATGACTGTTGCACTATGCAGCTTCCACCGAAAATGGCTTAGCGCGGGCGTACTGTTATGCCGGGCTGGCGGCGGCACTGGCCGCGGCTGATAACCGTGAAGTTGGCTGCTTGAGCGTCGCACGCGTTGGAGAAGGTCTGGACACGGGGGCCGCGTTGGCCGCAAACCGGAGTGTTATCCAGAGTGCACATCTGCGGCGGCCTGGATGGGCTAGGTGGCGGACGCCAATAACTGGGGCCAACGTCGGCAGTGCAGCCAGGCAGAAGGGAAACGATCCCAAATAGGGCAATCTTTCGAGGCGACAGGAAATCAGAAAGCGTCATGACTCTTCCCCTGTGGCTAGATTTCTTTTGAGATCCTAGCGCAAGTTGCATTTATGGAAAAGATCAAACCCCGAGGGCCCAAAACGCGCTGTGGTTTCTCGCCCGCTTTTCGCGCCCGTTTAAGGCGAATTGCACCGTTTGTGGGGCGCGAGGCGCTCGAAATGGGACTGATCGAAAGAATTGCCACTATCGAGATGGGCTTCGATGGCGGCTAACACCTACGCCACGGTGCTGCGCGGCATCCCCGACCTTCTGGTCATCTATCTCGCTACATCGATGGAAGTTCGCTCGTGACCGCTGTCGGGCAAATCTTGGGTGCCGGCAGTTCATCGGCTTTCCCGGCTTCCTCGCCGGCTCGCTCGCAGTCGAAGTGACCTCCGGCGCGCACTCCACCGAAATCTTCCGCGGCGCCTTCAAGGCGGTGCACCCCGGCGAGATCGAGGCTGCCGTCGCCTGCGGCATGGGATGTGCCCCTACGCCTTCGCCGTATCGCCGCACCTCTGACGCCGCGCCACGCGCTACCGGGGCGCGGCAATGGCTGGCAG
>Ga0102588_1000309_pt1 | contig 60046 bp, 50 predicted proteins | sample AraplaMF_Col_mMS_FD_76854 | JGI IMG/M metagenome (GOLD analysis project Ga0102588, IMG submission 76854) | Arabidopsis root microbial communities from the University of North Carolina, USA - plate scrape MF_Col_mMS (SPADES assembly) (version 2) | ecosystem: Host-associated > Plants > Roots >...
CAGGGAGGAAGGTCCAGTCCGAAAACGTCGACGAATCGCCGGTTGTCGAGCACGGAATACGCCGGTCGTCGCGCGGGCGTCGGGAACTCGGCCGTCGAGATCGCGTGCAGCGCGGGCGCCCTGGCGAGGATGCCGCGCGAGACGGCTCCTGCGAAGATCGCTGCCGCGAACCCGTGCCAGGTGGTTTCGCCACCCGCCGTGAGGTGATAGGTGCCTTCGAGTTCGTGGCGCGAGTCCGACGCCATCCAGCGATCGAGGGCCGCAAGCGTGCCTTCGACGATGAGGGTCGTGTCTGTCGGCGTGCCGCGCTGGTCGGCCACGACCCGAAGCTCGTCGCGCTCGGCGCCGAGGCGCAGCATCGTGCGAAGGAAGTTGCTGCCGACCGGCGAATACACCCAGGCGGTTCGAAAGATGAAATGGGCGGCGCCGCTGGCGCGCAGGGCGAGTTCGCCGGCGAGCTTGCTCCGCCCGTAGGCGCCCGCGGGCGCCGTGGCGCTCTGGTCGGCGTAGGGCGTCGACGCGTCGCCAGCGAACACGTAGTCGGTCGAATAATGGACGACCAGTGCCTGATGTGCCGCGGCCCACGTACCCAGATGGCCCACGGTATCGCCATTGACGATCGTGGCGGCGGCTTCATCCTGTTCCGCGCGATCCACGGCCGTGTACGCGGCGGCGTTGATGATGACGTCGGGTCGCTCGCGTTCGAGCAGTTCGAGCACCGTCTGAGGAGCGCCAAGGTCGGCGATGCCGCCGGTGCCCCCCTCGGTAAGGACACCGTCGCGACTTGCCGCGACGACCGTGCCTCGCGACGACAGGCCGCCCTCACGGAGGAACGTGCGGCCAAGCTGACCATTGGCACCCAGCAGCAGGATCTTCAACCGCGATACTCCGGAAGGCGTCCGTCGGCGACATCGGCAAGAAGCGGCGCCCTGGCATCCTTTTCGGAGAGGAGCGGCTCCTTCACCGGCCAGTCGATGCCGATCGCCGGATCGTCCCAGCGAACCGCACCGTCGGCTTTCGCGTCATAGAGATCGGTGCACTGGTAAGAGAACGTCGCGTGCTCGGAAACGACGCAGAACCCATGCGCGAAGCCTTCCGGAATCCAGAAGTGGCGATGGTTTTCCGCCGTGAGCATGACGCCGGTCCATTGCCCGAACGTGGGCGAGCCCTGCCGGATGTCGACGGCGACATCGAAGACTTCGCCATCGAGGACGCTCACGAGCTTGCCCTGCGGGTGCGGCCATTGGTAATGCAGGCCCCGAAGAACACCGCGCGCCGAGCGAGAGACATTCGACTGGACGAAGCGGCGGTCGATGCCTGCTTCCCGGTACTTCGCTTCGTTATAGCTTTCGTAGAAGAAGCCACGCGAATCGCCGAACACCTGCGGTTCGATGATCACGCAGCCGGGCAGGGAGGTTTCGATGAACTTCATCCGACGTAGCCTTGTTTGATCAGGTTCTTCAGGTAGTGTCCGTAGCCCGTCTTGGCCAGCGGCTCGGCGAGGCGCAGCAGCTGCTCGGCATCGATCCACTTGTTGACGTAGGCGATTTCCTCGGGGCAACACACCTTGAGGCCCTGCCTGTTCTCGATGGTCTGGATGTACTCGCCCGCTTCCATCAGCGACTCGTGCGTACCCGTGTCCAGCCATGCGTAACCGCGCCCCAGTTGCTCGAGATGCAGCGACTGGTCATCGAGATAACAGCGGTTGAGATCGGTGATCTCCAGCTCGCCACGCGGAGACGGCTTGAGCGCCGCGGCGAAATCGACCGCGCGGTTGTCGTAGAAATACAAACCCGTCACCGCGTAGCTCGACTTCGGTTCGATCGGCTTTTCTTCCAGGCCGACGACCTTGCCGTTCGCGTCGAATTCGGCCACGCCATAGCGTTCCGGGTCCTTCACGAAGTACCCGAAGACGGTGGCGCCCTTTTCGCGCGACGCGGCGCGCTTCATGCGCTCGGTCAGGCCCACACCGTAGAAGATGTTGTCGCCGAGCACGAGGCAGCTGGGGTCGCCGCCGATGAAATCCTTGCCGATGATGAATGCCTGGGCGAGGCCGTCGGGTGAGGGCTGTACCGCGTAGGTGATGTTGATGCCCCACTGGCTGCCATCGCCGAGCAGGCGCTGGAAGAGCTCCTGTTCGTGCGGCGTGTTGATCACCAGTATGTCGCGGATGCCGGCCAGCATCAGCGTCGCCAGCGGGTAGTAGATCATCGGCTTGTCGTACACCGGCAGCAGCTGCTTGCTGACGGCCTTGGTGATCGGGTACAGGCGTGTGCCCGATCCGCCGGCGAGAATGATGCCCTTGTGCGTCGTCATGCGCCGAGCCGCTCGAGACGGTAGCTGCCATCCAGCACGCGATGTACCCACTCCGGATTATCCAGATACCAGTCGACCGTTGCCTCGATGCCGCTTTCGAACGTCTGCGATGGCGTCCAGCCCAGCTCGTCCTTCAGTTTGCTGGCATCGATCGCGTAGCGTCGGTCATGGCCGGGACGATCCCTGACGAACGTGATGAGTTCTTCGCGGCGGCGGCCATCCGCGAGCGGGCGCCTCTGGTCGAGCAGTGCGCAGATGACGCGGACCACGTCCAGGTTCTTCTGCTCGGCGTTTCCACCCACGTTGTAGGTTTCGCCGACCCGGCCCGCGTCGAGTACACGACGGATGGCCGTGCAATGGTCGCCGACGAAAAGCCAGTCGCGCACGTTCTGGCCGTCGCCATAGACCGGTAGCGATTCCCCGGCCAGCGCCTTATGGATCACCAGCGGGATGAGCTTCTCCGGGAATTGATAAGGCCCGTAGTTGTTCGAACAGTTCGTGGTGAGGACGGGCAAGCCGTACGTATGATGGAACGCGCGGACCAGATGGTCCGATGCCGCCTTGGATGCGGAGTAGGGAGAATTCGGCGCGTACTGGCTGCTTTCCGTGAAGTAGCCCTCGTCGCCGAGCGATCCGTACACTTCGTCCGTCGAAACATGGAGGAATCGAAAGCGCTCGCGGCGCGCATCGTCGAGTGCGCGCCAGTAATCGCGCGTCGACTCGAGCAGGCCGAGCGTTCCGACGACGTTCGTCTCGATGAAGGCGGCCGGGCCGTCGATGGATCGATCGACGTGCGATTCCGCGGCGAAGTTCACCACCGCATCGACGCCGTGTTCTGCCAGCAGGCGGGCGACGAGCTCGCGGTCGCCAATGTCGCCCTGGACGAAGACATGCCGGTCGTTGCCCTCGAGCGCCTTCAGCGTATCGAGGTTTCCGGCGTATGTGAGCGCATCGAGGTTCACGACGCGCAAGCCGTCCTGAACGGCCTGCAGCACGAAGTTGGCCCCAATGAATCCCGCACCGCCTGTGACCAACACTGTCTTCATGCCGCCGTCCTTATTCCGCAAAGTTCCGCATTTTGACATGTCATCGCGGGCACCGGCCACTTCCATGCTGAATGGCGGGCGGGGCTCATGGGCGTTGCTTAACCAAAATTTAATTCTTAGAAACGGCGTGGTTTAAGATACTTGGTCCTTTGGCGCGCAAGCGCTTCCTACCCCTCAAGGATTCCCCATGGTCAAAGCAGCTGCCCCGCTCGGTCTCGGTACGAGGGCCATTCACGCAGGACAGAGTCCGGACCCGTCGACCGGTGCGATCATGACCCCGATCTACGCGACCTCCACCTATGTCCAGAGCAGCCCGGGGCAGCATCAGGGCTATGAGTATTCGCGAACCCAGAATCCCACCCGCGGCGCCTACGAGCGATGCGTGGCCGATCTGGAAGGCGGCGTGGCGGGCTTCGCGTTCGCATCGGGCATGGCGGGCTCGTCGACCGTGCTCGAGCTGCTCGATTCGGGTAGCCATGTGATCGCGATGGACGATCTCTACGGCGGAACGTTCCGCCTGTTCGACAAGGTGCGCAAGCGTACCGCCGGGCTGGATTTCAGCTTCGTCGACCTGAACGACTCGGCTGCTCTCAAGGCGGCCCTGCGCCCGGAAACCCGGATGATCTGGGCCGAGACCCCGACCAATCCGATGCTGAAGCTCGTCGACCTCGCGAAGATCGGCGCCTTCGCGAAGAAGCATGGCCTGATCTTCGTCGTCGACAACACGTTCTGCTCTCCCATGGTGCAGCGCCCGATCGAGTTCGGTGCCGACCTCGTACTGCATTCGGCGACCAAGTACCTCAATGGCCACTCGGACATGGTGGGCGGCATGGTCGTGGCCGCCGACGCCGAACTGGCCGACAAGATGGCGTTCCTGCAGAACTCCATCGGTGCGGTGGCCGGGCCCTTCGACGCGTTCCTCGCCATGCGCGGTCTGAAGACGCTGCACCTGCGCATGCGTCAGCACTGCGAAAGCGCGCTCGATCTGGCGCGCTGGCTCGAGCGCCACGAGCACGTGCAGCGGGTCATCTACCCGGGCCTGAAGAGCCACGATCAGCATGCGCTCGCACGCCGGCAGATGGATGGGTTCGGCGGAATCATCTCCATCGAGGTCAAGGGCGGCCTGCGTAAGGCGCGCAAGGTGCTGGAGCGTTGCCAGCTGTTCGCGCTCGCCGAATCGCTGGGCGGCGTCGAGAGCCTGATCGAGCATCCCGCGATCATGACCCACGCATCGATTCCGCCGGCGAACCGCAAGCGGCTCGGCATTTCGGACGCGCTGATCCGTCTGTCCGTGGGCGTCGAGGACATCGCCGATCTGAAGAACGAGCTGACCTGGGCGCTTTCGTGAACCCGCTTCCTTCGTCGTTTGTCGTTCCGACCGGAATCCACGGGCTCGAGCTCGAATCCGTGGCGACCGACGCCGGCGCCTTGTGGTTCCCGGTAGCCGATCAGGTCATGCGCGACCATATCCGGAGTGCAGGCACATGGGAGCCGGAAATCGGACGGGTGCTTCGCCAGATTTTCCCGGCGCGCGGCGGCACGTTCGTCGACGTGGGAGCGAACGTCGGCTACTTCAGCGCGTTCATGGCGAACGCCTTCACGGATGCGTCGATCCACGCGTTCGAACCGCATCCGATGACCTACGGCGTGTTGCGACTGAATTGCTGGCCGTACGGCGAGCGAATCCGCACCTACCCTTGCGCGATCTCCGACCGACGCGGCACGGTCGCGCTCGTCACGTCGGACAACAATCTCGGGGACACGAAGGGGCTGCACGCCGCCGACCGGCAGCGCGCGTCGGTCGTCGCCGCCGCCGCCACACTCGATGAAGTCCTCGATGGCGTCGTTCCCGACGTCGTCAAAATCGATGTCCAGGGCGCGGAGTTCGCGGTCCTTGGGGGCATGACCCGCCTGATCGCGAAGTCGCCGCACATGCGCGTGGTGATGGAGTTCTCGCCCGACATGCTCGTCGCGGACAAGGTGGAGCCGGCCACGATGCTCGCCGCGATCCGCGCGAAGGGTTATGCCCTGTATCTGATCAGGCAGGACGGCTTCATCGAGGCGACCGATCAGGAAATCATCGCGTTCTGTCAGTCCGCCGGCCCCCTGGGGCAGGCCAATATTCTTCTGAGCTCGCCAAAGCGACCTCTTTGATTTGTGGAGAGCTTGATGCAAAAAGCCATCGTCATTACGGGTGGAGCCGGCTTCATCGGAAGCGCGCTTGCCGCGCGGCTGGGCGCCGAAGGCCTGCCCATCGTCGCCGTCGACAACCTGCATCCGCAGATCCACCCGAACCAGGAGCGGCCCGAAGCACTGCCTGACTTCGTCGAGCTGCATGTCGGCGACGTGACCAGGCCGCAGACCTGGGAGCAGGTCCTGGCCCGTTTCGAGCCGGAGATCCTCGTGCACCTCGCGGCCGAAACCGGCACCGGTCAGTCGCTGACGGAAGCGTCGCGCCACGCGGACGTCAACGTCGTCGGTACCACCGCGATGCTCGATGCGTTCTCGCAGCGAGGCATCGTTCCTCGCCACATCGTGCTTGCGTCGAGCCGGGCCGTGTACGGCGAGGGCGCCTGGGCCGATGCCGACGGCACCGTCTTCTATCCGCCGGCCCGCTCGCACGACGTGCTTGCCGCGGGTCGCTGGGATCCTTCGTCCCCGTCGGGTTCGGGGCAGCCCACGCCTGTGCCGCACAAGGCGGCTTCCGTGTTCCCGCAGCCGACGAGCGTCTATGGCGCGACCAAGCTCGCGCAGGAACATATTCTGGCGGCATGGTGCGGAGCGATGCGCGTGCCGCTCTCCGTGTTCCGTCTGCAGAACGTTTATGGCCCCGGGCAATCGCCGTTCAACGCCTATACGGGCATCATCACGCTCTTCCATCGCCTTGCCCGTAAGGGGCAGCAGCTGGAAGTCTACGAAGATGGAAACATCGGGCGCGACTTCGTTTATATCGACGATGTGATCAGTGCGCTCGCCGCCGGGATCGCCCAGCCGCCGGCAAGCCACCGCACGCTCGACGTCGGCCATGGCGTGTCGACCACGATCATGGAGGCGGCCCGCGTGGTCGCCGGGCTTCACGGCGCGCCGGAACCGGCGATCTGCGGCAAGTTCCGCGATGGCGACGTCCGCTGGGCCGTGGCGGATGCCGAGCCGCTTGCGAATGCGCTCGGTGTCAGGGCGACGGTCGGCTTCGACGAGGGTGCCCGTCGCGTAGGCGAATGGCTGATCGAGCGGGGTTACGCATGAGTCACGCGCGGTCCGCAGCGAACGGTGGCGTCGGCGTGCTCGCGATCGTCAACGAGAATCCTCGTGACTGGGTGGACTCGTTGCGCACGCTTGCGGCGCTCGATTCCGCCGACTGCGCGGCGATTCGCGTCTGTGCGCTCGACCACCTTACTCTGCAAAGCGTGCTGGGCGGTCCGGCGGCGTCGATCCAGGTCGCGCCGGAATGGAGCCTGTCGGCCGGGCTGACGGCGATGCTCAACGAGCATCCCGATCTCGAAGCCGTGCTCGTCGTGACGTCCCCCATCGCGGTTCCGGCGCAGTTGCTGAGCAGAGCCCGCGACTGGTTGCGTGAGGATCCGCGCATCGCCACCTGCTCGTTCCTTTCGAACGCCGCGGGCTACCTGAGCTTCCCCCATCGCAACTCGCCCACCGCCTACGGCATCGGCGGCCATGACGAGACCAGCGCGACGCGCGTATTGCGTGAAGCCGGTCCGGACAACGGCGCCGTGCCGATCCCTGTGCCGTCGGGCGCGGCCATCCTGGTGAATCGCGCGGTACTGACGACGGTGGGTGGCTTCGACGCGTCGCTCGATGCCAACCCGCGCGAGTCGCTCGCGGAGTTCGCGCTGCGTGCCTCGCGGCGCGGTTTCCAGCACCGGCTCGATGCCGGTACTTACCTGACGGCGCAGTGGTACGAAGGGTTCCCTGCGACGGATGGACCGGAAGATCCCGGTGTCCGGCATCGGCTTCACGACCTCGACTCCTCGTTTCCCGCGGTGTACGACCATCAGCGCAACGGCAACGATGCACCGCTGGTCTTCGCGATGGACGTCGCGCGGAGCAAACTGTCCGGACTCCGGATCCTGATCGACGGCTCGTGCCTCGGGCCGATGGAAATGGGTACCCAGGTGCAGACGCTCGAACTGATCCGCGCCCTCGCCAAGCGTCCGGACGTCGCTTCGATCGGTATCGCGGTACCGAATGGCACCTTGCCGTCGTACGCGCACGATCTGATCGGGTTCGCCAAGATACGGCTGCACGATGCGCACGACCTGATGTTCGCCGGCGCGGGTCACGCGGATATCCTGCATCGTCCGTTTCAGCCCGACAGGCCGATTCCATGGGCTCGCTGGCGCACGCTCGCCAAGAGGATCGTGGTCACGCTGCAGGATCTCATCGCTTATCGCATCGGCTCGTATCACTCCAGCGGCGAGGCGTGGCTGGCTTACCGGCGAAACATCGCGGACGCTTGCGCGCAGTCGGACGGCATCGTCGCCATTTCGGACGACACCCGTGCGTCCATCGTGGAAGAGCGGTTCAATGTCGCGGCGGAACAGATATTCACGGTGAAGAACGGTAGCAACCACCTCGACGATCTGACGGTGGAAGAAACGCCGCACGTGCTGGTCGAGAGGGGGCTGGTCGCGAGTCCTTTCCTGCTGGTGCTCGGTGCAAGCTACGCGCATAAGAACCGCGATCTGGCCATTCGTGCCTGGCAGGCCCTGCGGGCCCGCGGCCATGCGCTGACGCTCGTCATGGCCGGTGCCGTGGTTGCGAAGGGCTCGTCGCGTTTCGAAGAAGCCATCGCCCGACGCGAAGGGGACGACCTTCTCGTGACGATGCCCGATGTGAGCAGCGGCGTACGCACATGGCTTCTCCGCCACGCCTCCGTGGTTCTCTATCCGACCTCGGCGGAGGGCTTCGGGCTCGTTCCGTTCGAAGCCGCCGCCATGGGCACGCCGACCGCGCATGTCAGCTTCGGTCCGCTCAGGGAGCTGATCGACGACGAAGGGCTGCCGCGGGACTGGTCGGTCGAGGCCCTTGCCGATTTTACAGAGCGGCTCCTGACGGATCCTGCTATCGCACAAGCCAACATCGCAGGCATTCTTCGTAATGGCGCTTCGCTGACATGGGATGAAACGGCAGCCGGTCTCGTGGACGGATATCGAGCATCCCTGTCGCGCGCGCCCCGGGCCTGATCCTTTCAATGGACGACACGTTTATCATGAATACAACCAATCTCGACGACATCTCGCTGGAACAGGCCCTCATCGACTTCGAAGTCGCCAACGCCCGCGTGATGGACCTCACCGCCCGCCTCACGTCGCTCAGCAGGGAGCTTCTCGAAGCCAGGACCGAACTCGCACGCGCGCAGGTCGCCGGCGTGAGTGACGTCCAGGCGAACCTCGCTGGTTCGGAGGTAGCGGAGCTGGAGCGTCTGCGCGACATCGTCGCGCAGATTCGCGCTTCGCGGATCGTCCGTATCGCTTCGATCTTCAGCGGCAAGCTGCACAGGGTCATTGCATGACGTCGCGTCCGCGCATACTCCACTGCATCACCGTCTATAACGGTCGTGCCTTCGTGCCGGCCGCCATCGAAAGTGCGCTGCGACTGGACCAGACCGATGCAGACATCGACATCCTGATCCTGGACGACGCCAGCCCGGAACCGGGCTGGAGCGAGGAGCTCGCGGCGTTCTGCAAGGAACGTGGCGTCATGTACTACCGCACGCCACGAAACCTCGGCATTCCGCGCAATGTCAGTCTGGGCATGTTGACGGCCGTGAAACGCGGCTACGACTACGTGGTCATCAGCAACTCCGACGTGATCTACCCCAAGACGCTGATGTCCGCGATGCTTCCCGTCGCTCGACAGCCGAAGGTCGGGTCGGTGACGGCGTGGTCCAACAACGTGTCGCTGTATTCGCTTCCGAACCTGGACCCGAACAAGTACCTGCATTCGCAGGACGTCGTCGACTGGTTGCACGCGACGCTGAATGGTCATTTCGGCGACGCCGCGATGGACATCCCTGCAGGCATCTCGTTCTGCATCCTGATCCCGACGGACGTGGTGCGGCAGGTCGGCATCATGGATCCGTGTTTCGGTCGCGGATATTGCGAAGAGACCGACTGGAGCCTGAGAAGCCTGCAGGCTGGCTATCGCATCGCGCTGGCGCCAGGCACGTTCGTATTCCATCACGGGCGCGGCTCGAACCTGGACGCAGGCATCGTCTCGCCGGACGCCACGACGGTTCCGGCGAACGAGGCGATCATCGACCTGCGTTATCCGCAGTTCCGCAGTCAGGTGGAAGCGTTCGTGCATTCGGGCATTCTGCAATCCGCTCATAAGGATGCCGTCGCGCACATCGTGAAGAGCGCTGCCAGGCAGTTCGGCTATTCCCTGGTCATGGGCGGCGTGTCTGCGACGGCCCCGGGAAGCGACGAGTCGGAAGTCGTCGTATCGATCGGTCGCGACGGCGGGATCGCCGACGTCCGGCTGCGCGGATTCAGGGGTGAGATCCCCTTCGATGCGAAAGATCCCTCGGCAAGTGTGCAGGCTTACTTCGGGGTCGGGCCGACCCATGTCTCCGTGTCCGATCGCGGTTCCATGGCCGGCGCCTTGCACGACGCATTTCCGGAACAGACTCGGCAGACGTTCGCGGGCTATCCCCGGATAATCTGATCACGAAAGCGTGGGGGTGGGCCTGATGGAATGGACAATGTCAGGCCTCGACGTTTAACGCGCGGGCTTCGTCGGGCCGCGAAAGAGGGGAGCTCGATGCCTATGTCGACGCCAGTGGCGTAACCAGAATCGAAGCCGGGGATCGGTGTCTGCCTCTCGATTCGGGTGCTTCGCGCTACCGTCCCACTGCGCAAGGTCGTCCAGACGGCGCGGTTGCCAGCATCCCTCCTGACACGCAGACCATGGCACATCTGACAAACACCCATCGCACCAACAACTTCGATTTCATCAGGCTGGCGGCGGCACTTTCCGTGCTTTTCAGTCACCAGTTCGCGCTGCATTCCCTTCCCGAACCGCTTGTCTTCCGCTACCAGACGTTAGGCGGGTTTGCCGTGATGATCTTCTTCGCGGTGAGCGGCTACCTTATTACCGGAAGCTGGCAGCGAGATCCCAATCTGAAGCGGTACGCGATCCGGCGCCTGCTCAGGATCTGGCCGGGCCTCGCGTGCACCGTATTGCTGTGCGCTCTGGTCCTCGGCCCGCTGGTCACCGAAATACCGCTGTCGGCGTACTTTTCCGATCCGACGACGCACTCTTATTTCCGAAGCCTTTACTTCTCGATCCAGCCGTTTCTCCCTGGGGTTTTCCCGCACAGTCCGCTGGCGTACATTCCGAACGGCGTGCTCTGGACGATTCCGATCGAACTACGCTGCTACGTTTACCTGGCCGCACTCGGCATCCTCGGCATCCTGCGATATCGCTGGGCGCTCCTTGCCCTTCTCGCCGCGACGGCCGTCTGGTACTACGGCATCCATGGCGCGGAAGCCGTGTTCCTTGCTGACCATACGCATCTGTTCGAGGTCGAGTACGCGACGTTCTTCTTCGCGGGGAGCTGCCTGTACTATTTCAAGGACGTATGGGATCACCCTCGCGCGAAGCTGGTGGGCGCGGCAATCGTGATCTGCGTGGGTGCGGCAGCCTATTTCGCCGACCATCCGCTGATTGCCGCCTTCATCCTCGTGCCGTACCTCGTCGTGGCGTTCGGCACATCGTCCTTCCCCGTGATTCACCGGTTCGGCCGCTTTGGCGATCTGTCCTACGGCGTCTACATCTACGCTTTCCCGATCCAGCAGACCGTTATCTGGGCGACGCCCGGCTGGGGCTTCTACGAGCACCTGTTCCTGGCCGTACCCAGCGTGCTCCTGATGGCGTGGCTGTCCTGGCATCTTCTCGAGAACGTCGCTTTGCAGTACAAGCCGCGCTGATTCGAGGCGCCTGCGGAACAAGCTACCTGAGCTTGTTCCGCAGGCCGCGGCGCACGGATCGCGCAACCTTCAGGGTGCGCAGGACGCCGGGCACGCGAAGCAGCCGTTCGATGAGCGGCGCGATGCGAAGCGCGATGTGAAAGCCGACGCCGCCTGCAGGGGCGGGCACGCCATTCGAGGTGATGAGCCTTATACGCTCGATCCGGCCCTCGATGCGCGCGGCGCTTGTGCGCCGCATCGCCGCCTCGAGACCGTGCCAGATCTCCATCGCCGATACCTGCCAGTCGTGAACGTCCACCGCCTGTTCCTCGGCGTTCCAGGCAGGGATGTTCTTGAGTCGTTCGATCAGGTCGGTCGTCGTCTCGTAGAGATGGATGTTCTTCCCGGCCGCAACGCGCTGCGCGAGTTCCCGGTTAAGCTTCGTATCCCTCGCGAACACGATCTTCTCGCGCGCGAGCGCGTGGAACATGGGGAAGCCAAAGCCCTCGTAGTGGCTGGGAAACACGATGGCGCTGGCATCCGCATAGAATCGTTCGAAGGTCGCATCGTCGATGCGGCCTGCCGCGTATGCCTTTACCGACCCCGGCGGCTGCCGGTTCGTCGGATAGCCGACGGCGACGATGGGAAGGTCCGGCAGCGCCTCGGCGATGGCGTCGACGGTCGGCTCGACGAACTTATGCGCGAAATGGTTGCCGACGACAAACACATGCTCGGACTTGCCCTGCCCAGGCAGCAGGGGCGGCGCGAAGTCGGACGGCAACAGGGAATGTCGGGAGATCCGGAAATCGACGTCCGCACCGATCCGGAAGCGACGCAGGATGCGATCACGGGTATAGATCGAGTTGGTGAAAACGACATCCGATTCGTCGAACACCGTGCGCCATACCGCCTCGTCGAAGTCGAGCGAAAGATACCCGCAGTCGGCCGAAATCGTGTCGAGCATGAAAATGCCGACGACGGCCGAGCGCAGATAGAGCCGGCTGAGTTCCTGGAACTGGAAAGGCTGGCCCATGCGAAAGACAGCCGCGCAGCGCGTGTCGCCGTCCGGATCGATGCGTTCGACGCGAGCGAATCGATCGAGGCGATGGAAGGTCCACGCCTCGGGCGTCATCATCACGCCCAGCCGGAGGCTGGCTGGCCACAGGCGCGTCGCGGCGTCGAGCAGCTTCAGGCCCGCTTCGAACGTACCATTGTGGTACGGACCGAAGTTCGAGTAGTCGAAGGCAACCAGGCTTCCGATGTCGGGGCGATGCAGTTCGTCGAGGAGTGCTTCCGCGCGGAACCCGGCCGACGCGAAGTAGCGCGACAGCATGCGATCGTATTCGGGATAGCGCTCGCGGAGCACCGCGCCATTCGTGACTTCCGCGTCGGTCCGGTTGTCGGCCGTGGGCCCGAGTGACACTTCCCCCTTGTGCCACACGAAGGCATGGTTCGCGAGAACCGCCCGATAGCCGCAGCGGCTGCCACGCATGATCAGGTCGTTTTCTTCGTTGTAGCCTCGCCCGTACACCGTATCGAATCCGCCCATTTCGGCGATGATCGAGCCGCGAATCCAGAGTGCGAAGCCAATGGCCGTGGGTGCGAAGGTATAGCGCCGCAGCCTGCCCGAGAGGGCGACGAAGTCGGCATAGGCGGCGTCGGGGTCGCGATCGCGTCCAACGGAACTCTGGGGCAGGCTGGCGATGGTCGCGTTGTTGCTCCGCGGCGAAACGAAGCCGATCATCGCATCGAGTGCGGCGACCGAAACCATTTCACGAAGGGCGCCCGGAAAGACGATGGCGTCGGAGTTCAGGAGAATGACATCGGCACGTTCGTCGATGGCCGTCTTGAACGCGAGATTGCACGTCCCGACGAAACCGAGGTTCGCGTCGTTGGTGACGATGGTCAGATCGTCGGCGTTCCACCGTGCCTTCAGCTGGGAAAGTGCCTCGCCGAGCGGCGCGTAATCGGGGCTGTCGTTGTAGAGATAGAGTTTCGCGCCGAGAGCGGCGAGCTCCTCGCGAACCTCGAGCAGCGACTCGCCGATCGCCGTCACGAGCTCTTCGTTCCGGTAGAACGGTACGATCACGTGCAGGGGAAGCGCCGGAGCCGGGTCGCTTTCCGACGGAAGGTTCTGTCCTTCGCGAACGGGCGCCTCGCCCGCCAGGTGCGGCAGGATCTCCGGCAGGTACTGTGGTTTGCTCATGAGCAGACCCACGACATCGTCGAGCGTATCGATCACCCTCATGTCGCTGCGGGGGATGTCGCCCAGCTTTTCGTCGGGAACGAAAATCAACGCGCACTCCCGACTGTCGCCGAAGATGTTGGACTCGTTCTCGCGATAGTTCCGCTTGTTGAATGCGGGGTACGTCGCGCCAAGGGCGGTATAGCCGCCGTGCGCGAAGGCGGCGAGCACGGCGCTGGCACCTTCCATGGTGTTGCACTCGGCGAACACGACGGGACGGAGCGTCGTGATCGTCGCCTGCGCGCCCTGTAGGACCTCCGCTTCCATGCCTTCCACGTCGATCTTCATGAGATCGAGTCGATCGAGCGCGAGACCGTCGATCGTCATGAGCTCTGCGCTCACGCCGGCGCTGGCCGCCGTCAACGAAAGGCCACCGGGGTTCACGTGATCGCCGACCGAGAGCGGGGCGATGGTCAGCACACCCGCTTTGTCGGAAATGCCGGCGTTGAACCTGCGCACGTTCGTCAGCCCGTTTCGTTCGACGTTGCGATCGAGCACGGCGAAGATTTCCGGCCGCGGCTCGAACGCAAGAACCTTGCCGGCCCGTCCGACGTGGCGCGCAAACGCGATGGCGTGCGTGCCGATGAACGATCCGATGTCTGCGACCACGTCACCGTCGCCGATGAAGCGACGCAGGATGTCGAGTTCGTTCTCGGCCCACTCGCCGTACCACCGCATCGACTCGGACACGATCCGGTCGCCGGGGACGAGTTCGAAGGTGCCGTACTTAGCTTGGATCAGTTCCATCGAAACAGATATTCCCACTAGCCGATGGCCAGTTTTACGTTGAGCGACGGCGCACCGGCGATGCCATGCACCACGTTGTTGTTGATGACGGTGAGGACCATGACATCGTGAAGCCAATGATGCTGCACATGGTCGTCGCCAGGCCCCTCGGCAAAAGCGACATCGAGCGTGTACTCACCGCGCACCAGCGGCGGAAAGCGCAGCCGGAACTCGGCTTCCAGGTTCTGGCCCGCTTCGAGAGTGATTCCCTCGTCGCGCAGGTAGCTGTCGGTGCTCTCGGTGAGCACGAATTGCCCCTTCCGATCCTTCAGCATGAATCCGATCGCCGGGAATGTCATCGCCTTGCCGGTCACGGCGGTGATGACCAGGGCGACGTCTTCGTCCGAGGTGAATTCACTCAGTGCTGCACCTTGGGGGCTGCGTATGAACGCCGACGTAATCGTTCCGCCGCCCGCACCGAAGCCCTCGGCATCGACGCGGAACGGCGATGCGTGATAACGGGCGGGGTGGATGTCGGTGACTTCATACACTCGCCGCTTCTCGTCGAGGGTGAATGAAGTATCGCCGTGCGCCGATTCGGGGGCCTGCGCGTCGAATGCCACGCTGGCCGACGAGGCGCTGGTCCGGTCGTCGTAGAGTTCGCGCAGGTAGGTCGTTGAGATCTGCTTCGCCGTGCCTACATCGCAAAGATAGCGGCTACCGATCCGGCGCAGCAGAATGGCGCTTCCGCAGAGGGCGTTGACCGCGCCCATGTCGTGGCTGACGAACAGCAGGGTGCCGCCCCGACGCTGGAACTCGCCGAGGAATCGCATGCACTTCTGCTGGAAGTACGCGTCACCCACGCTGAGGGCTTCGTCGATGACGAGGATCTCTGCATCGACGTGCGTGATGACGGCGAAGGCGAGGCGAACGAACATGCCGCTCGAGTACGTCTTGACCGGCTGTTCGATGAACTCGCCGATGTCGGCGAACGAAGCGACGGAATCGAATCGCGCGTCGACGTCTTCTTTCGTCAGTCCATAGAGCGAGGCGGCAAGATAGACATTCTCGCGGCCGGTGAATTCGGGATTGAAGCCCGCGCCGAGCTCGAGCAGGGCGGCGACCCGTCCGTTGACTTCGATGCTTCCGCGCGTCGGGTTCAACGTGCCGCAGATCATCTGCAACAGCGTCGATTTGCCGGCCCCGTTCCTGCCGATGATGCCGACGGTTTCCCCCCGGCGAATCTCGAACGAGACATCCTCGACGGCCCAGAACTCCTTGTAATAATCGCGTCGCCCGCGCCACAGCATCTGCAGAAGACGGTGCGCGGGTTTCTCGTAGACGTGGTAGCACTTACCCAGTCCCGAAACCTTGATGGCGAGATCAGATGACATCGGCGAACCCCTTGCGGACCTTCTGGAAGAAGGCGAATCCGATGCACAGGGAAACGATCGCCGCGAGCATGGTCAGCGCGTAAGGTATCGGCTCGATACCGCGCCCGAACATGAGGACGTCGCGGATCTGGTGAACCGTCGGGGCGAGGGGATTGAGATTGAGGATGGGCTGGAATCGCGCGGGGATCGCATCGACCGGAAAGAAGATGGGCGTCAGGAACATCATGGCGGTCGTGATGATCGCCGTGATCTGGGCGATGTCCCTGAGGTAGACACCCAGGGCGGCGAAGAGCCAGGAGACACCCGTCAGGAAGATCATGAGCGGCAGGATCACCACCGGCGCGAGGAGTACCGTCGCGTGCGGCATGCCGAAGGCGACGACATAGAAAACGATCCACACGACGAGGCTCACGGCCAGATTGAACAGGGCGGTGATGACGCTGACGCAGGGGAGGATCTCGAGCGGGAACACCACGCGCTTGACGTAGTTGGCGTTGCCGAGGATCAGCCCGGGTGCCCGGTTGAATACTTCCGAGAACATGTTGAAAACGAGGAGCCCGGCGAAAAGTACCAACGCGAACTCAGCCTTGCTTCCCGTACCACCAGGCCACCGGGCCTTGAAAACCTCGCTGAATACGAAGGCGTAGATTCCGAGCATGAAAACCGGCTGAACGATGGCCCAGGCGAATCCCAACACGGACCCGCGATACCGGGCGGCGATCTCACGAACCGCCAGCGCGCGAATCAGGCGCCTGTTGGCTACCAGGCTTCGCACGAGCGCCTGGGGTGCTGCGGAAAAGGATTCCATGGCTATCGGGTCTTCTTCGGACGACCCTATATGATAGCTCAAGCGGGGTACGCGGCCTGGATGGCCTTAGTGCGCCTGGAAGGTGATGTATTTATGGCCCAGGTAGCTCGTGGCGATCGGTACCACGACCCCGACCATGTGCGCGGTCAGCTCCGGCTGCCAGGTCCAGCCGACCCAGGGCAGAAGCCACCTCTCGAGGACCACGCTGACCACCAGGGTCTGAAGGGCCGCCACCAGATTGATGACGACGAACCAGAACGCCTGGTGTTTCAGTGAGCGGGCCGGTGCCTTGAAAACGAGCGCGCGATTGAGCAGGAACGCGGTCAGCATGCCAATGGCATAAGCGATCACGACCGCCGTCTCGAAGCCGACGAAGCGACTCAGAACCACGCGCGCACCCACGTTCACGGCGGCGGCGGTACCGCCGCACACCACGAACAGCACGAGCTCCTTATGACGGTGCATCCTGTCGATGGCTTTCACGCGGGGGTTTTCCGTGCGGAGAAGACCACGAGGCCGGCGAGGAGGGTCGCGCCCAGGAGAATGAGCACGCCGATCAGCTTCGAGGCGATCGTATTGAAGAGCGCGCTGAGCCGGCCCGTTTCCACGGGCGCGGTGAAGGCTATCCATGCATCGGGGTTGGCGTCGACCGCTTCCAGTGCCATGCCGGGCTCCGTCCGGAACGAGACCATCGACCAGGTTTCACCCGGGTTGGAACTCGTTCTGAGGGAACGCCGTCCACTTCCGGACGTCTCACGCACGTCGAGGCGGGGCGGGTCGAAATAACCCGCGATACGCACGCTGACATAGGGAGTGCCGGCGGCGAAAGGCGCCGTCTTGCACTGTCCGGATGCCGAGTCGCCACCCTTCGCCTGGTAGGATCCGCGACTGTCGGGGTATGCCAGGCGCGGCATCTGCGGGTAGGTGCCATCCGGCTCGAACCCCTCGCACTGGAGCCATTCGATGGCGATGGGACGTCGGATATCGGGGGGCATCATCGCCGCGACGACCGGCGTATCGAGTGTCCGCGCGACGCGTGCACTATCGGGATAGGCAAACATGCCCGGATTGCCTTCAAGGCTGGCGGGATCGCCGGTGGCGACATAGCGGCCAAGCATGCGCACGACGCGCGCACCGCCATCCTGCCTGCCGCCCATGTTCGCCATGGCGCCGGGTGTCGCGAGTGCGAGCGCGATGACGAACTGCGACATATAAAGCGCGCTCAACAGTACCGCGGCGATCCTCAAGCGACCTTTCAGGCCGAACGCGGCGGTGACGGCGATGGCGACGTTCGTGCAGATCCCCACGCTCAGGATGTCGAGGTAGCGCGAAGCGATCTCGACCATGTCATGGCCGCGCGAGTACGCCATGGCGGCCGCCTGCAGCAGAACCCAGGCGAGAATGCCCGCGAACAAGCGGTGCTCGCGAAGCAGCGCGCGGCGTGCGATCAGGTCGCGTGCGACCCGGAACACAAGGTAGAACGTCGGGAGCCAGACAACGGCAACGTGCAGCCACGTCGCCGATCTGGGCCACGACAGCACCATCTTCAGGGCGCTCAGCAACTCGCGGGCATCCTGGGCATGGAACGACGCCCCCATGGACGCCGGAAGGATGAGATAGCCGAACACGGCCAGAAGCGCCTGCGAGCTCAGGAGCGTGATCGCGGCGCGGCGCGGCGCGGATCCGTCGATCCAGCGCAGCACGGCGAGGGCACAAAGCGTCATGGCAACGAGCAGGCCGGAAGCCATCGAGAACATCGCGCACAGCGTCATCAGGAACAGCGTGCCGATCCTCGCAAGCCGAAGCTCGGCGGTCGACGCGACCCAGATGGCGGCGACGGAGAATCCCAGCAGGAAATAGAACTGGCTCTGGAAGCCGCCGATGATGTTCTCCCAGCTAAAGGGCAGCGCGAGCACCAGGGCGAAGAACAGAGCGAGGACCGGACGTGCCGCGCGGTCGCTATGACGCAACAGCGCGCTCGCCATCACCAGGATGGCCGCGCAATAGGGCAGCAGGTTGAACAGGCATTCGACACGGGCATCGAACTGGCCGCTGTTGAGGCCGAACAACGCCAGCGTCATCAGCCGGGTGAAGAAGATCCGGTGTTCGTTATGGGCTTCGAAGAGCGAGGTCCATGTGTAACGCCCCTGTGCGATCGGCACGAGGAGCCGGTCGATCTCGGCATCCCACTGGTCCCAGAAAGGCGCCGATGTTGCGTATCGGGCAACCCAGTACAGGCGAACGGCGAACACGAGAAGCACCAGAAACGCCGAAAGATAAACGACGCCCCGCAGGTCGCCCGGATCGCGCGCGCCTGGACGCAGGTCGCGCCAGCTCATGCCGCGGCCCCGGCCGACGCGGGTGCCGTTGCCGCCACTTCGCGAGCGAGCATGCGACCGAAATCGATGCTCTCGGAAATGCCGCGGTCTTCCGGGTAATAGTGCGAGGTGTCGGCAGCCCACAACCCGGCGACGGGCAGCTTGCGCGGCGGAATGGTCTCCAGGTAGCCGGGCGGGCAGATCGGTTGCGCGTAGCGATAGCGATTCGCACGAATGTCGACGAAATCGTCGTCGGTGAGCGCGGGATTGATCGTCTTCAGGTAGCGGCGCACCTTGTTCGTGAACACCTCGTCGGCGTCGCCGTACTTCGGATGCTCGCCGGGCATGTAGAAGGGCACGTAAACGACGTGGTGGTCGAGGGGGCGCAGGTTCGTGTACTCGACGAGCCCGGGGATGTCCATGTCGTCGTCGTTCGTATTCAGCCAGAAGTTCTCGCTGACGGGCTTGCGGAGCTTGGCGATGACGCAGACCACGGCGACGTTCTTCAGCGCCGAGAACTGCGCGATGATCTCCTGGGGCAGGTCGGGCATGATCCGCGGCACGAACGGCAGGGGAACGGTACTCACGACCTTGTCGAACCGCTCGAAGCCCGCCGCGGTCTCCACGCCCTGCACGGCGCCGTGCTCGATCACCACGCGCGTGACAGGCGTCGACAGCCGGAACTCGCCGCCGTGCGACGCGATCCAGTGCTGCATACCGTGAAGCAGGGTGTCCGACCCGCCGTCGAGGTAGCCGAGCTTTTCGCGGAAGAGGTCGTAGCGAGAGTTACCGATACGACGGATGCGGCTCCATATCCACGCGGCCGACAGGTTGTCGCTGTAGTCGTAGAACTTGTAGTCGAACAGACGCTGCCAGAGCGTGCGCCAGGCTTCCTCGCCGACCCAGCGCTTGATCCAGCCCGTAGCCTCGACGTGGTCGAGCGGCCGCCAGTCCTTCCGCTTGGTGGAAAGAAAGGCATGGAGGCCATACCGGAGCTTGGCCGTCAGGCTGAGCCCCTTGAACTTCAACAGGGCGATCGGATTGCCCCAGGGCTGGAGACGCTTTCCGAACCAGTAGCCCATCTTCGTCTCGGTCCACCGCATGCGGTCGGCGAGTCCGAGTTCGTCGAGCATCTTAAGGAAGCCGGCATCCGAAATGCAGTGGAAATGGTAGTAGCGCTCGATCCTGAGGCCAGAGAAATCGAATGACGCCGTCATTCCCCCGACGCGGTCGTCCGCTTCGAACACGACGGGCTGGTGTCCGTCGCGGGCGAGTTGATAGGCGAGGGCAAGGCCCATGGGGCCTCCACCGAGGACGGCGATACGCTGGGACTGGGTCATGGTGATGGTCCGTAGGGGCGCGTCAGCGCTTCAGCACGATGCTGGAATAGCGGGGGTCGCAGTAGCTTTCACGCACTGCGTCTGCGAAGGATGTCTGCTTCACTCCGAAAACGGCCTCGGTGTCCACGCCCTTGAAGTCGTCGCCTGCGCTGAGTGCCTTCAGCTGGCTCTCGGTGAACGGAGGTTTTCCGCTGAAAAGCGCGTAGACACGCAAAAGGAAGCCGAACAGACCGTAGGGAATGTGAAGGATGAAGGTCTTCAGGCCCTTCGCACGTTTGATCGTATGGATGATGTCGACGTAGTCGATACGGGTGTCGCCGACTACGTCGTATACCTCGCCGTTGCGCTCGCGCACGATGCAATCGGCGATGCACCGGCAGAAATCGCGTTCGTACAGCGGCTGGCGCATGTAGCGGCCGTCACCGGGAATCGGGAAGACCGGCGTCTTCGCCATGAAGCGCGACAGCCAGCCGAAGTGCTTGGGATCGAACCATCCGAACATCAGCGTCGGACGCAACACGGCGTGCCGGATGCCCGATTCGACGACGAGCTTCTCCTGCGCTTTCTTCGTGTTGGTGTAATCGTCGTTGGCGACCGACACCACGACCGAAGAGCTGATGTGCACCATGTAGGGCACGCCGTGGCGCTTGAACGCATCGAGCACCACGCGCGTGGCGTCGACATTGTTGCGTACGAATTCTTCCGGGTACTTGCTGGTGATCTGCGCATGGAGCTGCACGACGCACGAGGCGCCGGCGAATGCGTTTTCCCAGTCGCCGGGAACCGCGACGTCGGCTTCGATGGCGTCGACGTCGGGATGCAGGTCGCGCAGGATGCCCATGTTGTAGGCATGCTTGTCGATCGCGACCAGTTGGGTGAAGCCCTGGCTCTTGAGCTCGACGATCAGGTTCTGCCCGACGAGGCCGGCCGCGCCGGTGATGACGATCTTGCTGTTCTTGTCTGCCATGGTCAGAGGCTGAGCCGCTTGAAGAGGAATTCGGGGATGCAGCGGATGATGGTCATGATGCCGAACCAGAACCACGGCAGGTAGGCGACGGGGCGGCCCTTGTCGACCGCGCGCACGATGCCTTCGGCGATCGTTTCGGGCTTCGCCCAGAGCGCGCCTTTCCTGAAGTCGCGCGTCATGGGCGTGTCGACGAAGCCCGGCTTGATGGTGACGACGTCGACACCGTGCTTCGCCATCCGCTGGCGCAGGCCGCTGAGGAAGGCGCTGACCGCGGCCTTGGCCGAGCCATACAGATAATTGCTGGCACGCCCGCGGTCGCCGGCGACCGACGAGATCACGGCGATGCTTCCGCGGCCCGCCGCCTGCATGCGATTCGCGATGAGGGTGAGCAGTGCGATGGTCGACGTGCCGTTGGTCGCGAATTCCGCCAAGGCGGTTTCGACCGAAGCCTCGCACGCCTTCTGGTCGGGCAGGGTGCCATGGGCGATCAGGACGACGTCGACCTCGCCGAGCGCGCGCCACGCGTCGTCGAGCGCCGCCGCGTGCGCAGCGAAGTCGCCGACGTCGAGCGTGGCGCGGGTGACCTCGGGCGCGCCGCGAACGAGCAGGTCGTCGGCGATCGTGTCCAGCCTCGGCCGGTTACGGGCAACGAGATGAAGGCGCGCGCCGCGTTCGGCATATAGGCGTGCCGTGGCTTCGGCGATCGCCGACGTCGCACCGATGATGAGGACTCGTTGCATGGGTTACTCCGAAAACGCGAAAGGTGCCCCGGCGGGCGTCTGGCAGATGCGCAGGGATGGTGTGTGCGGCCCGGCCCCGTCCGGTCGCGTGTCGCGAACGTAGCCACTGAAGGGCCTTCGTCCGACGGTGTTCTCGCGTGTGCGAGAGGCTTCGGGGCCGGGAAGCACCCATCCGACGATTGTATCGTGCTCGTCCAGAATCAGTGCCGGTACGTGGGTGGACTGGTCGAGTGGTCGCTGAAGATGGCCAGCGATGCGGTAGTCCGCCGGAGTCGACGGAAGGGCCTCGCGTGTTTCGACACCCGCCTGACAGTCGGCATCGGTGACGCGAAGGCCAAGCCAGCCCGGCGCCCTCGCGATCGCGGGACGTCCGAAAGCCGGCACACCGGCCCGTCGGGCCTCAGCGGCGAAACGCATCGCGGTGGCCGCGGCGGTTTCCGGATAAACCGCGGCGATGGTGTCGGGATCGTTCACCTGTGCCGCGAGAGCGAGAGCGGCGAGGTCCCGTGCGTACACGACATGGGCCTGCCCCCTTGTCGCACGCAGCTGCCAGGGCATGAATCCGATAAGGAGCGCGATCATCGCGGCGACGACGACGGACGGCCGCACCGGCCGCAGCGCAGGCAACCAGGCGATGAGGCAGGCCAGCCATGCCGTCAGCGCGAGGCCCGTGTACCGGCTGACGAACGCGCCTTCGAGTCCGGCCGGGAGAGGCAGTCGCCCGATGGCCGTTCCAAGGGCGCTAGCCGCGACGTATGCGATGGTCGCGAGCATGGCCAGGCGAAGCGGCAGCCTGGACCGGTCCCGCCACGCCGCGGGAAGACACCAGAGCGCGCCCATCAGGAGAAGCGCTCCGCCGGCCTCGACGATGCCGGAGGCCCATGACGCATTCTTGAATGCGAACCAGATCGGGCTACCGAGATATCGGAACACGAAGTGCGCGACATCGAGCGGTCGTTCGACGAGCACCGCAAGCGCCGGTGTCGGCACCTGTGCATCGTGGAACGCGTAACGAACGAGAACGACGGCCGCGACGGTGATCGCGGCGGTCGCCAGCACCCAACGGCGCCCCAGGCCCACGCACGTGCCGAGCACCAGGAGGATCGGAAGCGCGAGGACGCCATTGGCCATGGCCCCCAGTGCAAGCATCCCGCACCCCGTCGCGCACCCGGCAAGAAGGACTCGCCTGGGGCGGACCGATGCCTGGGCAGCGAGGCAGAACGCGAGAAGCGGAAGGAGCTGCGCCAGGAAAAACTGGGTCTGAAAGGCCCAGGTGAAGTTCTCGCGCTGCGACCAGAAAAAGGTGGCGCCTACGATGAAGGCGTAGACGGCCCGTCTGGATGCGACCGCCAGCGAACTGCCCGTCGTCGCCGCCGCGCGGCAAAGGAGCACCGCGATGCCGGTCGTTATCAGCACGTCGACGCAGAGCGGAAGCAGGCCCCGTCCACCCAACCAGGCCATGTCCGCGTAGAAGAAAAGACGCGACAGCACGAGGCGATGTTCGTTGTGCGGCTCGATCCAGGCCTGCCATCCCTGGGTCGCGGTGCGCAGGTAAAAGCCGACGTAACCGTCCCACATGTCCCAATACGGCACAGGCGAGTAGGAGCGGGCGATCCCCACGATGGTGCACGCCACCATCAGGCCGGCAAGGGCCATGGCGAGCCAGGACCAGCGTGACGCCGAACGCGATGTCTCGGCCAGCGTCGGCTCGGGTGTCGATACGGCCCTCACGCCGACACCCTTCGCCAGAAGCCCGACGAGATGCCTGGATCGACGAAGGCCGAAAAAGCCTCGTAGGCCGGGAAGTACTGACGGAAGTGCGCCGCCGACATCCGGGCGTCCTTGGCCGGGTAAACCGCGCCCCCCTTATCGGAAACGATGGCGTCCAGTCGATCGAGAAGCGCGAAGGTGTCGGCACCGAGGTTCGGGAAATCGAGGGCGAGCGTCGTGCCGGGCCGTGCGAAGGACAGCATGCCGGGCGACGGTCTGTCACCGAAATCCTTAAGCACGGCGAGGAATGAACCGCCACCGCCCGCCGCGATCGTCTTGAGCAGTTCGCGCATCGCCGTTTCGGCCGCCGCGGGCGGCACCACGCACTGGTACTGCAGAAAGCCCCGCGGGCCGTACATGCGGTTCCAGTTGGCGATGCCGTCCAGCGGATAGAAAAAGGGCTGGTAGTGCGTTGTCGCGTGTACCACGCGTTTGCGCTGACGGTGGTAGTAGAGCTGGTTGAACGCACGCAGGCTGAGGGAATTGACCAGGCTCACCGGCGGCGTCACCGGCATGGACAGCGTGCGTGCCGGCGGCATCGGTCGCCGGTCGGGTCGCGACGGTGCGTGGTTGGCGCGGCTGAAGAGGCCGCGCCCGAGTGCCTTGCCGCGCGCGGCGCAGTCGATCCACGAAACGGTGTATTCGTAATCCCGGTCGGAACCCTGTGACAGCTCGAAGAAGCCGGCAAGGTTTTCGAAACGATGACTCTCCGCGGAAAGCCACGGTCCGGCGATGCGACGCAACTGGATCGTGGCCCACGTGACCACGCCCGTGAGCCCGAGGCCGCCAATGGTCGCCGCGAACCAGTCGGGGTTTTCCGTGGGAGAGCAGATCCGCCGCGAACCGTCCGTGCGGAGCAGTTCGAACGCGAGTACGTGGTGGCCGAACGTGCCCGCGCGGTGGTGGTTCTTGCCGTGCACGTCGTTACCGATGGCACCGCCGACGGTGACGAAGCGCGTGCCCGGCGTTACCGGCAGGAACCAGCCCTGCGGTACGACGAGGTCGAGGATCTCCGAGAAAAGCACCCCTGCCTCGCAGGTGAGCACACCCGTGGCGGGGTCGAATGCGATGAAGTGATCCAGTCCGCGCGCGGCAAGCAGCACGCCACCATCGTTCAGGCAGCTGTCGCCGTAGCTGCGCGCGTTCCCCAGCGGAAGGACGGGCCTTTCGCTCGACGGAAGCGGAGCATGGCGATCGCTCAGGGCCATCACCGTCTCTGTCGTGACGGGATAGCGACCCCACGAGCGGCCGACGCGCGCCATCAGATGGCCGCCGCGACGATGATCGCGGCGATAACGCCGAGAATCTGGCTCGTACGATCCATGACGGCGAACACGACGGGATCGTCATGCATGATGCCGCGATGCGCGATCGCCCATGTGCGGCTGATCCAGTACAGGAGCAAGGGGCAGAGCATCCACAGGTAATGCGGATGTGCGTACAGCGACATGCTGGCCGTGCTGTCGACATAGAGCGCGAGCACCAGGACCGCGAGGTAACCGCTCGATGCGCCGAGCGACTGGATCAGCGGGATGTCTTCCACGTCGTAGCCGCGCCCGCTGGCTTTCACCTTGCCGCTCTTCTGCAACGTGAGCAGTTCGGTGAAACGCTTCACCATCGCGAGGCTCAGGAAGATGAACATCGAAAAGGCGAGCAGCCAGAACGACGGCTTGGTGTGGAGGGCCGCGGTGCCCGCGAGGATACGCGTCGTGTAGAGGGTGGCGAGCACCACGACATCGAGCATCATCACGCGCTTTAGGCGAATCGAGTACGCCGACGTGAGGAGGTAGTAGCCGAGCAGCACCGCCACGAACGACTTCGACACGAGCGTCGCGAGCGCGAAGCCCGCCACCAGCAGGAGCACGGCGAGCACCGGGCCGGCGACCAGGGGCAGCGTGCCCGCGGCGAACGGACGATTACGCTTGCGGTGGTGCTGGCGATCCGCAGGGAGATCCAGCAGGTCGTTGGTAATGTAGACACTCGATGCGCACAAGCCGAAGCAGAAAAAGGCGAGCACCGACGAGAGCAGCGCGCTGACTTCCAGCACCCGGTGCGAGGCGAGCAGGGGCAGGAAAACGAGTACGTTCTTGATCCACTGATGGATGCGAAGCGCCTTCGCCCACGTGCGCAGGCCGCCGCTGCGGACTTCGAAACGTTTCTCCACCGGCGCGACTTTCGCGGCGGCCGACGAGAGTGAGTGTCCGCTCTCGACGACCAGCGCGGCGTGCGAGTGCTTCCAGACCGCGATGTCGACCGGTGCATTACCGATGTAGTCGAACGACTTCTCGCCATAGCGCGCGACGAGCGCCCTGGCCTTGTTCGAGCCCGACAGGTTCACGTCGCCATCGCTCGCGATGACGTCGTCGAAGACGTCGGCGTGTCGCGCCACCGGGGCGGCCAGCGTCACGTCAGACGCGGTGCACAGCACCACCTGCCGGTGCGCGCGCTGTTCGGCGAGCCATGCGATCAGCTCGCGGTTGTACGGCAGCGACGTCGGATCGAGCTCGACACGCACGGCGATCTGCTTTTTCAGATGCGCCTTGCCACGGAGGAGCCAGAGCAGCATGGGAAAGATCGAAAGCGGATGGCGGGCCAGCAGGGCCAGCGCCGATTCGATCAGCAGGTCGGACCGGATCAAAGTCCCGTCGAGATCCACGCAAAGCGGGATACCCGTCTTCGCCGCATTTTCCATTGCCGTCGTCGCCATCGATTGTTTCCCCCTGAAAAAATCCCGCGGCCGTGCGGCCGCGGTGTCGTACGTGGATGAGCCAGGCCGCCGTGGCGGCCTGGCTCCGGAATCAGCCGATGGCCGATTCGAGTTCCGGCAGGATCTTGAACAGATCGCCCACGAGGCCGATATCGGCGATCTCGAAGATCGGCGCCTCGCCGTCCTTGTTGATCGCGACGATCGTGCCGGCGTCCTTGATGCCGGTGAGGTGCTGGATGGCGCCCGAGATGCCGATGGCGATGTACAGCTCCGGCGCGATGATCTTGCCGGTCTGGCCGACCTGCATCTCGTTCGGCACATAGCCCGCGTCGACGGCCGCGCGCGATGCGCCGACCGCGGCGCCGATCTTGTCCGCGAACTTGTAGATGACGTCGAAGTTCTCCTTCGAGCCCACGCCACGACCGCCGGAAACGACCTTCGGCGCGCCCTGCAGGTCCGGACGGTCGCTCTTGCCCTGCTGCAGGCCGACGAAACGGGTGTGCGAAGGCAGGGCGGCGTCGACGGTCAGTGCTTCGACCGGCGCGGCGCCGTTCGACGCGGCGGCCGGCCACGAGGCGGTGCGGATGGTGGCGACGACGATGGAAGCGGGGTCCACCTCGACGGTGACGATGGCGTTGCCCGCGTAGATCGGGCGCTTGAAGCTGTGCGGGCCTTCCACGGTCATGACGTCGCTGACCTGCGACACGCCGAGTAGGGCGGCGACGCGGGGTGCGACGTCCTTGCCGAACGTGGTCGACGGTGCGAACACGTGCGAGTAGCCCGCGGCGGCCTTCGCGATCTGCGGGGCGAGCACGGCGGCCAGCGCATGGGCGTTCTCGGCGCGCGCGACGGTCAGCACCTTGCCGACGCCGTCGATCTTCGCGGCTTCGGCGGCGACCGCGTCCGGTGCGTCGGATAGCACGATGACGTCGATGGATTCCGGCTTGACGGCGGCGGCGGCGCTGACGGCGCGGGCGGTGGCGCCATTGAGCTTGCCGTCGAGGTGTTCGGCGATAACGAGGATCTTGGACATGTCGATTCTCCGGTCGGCTGCCTTACAGCAGGCCCTTCTGCTTGAGGGCCGCGACGAGCTCGGCGGCGTCCTTCACCATGACGCCCTTGCTGCGCTTCGGCGGGGCGGCGTAGTGCGTGGTCTTGATGTGGTCGGCGGCATCGACGCCCAGCGAGCCCAGTTCGATCACGTCGATCGGCTTGGACTTGGCTTTCATGATGTCGGGCAGCTTGATGAAGCGCGGCTCGTTGAGGCGCAGGTCGGTCGTGACGACCGCCGGCAGCTCGGCTTCGATGGTTTCCAGGCCGGCGTCGACTTCACGAGTGACCGTGGCCTTGCCGTCGGCGATCTCGACCTTGCTCGCGAACGTGGCCTGCGGGCGGTCCCACAGCGCGGCGAGCATCTGGCCGGTCTGGTTGGCGTCGTCGTCGATGGCCTGCTTGCCGAGGATCACGAGACCGGGCTGCTCCTTCTCGACCAGCTTGAGAAAGGTGCGCGCGGCGGTCAGCGGCGACACGGCGTCGGCGGTCTGCACGTGAATGGCGCGGTTGGCGCCCATGGCCAGGCCGTTACGCAGGTGCGCCGTGAGGTCGGCCGGGCCGATGCCCACCACGATGACTTCCTCGGCCACGCCCTTCTCGCGCAGGCGCAGGGCCTCCTCGAGGGCGATGTCGTCGAAGGGATTGGCGGAGAGCTTGACGCCGTCCGTGACGACGCCCGTGCCATCCGGCTTCACCTGGATGCGGACGTTGTAGTCCACGACGCGCTTGTAGCCGACCAGAATCTTCATCTGCGGTTCCTTGGGTTTGGAGCCCTTCGGGGAGGGGCACTGCACATAAGCCCCTGATTGTAACCGGGGCGAAGGCATTTTTGGCTGGCGCTCCGGTGGTCGGACGGGCTGGCTTCTTTGCAATAATCGCGATGATATCCGTGGAATCCGAAACCTGAATGAATGTCGGCATCAGCGGTCGGGCAAGCCCTTGTCGCGGAAGGACGTTTCCGCGGCGCCCGACGACCGTCGGTGGCACCCGGGCGTGGCAGCCGTAACTGGCGACGCCAATCTGAGATACTCGGCCGTTGAACAATGGATGTGTTTCTCCCATGACCCAGCCAGCCGCCGCCAGGGCGAATGCCCCGACCGTGAGCACCGTCGTGTGCACGTACAACGGCGCCGCGTGGCTCGGGGAGCAACTGCAGACGCTGCTGACGCAGAGCCGCATTCCCGACGAGATCGTCATTGGCGACGATGCGTCGACCGACGAAACCTGGCGCGTGATCGAAACCTTCGCCGCGCAGGCACGGGCCCGGGGTATCGCCCTGAAACTCACGCGGCGGAACGAGCGCCTCGGTTACGTCGGGAACTTCTCGCGTGCGCTTTCCGAGGTCACAGGCGATATCGTTTTCCTGTGCGACCAGGACGATGCCTGGCATCCCGACAAGATCGCGACGATGGTCGCGCGTTTCGCGGCCGACCCGGCACTGACATTCGTGCACTCCGACGCGCGTCTCGTCGACGCGGCTGGCAGGGACACCGGTCACGGCCTGTTCGAGGCACTCGAACTCAGCGCCCACGAGCGCGACAGCGTCCGGAGCGGCGATGCGTTCATCGTCTACCTTCGCCGCAATCTGGCGACCGGCGCGGCATCGGCATTTCGCCGTTCGCTGCTCGACGTGGCGCTGCCGCTGCCGCATGACTGGATCCACGACGCCTGGCTGGCGACGCTTGCCGCCGCCATCGGGCGCATCGACATCATCGACGATGCCCTGGTGGACTACCGCCAGCATGGTGGCAACCAGATCGGCATGGCGGTGCGTACGCCGTTGCAGCGGATCGCCGACATGTTCCGTCCACGCAACGACACGATCCGCGCCGATGCGGCTCGCCTCGACGCACTGGTCGCGCGGCTCGAAGGCCGGTGTGCCGACGACGCGTGCATCGAAGCGACGCGGTCGATGCGCGATCACCTGCGAACGCGTCTGGCCATCGGCGGCCGCCCGGTCTGGGGTCGCGCCGCACCGGTCGTGCGTGAATGGACGAGCGGTCGCTATACCCTGTTCGGCACCGGCGCCCGATCGGCGATTCGCGATCTTCTGAGGATCGGATGATGGCCGCGTCCGGCTTACACGTGGCGATCCTGCTCGCCACCTATAACGGTGCGAGCCACCTCGCCGAGCAGCTCGATTCGATCGTCGCCCAGACGCACGACGACTGGACGATCCACGTGTCCGACGACGGATCGACCGACGAGACACTGGCCATTCTGCTGACCTATCGAGAGCGCCTCGGCGCCGAACGGCTGGTGTTGTGGCAGGGGCCGCGCGCGGGCTATTCGCGCAACTTCATGTCGATGCTGCATCGCGAGGGCATCGATGGCGATTTCGTCGCGTTCAGCGATCAGGACGATATCTGGGACGTCGACAAACTGGCGAAAGCCCTCGCCGCCATCGGCGACACGGCCGACGACGTACCCGCGCTGTACTGCGGCCGGTCGCGACTGATCGATGAAAGCGGCAAGCCCTACGGATTCTCGCCCCTCTTCGCGCGTGCGCCGTCATTCGCGAACGCGCTGGTGCAAAGCCTCGCCGGCGGCAACACGATGCTGCTCAACCGGCCGGGGCGCGCGCTGATGTGCCGCGTCGCGGACGATGCTCGCGTGGTGTCGCACGATTGGTGGGCGTACCTGGTCGTGTCCGCTGCGGAAGGCCGCATTGTCTACGATCGTGAGGCCACGATCGGCTACCGCCAGCACGCCGAGAACATCATTGGATCCAACGCCGGCTTCGGCGCCCGTCTGCGCCGGATGGCCGACATGATCGGCGGTCGCCATCGCGAATGGAACGACGCCAATGTCGCCTTGCTTGCCACGATGACGGACGATTTCAGCCCGGCGAATCGCGTGCGGTTCGAGCGCTTCGTGCGCGGACGCGACAGCTGGCTGCTGCCGCGTCTCGTGGCCTTCGTGCGTGCCGGGCTCTATCGCCAGACGGCGGTGGGCAACGCGGGGCTGGTGCTCGCCGCGTTGCTGGGGCGTCTCTGAGGCTTTACAGGTTCTGGTAGTTCGGCCCCGACCCGCCCTCGGGCGTCACCCAGGTGATGATCTGGTACGGATCCTTGATGTCGCACGTCTTGCAGTGCACGCAGTTCGCCGCGTTGATCTGCAGGCGTTTGCCGGCTTCGTCCTGCACGATTTCATAGACGCCCGCCGGGCAGAAGCGCTGGCAGGGGTTGCCGTACTCGGTGGTGCAGCGGTCGATGCAGATGCTGGTATCGGCCACCTTCAGGTGCACCGGCTGGTCTTCGTCATGCTCCGTGGCGGCGAAGTACACGCTTGCCAGTCGATCGCGCGGGGCGAGCGTGCGCTCGACGTAGTCCTTCTTCGGCGCTTCGTACTGGCCGAGCTTGTCCAGCGACGACCAGTCGGCGTGGTTCTTCAACGTCCACGGCGAGCGACCGCTCGTGACGGTTTCCCAGGCGGCATTGATCAGGCCGCGCCACAGGCCCTTGTTGAAGCCGGGCCGGATGTTTCGCACCTTGTGCAGCTCGGTCATGACGGCCGAGCCACGCAGTTTCGCGTCCCAGCCAGCGGGTGACAGGCCGGTCGCCATCAGGTGCTCGGCGGCCAGCATGCCGGAGGCGATCGCCTGGTGCGTGCCCTTGATCTTCGGCACGTTGACGAGGCCGGCGGAATCGCCGATCAGGATCGCGCCGGGCATTTCGACCTTCGGCAGCGACTGCGCGCCGCCTTCGATGATCGCGCGTGCGCCGGCGGAGACGATCGTGCCGCCTTCCAGCATGCCCTTCACGTTCGGGTGGTGCTTGAACTGCTGGAACGCCTCGAACGGCGAGAACTCCGGATCCGGGTAATCGAGCCCGACCACGAAACCGATCGCCACGCGATCGTTGTCGAGGTGGTACATGAAGCTGCCGCCGTACGTGTCGTTCGCCAGCGGCCAGCCCAGCGTGTGCACGACCTTGCCCGTTTCACCCTTGCCGGGGGCGAGCTGCCAGAGCTCCTTGATGCCGATGCCGTAGGTCTGCGGATCGCTGTCCGCGTCGAGGTCGAACCGCTTGGTCAGCGCCTTGCTGATGTGACCGCGGCAGCCTTCGGCAAGCACCGTGACCTTCGCGCGGATGTCGATGCCTTCGGTGTAGCCGGGCTTGTGCGTACCGTCGCGCGCGATGCCCATGTCGCCGATGCGCACGCCGTTGACGGCGCCGTTGTCGTCGAACAACGCTTCGGCGGCCGCATACCCGGGAAAGACGTCCACACCCAGCGCTTCGGCCTGCGGCGCCAGCCAGGCGCACAACGCGCCGAGGCTCACCACCACGTTGCCATGGTTGTTCATCTGCGGCGGGGTCATCGGGCTCTTGATCGCGGAGGCGTGGTCACGGAAGAACCAGAACTCGTCCTTCGTCACCGGCACGCAGATCGGCGGGGGCGCCTTGCGCCATTCCGGCAGCAGGCGATCGAGCGGCGCCGTTTCGATCACGGCGCCCGAAAGGATCTGCGCGCCGATCGTCGAGGCCTTCTCGATGACGCAGACGGTGATCTCCGGATTGAGCTGCTTCGTACGAATCGCGAACGCCAGACCGGACGGACCGGCTCCGACGACGACGAGGTCGTATTCCATGGTTTCGCGTTCGCTCATGGCTGGCTCACTCAACGGCTGGCTGCGGTAACAACCCGGCATTGTCCGTTTTCGCCGTGACGGCGGCAAATCGCCGTTTCAAACGGAGTGCTGCATCGCAAGGCGCGAAGGGGGTTGCACGATCTTCACAAACCGCGTTCATAATCGAGGCAAGCGCAAGGAGAGTTCATGAATACGATGCCGCCGGTCGCCGATGTCGACATGCGACGCGCCACACTTCTGCAGATCCTGCATTGGCTGGCCATTGGACGGGTACAACCCCAGGCCCTGTCCGACGTTTACCAGGACGCCATCGAGCGTCTGAATCCGCGGATCAACGCCTTCGTCGATTACAGCGTTTCGCTGATCCAGGAGCAGGCGCTGGCCGCGGACCGTCGCCGCCGCGACGGCGTCATCGGTCGCCTCGACGGCCTGCCGATCGCGATCAAGGACAATTTCGACGTCGCGGGCGTCGCCACGCGCGCCGGCATGCGGCGCCGTGGCGTGGTGCCCGACGAAGACGCGCACGCCATCGCGCGCCTGCGCGCCTCCGGTGCGGTGCTGCTTGGCAAGACGAACATGGACGAGGGCGCCCTCGGGCTCGCCACGAACAACCCGTTCCATGGTGCGACGCACAACCCGCATCGTCTGGGCTACACCGCGGGCGGGTCTTCCGGCGGCGCGGCGGCGGCGGTCGCGGCCGGCCTGGCCGTCGCGGCCATCGGCTCCGACACCCTCGGCTCGATTCGCGTGCCCGCCAGCTACTGCGGTGTTTACGCGCTGAAGCCCACCCATGGCGAGATATCGGCGCGGGGCCTGGTGCCTGCGGCGCGTCGTCTCGATGCCGTGGGCCTGCTGGCGCGTGGCGTCGACGACCTCACGGTGCTGCTGCAGACGCTGGCGGGCTACGATGCCGACGACGCACGCTCCCGCCGCCGGCGTGTCGCGTTTTCGCCGCCGGACTGGGAGCCGGGCAATCTCCGTGCGGGATTCCTTCCGGATCTCGCGGCCGTGGGTGTCGAGGCGGACGTCATCGCCGTCTTCGACGAGGCCCTGTCGAAGCTCAAGGGCGAGCTCGGCGAGCGCCGCACCGTCGACTTCTCCGACTGGGACTTCGCCCGCACGCGTCGCGCCGGGTTGCTCATCATGGAGGCGGAAATGCTCAACACCTTCGCTGACGAACTCGCCGACGAGGCCTATCCGGTCTCGACGGAGTTCCGGCAGATGGTGGAGTTCGCGGCGAAGAAATCCGCCGCCGATTACGTGCGGGCCGATCTCGTGATCGACGCCGCCACGCTGAAGATGCGCCGCCTGTTCGCTCAGGTCGACGTGCTGGTGATGCCCACGACGCCGCAGGGTGCGTTCCCGCTCGACGGCCCGGTGCCGTCGTCGCAGGCGGACCTGTGCAGCTTCGCCAGCCTCGCGGGCTGCCCCGCGGTCAGCATCCCCATGGGCACGTTGTCCAACGGCATGCCCATCGGCATGCAGCTGGTCGGCGCGCGTGGCTCGGACCTTCGCCTGCTCGAACTGGCGGCCGTCTGCGCGTCGTCGCTCGATGCCGAACCGGCGTATCCGGTGGAGCCGGCCTGAGCGGGACGATCGGCCGCACCCTGCGCGCGGCCGATCAACGGGCGCATGCGTCGTCGCTGTGCGCCAGGTAGATCGAGGCGCTGTGGTACGTGTAGAGCGTGCTGTTGGCCAGCCGGGAGAAACGGGAGGGTCGTACGTAATCGATCGTCATGGTCGCGCGCAGCCTGTCGACGAACCTTCTCGACCAGTCGTCCCTGTAGGTCGTGATCTTGTACAGCACACAGCCGGGCGAGGCCGGAAGATCGTTGAAAAGAACGGACACGTAGCCGACGTCGACGACCTTGTCCGCGCCCACCCGGCTCTCCGCGGCCTGAATGTGCCGATCGAGATCCTCGCGGTCGCGCTCGATGTACTTCATCTGGAACACGCGTCGAACGTCCGCCGTCGTCATGAACGGCGTTCGCAGCACGAGCACCATGGCGATCACCTGAGCTGCCACGATCAGTGCGGTTCTGGATGATGTCGGTGTCGATACGTTCGCGATCTGGCGGAATGCCCACTGCACGCCAATCAGCGAAACGATGATGAACGAGGGCACCAGGTGACTCAGGTTCCGCTCGAAGAAGACGTGTTGCAACGCGAACGTCAGAAGCATGCACGAAGCGATAGCGGCGAACACGAGCAACGCCGGCCGCGTCTTCGCTGGCACATATCCCAGCGGATGCAGCAGCAAGAGGGGCCAGCCGAGAATGCCAACGAAATAGCTGGATATCCACGTACTCTCCCCGATGAACGAGTAGTGGCTCAGGCTGTGCGGCGGGTGGAGACCCTGGTACTGGGTGCGAAGCGCCGCGAGACCCTCGCGATAGATCCCCGGATGGGCGAACGCGTAGGGCGCTCCGGCCGCGGCGCAGGCGACGAAACACGCCATGCCGGCCAGTACGGCGGCCGGAAAGAACACCGTCGATTTCACCGCCAGCGCGCGGCCTGGAAGGAACCGGTACGCGACGGGCAGTGCGAACGCCGCGGCGAGGGCGTATGTCAACTTGATCGACGTGAGGAATCCCGCGATGCAGAGAATCGTCATCGCACGGACGATCTCCCGCCGCCTGCTTCCCGGCGTCTGCAGCGAAAGCAGAAAGCAGGCGGTGAACAGCAGGGTGCCGAGCGCTTCCGGGCGAGCGTAGTGCGCGTCCTGAAAGGTCAGGGGTGCCAGCAGCACGGCGATGCTCGCGACGAACGCGTACCCCATGCCGATCTCCCTCTTCAACATGAGGAACGACAGCACGGCCAGCGCGAGTGTCGCGAATCGGGAAAACTGCCGGAGCCGCGACAGCAGGAGCTCTTCGCTCGTCAGCGAGGCAGGAGCCACGATCCGCGTGAAGGCATACGCGGACAGGATATAGCCCGAAAAGTTGAAGTGAACGCGGCGGAACTCTTCCGGAAGATCCGAATGCGCCCAGTCCGTATCGAGCGTTCCGGACGCGTGCATGTGCTGCACGACGTGCAACGGGATGAACTCGTCGACGTTCTGAACGTCGCCGGATTCATTGATCATGTAGCGATTCGCCACGAACAGCAGCAATGCCGCGACGAGGATCGCCAGACCGGTTGCGACGAGGCGCTTCGTCGTGATCGCGGGAAACGACGGGTAGCGTCGGAACTTCACGGTGTATCTTGCTCCTGAGTCGTCGATCCCGGGCGTCCTCGTGCACGTCGTCCCTGCGGCACGCATTCACGCGCATCGTTCGCAGGCGCCCGGAAGAGGACGCAGGCGATGCCCCTGGCCGATCGGTTTACGTTACTCTTGTGCAGGATCGCCGCGGTGCGGCGGCGTCCTGCGACCCCTTGCCGTGTCGAAGACTATAAAGAATCCAACCCGTTGGACAGGGGCAGTCGCCCCGGCGCGGTTAGACCTGCCTGGCGCCGACGTCAGGTTCGCGCCAGCATGGCTCGAAGCACCCGACGCGGATCGCCTGCTTTCCCATTTGATCGCCTCCCTACCCTGGGAGGTTCACCGCATCCGGATGTTCGGCCGCGTGGTGGATTCGCCACGGCTGAGTGCGTGGATCGGCGACGAGGATGCGGTCTACCGTTATTCGGGCACGCGTTTCGTGCCGCGTCCATGGACGCCGGAGCTCCTCGCGCTGCGCGATCGGGTGGCCGCGGCGTGCGGCGTGCCGTTCAACAGCGTGCTGGCGAATCTCTATCGCGACGGCGCGGATCGCATGGGCTGGCACAGCGACGACGAGCCGGAGCTCGGGCCGCGGCCGGTGATCGCGTCGGTGAGTCTGGGTGCCGAGCGGACTTTCCGGTTTCGCGCGAAAGCGGGCGGGGAAACGGTGGCCATCGAGTTACCGCATGGCAGCCTGCTGACGATGGCGGGCGATACGCAGCGACTTTACAGGCATGAGTTGCCGGCGCGAAAACGGGTGACCGGGCCGCGCATCAACCTCACCTTCCGATGGATTCAGCCGTCTGGCATTACCGATCGCCGATACGATCGGCTCCCACCCCTTCGGTAGGCAGACCGCCTCAAGCGTTCCTGCCGAAGGGAGGGAGCCGATCGTATCGGCGATTCAGGGCTGGCGCGACGTGGCAGGCGCCGATTCGAGCGTCCACGAAACGACCTGGCCGGACAGCTGATTCATTGCCCGCCCGAACGCCTCGACGACTTGCGGCACTTCCTTGCCATTGACGGGCTCGCGCACCTCGAAGCGCCGGCTCGCCACGATCTGGTGCCTGCGCGTACCCGCGAGCGTGGCGTCGTAGCGGACCACGACGGTGGGCTGCGCGTTCACGTATTCCGTCTGGAACGCGGCGAGGCTGCCGCCCAGTTCGTAGTCGGCGGCGAGGTTCGCGTCGTCGGTGCTGATGGCGGACACGCGGCCACTGTCGCGGAAGGCGTCGGCGAGACGATCGCGGAACAGGCTCGGCACGTTGTCCGCCCAGCGGGCGGCGGCGTACACCGTGATCGTGTTCGCGTCGGGCATCACCGCGATGCGCGAGTTGTCGATGGCGCGCGGCGCGCTCGGCGCGGTGATGCGCAACGCCCAGGGAACCTGTGCCGGTGCAGCCGGACGTCCGCCCGGGGCGGCGGGCAACGTATAGATGTGCGGGCTCTCCGCCTTGGGCAGGATCGAGCATGCCGAGAGCAGCGCGAGGATCAGCGGTGCGGCGAAACGGGCGCGGCTCATGGGGTGAACTCCTTGGTCTTTTCCCGGCCGAACAGGTAACCGCTGGGGTTCTCGTCCAGCCGGCGGGTGATGGAACGCAGCGAACCCAGCGTATCGCGCAATTCGCGCAGCGCGGGGCCGAGGTCGCCGAGGCTGGCGGCGCCGCCGTTGAGGGCGTCGGCATTATCGTTGAGCAGGCGGTCGACCGATGCCATCGAGTGCTCGAGTGACGCCATCGCGCGCTGCGCGCTCTCCAGCGTCGCCTTGCCCTGGCCTTCCACGAGCCCATTGGCGTTGCGCATCAGCGCACGGCTTTCGGCGAGCGTGTCGTTGGCCTGCTGCGTGGCGGTGCCCAGCTGCCTGATGAGCGAGCGGATGTCCTCGCGCTCGTCGGCGATGACGCTGGTGGTCTTTTCGAGATGATCGAGCGTGAGGCCGATGCGTTGCACATTCTCTTTCGACAGCAGCTCGCTGGCGCGCGCCGCCGCCTGGGTGATGTTCGTGATGAGGTCTTCGCCGTTCGAGAGAAGGCGCGCGAACGGCGACGGGTCGGCGACGATGATCGGTACTTCGCCGTCGCGCCCCACCAGCAGCGGGCTGCCGGGCGAGCCGCCCGAAAGCTGCACGATCGCGACACCGGTCACGCCCGTGAGCGCGAGCTTGGCGTGCGTATCCTTGCGCAGCGGCGTGTCGCCTTCGACGCGGATCCGCGCGAGTACGCGGCGGGGATCCTCCGGATCGAGCTTCAGCTGCATCACGTCGCCGAGCCGGATGCCGTTGTACTGCACGGCACCTCCGCGCGAGAGGCCCGTGACGGCCTCGTTGAAGACGACATCGTAGTAATTCCACTCCTGGTCGGAATGCGCCTTGGCGAGCCAGACGCCGAAGCCGAGTCCGAAGAGGACCACCAGGACGGTGAAGAGACCGATCAGGATGTGATGGGCGCGCGTTTCCATGGGTTACTCCCGTTCCGCGTGGGCGGCGGCGGTGGCCGCGCGGCCGCGCGGTCCGTTGAAATACGCCTGCACCCAGGCGTCGTCGGTCTTGGCGACTTCCTCGATCGGTGCGGCGGCGAGCACGCGGCGCTGCGACAGCACGGCGACGCGGTCGCAGGTGGAATACAAGGTGTCGAGGTCGTGCGTCACCAGGAACACGGTGAGTCCGAGCGCGTTGCGCAGCGTGACGAGGAGGCTGTCGAACGCCGCGGCACTGATCGGATCGAGGCCGGCCGTGGGCTCGTCGAGGAAGAGGATCTCCGGGTCGAGCGCGAGGGCGCGTGCCAGAGCGGCACGCTTGATCATGCCGCCCGAGAGCTGTGAAGGGTATTTTCGTCCCGCGTCGACGGGCAGGCCGGCGAGCGCGAGCTTCACGCCCGCCAGTCGCTGGGCGTCGACGCGCGGAAGGCCGGCGTGTTCGACGAGGGGCAGGGCGATGTTCTCCGCCACGGTCAACGAGGAGAAGAGCGCGCCGCTCTGGAACAGCACGCCGAAGCGTCGCTCCACCAGCGAGCGACGCTCGTCGGGCAGCGACAGCAGATCCTCCCCGAACACGCGCACTTCGCCCGCCACCGGCCGGACAAGGCCGATGATCGTCCGCAGCAGCACCGACTTGCCGGTGCCCGAGCCGCCGACGATGCCGATGATCTCGCCCCGGTAGACGTCGAGGTCGAGATGCTCGTGCACGGTCTGCGCACCGAAGCGGTTGGTGAGGCCGCGAACCTCGATGACCGCCTCGCGCGCGCTCACCAGCCCATCTCCATATAGAAGAGGGCGGCGGTGGCATCGAGCAGGATCACGACGAAGATCGACTGCACCACCGCCGACGTCGTGTGCTCGCCGACGGACTGCGCGCTGCCGGATACCTTGAAGCCTTCCATGCAGCCGATCACCGCGATCATGAAGGCGAAGAGCGGGGCCTTCGCGATCCCGACATAGAAGTGGGTGATCGGGATGTCCGCCTGGAACAGGGCGAGGAACATCGATGGCGAGATGTTCAGCGTCAGCAGGCAAACCACGCCGCCGCCGACGATGCCCGACATCATCGCGATGAACGTCAGCAGCGGCAGGGCGATGAGCAGCGCAAGCACCCGCGGCAGCACCAGCAGCTCGATCGGATCGAGGCCGAGGGTGCGGATCGCGTCGATTTCCTCTCGCGCCTTCATCGAGCCGATCTGCGCGGTGAAAGCGCTGGCCGTGCGCCCGGCGAGCAGGATGGCCGTCAGCAGCACGCCGAACTCGCGCAGGAACGCGATGCCCACCAGGTCGACGGTGAACAGGCTCGCGCCGTAGGCGGCCAGCGCGGTGGAGCCGAGGAAGGCCACCACGCAGCCCACCATGAAGGACAGCAGAGCCAGGATGGGCACGGCGTCGAGGCCGGTCTGCTCGATGTGCGAGGTCAGCGACGTCACGCGCCAGCGCTTCGGACGCGGGGCGCTGACGAAGAAGCCCTGCAGCGTGATGCCGATGAAGGCGAGCAGCTTCAGCGTCTGCTTCCAGAAACTTTCCATCGCCCGGCCGATGCGCTCCAGCATGACGATGAAGCCGGCGTCGCGTGGCCGCCTGATGCCCGTGCAGTAGGTGTCGATCGCATCGCCCACGGTTTTCAGCAGGGCGCGTCGCGCCGGCGGCAGGGATTCGTCCTGCGCCAGCGCCTGGGTGCGTGCGCTGCCGAGCAGCTCGGCGACGACGAAGGCGCCCGACGTGTCCATGGCGCCGAGGCCGGTCGTGTCGACGACCGTGGCCGCGTCGACCGACCCGGCCAGTTCGGTGGCCCGGCGCTGAAGCGCCTCGTAGTGGGGGAGAGTCCAGTCGCCCGCCAGCGCGAGGCGCGGACCACCCGGGTCTCGGGTGAGCGTGGCGGTACCGGGTGCCGATCCAGTCGTCATGGGCGGAAAGGTAGCAGGACTCGATGGCTAAATCGTGGATGGGATTGGCGCCGGGGCGGCCGCACGGCGTTGTTGCGCCTGCGCTTGGACGGCGAGGCCCGGGGGGCCGATAATGCAAGGTTGATCCCACCGCCATCCCCTGCAGGTAAGACGATGACCGACAAGACCGAACTCAACGCCACCCACCGCGACCTTGGCGCCCGCATGGTCGACTTCGGCGGCTGGGACATGCCCATCGCCTACGGCTCGCAGATCGAAGAGCACCACGCCGTCCGCAAGGATGCCGGTATGTTCGACGTGTCGCACATGACCGTGGTGGACCTCACCGGCGAGCGCACGCGCGACTTCCTGCGCAAGCTGGTCGCCAACAACGTCGACAAGCTGGCCAAGCCGGGCAAGGCGCTCTACACCTGCATGCTCAACGAGCGTGGCGGCGTGGTCGACGACCTCATCGTGTATTTCCTCCGCGAGGATTTCTTCCGCCTCGTGGTCAACGCCGCCACCCGCGTGAACGACCTGGCGTGGATCGAGAAGCACGCCGGCGAGTTCGGCGTGTCGGTTCGCGAACGTCCCGAGTTCGGCATGATCGCGGTGCAGGGCCCCGCCGCCCGCGACAAACTGATCGGCCTGCTGCCGGAGGACGTCCGCGAGAAAGCGACCAAGCTGGGCAAGTTCGCCGCGCTCGAGGTCGAAGGCCCGAATGGCATGCCGCTGTTCCTGGCGCGCACCGGTTACACGGGCGAAGACGGTTTCGAAGTCGTGGTGCCGAACAGTCGCGTGGTCGAACTGTGGAAGCTGCTGCACGACGCCGGCGTGGCGCCCGCCGGTCTCGGTGCCCGCGACACGCTTCGCCTGGAAGCGGGCATGAACCTTTACGGCCAGGACATGGACGAGTCGGTCACGCCGTGGGAAGCCGCGCTCGCGTGGACGATCTCGCTCGACGAGGGTCGCGACTTCATCGGTCGCGCCGCGCTCGAAGCGCAGAAGGCGGCCGGCGTGCGGCGCACGATGGTCGGGCTCGTGATGGACGAGAAGGGCGTGCTGCGCCACGGGCAGAAAGTGCTGACGTCCGCGGGCGAAGGCGAGATCCTCTCCGGCGGCTTCGCGCCGACGCTGGGCAAGTCGGTCGCGTTCGCGCGCGTGCCGGTGGGCGAGCTGGGCGACGTGCGTGTCGACATCCGTGGCAAGGCGATCCCGGTGCGCGTGGTGAAGTTCCCGTTCGTCCGCGACGGCCAGCCGATGCCGGGTGTCGTGGGCTGACGGTTGCCTCTCTCTATATATAAAGAAGAAGGGGGCGGTCTTTCGACCGCCCCCTTCTTCTTCTGGCGTTACTTCACTTCATACGCTTCGAGAACCATCTGGGCATTGTTCGCGGCGCCCATGAGCGGCTTCGCGTCGGTGCCGTAGTTGCCGCCGCGCTCGATGACATAGAACGAGTCCACGTAATCGTCGTCGTTGGTGGTGGCCGTCTGCGGCATGGCCTCGATGATCTTCGCGCCGATCTTCGACACGCCGGCGACCACCGCCGCCGCCGGGACGCCCGGCGCGACGAGCATCGACACGTCGCCGACGGCATTGGCCAGTGCGACGCCGAGGCTCTTGAAGTCGGTGTTGCCGTCCGACTCGTAGAACTGCACGTTCACGTAATTCGTGCCGTAATCGGTCCAGTTGATCAGGTCCTGGTTGGGCGTGTACCAGGTCTTGTCATTGTCCAGCCAGGGCATGTCCTTCGTGATCACCTGCGCCTTGCCGTCGGGGCCCACGCCGGAGACGATCGCGTAGATTTCCGCGTCGCCCATGATGTCCTTTTCCTTGTCGTCGGCGAGGTGGATCTTCTTGAGCAGCGTGAGGTCTTCCACGCCGTCCTTCGCCATGATGCCGGCCGACGCCTGCAGGCCCCTCGCGCGCAGTGTTTCGTTCACCACCGCCATGCCGGCCTGCACGGCGGCAGGGCTGTCCGATTCCACCACGAGCATCGGGATGTCGGGCACCGCGTCGACCGGGTAACGATGTTCCTGGCCGTTCGTGTCGTACGCCAGGACCTGTTCCGCGCCCGTCGCCGGGTCGCGCCGCACCGCGGCCGTCCAGAAGTCGCGAACGCTGGTGGGCGGCGACGAGCTATCCACGCCGTGGAGACGCAGGCCGAGGAGCGAGGCGATTCGCCCGTCGAGACCACGAAGACGGATCGCCTCGCGGTCGAGGTCGCGCAGGCCGTCGGTCGTGTCGGCGCGTGCCTCGGTGCTCGCCTCCTGGGCGTATTCGCGCAGCACGTCCGCCAGCGACACCTTGCCCTTGCTCATGTGCTCGCGCAGTGCGGCATCGAAGGTCGGATCGTTGATCATGGTGGCGACCTGGCGCGCCGCGTCCTCGCGAACTTCGCCGACGGAACGCGCCCCGGCGGCCATCGCCGGCGACGACAGGGCCAGTGCCAATGCGGCGCCGATGACCGTGGTTTTGAGGATCCTCTTCATTTTTGTCTTTCCTTGATGCGTGGGAGGGTTACGGGCAAGCCCGCAGGGGAAAGTCGGCCTCTGGCTCGATGGGGGAAGGCCAGCACCGATACGGCGTCAGGATGTGCCCGCCGTGGATACAAATTAGTGGCCGCCCACGGGCTCATCTGTCGGTGAAGGACCAAACTCGTGTGGGCGTCATCGCGCCGTGTGGCCGTCGTCGCGGAAGCCGGCGCTTCCCCATGACGTCCGGATAAGTACAATTGATCGACCCATCACCCGCACACGTCCGAAGACAGCGAGGCAAACCCATGAGCGAAATCCCCGGCGATCTGAAATTTGCGAAGTCCCACGAGTGGGTGCGCGTCGAGCAGGACGGCACGGTCACCGTCGGCATTTCCGACCACGCACAGAGCGCCCTGGGCGATCTGGTTTACGTCGAGCTGCCGGAAATCGGTGCGACGGCGACGGCCGGCAACGGCATCGCCGTCGTCGAGTCGGTCAAGGCCGCGTCCGATATCTACGCGCCGGTTTCGGGCGAAGTGATCGCGGTGAATTCCGAGCTGAGCGACAAGCCGGAAACGATCAACGAAGACGCGTTCGGCGAAGGCTGGATCTTCAAGTTGAAGATCTCGGACAAGGCCGAACTCGACAATCTTTTGACGCCCGACGAGTACGCGGACGTCGCCGAGAACGACGACCACTGATCCGCTTCGCAGGGTCGGAATCGATGCCGGTCGTCCGCGACCGGCATTTTTTTGTCCGTTTCGAGGGTCCTGCGGAAAATTTTTTTTGCCCTCAGTCGAACACCGTTCATCCCCGGAATCGGGGTCGTCGGCGGCCTCTCGCGAACGCGTCGGAGCGACGACGCGACGACACGCGCGCCCGTCGATTATTTTTTTGCCGCTAAGAAAATGCCTTTATTTAAGGCATTTTCTGAACTGATTTTCCATCGCGGTGTGTCCGCGTGTCCGCTGAAAATCATTCGTCCCGATTAATGGAAGCGCTCGATCCGGGCCTCGACGAGGGCGCGAGCGCCGCGCTCGCGGACCGCAACGTCTTCAATTTAGAGCCAAAATTTATTGACAGCGGAAATGTTCAGGAATAGCTTTTGCGTCAATTGACGGGGAACCGGAAATGGAAACAGGAAATTTCATCAGGCCGTACGTGGAGCATGGTTCGAAAGCGGGTTCGGTTCGCAAGATCACAGTATCGATTCCGCTGCACATCCTCCGCCTGCTTTCCGATGAACGCACACGCCGCCAGGTGAACAATCTGAGGCACGCAACGAACAGCGATCTGCTGGTTGAAGCGTTCCTCCACGCTTTTACTGGGCAACCACTGCCAACTGATGAGGAGCTGAGACGAATTATGGCCACTGCCAAGAAAGCCACTGCCAAGAAGTCCGCCGCCAAGAAGGCGTCGAAGAAGTCGACCGTGAAGAAGACCGCCGCGCGCAAGTCGCCGGCGAAGAAGGCCTCGACCCGCAAGGTCGCGACCAAGAAGGCTGCAACCCGCAAGTCGCCGGCCAAGAAGGCGGCTGCGAAGAAGTCCGTCCGTAAGGCACCGGCCCGCAAGGTCGCTGCCAAGAAGGCGGTGAAGAAGGCCGTCAAGAAGGCGTCCGCCAAGAAGACCGTCCGCAAGACCGCTACGCGCAAGGCTGCACCGCGCAAGGCTGCGTCGAAGAAGGTCGCCGCTGCCAAGGTCGTTCGTGCGACCAAGGCCGCCAAGGCACCGAAGGCTGTCCGCGTTCCCAAGGCCCTCAAGGCCAAGTAAGCGTCACCTTCCAATAAGAAAGTCGTTTTGCGAATTAGCTCCCCGCGGTGCCCAGCGCGGGGAGTCACTTCGAAAACTTGACCCCGGCCTGGCCGGGGTTGTTCGTTTTAAGGGGACCGGTTTCGCGGTTCGGAAAACGTCCTAGACCCGTTGGCTGGATTCACGTCGCCATTACGGTTACCTTGTCGCCACATCGCGCTGCGGGAGACGGGGGGTCTGCCGCATCATCCATCGGGGGGCGCGCGCCTTTGCGGAGTCCGTTTCGAACCGCCATGGATAATCGTCATCGTTTCAGCGCCCGTCATAAGATGCGCGGCGCGGTCAGTCCCGTTACCTTCGCCGTGGTCGCCATCGTTCTGGCGCTCGCTGTCGCGGCGTGGTTCCTCATCATCAAACCGTATCGCGATGCCGGCGCCGGCACGACGCCCGTGGCCAACGGTGCGCCCAAGGCGACCACGGCCCGAGAGGCACCGCCGGCGAATGTCGACGCGCTGAGCGTCGACCAGCTGCTCGCCGAAGCACGCACCGCGATGAACGACCAGCGCCTGGTCGCGCCGGCGGGCAACAACGCCTTCGAGTTCTACATGAAGGCGCTGCAGAAGCAGCCGGGCAATCAGGTGGCCGCCGACGCACTCCGCGAGACCTTCTCTTATGGCGCCGCCGCCACGGAGCAGACGATCAACCAGCGCGAGTTCGCCGAAGCCCAGCGCGAGATCGATCTGCTCGCCAAGGCCGATCCCGAGAACTACACACTGACGATCCTCCGCTCCAAGCTCGACGCCCAGCGCAAGACGCTCGATCGCGAACAGCAGCAGGCGGTCGACGCGCAGAAGGCCCAGCAGCTCGCCCAGCAGAACGCCGCCACCGCGGCGCGTCAGCAGGCGGAGCAGGCGGCCGCCGCGGAAGCGCAGCGTCTGCAGGCCGCACGCGAGCAGGCGACGCGCGTCGCACAGCAGCCTCAGTCACCGGCAGCCAGCGCGCCGGCTGCCACGCGCCCGGCGGCACCAGCCCCGCGGCCCGCAGCGGATGCATCGATCAGCGAAGCGGTGCTCGTCCGCCAGGTCAGCCCCCGATACCCGACGGCCGCGATGCGCGCGAATCAGGAAGGCTGGGTCGACGTGGAGTTCGCGGTCGGCGCCGATGGCGCGGTGGGTAACGTCACGGTGGTCGACTCGCAGCCGAAGCACGTGTTCGACCGCTCGGCGATCGATGCGGTCAGCCGCTGGGAGTACAAGCCCGCCACGCGCAATGGCGAGCCGATGACGGTGACGCTGCGTCGACGACTGCAGTTCAACCTCGGCAGATAAAAAAACGCCCCGAGAGGGGCGTTTTTTTATCTCGTCACCCCGGCGCACGCCGGGGTCTACCGCCTCGGTCATCGGTCGTGCCTTGGCGTGACATCGACGTGCCTGCCATCGTGCGGGAACGAGCCGATGGTGCCGTGACGCGACAACCCGATGCATCGCGGTGGATCCCGGCGTACGCCGGGATGACGAACCCGACTAGGGCTTCTTCTTCTTGGACGCGGTTTTCTTCGCAGGCGCCTTGGCCTTCGACTTCGCCGATGCCTTCGACTTCGGCGCGACCTTCGGCGATGCCGCCTTCGCCACCGGCGCGGCGCGGACGGGGCCGTCGACGCCGGCCCAATCCATGTGCGGCAGGCCGAGCAGGCTGTCGAACACCATCGGCATCAGGCCAGCCGGTACGGGGCCCGCGCCGTTCCACATCGTGACGACGCCGGCGTGGTATTTCGGGAAGAAGCCGATCATGGTGCGGTAACCCGACACGGCGCCCGCGTGATACACGAGATCTTCGTTCGCGTAGCGGAACACGCGCCAGCCCAGCGCGTAATGCGCGTCGGTCACGCGCGCGCGGCGCCAGGGCTGCGAACGCTCTTCGGATGGCGTGGAGACCTCGGGCGCGTGGAGCACGTCGAGCAGCGGCGTGGGCAGCACGTCGGGGCGTCCGCCCATCTGCGCCATCAGCCACTGCTCCATGTCGCGCAGGCTCGCGTTCACACCGGCGGCGGGAGCCACGCGGTAGTAGCTGTCGTTGGGCTCGTAAGGGATCCAGTTGTGCGGGCCGCCGCGGTGCGGACGGGCCCAGCTCTTGCTGGCTTCGAGCGCGTCGCGGCCGTAGCTCGCGGTGGTCATGCCGAGGGGCGCGAAGATACGGCGCTCGACCTGGCGAAAGAAGTAGTCGCCGGTCTGAGCGTAGATCACGTCGCCGATCATGCTGAAGGCAACGTTCTGATAGCCGTAGCAGGCACCCACCTTGCACGACAGGTCGACTTCGTCGAGCTTGCGCACGAGTTCCTCGTACGGCGCGTCGGCCTCCAGCATGGCGTCGTAGGTATTGCGCGGCAGGCCGAGGCGCTGGCCGAGGATGTCGCGCACGGTGGCCTGCTGCGCCGACTGCACATCCTTCAGCTTGAAGTACGGCAGGGTGTCGACGAGCTTCGTATCCCAGCTCAGGAAACCGGCGCGCACGAGCACGGCGGTGACGCCGGTGGCGAACGCCTTAGACAGCGAGGCGAGGCGGAACACCGTTTCGGGCGTCGCCGGCTCCTTCGTCTTCGCGTTGGCGTAGCCGATGGCACGCTCGTAGACGACCTTGTCGTCGACGATGATCGCGGTGACCAGCGCGGGTGCCGCGTCGCGGGCTTCCACGGCGTCGAGCCAGCGTTTGTAGTTCTCGACCGTATCTTTCACGCGATCGGCCGGCAGCTTCTCGGCTTCCGGATCCACGTGGACGACGGGCGGCTTCTGCGGCGGAACGGCGGCGTGGGCGAACGGTGCGGCGACGGTGCAGGCAAGCGCACACACGAGCAGGGAGGCGGAACGGAACGACATGCTTTTCTCGCGGGAACGAGGCGTGGGGACACGCCGCGAAAGATGGGAAGGCCGGGTGGTCCGGCAATCGTCACCGGCATTGTCATGCACTTCCACGCCCGCTACAACGGATCGGGCCTTGACGACCCTGAACGGGCGGGCCAGCAGGTTCCTGCGCGGCTTCGCGGCGGCGCAGCATGCTAGGCTTGCGCCAACCCCAGCGGACGCCCCGGCCAGTGAACGAACCTGCAGACGCAGCCCAGCGGCGCGGGCCGACCCTCGTGCTCTCGGTCATCGGCTTTTTCCTCGTCCTGACCTCCTACTACGTCCTGCGCCCGGTGCGCGACCAGCTGGTCGGCGCCGCGGGGTCGTCGTCGCTGCCCATGTTCTACGCGATCGTCTTCGTCGTGATGCTGGCGCTGACGCCGGTGTTCGGCTGGCTCGTGTCGCGCTTCGCGCGTCGCAAGGTCCTGCTGTGCAGTTACCTCTTTTTCGTGGGCTGCCTCGTGGCGTTCGTGCCCGCGTTCGTCGCGCAGGATCGCATCGGTGCGGTGGCGCTGGGCCAGGTGTTCTTCGTCTGGGTGAGCGTGTTCAACCTGTTCGTCGTCTCGCTGTTCTGGAGCCTGATGGCGGATGTCTTCAGCAGTGCCGAGGCGCGCGTCGCGTTTCCGCTGATCGCGTTCGGCGGCATGGCGGGTGCGCTGCTCGGGCCGCTGCTGACGCGTCTGCTCGTCGTGCGGCTCGGCGTGCCGTCGATGCTGGTGGTGTCCGCCGGCACCCTGGCGGTGGCTCTCGGCACGTTGCTCGTGGTGTCGCGTCGCGTGGGCGCCAACGACCGCACGGAAGGCGCGCCGCTGGGCGGGTCGATGATCGAGGGCGCGAAGGCGGCCGTCGCGCAACCTTTTCTGCGCTACATGGCGATGTTGATGCTGCTGAGCGACGGCATCGCGACGATGGCCTACGCGCTTATGGCCGATTACACGAAGGCGCGTTTCACCGATAACGCGTTACGCACGGCGTTCTACGCGGATCTCGATCTGTGGATCAACGGGCTCGGCGCGGTGCTGCAGCTGACGCTGACGCCACTGCTGATGCGCCGATTCGGCACCCTCTGGGCGTTGGTTGTGCCGTCCGCCGTCAACGTGCTGCTGCTGTCGTGGCTCGCGTTTCACGGCCCGGGTGAAGCCGTGCTGCTCGGCATGGCGGTGCCCGTCATCGTCATCGTGCAGATCGTGACGCGCGGCATGACCTTCGGGATGGGCAAGCCGGCGTCGGATGCGCTGTACACGCGCATGCCGCGCGAGGCGCGCTACAAGGGCAAGAACTTCATCGAGACGACCGTGTGGCGCCTGGGCGACCTGCTGGTCACCAGCGGCCTCTACGGGCTGCACGCGATCGGTGTGGGCATCGCCGGCATCGGCCTGATCTGCGCGGGCCTCGCCGCCGTCGCCACGGATGTGGCGCGGCGTGCCGCGACGTCGCCCGACCTCGAGCCCGAGAGCGACCAACGCACGAAGCGCTAGCCGGCGATGTAGTTCTCGAGGTGGCTGATCGTCTGCTGCTGTTCCTGGATCGTCGCCTTCACGAGATCGCCGATGGACACCATGCCGACCACGCGCTGGGCGTCGAGCACCGGAAGGTGACGGAGGCGACCATCGGTGCACAGCCGCATGCACTCGTCGACGGTGGCGTCGAGCGCGACGGAGATGACGCTCGACGTCATGATCTCGGCCACCCGCGTCTCGCGCGACGACCGGCTCTGCAGGATGACCTTGCGGGCGTAGTCTCGCTCGGAAACGATGCCTACCAGTTCGTTGCCCTTCATGACCGCCAGCGCGCCGACGTTCTTCTCGGCCATCTGCTGGATCGCTTCGAAGACGCTCGCATCTTCGGCCACCGAGTAGACGGCACGGCCCTTCGTTTCAAGGAGATGCCTGACCTGCTGCATGCCTCGACTCCCCGCATGGGTGCGGCCGCCGCCGCGGTAGCGACAGTCTAGCGCTGGCCCGGCGGCGCCGGGTAACGATCAGGTGAAGGACCGGCACCGGCGCGGTCGTCCACGTAGTAGAGCGGGCGCCGCTTGGACTCCGCATAGGTGCGGCCGACGTATTCGCCGATCACGCCCAGTGCCAGCAGCTGCGCGCCACCGAGGAACAGGATCACCACCATCAGCGTGGGGTAGCCGCGCACCGGGTCGCCCCAGATCAGCACCTTGAGCATCACCCACAGGCCGTAGAGGAAGGCGAGCGTCGCGGCCGAGACGCCGACCCAGGTGGCGATGCGCAGCGGCGCGGTCGAGAACGAGGTGATGCCTTCCACGGCGAGGTTGGTGAGACGCCAGTAGTTCCATTTCGTGTCGCCGGCCTGCCGTGCGTCGCGGTGGTACGTGACGGCCGTCTGCCGGTAGCCGATCCAGGCGAACAGCCCCTTCATGAAGCGCTGGCGCTCGCGCAGCTGCCGCAAGGCGTCCGCGGCGCGGCGGGACAGCAGCCGGAAGTCGCCGGTGTCGCGCGGCATCGGCGTATCGGACACGCGCTCCATCACGCGGTAGAACGCGGCGGACGTGAATTTCTTGGTACGCGTCTCGCCGTCGCGCTCGCCGCGCGTGGCGTAGACCACGTCGTAGCCTTCCTGCCAGCGTGCGATCAGCTCCGGGATGAGTTCGGGCGGATCCTGCAGGTCGATGTCGATGACCACCACGGCATCCGCGTCGGCGGCGTCGAGGCCGGCCGTCATCGCGGCTTCCTTGCCGAAGTTGCGCGACAGGCGCAGTGCCTCGACACGCGGGTCGCGCGCGGCGATGGCGCGCAGCGCCGCCCACGTGCCGTCGTGGCTGCCGTCGTCGACATAGATGATGTGCGAGGTGGCGTCGAGCCCGTCGAGCACCGCGCCGAGCCGCGCGTGGAACGCCTCCGCCACGGCGATCTCGTTGTAGGCGGGGACGACGATGGCGAGGGAACAGGGCATGGAAGGCCTCAGCGCACCCGCCCGGAAACGGGCGCGGGTCGGGAAAGATAGGCCGGGCCGCCCAGCTGCACCACCTGCTGGGCGATCCATGCCGTGCGGCGCTGCACGTATGCGCTCGGCGCGTCGACGCGGAAGCGGCGCGGATTCGGCAGCACGGCGGCGAGGCGCGCGGATTGCGTCGCGTTGAGGCGGTCGGGCGTGGTGCGATAGAACGCGTCGGCCGCGGCGCCCACGCCGTACACGCCGTCGCCGAGTTCCACCGAGTTCATGTACACCTCGAGGATCCGCTGCTTCGGCCAGAGCGTTTCGATCAGCACCGTGAACCAGGCTTCGAGGCCCTTGCGGACGAAGCTGCGCCCGTTCCAGAGGAACAGGTTTTTCGCCACCTGCTGGCTGATCGTGCTGGCGCCGCGCAGGCGCTTGCCTTCGTCGGCCGCGTCGATCGCATCCTGAATCGCGTCGACATCGAAGCCATGGTGGTGAGGGAATTTCTGGTCCTCGCCGGCGACCATCGCGATGCCCACCTGCGGCGAGATGCGCTCCCACGGCACCCAGCGATGGCGCAACGTGAAATCGTGCTCGCCGGTCGTCCATGCCTCCACGCGGCGCTCCATCATCATCGCGCTGGTCCAGGGCGGAACGAAGCGAAAGGCGAGCACGACCACGCACGAAAGGGCCAGCCAGGCCACGACGAGCAGGCACGCGATGCGGGCGATCCGGCGAAGGGGCGAGCGGTGCGTCGGGATCATGGCGGCGCGCTGGCGGAGGATGGCGCAGTATAAGGGGCACTGGCCTCCATGGGCTTGTCGCTGTCCGGGCGCGACCCCATCTGCCGTTGGATCACCAGGAGAATGCCGTGACCGATTCGATCGTCGATACCCTCGTGTCCGAGGACGTGCTGTATCGCTTCATGCTCGAGAAAGCGGGCATGCGCGGCGTGCTCGTCCGTCTCGGCGCCAGCTGGCACGAGATCGCCTCGCGCGCGGATTACCCGTCGGCCCTGCGCACCACGCTGGGGCAGGCGGTCGCCGCGAGCGCGCTGCTCACCGGCAACATCAAGTTCGATGGCGCACTGTCGCTCGAGTACAAGAGCCAGGGCGCGCTGCGACTGCTCTTCGCAGAGTGCACCGACAAGGGTCGCGTGCGCGGCATCGCCCGTCACGACGAGAACGAGCCGGGTGCGCTGGTCGATCACGTCGATCTGGCGGCGGCCCCCGAAGCCCTGCTGGCCATCACGATCGGCCAGCCCGATCGCGGCCGTTACCAGGGCATCGTCGATCTGTCGCCGGTTTCCGACGAGTCGCTGCCGCCGCCGTCGCTCGCGAAGGCCCTCGAAGGTTACTTCGAGCGCTCCGAGCAGCTGCCCGCGCGCATCATGCTCGCCGCCGACGGCCAGCACGCGGTAGGCCTGATGGTGCAGCCGGTGCCGGGCGAGGGCGGCCATAGCGCCGCCGACGAAGACGACGATGCGTGGGACCGCGTGGGTCACCTGCTGGCGACGCTCAGCGACAAGGAAATGCTTTCCACGCGTCCGGAAGAGCTGCTCTATCGCCTCTTCCACGAGGAAACCGTGCGGCTCTACGAGCCGCGTTCGCTGGCGTTCGGCTGCACCTGCTCGCAGGAACGCGTGGAAGGCATGCTGCGCGCGCTCGGCCGCCCGGAAGTGGAGGCGGCGCTGGAAGAGCGCGAGGGCGAAATCGAGGTGGTGTGCGAATTCTGCGCCACGCGTTACACGTTCGATCGCGTGGACGCCGAACGCCTGCTCACCCAGGTCGAGACGCCGCCGTCGCCGTCCACCCTGCAGTGATCGATCAGGCGTCGAGCGACAACGGAGCCCCGAGCCACTTGCTCGCGGGCTGCGGCTGGGCGAACAGGAAGCCCTGACCGAACCGGCAGCCGATGCGGCGCAGGGCGCGCATCTGCGATTCCGTCTCGATGCCTTCGGCGATGACCTGCATGCGCAGCGAATCGGCCAGCGCCTGGATCGCGCGCACAACCGCGGTGCTGTGCGCGTCGGTGTCTTCCGCGGGCAGTTCGATCACGAACGAGCGGTCGATCTTCAGCGTCTCGATCGGGTACTGGTGCAGGTAACTGAGCGACGAGTAGCCCGTGCCGAAATCGTCCAGCGCGATACCGACGCCATGGTCGCGGAGGTTTTCGAGGATGCGCTTCACCTGCGCGGGATTCTCGAGCAGCGCGCGTTCGGTGACCTCGACGCGTATGGAACGTGCCGGCACGCGATGCTCCGCGAGCAGGTCGAGCAGGCGCTGGTCGAGGTCGGGCGAACGGAAGTGGCTGCCGGAGACGTTGATGCTGATGAAGCCTTCGTCGCCCACCAGCGCACGCGCCTGACGCACGACCTGGTCGAAGATCTGCCAGTCGATCGCTTCCGAGCAGCCCGTGTCTTCGGCCACGGCGAGGAATTCGCCCGGCGGCAGCAGGCCTCGCTCCGGATGGCGCCAGCGCAGCAGGGCCTCGTAACCGACCACGCGGGTGTCTTCGAGGTCGACGATCGGCTGGTAGAAGGGGACGAACTCGTTGCGCGTGAGCGCGCGGCGCAGGTCGCCTTCCAGCTCGAGCAGCGAGAGCGCCTCGCGACGGAGGCGATCGTCGAACACCGCCGCGCGATGGCGGCCTTCGTCCTTGGCCCGGTACATCGCCGAATCGGCGTCGCGCAGGAGCTCTTCCGGGCGCGTGTACTCGGGCGTGGGCAACGCGATGCCGATGGACGCGGAGGTGAAGATCTCCTTCGCGCCCAGGCGGAACGGGGTCTGCAGTTGCGCGATGATGCGCTCGGCGATGTGCGTCGCCGCCTGCGGATCGACGATGCCCTCGACCAGCACCGCGAATTCGTCGCCGCCGAGGCGCGCCACGACGTCGCGCGTCTTCAGGCAGGCGCGGATGCGGCCGCCGACCTGGAACAGCAGATCGTCGCCGACGAGGTGGCCCACCGAATCGTTGATGACCTTGAAGCGGTCGAGGTCGATGAACAGCACCGCGAAAAGGTCGCCCGGGTTCTCGCGATAGTGGTTCAGTGCCTGCTCGAGGCGCTGCAGCAGCAGGGTGCGATTCGGCAGGCCCGTGAGCGAGTCGTGCAGCGTTTCGTACTTGAGGCGGCGCTCGACGCGCTCGCGCTCCGCGATCTGCTCGCGCAGGTCGCGGTTGGCCAGCGCCAGGGCGCGCGTGCGTTCGGTGACGCGACGCTCGAGGCTGGCGTAGGCCTGCTTCAGCGATTCGGTGGTGTACTTGCGCTGCAGCGCGTTGGCGATGTGGTAGCTGACGAAGGTCAGCAGCTCCTGGTCGCGCGCGCTGTAGGTGTGCTCGGGCGTGTAGCTCTGCACGGCGAGCACGCCCATCGACTTCTCGTTCCAGATCAGCGGCACGCCGAGCCAGTGCAGCGAGCGCGCGCCCGAGGTCGACAGCACCTGGTCGCGATTGAGACGATCGATTTCGTCGCGGTCGGCCAGCAGCGCCTTGCCGTTGCGCAGCACGTATTCCGTGAGGCCGCGGCCGAGCTCGCGGGGTTCGCGCACGCCGTCGAGTTCGTCGACGGAGTAGGGGAACGTCAGCTTGTTCTGGTCTTCGGATAGCAGCGCGATATAGAAGTTTCGCGCGTAGAGCAGCCCGCCGATCACGCGATGCACCGCGGCGTAGAAATTTTCGATGCTGTCGGAGGTGTTCGCGAGCTCGGCAATGCGGAACAGCGCGGCCTGCAGACGCTCGCCGCGCTGGCGCTGCAGCACCTGCTGGCGCAGCACGCGGTTGGCTTCGCGCAACGCCGCGGTGCGCGTTGTGACGCGACGTTCCAGTTCCTCGTGCGCCTGCCGGCGCTCGAGCGCCGTCTGCACGTGCTGCGACACGTAGGTGAGCAGGTCGCGGTCGTTCTCGGTGTAACGGGTGTCGTCGCGATAGCTCTGCACCACCAGCGCACCCACGACGTCGTCGCCGCGCTTCATCGGCACCCCGAGCCAGTCGTCGCTGGGCGGGCCGATCGGCACACGCGGGCCGGGCAGGTTCTTCTCGAGTTCGCTGCTCGCGCCCATCATCGCGCGGCCGCTCTGCAGCACGTGCCAGGTCAGCGTGTTCTCGATCGCCTCGATCGCGCGCACGCCTTCCGGGTCCGGGATGTCCTTGTCTTCGGTGTCGACGAAATAGGGGAAGCGCACGGTGCGGTTCTGCGCGTCGTACAGCACGATGAAGAAATTCTCGGCGTACATGAGGCTGCCCACGATTCCGTGGAGCGCGCTCATCATGTCCTTCATGTTGTGCTCGGCGCCGGCCTGCTCGGCGATCGCATACAGCGCGCGCTGCAGGCGTTCCGCTAGCGCGAGGCGCGAGATGGCCTCGTAGAGGTTCGCCGTTTCCGCCAGCTGGCGAAGACGCGCGGCGGCGAGGCGGCCGAGCCAGGCGAGCAGGTCGGCGGACGCCCGCAGATCGTCGTCGGCGGCGCGGACGTCGATGTAGCGTTCGTTTTGTGGATCGATCGCCAGTTCCAGCGCACCGGCGGGCGCAGACTCCGAGGCCGGCCGCCATGCGACGGTCGCGTCGGCGACGAGGCAATGCACGAATGCCTCGCAATCCACCCGCACGGACTCGGCGTCAGCGGCGCGGAGCAGGCGTTCGACGGCCTCCTGCAGGGGCTCGGCCTCACCGGAACCGGGAGCCTGAAGGGTCGGGCTTTGGGATGGAGCGAAGGTCATCGCCTGACGGGCTTCCGGTCGTGGTCGGTTCAGTCTATATGCGTTGCGGCGGCCGCGCGATGGGCCGTCGTGGCGCGGTTCCGGATGCCGACACCCCCCGGTGTCCGCCCCTCATAGTCATAAACGGCACGTAGTCTGTTTCCTTAAGGGCCCCTCCCCGGGGTGTTAGTAAAAAGTAAAACGGCGTATACTCGGGTCGTTCCCGTCAGGCTGAGGCGGGACGCGGGGAAACTCAGCCGTCACAGACGAACCATTCATGCGCCGATCCGTCCTGACCATGCTTCTGTTGATGCCGTTCGCCGCGGCAGGACAGGTTGCGCCGGTCGGGCAGGACGCCACCGCGTCGCGCCTTCTGGGAGGCGATGCCGGTACGCAGGGTGCGATTCCGCTCTGGCTCGCGCCCGATGGCCGCGCGCTCACCCTGCAGGCCGACGACCGCGCCGTTACCACACAACCGCTGGCACCTCAGGCGGTTACGGCGGGTCCGGCGCTCACCAGTGGCCTCCAGTACGACCTCGGTCCGCGCGTCCAGGCCCATGCCAGCGTGAGCGGGCAGGGCTGGATCAACTCGGCCGAATCCTGCGCCAGCGGCAGCAAGGGCGATCGTTGCAGTGCGCCCGGCGCGCCGCCCCGCATCGTCGGCAGCGAAGTCGGCGCCACCTATCGCGGCAGCGGTTACAGCGTCGGCCTCGGCGTGGGTTCCAGCCGTCCGACCGGCACCGGCGCGGCGCTTCCCCGTGTGCTTCCAGGGCTGACCACGGCGTCCGGGCTTCCGGTCAACGCGCTGTCGTCGTCCACCGAACTGAACGCGCACGGCCGCGTCGATCTCGGCGCCCGTAGCGGCATCGATCTCGGCGCGAGCATCGGGCGCATCCGACTGCTGCCCGGCAACCTGCTGGGCATCGGCACCGTCGACCAGAAAGCGCTGAGCTTCGGCGTCGACCGGGGCCCGCTGTCGGGTCTGATCACGGGCCGCACCATGCAGCCCGAAGCCACCGCGGTGAACGGCCTCAACCCGGATCGCCGCTGGAGCGCCATCGACCTCGGTGTGACCTGGCGCCTGCCGTGGCGCGGCGAACTCTCGGTCGGCGCCCAGAATGTCTGGTCGTCGGGCAACGCCCCGACCGGGCCGGTCGGTCCCGAGCCGGACCAGTCGCGCACCCCGTACGTCCAGTACCACCAGGATCTCTGAGCACCCGAACCGGTGGATGCTCCGGTGGGAGCCGATCGTATCGGCGATCCCGCGATAGCGGGCACTCTCGCGTGCAGCCTTCGCCTGTGGGAGCCGATCGTATCGGCGATCCCGCGATAGCGGGCACTCTCACGAGCACCCTTCGCCTGTGGGAGCCGATCGTATCGGCGATCCCGCGATAGCGGGCACTCTCACGAGTACCCTTCGCCGATACGATCGGCTCCCACAAGGGCGGGGCTCAGCAACAGCGCCCGCCCGTCCCCCTGTACCTCGCCTCCTGCCGCTCCCGGAAGAACTCCCCGTAGCTGGGCACCTTCCGCTCGGGATGGTGCTCGCGCAGGTGCTTCACATAGACGTCGTAATCGGGCACGCCGCAGCAGAGCCGGGCGGTCTGTACCGCCCAGCGCCAGATCGACCGTGGATAGGTCATGGCCATGTCGCGATCCTCAGCTCACGCTCGACAGCGCGACATAGGGTTCTTCCTGCGCGGTGGGGCGGTTGGCCTGCCACGCGCGCACGATGGAGCGCAGCGAGAAGAACAGCATCGTCAGCACCAGCAGCATGAACAGGCCGGTGAGCACCATGTCCACCCGGTTGTTCACGATGATCCGCTGCATTTCCTCCGCGGTCTTGGCCGGTGCCAGCAACTTGCCGCTGGCCGCGGCGTCTGCGTACTTCTGCGCGGCGGCGGTGAAGCTGATCTTCTCGTCGAAGAGCTTCTGCCAGCCGGCGGTCAGCGTGCAGATGACCAGCCACGCGGCCGGCACGGCCGGCACCAGCACGTAGCGTTCGCGTTTGAGCTTCACGGTGACCACCGTGGCCAGCATCAGCGCGATCGCCGCGAGCATCTGGTTGGCGATGCCGAAGAGGGGCCACAGCGTGTTGATGCCGCCAAGCGGATCCACCGCGCCCTGATAGAGGAAATAACCCCAGAGCCCGACGCAGATGACCGTGGCCACCACATTGCCCAGCCACGATTCGGTCTGCTTCAGCGGCGCCCATGCCATGCCGGCGAGTTCCTGGATCATGAAGCGGCCGACGCGCGTGCCCGCGTCGACGGTCGTCAGGATGAACAGGGCTTCGAACAGGATGGCGTAGTGGTACCAGAGGGCCGTCATGCCTTCGCCGGGCATGATGCCGTGAAGCAGCTGCGCCATGCCCACCGCGAGGGTGGGCGCGCCGCCGGCGCGGCCGAGGATGGTGCCCTCGCCGATGTCGCGCGCGGTCTGGGTGAGTTCGGCGGGGGTGACGAGGAAGCCCCAGCTGCTGATCGTCGCCGCGGCCTGCTCGGCCGTGGTGCCGACGAGGGCGCCGGGCGAATTCATCGCGAAGTACACGCCCGGGTGGAGCGACGCCGCGGCGATCAGGGCCATGATCGCGACGAACGCCTCCATGAGCATGCCGCCGTAACCGACGAGACGCGCTTCGCCTTCATTGGCGAGCAATTTCGGCGTGGTGCCGGAGGCGATGATCGAATGCCAGCCCGACACCGCGCCGCAGGCGATGGTGATGAAGAGGAACGGGAACAGGTTGCCCGCGAAGACGGGGCCCGTGCCGTCGACGAACTTCGTGATCGCCGGCATCTGCAACGTGGGCGCGGCGAGGAAGATCGCGAGGGCAAGCAGGGCGATGGTGCCGATCTTCAGGAAGGTGGACAGGTAATCGCGTGGGGCGAGAAGCAGCCACACCGGCAGCACGGAGGCGAAGAAGCCGTAGCCGATCAACAGCCACGCAAGCGCCTTCGCATCGAAGTCGAAGAGGACGGACAGGGTGGGCGAGTCGTTGACTGCCTTGCCGTACCAGATGGAGGCCAGCAGCAGTATCAGGCCGATGATCGACACCTCGAGGATCTTTCCGGGCCGGATGTAACGAAGGTAAACGCCCATCAGCAGGGCGATGGGGATGGTGGCCGCCACGGTGAACGTGCCCCAGGGGCTGTGCGTCAGCGCCTTGACCACGACCAGCGCGAGCACCGCCAGCACGATCATCATCAGCACCAGCACGCCCACCATGGCGATGACGCCGGGCACCTCGCCCAGCTCCGCGCGCAGCATGTGCCCGAGCGACCGGCCGTCCCGGCGCAGCGACAGGCCGAGGATCATGAAGTCCTGCACCGCGCCGGCGAACACCACGCCCACGAGGATCCACAGCGTGCCCGGCAGGTAACCCATCTGTGCCGCGAGCACGGGTCCCACCAGCGGACCGGCGCCCGCGATGGCGGCGAAGTGGTGGCCGAACACCACCCAGCGATCCGTGGGCACGTAGTCGAGGCCGTCGTTGCGCAGCACCGAGGGCGTGGCGCGTGTGGGATCGAGCTGAAGCACGCGCGTCGCGATCATGCGGCTATAGAAGCGATACCCGATCAGGAACACCGCGATCGATGCGGTGACCAGCCAGATGGCGTTGATCGGTTCGCCGCGTCGCAGGGCAACGACGCCGAGGCACCATGCACCGACGATGGCGATGGCAGCCCACAGGATCTTGCCTGCGGGACTGGGTTTCGGGATGGCGCTGTTCATGGCTTGGAGCTCCCCGTGCGGATGGCCCAAGGGTCGTCCCCGTCGCCCCGCCGGGTCAATCGCCATGCGGGGTTTCGCGTATTAGCCATTGGTCGAATGGCCGCGCCGTGATGCGCGTGCATCCGCGCTATGCTGAGCCCTTCCCCATCCCCAGGGCACCCCATGATTCGCGAGATACTGAAAATGGGCGACGAGCGGCTGCTGCGCATCGCGCCGCCGGTGCCGCCGGACATGATCGGCTCGGCCGAGCTCGACGCGCTCATCGACGACATGTTCGAAACGATGCATCACGTCGGTGGCGTCGGCCTTGCCGCGCCGCAGATCGGCGTCGATCTGCAGCTGGTGATCTTCGGCTTCGACAGCAGCGAACGTTACCCGGACGCGCCGCCGGTGCCGCAGACGATCCTGCTCAATCCGGTGATCGTGCCGCTGTCGGACGAGATGGAAGAGGGGTGGGAAGGCTGCCTGTCCGTTCCCGGCCTGCGCGGTGTCGTGGATCGCTATCTGAAGATCCGCTACACGGGCGTCGACCCGAAGGGCGAGCCGATCGTCCGCGTCGCCGAGGGCTTCCACGCCCGGGTGGTGCAGCACGAATGCGATCACCTGATCGGCCGGCTGTATCCGTCGCGGATTACGGATTTCTCGCGCTTCGGATATACCGAGGTGCTGTTCCCGGGAATGGACGTCGCGGACGATTGAGAACGCGTTATTCCGCGTCGGCGAGCGCTTCGATGATCACCAGGAGGGCCTTGCGGCGCTCCTTCGGAAGGCGGCTGACCAGGCCGACGAGGCGCAGCTGCTCGCGCGAATCGGCGCGGTAGAGGGCCGGGCTTTCGCGCACGCCGGTGGCGCCGTTGGGCGAGCCGCGCCCCGTGGCGAGCCATTCGAAGTTGACGCCGAAGCGCGTCGCCATGTCGATCTGGCGTTCGAGTTCGGGCAGGCCGAGATCGCTGAGCCATTTCCGCGCGGTTTCACGACTGACGTCGAAAAGGTCGGCCAGCTGCGTGATTCGGCCGCGGCCTTTCTTCACGCCAGCCATGTCCAGCGCGACATGCAGGCGTTGGGAAAAACCTCGGTTGATAGGTGGCATGACAACTCCGGTGGAACGCTGTGGCGCTTCTAGCCCGGTATTGTTCGATAGCGCGGAGTAGCAGCGTAAGCCTTTTGCAGTTGCTGAATCGTGCAATTTGCGACTGCTATTCGTTTTTTGGCTTACGAGCGGAATGAGTTGACCGATTTTCTCATTTCTTCCGCCGCGCGATGTGCTACGTCGGCGAAGTCGGAGCCGGCGCTAGCGTAAAGGATGGCGCGCGAGGATGAAATCATCAGGCCCGTTCCGTCAGCCGTCCGGCCATGACGCATCACGGCCTCCACGTCGCCGCCCTGCGCGCCGATACCGGGGACGAGCAATGGCATGTCGCCCACGATCCTGCGAACCCGGCCAAGTTCTTCCGGCCAGGTGGCACCCGTGACCAGCGCGCAGTTGCCGTTTTCGTTCCACTCCCGTGCGATGGTTTCCGCCACCCGGATGTAGAGCGGCTCGCCGCCGCAATCGAGCGCCTGGAAATCCTTGCCGCCGGGGTTCGACGTGCGGCAGAGCAGGATCACGCCCTTGTCGGCGCGCTCGAGGAAGGGCGCGACCGAGTCGTGGCCAAGGTAGGGGTTCAGCGTGACCGCATCGGCGTCGTAGCGGTCGAAGGCTTCCGCGGCGTACTGCTTCGCGGTCGACCCGATGTCGCCGCGCTTGGCGTCGAGGATCACCGGAATGCCGGGGTGCCGGTCGTGGATGTGTGCGATCAGGCGCTCGAGCACGTCTTCGGCGCGCTGGGCGGCGAAATGGGCGATCTGCGGCTTGTACGCGCAGACCGAGCCGGCCGTCGCGTCGACGATGTCGCGGCAGAATTCGAAGATGCCCTCGGTGCCGGAAAGGCCCGCGGGCAGCCGGCCGGGTTCCGGATCGAGACCGACGCAGACCAGGGAGTCGTTGCGACGCCAGGCGTCCTTCAGGGCGGTCATGAAGTTCATGGAGTGCACCACGCGGTAGGGCTGGAATCGGGATCCTTGTGGGAAGC